>Ga0187893_10014656_pt1 | contig 10639 bp, 10 predicted proteins | sample MA1701074metaG_FD_139574 | JGI IMG/M metagenome (GOLD analysis project Ga0187893, IMG submission 139574) | White microbial mat communities from a basaltic lava cave in the Kipuka Kanohina Cave System on the Island of Hawaii, USA - MA170107-4 metaG ...
CTTTCTGCAAATCTGGCGTGACACCGAGACCCTTGCCATAGATGCGTGCCAGCGCTTTCTTTGCCGGGATGAAACCATCGGCAGCGGTGGTGGCAAAACACGCCAGTATGCGCTTATCGAATTGAGCGAGGTGGGTATCGAGGCCGGTTTCATATAGGCGTGCCAGTTCGTCGTGCGCAGGCTCACCCAGTGCAAAGGCTTCGGCAAACAGAGCTGTGACTCCGTTGGAGGCTTGGCTGTCTTTGAGCAGGGCGATGCCCAATGATTCGCTCGGGTCGTTCCTGCCGGCATCCGGGTACTCAGCCCGGAGTTCGCCGCGATACTGTCTGAAGGCCTCGATTGCGTCTTTTCGACGGCGCTCAGACTGGTCAGGCGATAGCGCTTGGCGGCGAAGCTGTGAAAGGGATTCCGCCGCGCGTTGCTGGCCGAACTCGACGGCCTTGGTCCACCAGCGGATCGCCAATGCCAGATTCTTTTCGACGCCTTGTCCGTTGCGATAGGCGTTCCCCATGAAGTACTGCGCCTGCGGAACCCCGCCGATCGCCGCTTCCTCCATAAATTGCACCGCTTCCTGATGCCGATTCGTCAGCTTCAAGACCAGCGCAAGACGATAACGGGCGTCGGGAAAGTTTGGTTGCAGATCCAAGGCTCGGCGATAGGATTGGATCGCGGCTGTGAGATTGCCCAGCGAGTACTGGACGCTGCCCAAGCTGTAATGCGCGTGTGTGAGTTCAGGATCGAGCAGGATGGCTTCCATCAAGGCGATGGCAGCCGCATGCCAATCTTGTTTGGCCATCAGAGAGACACCGAGTTGCAGATGGGCTCTGGCGTTGTGTGACTCGAGCTTGAGCGCCACGCGGCATTCATCGATGGCTGCGTCGAGATCGCCGATGCGGTAGAGCCCTTGTGCCAACTTCAGCCGGTCGTCCGCGCTGTCCGGCGACACCAGGACTGCGCTGCGCAACTCACCCAGGACCATCACCGCGTCCTCCCGCTCGTGCGGCAAGAGTTCTGGGAGCCGGTGCTCATCCGTAGACACTGGAGCAGGCGAGGTTTCGGAAGACGGCGGCGGGGACTCGATCGCTGGAGGCGGCGCGTTCTCAGGAGCTTGCGCGAACGATGAATGGACGGGGAGCCGAGCGATGAAGGACGTGAAGATGAGGGTCACGAGCACCAATCGACGACGCATCGGAAACCTGTGACCCTCCAGATCTGTTGTCAAAGATGGACTGCATTATAGCACCGAATCGATGCCGGTGGGCCGGGTGAGGTTCATTGAGGGGAGCGGCGATTCGTGATTCAGCGAGCGTTCTGAATGGCCTGCTGCAGGCGCTGAACCGTGCTCTGGAGATCAAGCCCTGAATGGAGCATGGGCCCATGCTCCACCCGCCACACTGGTTCAAGGGGGGCCGGGTCGCCGGCTAGTCGGGGAATCACATGCCAGTGGATGTGGGGGAGTTGGTTGCCGAGGAGTTCATAGTTGATCTTCCTGGCCTCATAGACCTGGGCAAGGGTTTTGGCGACCAGGTTCACTTCCTCCATCAGCTGAATCCGTTCCGTGGGAGCCAGATGAAACAGCTCTGTCGCGTGGCGTTTGAAGGCGACGACGGTCCAGCCGGGGAAGAAGTGATCCTCATGCAGGTAGGCCTTGGAGAGGCCGAGGTCAGCGATGAAATGGTCTTCTTTCGGCCAGCTGCCTTGGCAGACTTTGCACGTTGGATTCGTCATGGCTGGTTAGCCTTGCGCCATTCTTCTTCTGTCACCACTCCCTTTTTGATCAACAACTGAATCAGCTTGTCGACGGAGTTGCGGCTGGGTGCTGTCGGAGTGGCTCCCGGCTGAACCTGGGCAGCCTGGGCTTGTTTTGGCTCAGGCGGCGGACGTTTGAGCCCGAGAACTTTGAACGAGGGCGTGAAGACGATCAGATAATCCTTGTTGCGGAGGCGTACGCTGGCTGGAAGACTCTGGCTGTTGGGAGTCAGGTCGGTCGTTGATCCGGCTGGGATTTGGAAGTAGGGTTTTCCATCCTGTGTTTCTCCATCCTGACCCAGGACTTCCATTCGGCTCAGAATAGTATCGCTGTTCAAGTTTTCCCGGTCCTCCCCTCCGATGTTGGTCACCTTGTCGAGGACAAGAAACAGGGAATCGCCGATGAAGGTATCGGCAGACAGGTTCTTGACGCTCACATCATAAAGGTACTCGCTGTTGAAGTTATCTCGCCCTTTGAGGGTGACGACGACGGTGGCCTTGCCGGTCAAATCCGTGAGTTGATCCAGCGGCCCGGCACTGCTTTCGGGCACCGTTGGCCACACCAGACCGAGTAGGATGACCGCGAAACTCAACCTCCAGAATGTCATGTTTCTTGACATGGTTGCCTTACCAGATTGTGAGAAGCGCCTCGCCCTCAACTGGTCTGAGCATAGCAAAGATCGTCGGGTTGAGCGAGCCTCCTGCTCGCTAGATCATCTTGACAGTCTCTTTCCGCGAACGCTATTCTCGCCGCAGTTGGAGTTGTGCTCAACCCTTCCTCTGTCACCACGAATGAAATCCATTTCACGACGTGCTCCGCTCCTGGTTCCGCGTTCTCTCGTGACGCAGTTAATGGCGGTCTACGACTACCCGCATCCCTCGCAACACGGTCGCATCATTCGCGGGTACGATCGGCCTCATGCGGTGCGGACTGCGCGCATGTGCGCAGCGGTGGCCGCCGCGCTGGGTCATGGAGCCGAGCGGGTCCGTCAGTATCAGATCGCTTGTCTGCTGCATGACTTGGGCCGTGCCGGGCTTGATCGCCAACTCTTTGGGAAGATTTGGTCCTGGGCCAAGGAGCGCGGGATTCCCACAAGACCGTTTGAATGGAGAGCCATACACCCTGAGACGACCTATGGGCGAGAAACGGAGGCGTTTCTGCGATGCTATAGAGAAGATCTTGAGGCCGACGGCATTGCGATGACTTCTTGGGCCAAGGAGCAGGTCGAGATGCGGCTGGGATATTCGCGTCGGCTTGCCCGTCGGCTGCGTACGGTTCGACCCGCCATCAGGAAGATGGGGGTGACCTGGGAGCCTTGGATGCAGCAGGTGATGCTCTACTATTACTATCCGGAGAAGCTGGCATCGGCCAAGCCCTGGGTGAGGCAGTTGGCGGAGATTCTTGTCGCCTGCGAGCAGTTTGAAGCCTACAGCAATCAGCGTCGTGGACGGGACTACTATGTGCGGAAGAAGGAAACGTTGGTCGATGCCTTTGCCTATTTGGAAAAGCTGCAGCAGGAAGGCATTTTGAGTGGCGCGGTGATGGGGGCGTTGCGCCGGTTGACGGCGCAAGGCGAATTTGATGCAATTCTGGAGGAGGCTCGTGGCTGTGTCTTTACGCGGGGGGAGCGACGAGCGCTCCGAGCGATGGAGTCATAAGATGGCGGTCAAGACGGTGTCGTTGCGTCTCACCATGCAGGGGAACACGCAGATCGAAAATATTACGAAGTCTGTGGTCGACGCCCTGATGGGCACCGGGCTGTCGGCCGGGATCGTGACGGTGTTCGTCAAGCACACCACCGCGTCGGTGATGATCATCGAAGATGAACCGGGTATCAGGGCCGATACCGTAAGATTTTGGGACCGAGCCGTGCCGGCCGATCCTGCCTGGCAGCACAATACGAGAAATGCCGGTGAGGACAATGGCCACAGCCATTTGCGAGGTCAGTTGCAAGGGCCATCTGTCACCATTCCCTTCCTAGACGGGGCGATGTTGCTGGGGACCTGGCAACAGATTGTCGTCGTCGATTTTGATACCAGATCCCGGACCAGGGAACTCATTTTCCAAATCATAGGTGAATGATCAGAATGAAACGGCGAGTCGGACCAGCTTGGCCTGTCGTGTCGGCGGGACTCATGCTCATCAGCCTCTGGCCTGTCTTGTCGACGGCTGAGTGGGGCAGGCCGCTGGGCGGGACCTACGACGGGCCTGAAGTGAAGCCGCGCGTCGTGACGCCCTTGCCCGCCGAGTTGGGCGCGGATGAGCGGGCCACGATGGCCGTGTTCGAGCGGGCGACAAAATCCGTGGTCTTCATCGCCAATACGGCGATTCAACGAGACCCCTGGTCGTTCAATCTCTTTGAGGTTCCTCAAGGGTCCGGAACGGGATTCGTCTGGAACAAGCAGGGGCACATCGTCACCAATTTTCATGTCGTCTACGGGGCAAATTCGGTCACCGTCACGCTGGCCGATCGGACAGAGCATAAGGCCACGCTCATCGGTGCCGACCCCGATCACGATGTGGCGGTGCTGCAGATTCGTGCGGCTGAAGAGGTTCTGTCGCCCCTCACCGTCGGGTCGTCGCAGGATTTGCGCGTCGGACAAAAAGTATTGGCGATCGGGAATCCGTTCGGCCTGGATCATACGCTGACGACCGGCGTGGTGAGTGCCTTGGGGCGGACGATCAAGTCCTTGTCGAACCGGACGATTGAAGGGGTCATTCAGACTGATGCTGCCATCAATCCGGGAAACTCCGGTGGGCCACTGCTCGATAGCGCCGGTCGATTGATCGGCGTGAATACGCAGATTGTAAGTCCGAGCGGGGCCTTCGCCGGAATCGGATTTGCCGTGCCGGTCGACACGGTCAACCGCATCGTTCCAGAGCTGATCAAGTACGGCAAACTCATCCGTCCGGGGCTCGGGGTCTCGCTCGTTCCCGATGCGATGGCCAAACGGTGGGGGATCAAGGGGCTGATTATCGGTAAGGTGTCGCGTGGCAGCGGGGCGGAGAAGGCCGGGTTGAAGGGTGCCCGCGAGACCGTCGACGGCCGTGTGGAGTTGGGCGACATCATTACGGCGGTCGAAGGCAAGCAAGTCGGGACCCAGGATGAACTGATGGGTGTGATGGAACACCACAAAGTCAACGATCAGGTCATGGTCGAACTCTTACGGGGGACCCACCGGGAACGTGTATCGGTGACCCTCCAAGCCATCAATTGAGCGGCAATCCGTGAGGTCGCTATGGTAGGATCACCCATCTGTTCCGCATGGAGGACCACCGATGAGTGATCGCCGACCCGCTAAGCCACAGAATCCAGAACCCAACGGGAAGACGGAGGATGCCGCGAATCCGTCGATGCGCATAGAATCCGATCCGCTTGAGCTCATAGAGCAATGTCTCGCCTCATTCCCCGACAGTGACCCCCGGCAGAAGATCCTCTACAAGTTGCGTCATGCCGTGATCCTCGGGCAAGCGGTGCAGCAGCAGCGGGAGGTCGAATTCAAAAAAGTCGCTGACGTTATCGCGAAGCTCACCGCGCCGGCCAATCGGGTCGGTACCCTGCTTGAGGTGCCGGGTGAAGGTCTCGCACGGATCCTGGTGGGGGGCGCTGAGTATTATGCCGCGGTTGATCCACGGGTGCAGGCTGCCGAGTTAAAGATCGGTGCCCAGATTCTGGTCAACGAAGCCTACGCAGTAATTAAGATATTGGGCTATGACCGTAATGGGCCCGTGTTGAAAGTGGCGGAAGCGTTGGCAGATGGGCGGCTTCGTTTCGAGCAAGAGATGGGGCGGCAGGTCTTGATCCTCCAAAGATCGAGCGATCTTATCGGCGTGGACCTGAAGGCCGGCGATGAGGTGCGTATCGATCCCAGCCTCCACGTGGCGATCGAGAAATTGGAAGACCGGAAAGCCAAGTCCCACTTGCTCGACGAGGTTCCCACTGTCACATGGGAGCAGATCGGGGGGCAAACGGAGGCGATCGCAGCCATTCAGAAGGCGATCGAGTATCCCTTGCTCCATGCGGAGACGTTTCAGCGCTTCAAGTTCACTCAACCGAAGGGCTTCCTGCTCTATGGCCCTCCCGGCTGCGGAAAGACCTTGATCGGACAAGCGGCAGCTGCCAGTCTTTCAAAGCTGGTGGGGGAGTCAGGTCAGGGCGCGTCTGGTGTGAATGGGGACAAGCTGCCGGTGACTCGAGGGGCCTTCCTCCACATCAAGGGGCCCGAGATTCTGAATATGTGGTTGGGGGAATCGGAGCGGATGGTCCGGGATCTTTTCGCCCAGGCCCGCGCTCATCGGAGCGAGGGGGCGTTGCCCTTTATTTTCATCGACGAGGCGGAATCGATTCTCGGTTCGAGACGGGCGTCTCGTTCATTCAACATCTCCAGCACCTTGGTGCCGATGTTCTGCTCCGAGATGGACGGGATCGAGTCGTTGCGCGATGTGGTGATCATTTTGGCTTCGAACCGGCCGGATCTGATCGACCCGGCCGTGCTGCGGCCAGGGCGTATTGATCGCAAGATCAAAGTGAGCCGTCCGAATCGTGACTCGGCGGCAGCGATTCTGAACGTGTATCTGACAGATGACCTGCCGCTGGACCGGCAATGGATTGACCAGCACAGCGGAGATCGAAAGAAGGCCTGTGCCGACCTCATCGAGCATGCGCTCTCCGCGATCTTCTCGCGCATCGATGAGAATCGACTCCTGTCGATTCGGCTGCGAAGCGGACAGAATAAGGTCCTCTATCGAGGCGATTTGATCAGCGGTGCGATCCTGGCTTCGATCGTGCAACGGGCGAAGGAGCAGGCGATCGATCGCATGATTGCGGCCGGCGGGGCTGAGCAGGGCGGCATGACCTTGGACGAACTGGTGAACTCCGTTCACGCAGAATTCCGAGAGGGCGAGATGTTGCCGCCCGATGATGCGGCGGAAGAATGGCTCAAGCTCCTCGATCACAATCCGGAACAGGTGGTGGGGGTCTCGTCGTTTCGGAGGGGGCGGCAAACGGAAGAGCGGTTAGTGAATCAGATTATATAGGGTTTTTAAGTCCTAAGGCCGTAAAGTCATCGAGTCTGAAATCAGTACTTGCTGACTTGAAGACTTTCGACTTGATGACAATTTGACGATGCGCCTTTTTGGGATCGAAACAGAGTATGGGATTACCAGGGAAGACCAGGACGCGGTCGATCCGGTCGTGGAGTCGATGGAACTGGTACGGGCCCATCTGACGGCCTCGTTCGAGCGGCGCTGGGACTATGGCGGTGAAGATCCGCACGAGGATGCGCGGGGGTTCCGAGTATCCGGTCTGCAGCAAGATAAAGAAGAGGATGAGTTCGCCAAGGTCGATGCCCATCGGCCGTTTTCGTTTCATGAGATGAAGAGCGATCTGGTTCTCCCGAACGGCGCACGCTTTTATAACGATCATACGCACCCTGAATATTCCACGCCTGAATGCCGAACGCTATTAGATCTCCTTGCCCATGACCGTGCCGGGGAGCGTATTGTCCAGCGGGCGGCGGAGCGACGCAACCATGCGATCGGCGGGTCCCATGTGCAGCTCTACAAGAACAACACGGACTTTCACGGACATAGTTACGGCTGTCACGATAACTATCTCGTATCACGCTCAATTCCTTTCCCTTCGCTGACTGCGGGGCTGCTGCCGTTCCTTGTCAGCCGACAGGTCATTGCTGGTGCCGGCAAAGTCGGCGTGGAAGGTCAAGAGAGCGGGTTCATGCCGGGCCATTATCAGCTGTCTCAACGAGCCGACTTTATGGAGACGGATCTGAGCATCGACACGATGCACAACCGGCCGATTCTGAATACGAGGGACGAACCGCACGCGGTTCGGGAAAAATATCGACGTCTCCATCTCATCATCGGCGATGCCAATATGTGTGAGTACAGCACGGCGTTGAAAGTCGGGACGACTCAGTTGACGCTAGAGTTGATCGCGCGCGACGCTGCCCCAGCTCTTGAATTGGAGCATCCCGTCACCGCGGTGAAGCAGTTGTCGCGCGATCAGAACCTGAAGGCGACGGTTCGTCAGAAGAACGGCAACACCATCACGGGCCTTGACATTCAAGAACAGTACTACCTCGCGGCCGAGAAGCACTTGGCCGGTGTTGACCAAGAGATCGACTGGATTCTTCACGAATGGGCCACCACGCTACGGTTCCTCACTGGCGATCGACGACAACTGGTCGGGCGGCTTGATTGGGTCACCAAGCTCTGGCTGTTGGAAACCTTTATGCAGGAAGAGCGGATTGGATGGGATGATCCCTGGCTGGCGAGTTTGGATTTGGAGTACCATAATGTGAATCCGGATCGCGGACTCTTCCTGGGGCTCGAGGCCGATGGGAAGGCCTGGCGGATGACGTCGGAGCAGGACGTCGAATCGGCGTTGGTAGTCGGCCCAGCCGATACCAGAGGGGGGATTCGAGGCCTCTGCATCAGGCGGTTTCCGGATCAGATCAAATCGATGCAGTGGGAACGTATTCAGTTCAGCGGTGGGCTGCTTCCACGGACATTAGAGATGGGCGACCTCTTCGAGCCACAGGTGGTGCAAACCTGCGCACAGGTATTCGAGCGCGCAGCCTCACCGATGGATGCGCTGAACGCATGGAACAGAGAAAAGGAGTCCCGATCATGAATTACAACTCAATGCCGGAACGCCGTGAAGGGCCCGGCAATCCGATGCCTAAGGCACCGAGTCCGGCTGATGAGGGCGGTGGGCCGAAACGACCAGAGACCGGGTCGCCCGATAAAGATAATTTGCTCAAGCGCATGCGCAAGGTCGATCCGAAACAAGCTGAGCGGTATCGACAGAGAACGGGAGAGTAAAGCCGTTAGGGGTAAGGGGTAAGGCGTGAGGGGATAGATCCTGAGGTCTGATCGCCTGACGCTTCACGTTTCACGCTTCACGAGAGGTTTGTACGATGGGGATGCAAGGGGATTTTCTTCAACTGTTGAAGGAACAGGGCTACACATTCGGCGCACCGGCAGCGATGGGGACTGACCAGGCACTCACGAATGCCACCACGATTCTGGCCTTCAAGTATCGCGATGGCGTGCTGGTGGCCGGAGATCGTCGTGCGACCGCCGGCAACATGGTGATGTACGATCGCACGGACAAGGTGTTGGAGATCGATCGGCACAGTGTGCTGGCGATTGCCGGGGTCCCGGCGACGGCCTATGAGATGGTGCGCGTCCTGGAACATTCCTTCAAATACTACCGGAGAACGCAGCTGCAAGAATTGAGTTTCGACGGCAAACTTCGCGCGGTCTCCATGCTCTTGAAGGACAATGTGCCTGCGGCGTTGGCCGGGACGGGTGCTGTGGTCCCTGTGTTTGCCGGCTACGATGTGGAGCAGGGCTCGGCCAAGATCTATTTCTACGATCTCCTCGGGGCGGAGTTTGAAGGCGTGGAGTATGCCGTATCCGGGTCCGGTTCCCCCACGATCCGAGGGATCTTGCACTATCTGAATACGTGGGGCGAGCAGCCCCTCAGTACGCTGCCAGAAGAACAGGCGATGGTTCAGGCTTTACGATTACTCACGAGCGCGGCGGAGTTTGACTCGGCGACCGGCGGTGTTAACCGGGAGGCGAGTTTGTACCCCGTGATCAAGTTGATTACCGGAGCCGGTGTGCAGACGGTGCCGAATGCGACATTGAAACCCCTCTATGAGTCACAGGTTGTTCGCTATGTATGAAGAGCCCTACCGCTGGGTGGAAGCAGTCGGCAATCGGCGACAGTATCTTGACGAACAGTTCAAACAGGGAAGCCCGGTTGTCGCACTGACCTATGATGGAGGCATTCTTCTGGCAACGGTGAGCAAGGGGACCGCGAAGCTTTATGAGATTTACGATCGACTTGCATTGGGTGGCATGGGGCATCCCACGGATTTGGAAAGGCTTCGCTTCAGTCTGCTCGAAATGGCGCATGTCGAAGGCTTCAACCGCTCGCCGTCTGATGTGACGGGATCGAGACTGGTGAAATACGGCATTGCTCCGGTGATTAAACAGGCCTTCGAGGAAGTATATAAGGCGCCGTTCATCGTGCGCATTCTGGTGGCCGAGTTGGGCCTGAAACCGGAGAAGGACGCGCTCCTGACGATCAACTACGATGGCACGTTTGAGGAAATGACCGGTTGTGCGGTCTCGGCTGCCACTCCGGCTGTTCAGGCCAAGATGATGTCCTATCTCAAGGAACAGATGCTCGTGCCGCTCTCATTGGAGCAGGCGTTGGATCTGGCGCTGCGTGCCTGGGCAATCGGTTCGTTAGCGCATCAACAGGATGAGGCAGACCAACAGGCTGAGGCCAAACCACCAACAAGTGGAGTGGGCTCAGCGGACGCCGCAATCCCAAGCATTGACACCTTGCTTGCACATGTAAGGGGCATTGCCGGTGAACGGACGATCGAATGTGCAGTCCTCGATCGGCAGGCTCCCGGTACCTCCAAGTATCGGTTGCTCAAGCCGGCAGATCTCTTACGCCTCCTGCCGAAGGCGCTTCAATCCGTCGTGGCGAGCTGAGATGCTGAACCGTATTTTCGGACTCGAAACCGAATACGGACTCTTGGTTAACCAAGAGCGGCCTGACCATTCCCCTACCTGGTTTGCCCACAAGATTCGAGACCATATCTTTCACGTTCAACGGCGAGGTGTTCTCGATCTGCATCACCGAGGACATGATGAACCGCCTGGCAACGGAGGTTTTCTCACCAACGCTGGGCGCATGTATCTCGACATGGGACATCTGGAGTGGGCCTCGCCGGAGTGTGAATCGCTATGCGATGTGGTGGCTGCCGACCGCGCCGGCGATCAGTTGCTGCAGGATGCGATTCAAGACCTCGGTCTGGCCGACACGGTTTCGTTGATCAAGAATAA
>Ga0187893_10014657_pt1 | contig 10639 bp, 8 predicted proteins | sample MA1701074metaG_FD_139574 | JGI IMG/M metagenome (GOLD analysis project Ga0187893, IMG submission 139574) | White microbial mat communities from a basaltic lava cave in the Kipuka Kanohina Cave System on the Island of Hawaii, USA - MA170107-4 metaG ...
CTTGACAGAGATTCAGAGATGGTTGCCCACTTGTTTGACGAACGCGATGGGGCTGTTGAGCGAATGGTCACACTGGCAATTAAGGCCGCAAAACGTGCCGGCAAGAAGATTGGTATCTGCGGGCAGGCGCCTTCTGACTACCCAGAGTTTGCTAGTTTTCTGGTCGAGAAAGGAATCTCCTCGATCTCCCTGAATCCGGACACAGTCGTGCAAACCACCCATCTGATTCTGGAAGCCGAAGCGGGCCTTCAAGCAAACCGCAATAAAGTATCCAACGGTTCGTCCGTTCCTGCGAGTGTGGCGAGCTTAGCTTACCTTGACCCGCCTACCGATTAGCCAAAAATTAAGTGGACAAAAAGCGGAAGTGGGGGTAATCTCGCGCCCACTGTAAAGATGTGACTGCTCTCACCGGCACTCACGTCCAACGGAAGAATAAAAATCTTCGTTTCCAGTGCCTCATATCCCATGGATCGAAGAGTACAGCTCATAATCTCTCTGATAGAAGCCGGGCTTTTGAGTTCACCTGATTTGACCCTACTGGCCCGGGAGGTAAATCTCTCGACATCGCGGTTGCGCCATTTATTCAAGAAAGAAACCGGAATGACGCCTGCCCAGTATCTGAAAGTGCTCAGACTTCTAGAGGCTGAGCGCCTGCTAAGAACAACCTTTCTCAGTGTCAAAGAGATTGCCAACCGGATAGGCATAACCAATGCCAGCCATTTTGTTCGGGAATTCAAAAGGGTCTATGGCTTAGCGCCTACTGCCTATAGACGTCACCTCGAAGACAGCCAGGAAAAGGCGAACGGTGAGTCAGCGCTGCCTATCAAAAGATGACCGATAATAAAATGACCAGGTGAAAATCGAGATCATCTATCATTTATCATTGGTCATTTATCATTTCTCCATTGATCTGAATTTTAGCTTTGAGATTTCAGTTAAACCGCGGCTAGTTTCGGAAGCAGTACCAATCCAGCCATTTTTGTCATCCCTTAGCCATTTCGGCAAAGACTTCTCTATTGACTGAAAAGGCAAGCTCAAATAATCTCTGGGTCGCTTCGATTCATAAACAACGAACTTCCTTGCCGAGGTACCTGGTTGAATCGATCGACGCTTTAACAACCTGAGCTTCACCCCAAAAGCACGGAGTCGGATATGTGCAAACCCTCACCATCCTGTTCTCTAGACCGATCATCTCGCGGACATTGTAAACATTGGCAAAGATCACCACTGGAACTGCAGGCAGGACGTTCGCGTCATTTTCAGCAGGTTGAAGCTGCAAAACAGGTTGGGAATGGCGCGTATACGATTTTGGTTTTCGTCACTCTTTTGTTCTTGGTGGCGATTGTATCAACCGCAAAGGGCTTTCAGGCTGACAGCCAGGTAGTTGCAAAAGTAAACGACAGCATAATCACGCAACAAGAACTAGATGCTGAGGTACTAAACCAGACGCTACCCCTGGAACAAAAGCTTTATGCGATTCGAAAAGCTGCGCTCGAGAACCTGATCACATTCAGAATCCTTGAGCAGGAAGCCTCGAATCGAGGGGTTACAGTCGCCGAACTGAGAAAACAGTTGGCCGCGGGCGAAGTGCGAGTAACTTCAGCCCAGGTTGAGGAAGCATATTTGGCTAACGCTTCATTCTTTGGCTCGATGAGTCCGGACGAGGCAAAGGAAAGACTTCGTCTTGATCTGGAAACACAGCAAAAAATGGCGCGCTACCGTACGGCGCTGGCCCACCTGCGCCAGGCCACCAGGATTACCCGATTCCTTTCCGAACCCCGTTTGCCAGTCGCCGGTATTGAGACCGGACCCTCGCTGGGGGCCAGGGATGCTCCAGTAACCATTGTAGAGTTTGTGGACTTCGAATGTTCCTACTGTCGAGCTGCGGTGCCCACTTTGAGAGAGGTACTTTCGAAATACCCGACAAAGGTCAGGGTTGTTTTTAAACACCTACCCTTACAGGTTCAGGGCCTGGGGTTTGATGCGGCCCGGGCGGCTTTTTGCGCAGGCCAACAAAATCGATTCTGGGAGTACCACGATGCGCTTTTCGCTCGAGAAAAAATATCAACCGCATCTTTTAAAGAGATCGCCGGAATGCTTGGTCTGAAACTACCTGAATTCAGCGAATGTCTGGCGGCGGAATCCTCTCGTCAGGCAGTCTTGAAGAACCTCAAGGAGGCTGACCGGTTAGGCATAAAAAGCACTCCTTCTTTCCTGGTAAACGGGAGGTTGATTCAAGGGGCTATCACTCGGCATGAGTTTGAACGAATTATTGATCGGGAGTTAGAAACTGCCGCGAGCCTTCAAGTCCAGCCACCGCCATCAGCGCGAAAGGATTAAAAAATGAAACGCCAATGCTGCTACCTGACGTCAGCCATCCTCATAGTGGTGTCCTTAAACTCAGCCAGTGGACAAAAGTCTTCCTCCACCAAGGCTGCTTCCCCGCCTGCCTTGACCGTCGAACCATTGCCGGCGAGTCGTCACGAGAAAATCGTGCGCGCCGCGTATGAGAAATTGACGATGCTTAACAGGGCATCTCGACTGTTGTTGCCTGCCGCCGCAGAACGAGCTACCGGCGACCCGGATATCTTGCGATTTGAATTAAGAAACTTCCGTACAGGACCCATTCAAGACATCTTGAGTGTGGCGGGGAGCGAGATTTCGAGCCCGCCGACCGGCGAGATCATTCTGCTTACCCGAGCGATTAGTGTCTTAGATCAGGACCAGGAACAGGTCGCTTATAAAGCAGACTGGACCAGTGGCCAGTACGCCGCCGTTTACGACGCAAAATGGACCGTAGCAGACCTGCTTGGTTTTGATCCGGAACGATATTTTGATGTAAGCGAATACGCCTCGTACGACGTCACAGTCTTTTTTAAAAGTCGGAGCCGCACCTATCGCGCGTTAGCTCTCTTTCATAATCCTTACAGGTCGCCCGATGAGCTCAAGCCCTCATTTTGGGACACAATCGTCGGCATGGGCGGCACCCTTACGGACGTTTGGAATGAGAAACGGCCAGTGCTGAAGCAGCAGTTGAGTCCCTCGACCACGCCTGAACCTCTCTCAGGGAGTTCAGAACCTTTCGCGGTTAAGCTTGTTTCATTTCAGGCAACCGGCGAGAGCTCCAACTCCGGCACATCTTACTCGGAAAATACCGCGGACATTGTGCGCACCAGGACCGAAGACGCCACCGAGCACACCAGCGGAAAACATGGCCAGCGAGTTGGGTTTTTGGGTTCTTGCCGGCAGCTTGGCGCCTATAACCAAACATGTTCTGTCGTAATAACCGATACGGATACCTACGAGAATGGAACTACCACCAACTTTCTGACGGTGCATGTAAACCGCTCTGACGAGAAATTTGTAACGGCGACCGGAAGCCGCGGCACAGCCATTACCTGCGTCGGTGGCCGCGGCATTGCCACTCGGAACTGTCTGGATCCCAACTGTACCTTTACTGCTTCGCTCCAGGTATACGGTCTCACCATGCAAATGACCGGGGGATCGGTTTGGAACGGCGAGTTGGTGCACAATCACACCTGCGATATGCCTGCTGCCCGATGTCGTAACCGATTTGCACAGGCTGACTGTCTGTACCAGGGTGGGGCTTGGGACGAAAACATCTGCGAGTGCGTACCAATGACCCCGATAATCATAGATGTGGCGGGTGACGGGTTTGCTTTAACGGATTTTGCAGGCGGCGTAAGCTTTGATCTCAATTCGGACGGAAAGCCGGATAACCTCTCATGGACCGCAGCTGGTAGTGATGATGCCTGGCTGGTTCTGGATCGCAACCGGAATGGCCTGATTGACAATGGGACCGAGCTGTTTGGCAACTACACCCCGCAACCAAGGTCGAATCACCCGAATGGATTTATTGCACTGGCGGAATTTGATAAGCCTGCCAACGGAGGCAATGGCGATCGCGCAATTGACCGTCGAGATTCAATTTTTGGTTCGCTAAGACTCTGGCAGGACCGGAATCACAACGGACTTTCCGAGTCAGAGGAGCTGCACAGTCTTGCAGGCCTGGGCGTGGAATCGATCTCTCTGAATTACATTCCGTCGCGGCGTGTCGATCAGTATGGTAATCGCTTCGCTTATAGGGCCAGGGTAACGGACCTCAGGGGTTACGGTGTGGGGCGCTGGGCCTGGGATGTTTTTCTGCTGCACCAGGCATCTGGGGATAATAGCTATAGGACCATGGGCCGGATAGGGCAATAGGACAATAGGACAATAGGACTTAGGACCTATAGGACCTATGAAACCTATTTGGCGGGGCGCCAGGGAGGCAGCGTTCGGCGGGCCTGCTTTTCCCTCTTTAAGCCAAGAGACCAGTCGGCTTGCATCAGTGTGTGAATATCGCGAGTGCCTTCGTAGATGATTGCAGCTTTGCAATTGCGTAAATAGCGTTCGACTGGATAGTCGTTGGAATACCCGTTGGCCCCATGAAGCTCGATGGCCAACGACGCCGCCTTCTCGCTTCTGATTGTCGCCTGCCATTTCGCCAGACTCGTAGCGCGCCCGTTGGGTTGCCCGACGTTCTTCAAATAGCCGGCCCGCAACCAGAGCAAGTGGCTCATCTGATAGTCTGCTTCCATCTCCGCAATCTTCTGCTTGACCAGCTGATGATTGGCGATCTTGGTGCCGAAGGTTTCGCGCTCCAGCGCGTAGGAGACTGAAGCATCGCGTGACGCACGGATCACTCCCGTAGCCCCGGCAGCTACCGTGTATCGGCCCTGCTCCAAAGCAAACATAGCGATCTTGAAGCCCTCGCCTTCCTCACCCACAAGGTTTTCTTTCGGCACCCGGACGTCCTGCAAGGAGAAATAACCAGTGTTGCCAGCCCGAATACCCATCTTTCCGTGAATCGTGCCGGAGCTGAATCCTTTCATCGTCCGTTCAATAATAAAGCAGGACATCCCCGAGTGGTCGCGCTGCCGTCGCTTCTCTTCATCCGTCCAACAAAAAAAGAGAAAGTTGTCAGCCACGTCTGCCAAACTGATCCACATCTTTTCGCCGTTAAGGATGTATTCATTTCCGTCACGACGGGCAGTGGAACGCGCGCCCACCACGTCTGAACCCGCTCCAGGTTCAGTCAAACCATAGGTTGCAATGCGCTCGCCTTTGGCCTGGGGCACCAGGTATTTTTGCTTTTGCGCTTCACTGCCCCAGGCATAAAGCGTCAGCGAATTCAGCCCGGTATGAACCGACATCACCACCCGCATAAAAGTATCGACCGCTTCCAGCTCCTCGCAAACCAGACCCAGGGCGATGTAATCAAAGCCAGCGCCTCCGTACTCTTCGGGAATACAGACACCAAGCAGGTTCAACTCAGCCATCTTGTCAAGGATCGATCGATCAAAGTGCTGTTTCTCGTCAAGTTCCTTAATCCGGGGCGCAACCTCTTTCAGAGCAAAGTCGCGGACTGTTTGCCGGATTGCTCTATGGTCTTCAGTGAGTTCGAAATCAACCATAAACTACCTCTCGGAATCTGTTTCTCGGGCTGAAGCGACCGCACATCTTATCCACTCCAAAGTCGAATGTCCAAAAGCAGAAGCAGAATTAAGATTTAGGAATTTAGGATTTAGGATTTAGGAATTAATTTCTAAATCCTAATTCCAAAATTTTAATTCCTAAATCCTAATTCCTAATTCCTTACTCCCTGTGTCCGCGTTATGAATCTTTCTGCGCTATTCAGCTCGAAACGGTTTGGTTGCTATACTTCCTCAATGCCTAAAACAAAAACCTCGAACTCCGTAACCATTGGCTTAGTGCAGATGAGTTGTGAGCCCAGGCCTGAGGCAAACTTGAAAAAAGCAGTTGCCAGAGTGAAGCAGGCTGCCCAGCAAGGCGCACAAATCGTCTGCCTTCAGGAACTCTTTCGCTCACAATATTTCTGCCAGACTGAAGATATTCAACTGTTTCAACTGGCTGAAACGATTCCTGGTCCCTCAACCGAGACCCTCAGCAAAGTTGCCCGCCAGAAAAAGGTCGTGGTCATAGCTTCGGTTTTCGAGAAGCGCGCGGCCGGTGTCTATCACAACACTGCCGTGATTCTCGATGCCAATGGAAAGATTGCGGGCAAATACCGGAAGATGCACATCCCCGACGATCCTCTATATTATGAAAAGTTCTATTTCACCCCAGGAGATCTGGGCTTCAAAACCCACTCTACTAAATATGGCAAGGTTGGGGCCCTGGTATGTTGGGACCAATGGTTTCCCGAGGCCGCTCGCCTGACAGCCCTTACGGGCGCCCAGTTTCTTTTTTATCCCACTGCGATTGGGTGGCTGCCTGACGAGAAAAAAGAAGTGAATGAAGTACAGCATTCAGCCTGGGAAACGATTCAGCGAGCACACGCTATCGCCAACGGAGTTTACGTGGGAGTGGTCAATCGCGTGGGACGCGAAGGCAAGCTGACCTTCTGGGGTCAGTCTTTCGTCGCTGATCCCTTCGGCCGCGTCATTGCCCGGGCCTCAGCGGATAAGGAAGAAATTCTGATGGTCACCTGTGATCTCGAAAAAATAGACGAGACGCGACAAAACTGGCCCTTCCTGCGCGACCGTCGCATCGATTTTTACGCCCCAATTTCTGCCCGCTTTCTGGAAACCAACCCTGAGTAGTTCCGATGACCAGTCCAACTCCATCCCAACTGGGCTACTTCATGCCCGCCGAGTGGACCCAGCATGCCGCCACTTGGCTGAGCTGGCCAAAAGACCCCGAAACGTGGCCCGGACGCGTAGCTCAGGTGGAACAGATCTTTTTGGAAATGATTTCGACCCTCGCGCCACACGAGGTTGTAAACCTGCTTGTGGATGATGAGCAGACCGAACAAACCATTAGAACCAGGTACGATTTTACCGATGCCGCAAATATTCGCTTTCATCAAATAAAAACTGTCGATGCCTGGATTCGTGACTACGGCCCAAACTTCTTAATTGACCGGAAAGGCAATCTCGCCTTTAACAACTGGACCTTTAACGCCTGGGGCAACAAGTACCCTGAGCTGACTCTAGATGACTCGATTCCCACACGACTCCACGCACTTATTGAGGCAGAGCAGTTCAACCCGGAGATCGTCCTGGAGGGTGGTTCAATTGAGGTAAATGGCTCGGGCTGTGTCCTGACCACTGAGCAATGTTTGCTCAATCGAAATCGAAATCCACACCTATCGGCGGCGGAAGTAGAAAAATATTTGAAAGATTACCTCGGGGTTTCGAAAGTCCTCTGGCTGGGCGAAGGTATCGTTGGCGACGACACCGACGGACATATAGATGATATCGCCAGGTTTGTCGCCCCTGGCGTCGTTGTGACAGCCATCGAGGATGATCCTCAGGACGCAAACTACAAACTCCTTCAGGACAACCTGCGCAGGCTGCAATTAATGACGGATGTTAACGACCGTTCTTTTGAGATTGTTACGCTGCCGATGCCGGGAATGGTTGCCGGTGCAAGCATTGCTGCGCGTGACCTTAAGCGTCTCCCCGCAAGCTATGCGAATTTTTACATTGCTAATAACGTCGTGCTTGTCCCATTGTTCGGCCGCGAAAACGACCGCCGGGCGCTGGAAATTTTGCAGATGCTCTTTCCTTCAAGGAGGGTTGCCGGCCTCAACTGTGAACCCCTGGTTTGGGGCATGGGAACGATTCATTGCGTAACCCAGCAGGAACCAAGCAAATTTAGGATTTAGGAATCAGGATTTAGGAATTTAATTTAGCTTAGTCACTTTTGGACAGAAGGTTTTTCGCGGCTGCCTTGGCCTCATCCAGGGTTTCAATCTGGCCGTCAAGCTGCAGTTCGTAAACTGCGCGCGTGATTTCTCCGATTCGGGGTCCCGGCGCGAGCCCCATTTCCAGCAAGTGCCGGCCCAGGAGCAGCGGGGCCGGTGGGTGCTGCTCGACCCGAAGCTCATGGACGCGCTGGATGAACCATTCCTGCGGCAGCGCGTCGAACCATTGCTCACGCGGGATCCAGGGCGCATTCCGTCCCAGCGTATCAGCCCGCGCGACCAGATAAAGCAGATCTAATTCACATTTGCGAGCCAAGCGGCGAAACGCTCCGTCGCCAATTTCCTCTCGCTGTTTGAAGAATTCTCCAGGCTTGAGATGCTCGCGCACCAGCGCAATCACCTGGCCACGAACGTCATAATTTTTAAGCGTGTGAATATTCAGGCGATCAAGCAGCCGAGTGGTGGGCGTGACTCCAGCTTCTTCATGACCGCGAGAACGCCAATGCCCCTCGAGAAATTCAGTGGTTGCCGGCTTGCCGAAATCATGGCAAAGCGCCGCCAGCATCACTGTTACCTGCCGCGGGTAATCCAGGTCTGTTATTAATTTGCGCGCTTGATCGACCACCAGAAGCGTGTGAACGAACACATCGCCTTCCGGATGCCATACGGGATCCTGTGGTACATCAATCAAGGCCTCAATCTCAGGCAAGAGCTGCTCGCTTGCACGCAGGTCCCTAAGCCATCGCAAACCGATAGCCGGACGCTCTGCCAGCAATAATAACTTTTCGATCTCGCCCCAAATTCGCTCTGCGGGCAGGTCGGCCAAATCGATCTGCCGGCATAGAGCCACCGTTTGTGGCTCAATCTCGAATTCGAAGCGGGCTGCGAATTGGGCCGCACGCAGCACTCGCAAACTATCTTCGCTGAAGGTGGCCTTGGAAACGGCACGCAAGATTTTTGCCTTGAGATCCGACTGCCCCTGAAATGGATCAATGATTTCCTCATTCAGGGGATCCTGCAGAATTGCGTTTATGGTGAAGTCCCTTCTTTCAGTCGCTTCCCTCACGGTCATCGCAGGATCACCCTGAATAACGAAACCTCGATGACCGCGACCCTGCTTTCGTTCCCGGCGAGGCAAGGACACGTCAAGATTCGCGCCGAGCTTGTAAACCTCAAAAGCTTCCCCGGTAGCTTTTACTGGCCCAAAAAGGTCAAGCAGCTCGCGCAGTCGAGTTGGGTTAATCCCGAAAACCTCCACGTCCCAATCCGTAGGTTCGCGGCCCATTAACCGGTCGCGCACACAGCCGCCGACCAGGAAAGCGCGCCCACCTTCTGCCTGGACATATTTGGCAAGCTGATGGATTTTCTGCTCAGTCTGAAACATCTTCGTAGCAGATAATGAAGTGTGAACCCGGGTGGGAAACTTAATGGACGCGGTGGGGTGCTTAATCCTCCGGTGGGTCGATCACGATCTGGACACCACGCGTAGAAGGCAAACAACTCATGACCTGCACTCGCTCAATTTTCGATAATTCAGTCCCAGCCGAATGCCAGAGTTTCACCCAGAAGGTCCTGGTAGGCCCATGGATCGCAAAGGTAGAATCGTCATTCATCACCGGCACCGGTTCCGCTGTAGTGCCCGCTTTCAATTCATCCAGCAGCTCTCCAAGGTATGGCTTGAACTGGTCGAACTGCACCAGCAAAGCCTTGTCGGAAATTTCAGCCGGGGGCAGGTCCACCGGTTCGCTCGCTTCCAGCAACAATCTTGTCTCAGTTTGATGATCCCGCTTTTTAACAACTGGCATATTACGCCCTTAATTTCAGCTGCAGTTGCACCGGCAATTCCGCAACCTTTATTCGCTCTTGCTCCCAGGTGTCCCTGTCACGGACAGTGACGGCCTCGTCTTCAAGTGATTGATGATCCACAGTGACACAAAACGGCGTCCCAATCTCGTCCTGGCGCGCATAGAGTTTCCCTATCCCACCCGTGTCGTCATAAACGGCGCGCAACTGCGGCTGCAGTGATCTTTTGATGGCTTTGGCCATACCTACGATTTCCGGTTTGTTTTTAGCCAGCGGCAATACCGCAACTTTAATCGGGGCGAGCTCCGGATGGAGCCTTAAAATTACCCGCTTCTCTCCTTTGTCATTTGTCCGCTCGCTATAAGCGTCCATCAAAAAAGCCAGCACCGAACGATTCACCCCTGCCGAAGGCTCGATTACATAAGGATAGAACCGAGTCTTGGTCGCCTCCTCGAAGTAGGAGAGGTCTTCTGTTGAATCTGGGTTCAAGCGATTACCCTCGGCGTCAACCGGGCCCTTGGAATGGGCTCGCAGGTCGAAATCGGTGCGATTCGCAGTTCCCATCAATTCCTCAAACTGTTTCTTTCCCTCCTCGCGTTCAGGGAAAAACCGGTAAAGGATATCTACCGTCCTTTTAGAATAGTGTGCCAGCTCCTCGCGGGGAACGTCGAAAAGATGCAGATTCTCGCGACTTAGGCCCAGGCCTGTGTACCAATCGACATAGGCATCGACCCAGTACTGGAATGCCTCTTCATCTTCTCCGGGTTTTACAAAATACTCCAGCTCCATCTGTTCAAACTCTCGAGTGCGCAGGATGAAGTTGCCTGGGGTAACTTCGTTTCTAAAGGCTTTGCCTAATTGGGCCACGCCGAAGGGAAGCTTGCGTCGCATTGCCGTCTGGACGTTCGAGAAATTAATGAAGATCCCTTGAGCTGTTTCTGGACGCAAGTAGGCCAAAGCCGAAGGGTCATCCTCGGCCACAGCTCCGAGCCTGGTTTGAAGCATGGTGTTAAATGGACGTGGTTCCGTCCAGTCACTGGCGCCGCAGGCAGGACAGGTTATGCCTGACGGAATGGGCTGGCCTGCCACTAGACCAGTCAGTTC
>Ga0187893_10014658_pt1 | contig 10638 bp, 9 predicted proteins | sample MA1701074metaG_FD_139574 | JGI IMG/M metagenome (GOLD analysis project Ga0187893, IMG submission 139574) | White microbial mat communities from a basaltic lava cave in the Kipuka Kanohina Cave System on the Island of Hawaii, USA - MA170107-4 metaG ...
ACCACGGAGTGGGAAACCTACGGCACCGGCAAGTATGAAAAGTGCGCCGACTGCATGGTCCATTGCGGCTACGAGGGCACGGCCGTCGACGACACCTTCGCCCGGCCCTGGAAGGCGCTGAAGGTGGCACTGCGCGGCATCAAGACCGACGGCCCGATGGCCCCGGACATCGCCCTCGATAAGGCGCGCCCCGCCGAATACGTGTTCGAAAAGCAGGTGCAGGAGCAGGTCGCGCTCATGCACGACGCCAAGGGCAAGCGGCAGAGCAGCGCGGCTTAGTACGCCGTCTGCTGCTCATCTTCCGTCGGGAGCGGCTCAATCCTCCTGCGGCGCATGCCGAGCCAAGTCCATCGAGTCGTGTAGCAGTCTCAGTACGTCGATGATTCGTCGTCCATCCGAGTCGTCAATGCGGAACAGGATGAAGTGACGACCCTTGCGACCGCCGCGGGCCACGTGCAGCGTGAAAAGTCCTTGTCCAATTTCTGGCCGCGGTCTGGCACCAAGTTGCATCGGCCCTCCGGCCAAGGCAGCGAACGCGGCTGTCAGCGTCTCGGCATAGACGCTCGCTTGCCGTGCCCCAAAACGCTCAGCGGTCCAGCGCAGGATGCCACGAAATTCAGCGTCGGCCGTTTCGGAGAGTCGAACCTTCCATTCCCGGCCAGGTGACATCCGTCGACTCAGTCGGCGAGTGCATCGGCTTCTGCCGTCAGATAGTCGCGAAGGGCTTCGGGCGTTTCGAAGGTCTTAAAGCGACCGGCCTCGATGTCGGCAATGCCCTGGCGTGCCGCTTCCCGCAACGCCCTTAGCTTGGCTTTCTCCTCTGCGTCTCGCCGTTCGAGAAGTCGAAGAGCTTCTCTCATCACCTCGCTGCCGTTCTGGAACCGGCCCGACTTCACCATCCGCTCGATCAGCTCGAGCTGATGCTCGGTCAAAACGATGTTCCGCGTGGGCATAACATGATCCGTATGGTTGGGTTCAGTTGGCTGATTATGCCAATCAACCTCTGATGTGGCCAGAGCTGCTTGGTCCGCAATTTCAAATCAGGGCTTGTTCGGCCGCCGCGCCGGTTAATGCACGACGCCAAGGGCGCGTCGAAGCGCCAGAGCAGCGCGGCGTAGGCTCGCGCGGGCGACCCTGTTGTCGCGCGCCAACGCGCGCAGTGCGCTGATCTCGCTCGGCCGGCGCAAGAGTCCGCCCGCCAGCGCCAGGGGATTGACGCGGCCGCTCGAGCGGAGCGCCGTCAGGACGCTCGACGGAATCGGCCGCTCGGCGGGATCCACCACCACGCGCAGAATCACGAAGGGCAGTCCGGTCTGTGCGACGGCGCGGCTTTCCATGTCGACGATGACGGCTCGCGTCCGCGCCGCCAGCGCCTGCTTGGCCGCGACCGTCGCGAGCACCTGATCGACGCCCGCGACCAGGCCTGCCGACCAGTCGTATCCGAGTGCGTCCAGGGCGGCGCAAAGGTGCCGCGACAATGCATCGTCCGTCGCGTGCATCGTTCCGTCCGGGCCGACCACGCCCGCGCCGACGATGACGTCGCCCGGCCGTAAGACGGGATCGATCCCGCCGGCGAAGCCGAAGCTCAGGAGCGCGGCGGCGCCGCTGGCAATTTCGGCCGCGGCGCGGGTTGCGCCTGTCGGACTCGCGCCCGCGCATGCCACGGGCGGCATCGCTGCACCCAGGACGCCTTTGAGAATCGCCGCTTCCTGCGGCAGCCCGACGACGATGCCGATTCGCCCGGGCGGCCGGCTCACATCCCCCATGCGATTTCGCGCGAATTGCCGCGCAGGAGGTTGCGGTAACGGGCGAGGGCCCAGACCGGGAAATAGGCGCTGTAGCCGTGATAGCGAAGATAGAACACGCGCGGGAAGCCGACGGCCGTGAACCAGTCCTCGTGCCACGTCGTGCCGGTGCGCGGCGCCCGCAGCAGATAGGCGATGCCGCGCTTCACGGCCTCGCTCTCGACCTCGCCGGCGCTCATCAGGCCGAGCACGGCCCACGACGTCTGCGACGCGGTGCTCTCCTTGACGAAGTCCTTGCGGCTCTTCCAGTAGGTCTCGCCGCCTTCGCCCCAGCCGCCGTCGGGCTGCTGGAATCCCTTGAGCCACGCCACCGCCTTGCGGATGTGCGGCGCCTGCGGATCCTCGCCGCAGGCGTTGAAGGCGCACAGCGCCGACCAGGTGCCGTAGATGTAGTTCGTGCCCCAGCGCCCGAACCAGGAGCCGTCCGGCTCCTGCTGGCGCCGGAGATAGTCGAGCCCGCGCGCCATCACCGGATGGTCGCGCCTGAAACCGGCCTGGGCCAGGAAGCCGAGGCAGCGCGCGCTCACGTCCACGGTCGGCGGATCGAGCAGGGCGCCGTGGTCGGCGAAGGGGATGTGGTTCAGGTAGTAGTGCGTGTTGTCGGCGTCGAAGGAGCCCCAGCCGCCGTTCCGGCTCTGCATGCCGACGATCCATTCGACGGCGCGGTCCACGGACTCCCGTAGCTTGGGGTCAGTGTCGGCGAGGCCGCTGCGCAGCAGCGCCATGCCGGCGACCGCCGTATCGTCGACGTCCGGATAGTAGTCGTTCCAGTACTGGAACGCCCAGCCGCCGGGACGCAGGTGCGGCCGCTTGACCGCCCAGTCGCCGGCGACGTCGAGGATCTGCCGGTCCAGCAGCCAGTCGGCCGCGCGCCGCATCGCTGCGTCGTCGCCGTCGAGGCCGGCCTCCATCAGCCCGTGCATGGCCAGCACGGTGTCCCAGATCGGCGACAGGCAGGGCTGGCAGTATCCCTGAGTCTCGCCGAGCACCAGCAGCTTCTTCACCGATCGCATCGCGATCGCGCGCTGCGGATGGTCGGGGGCGTAGCCCAGCGTGTGATAGGCCATCACCGCATTGGCCATGGCCGGGAAGATGCCGCCGAGCCCGTGCTCGCCGTTGAGCCGCTCGCCGATGAACTCCAGCGCCACCTCCAGCGCCCGCTTGCGCGGGTTGGTCAGGAACCACGGCTCGCACAGCCGGAGCGCCTTGTCGATCGCCAGGAACACCTTACCCAGCGGGCTGCCGCTGACGTTGACCAGGTAGTTCCGCTCGGCCTCCGGCGGCGTCACGAACAGCTCGCGGATGTCGATGTTGCGCGGATTGGCGGCCCGCGGCTTCAGCGCCATCAGGATCAGCAGCGGCACGATCACCGTGCGCGACCAATAGGAAACTTTGCTCAGATGGAACGGCGCCCACTTCGGCAGCAGCATGATCTCCAGCGGCATCACTGGAACCGCGCGCCAGGGGACCTGGCCGAACAGGGCGAGCGCCGTGCGCGTGAACACGTTCGCCTTCGAAGCGCCGCCATGGGCGAGGATCGCCTGCCGCGCGCGCACCATGTGCGGCGCCTCGATGTCGTCGCCGGCGAGCTTCAGCGCGTAGTAGGCCTTGACCGACGCGCTGATGTTGAGCTCGCCGCCATGGAACAGGGGCCAGCCGCCATGCTCGCCCTGGATGCCGCGCAGATAGACGGTGAGCTTCTGCTCGACCGCGTCGTCGATCTCGCCGAGGAAATGCTCGAGGAAGATATACTCGGCCGGGATCGTCGCATCCGCCTCCAGCTCGAAGCACCACTCGCCGTCGGCATTCTGCAGCGCCGTCAGGTCGGCGGCGGTTTCCGCAACCACGCGCTCCACCTCGGCCAGCTGCGCTTCCGGGGCCGGAGTCGGGTCGTCATGGAGAATCTGGGCGGTCGCGTCGTCCAGCATGATCCTGCGGGTGCGGGTCAAGAGACCATCGGCCGCGTTTCCGCGGGCCGGCTCACGGGCATTGGTACGCCAGCGGAGGACCGGTGGGCAAGGACCAAGCGCGCCGCCGTGCGGCCCGACCGGAGGGCGCCCTCGATCGTCGCCGGCAGGCCGGTGTCGGTCCAATCGCCGGCCAGGAACAGGTTGAAGTAGCCGGTTCGTGCCTTGGGCCGGAGCGCCACTTCGGCCGGCGTCTGGGCGAAGGTCGCGGTCTTTTCCTTGACGATGCGATAGGGCGGCATCGGCTCGGCCGGCACCTCGACGGCGCGGGCGACGTCGGCCCAGATGCGGGCGGCGATCTCCTCGGCCGGCAGGTCGACCAGGGCCTCGGCCGCGCTCACCGTGGCCGATACGACGTCGTCGCGGAAGAACAGCCAATGGGCCGTGCCGTTGAGGACCGCGAGGAAGTGCAGGCCGTCGCGGAGCCGCACCGGATGCGGCAGCCGGAAGTGGGCGTTGACGATCGAGCGGCTGCCCTCCGGCGCGACCAACTCCGGCACCAATAGATCGGCGGCCCGATGGGGCACGGCCAGAACGACGGCATCGTCTTCGCCGAGCGGCACGTCGTCGCCGATGAAGGACAGCCCGACCACGGTGTGGCCGCGGAACTCGAATTCGCGCAGGCGGTGGGTGAAGCTGACGGGCACGCCCAGCTCGCCCAGCCGCCGCACCGCCGGGTCGACCAGGCTCATCGACAGCCCCTGGCGCGCAATCATCGGATGGCAGGCGCGGCCGCCGCGGCCGAAGGATTCGACCAGCACCGGCCACAGCAGCCGCGCCGCGCCGTCCTCCGCCGACGCGTTCAGCACGGCGACGGCGACCGGCTCGATCAGCGAGGCAAAGAGCGGATGCGTGCTGTCGACGATGTCGCGCACGGTCTGGCTCTTCCTCGCCCACGCGAACCGGAGCAGGGCGAGGTAGTCGCCAAGGCCGGTATCGGGAATCCGTCGCGCCGCGTCGAAGGCCCACCAGGGCATCCGCCCTTCGTTGAGACGCAGCGCCCAGCGCTTGCCGGTGGCCAGGTCGAGGAACGGAAACACCGCCCCGCCCGGGTCGATCATGCCGTCTTCCGCGCCGATCCGGCGCAGATGATCGGCGACCGCGTGGTTGCCGCTGAACACGAGGTGGTTGCCGTTGTCGATCCAGCGCTCCAGCTGCTGGTCGTAGTAGGAGCGGCAGCGCCCGCCGGCATGGGCCGTCGCCTCGTAGAGACGGACGGAGGCGCCGCTCTCGGCCAAATGCAAAGCGCACCCGAGGCCGGCAAGTCCGGCCCCGATCACATGCACGGTCGACATCGGATCAGAACAGCCCGTGGCGCACGATCAGCCAGAGCTTCTCCGCCTTCGACAGCTTCACCGGCTCGTCGAGGCGCGCGAAGCCGCGCTGGCGCAGGCGTTGCAGCAGGCGCCGATAAAGGACAAGGATGAGGCGGGCGGGCCGCAGCTCCCGGCGCGGCATGGTGTCGAGCACGGCGGACGCATCGACGAACCGCTTCTCAGCCAGCTCGGCGAGGTCGTCGCACACGGCGGCGAGGCGCGGCTGGCGCAGGGTCGCGGCCAGGGACGTCGTCGATACGCCGTGCTTGTCCAGCAGCTCCCGCGGCAGATAGAGGCGGCCCAGCTCGGCGTCCTCGGCCACGTCGCGCAGCACGTTGGTCAGCTGCACCGCCTCGCCCAGCGCATCGGCGAGCCGGCGGCCGTTGTCCCGGGGCGCACCGAAGATGCGCACAGAGAGCAGGCCGACGGCGCCGGCAACCCGGCTGCAATAGAGCCGCAGCTCCTCCATCGGCGGCGCCAACAGCCCGCCGCGCGCATCCATCTCCATGCCGTCGATGATGGCGAGGAAATCCTCGCCGGCGAGATCGAATCGCCGCACCGGCCCGACCAGCGCCCGGGCGATGGCGTGCTGCGCCGTGCCCGCATAGAGGCGGTCGATCTCCTCGCGCCACCCCTGCAGCTGCCGCAGCTTGGCGGTATCCGGAAGGTCGCCGTCGGCAATGTCGTCGACGACGCGGCAGAACGCATAGACCGCGAACATCGCCTGCCGCTTCTCCGCCGGCAGCAGCCGCATCGCCCAGTAGAACGACGTGCGCGCCTTGACGACGACGTCCTGGACCAGGTCCTGGTCCGCGGCGGTCCGCTCCGCCTCGATGGCTGCCTGCTGGCTCATGACCGGCTACTCCGAGTCACACGCCCTCACCCTCGCCCTCTCCCGCAAGCGGGAGAGGGCGAGGGTGAGGGTGAGGGCGTGTGTCTCGATCTCTCGGTTCAAGTTCGCTACGCCCGCGAGGCGGCGAATTCCTGGTCCGCCTGGCCCAGCGCCGTCAGGGCCGTGGCGACGATGTGGCGCGCGTTCAGCCCGGCCTGGTCGTACTGGTTCTGCGGCTTGTCGTGGTCGATGAAGCGGTCGGGCAGCACCATCGAGCGCACCTTGAGGCCGCGGTCCAGCAGCCCCTCGATCGCCAGGTACTGCAGGACATGCGCGCCGAAGCCGCCGATGGCGCCTTCCTCGACGGTGATGAACACCGCATGCTCCGCCGCCAGCCGGCGCACCAGCGCGGTGTCCAGCGGCTTGGCGAAGCGGGCGTCAGCGACGGTCGTCGACAGCCCGCGCGCCCCCAGCTCCTCGGCCGCCTTCAGGCATTCGCCGAGTCGCGTGCCCAGGCTGAGCAGCGCCACCGCCGTGCCCTCGCGCATGATCCGGCCCTTGCCGATCTCGAGCGGCACGCCCTCCTCCGGCAGTTGCACGCCGATGCCTTCGCCGCGCGGATAGCGGAATGCCGAAGGCCGGTCGTCGATCGCCGCCGCCGTCGCCATCATGTGCACCAGCTCGGATTCGTCGGACGCCGCCATGATCACGAAGCCCGGCAGGCAGCCGAGATAGGTGACGTCGTAGGAGCCGGCGTGCGTGGCGCCGTCGGCGCCGACCAGCCCGGCGCGGTCGATGGCGAAGCGCACCGGCAGCTGCTGGATGGCCACGTCGTGCACCACCTGGTCGTAGGCGCGCTGGAGGAAGGTGGAGTAGATCGCGGCGAAGGGTCGCATCCCCTCGGTCGCCAGGCCGGCGGCGAAGGTCACCGCGTGCTGCTCGGCGATGCCGACGTCGAAGCAGCGCTTGGGAAACTTTTCCGCGAACTTGTCGAGGCCGGTGCCCGACGGCATCGCCGCGTTGATGGCGACGATCTTCTCGTCCTTCGCCGCCATCTTGATGAGGGTGTCCGAGAACACCTTGGTGTAGCTCGGCGCCGCCGTCGGCACCTTCACCTGGGTCCCGGTGACGACGTCGAACTTGTTGACGCCGTGATACTTGTCGGCCGCCTTCTCGGCGGGACCGTAGCCGTGGCCCTTCTCGGTGATGACGTGCACCAGCACCGGCCCGTAATGGTCCGAGTCCCGCAGGTTGCGCAGCACCGGCACGACATGGTCCAGGTTGTGGCCGTCGATCGGCCCGACGTAATAGAAGCCCATCTCCTCGAACAGCGTGCCGCCGGTGACGATGCTGCGGGCCAGGCTCTCCGCCCGCTGCGCCGGCTCGCTGAGGGCGCGCGGCAGCTTGCTGAGGGTGTGGCGCAGCATCTCGCGCAAGCTACGGAACTGGCGCGACGACATCAGCCGCGACAGGTAGGCGCTCATCGCCCCCACCGGCGGCGCGATCGACATGTCGTTGTCGTTGAGGATGACGATCAGGCGCGAGTTCATGGCGCCGGCGTTGTTCATCGCCTCATAGGCCATGCCCGCGCTCATGGCGCCGTCGCCGATCACGCAGACGACGTGGTTCTTGTCGCCCGCCAGGTCGCGCGCCACGGCCATGCCGAGGCCGGCGGAGATCGAGGTCGAGCTGTGCGCGGCGCCGAACGGATCGTATTCGCTCTCGACCCGGCGCGTGAATCCGGAGAGGCCGCCGCCCTGGCGCAGGCTCAGCATGCGCTCGCGGCGCCCGGTCAGCATCTTGTGCGGATAGGCCTGGTGGCTCACGTCCCAGATCAGCCGGTCGCGCGGCGTATCGAACACATGGTGCAGCGCCACCGTCAGCTCCACCACGCCCAGGCTGGCGCCCAGATGCCCGCCGGTGACCGAGACGATCTCGATCAGGTCGCGGCGCACCTCGTCGGCCAGCTGCTTCAATTCCTCGATCGTGTAACCGCGGATGTCCGCCGGATCCTGCACGCGGTCCAGCAGTTCCGTAACGCGGTTGTGCATGTCCATGCAGACACCTTCGGTTGTGATGGATCGGGTCGGCTGGTTCCCCTCGGCATCCCGCCCGAATCCGGTCCCCTGATGCCTACCCCCCAGAATACCCTAGGGATTCCGGGAATGGTAAAGGTTTTCGGCGGGGTCGCCGGCTGGAATCATTAACACCGTTGCCCGGCAAAGGATGCCGAATTCCGCCCAAGTGTGATTGCGCGCACTGTCGGCGCACCGGTTATGGGCGTATTGTCCGCCCCGTCAGATGGGAGCCCTGCCGGGGTTGTTTTTCGGATGCCGTTGGCAGTAACCTTTCGATATGATCTAGGCGGCGTGGATAAGGGGCTTTCGACATGCCTGAGACTCGGAATCCGTGGTACGCGCCGGGCTTGTCCCGGGCGCTGATCGGCGGTGCGCTCCTGCTGACGGCAGCCTGCGCATCCTCATCCTCATCGCCGCCGCCGAGCGCGTCCGCGCCGGCTCCGGCCGTGGCCGCCAAGCCGGCCGCTTCGGCGCCGGTGCTGATGGAACGAGCGGCGGTGTGCGGCCGCAGCGTCGGCGTCGCCGTCCGCTGCAACATGATCACCGACCAGAACGATTTCGCGATCCTGCGCTATACGGCGCTGCAGGGCCTGCAGTCGCAGGCCGCCAGCCCGGCCGACTATTCGCAGGCCGAGATGGCCTTCGACGTGGCGGCGCTGGAGATGATGAATTCGGTCGGCGCCTGCCAGGGCGCGGCGCCGGCGATGGCGACGCTGGAGCAGAAGATCGAAGGCACGATCGCCCAGTGTGCCAGGACGCAGCCCTAGCCGGGACTCGCATGTCGCCCTACACTCATCATTGTCATTCCCGCGAAAGCGGGAATCCAGGGCCTGCCCCGCACTTGATGCGGGGGCAACCACTGTTCCGCTTGCCCTGGACCCCCGCTTTCGCGGGGGTGACACACGCAAAGGCAGAATCGCCAATCACGGTCTGCTCACGGCATTCCGAATCGGGAGACCTCCCATGAAACGAATCGCCCTTCTGTCCGTATCGCTGCTGGCCGGCGTTGTCGCCGGCAGCGCCTCCGCCCAGGAGATCCAGAATCTGGTGCATGTCAGCGCCGCCAACCAGTCGGCGAACGCCGGCGTCACCCGCGCGATCGCCGAGTACATCGCTGCCCGCAACAACGCCACCGTCGTCCAGGCGATGGCGCGGGCGCGGCCGGACAAGGCGCCGACCATGACGGTCGAGGCGCTGCTCGCCGCCATCGAATCGAACGCCCGCATCGTCGAGCCGGTACAGCCCGCGCCCGCGGCGGTCGTTGCGCCCCCACCCGAGGCACCGCCGGCACCGGCGAAGAAGAAGAACGTCAGGAAGGGCAGCACCGGCGGCAGCGGCGGCGGTGCGAGCGGCGGCGGCGGCGGCGGCTGGTAGCTGCAATCCAGGGCAACCGTCCGGAGAGTTGCAGGGCATTGGGATCTGCGGGGTGCGTCCTTCGACAAGCTCAGGATGAGGGACTTTCTTCGTGCCACCAAGGTTCTCCCTCATCCTGAGCCTGTCGAAGGACGCAGGGTGAGCGTGCAAGCCCAGAATGTACCTACCGCAGGTAGCGATTTCGCGGGAATGACGAGCTAAAGAGTGGCATCTTCAAGCAAATTCTGGCTGGTGGTCCGGCGCATCCTGCCGGCGCTCATCCTCGTCGCCGGGCTGTTGGCGGCGTCCGCGGCGGACGCCGCGCGCGTCGCGCTGGTGGTCGGCAACTCGACCTATACGGCATTGCCGTACCTGCGCAATCCCGCCAACGACGCGGCGCTGCTGGGCGATACGCTGGCGAAGATCGGCTTCGAGGTCGTGCGCGTGAACGACGCCGACCGGCAGACCCTGCTGGCCGCGGTCGAGCGCTTCGGCGAGATCAGCCGCGGCGCCGAGGTCGCCGTGTTCTACTTTGCCGGGCACGGCGTGCAGTTCGACGGCACCAATTACCTGCTGCCGTCCGACACCACCCTCGGCTCCGAAGCGGACCTCCGCGCCCAGGGACTCGATACCGACGTCGTGATCGAAAAGTTCAAGGTGGCGGCGCCGCGTTCGGGCGTTCTTATCCTCGATGCCTGCCGCAACAATCCGCTGCCGGTCGGCGTCAACGGCGCCAGCCGCGGCCTCAAGGTCGCGGCGCTGACCAGCGGCCTGGCGCGGGTCGAGGGTGTTTCCGGCATCCTCATCGCCTACGCCACCGCGCCCGGACAGGTGGCCTATGACGGCGCCGGCGCCAACAGCCCGTTCGTCGCCGCGCTGGCGCAGTATCTCGGCGAGCCCGGCCTCGGGGTCAGCGACCTCTTCATCCGCGTCCGTCAGCGGGTGATGGAGACCACCGCCGGTGCGCAGATTCCCTGGGTCGAGGAGGCCCTGCTCGAGCCGCTGTACATGAATCCGGCCCCGGCCCAGCCGGCGCCGGCGACCGACGTGGCAAAGCTCAACGGCGCGCTCGAGATCGCGGAGCCGGAGAAGCGGCTCGCGGCGCTGGTCGACCTCTCGGGCGCGCTCGAAGATCCGACCATGCAGCCCGTCGTCGCCGGCCATATCGAGACGCTGCGCGAGGAAGAAGAAGAGGTCGTGACGGAGGCGCCCAGCCTGCGGCTGGTCCGCGAGCTGGTCGACTGGCATCGCCTGCGCATCATCGAGTCGCGGCCCGCGGTGCGGCTC
>Ga0187893_10014659_pt1 | contig 10637 bp, 10 predicted proteins | sample MA1701074metaG_FD_139574 | JGI IMG/M metagenome (GOLD analysis project Ga0187893, IMG submission 139574) | White microbial mat communities from a basaltic lava cave in the Kipuka Kanohina Cave System on the Island of Hawaii, USA - MA170107-4 metaG ...
AGGAGGAATCGAGCCAGAGGGCTCCATAGGTGAGAGCGTGCCTCCTCGGATTGGCCGAGTTCGGTCAGCCAGCCATTGGCTGTGAGACTCTCCAGATCAGGCGGCAGCTCGGGGTCGCCTTCCCACGTCCGTTCGAGGAATGTCAGAATGCGCCACCGATCTTGGAGTGGCAGGCCGCGAAATATGGCAAGACCGAGGATCGCATGGAGCGGACCCGGCAGCCAGGGACGATGCAGGGATGCCAGGCGGTCGCCGGGGAGGAGAAACTCGAAACGGAATCGATTGGAAAACCGAACATGGTGCGCTGTGCCCAGTGTTTTCAGCAGAGACAAGGTGGCCTTGTGGCATCCGAGCACGACAGAAGGAATGGCATCAGTGGGGTCAATGGATTCTGGAGAGCTGATGAGACGGCCGCCCAGCTCGCTTTGTTGTTCAAGGAGTGTCACTGCATAGCCGCGCTCGTTGAGCCGAAGGGCGGCCGTGATGCCAGCGGGGCCGCCACCGATGACCAGAACGGTGCGTTTCATCTTCGATGAGCGAGTAGCGAACAGCTCATAGCAAACGTTGATCGCTCCGAGCCACCTGCTGGTAGCTATTTGCTGCTTGCTATGGATAGAAGGGATCGGAACCAGACTCCGGCCGCAATCGCCAGCCGATAGGATGGCGCCAAGCTGACGCGGGATCCAAACACTCGATAGTCGGACTCCTCAATGCGACGGAGGATTCTTTCGTACACGCCGCGCATGATTTCGGCGACCGTCAGCGCTCGCCGGTCTGCCGCCGGCAGGGACTCCACCGCTTGGCGGGCTTTCTGATAGAACGCTCGCGCTCTGCCACACTCAAACCGCATGAGCTCAATGAACGCGGGAGAATGAGTCCGCCGCAAAAGCTCCTCCTCCTGATACCCGAAACGAGCCAAGTCCTCCTGGGGCAAATAGATTCGCCCTCGGTCCGCGTCGGTGGCCAGATCTCTCAGGATATTGGTGAGTTGGAACGCGAGCCCCAGGTTAATGGCGTAGTCGCTCGCATGGGAGGAACGGGTGCCGAAGACCTTCAGACAGATCAACCCGACCACTGAGGCCACGCGATAGCTGTAGCGGTACAGTTCCTCGAAAGTACGGTATCGTGTGGTCGTCAGATCCATCTCCACGCCTCTGATGAGGTCCTCAAAGTACTCCTGGGGGATCTCCAAGCGGCGCGCATGATCCCCCAAGCTGATGGTCACGGGGTACGTTGGGGTGCCATGGTAGGCGGCTGCCAGTTCAGCGCGCCATTGCCGAAGCTGCTCGTGGGGATCACTGCCGGCGGGAGCATCGTCCACGGCGCTATCCACCTCGCGGCAGAAGGCATAGATCGTGTACATGGCTTCGCGACGCGCTCGGGGTAGGAACAGGAAGGAATAATAGAAGTTGCTCCCGCTCCGCTTGGTCACGGCAGCGCAGTAGGCCTGAGCCTCCATGAGAGTCATGGCACGGTCTTTACCGAGAGTGGGCATTGAGCGGGTTGAGGTGCCGTGCCCCATCTGGGACGGCTCCTCCGAAACGAGATGGGTGAAACAGCGCAGCCAGGATGGCCACGCCATCAACCAAGCGCGGGCCCGGTCGGCTGAAGTAGGAGGATGCGTCAACGACAAAGACTCGACCGTTCCGCACAGCCGGGAGATCCTGCCATCCAGGATGAACGGTGAGCTGGTTCAATTCACGTAGAGTCCTGTGTACCGAGAAGCCGCAAGGCATCAGGACCAGCACTTCTGGTGCTGCGGCAAGGAGTTGATCCCACGTCACCTGCCTGGAGGGAGCGCCGGCTGACCCTAACCGGTCGAGGCCGCCGGCCCACTCGACCATCTGAGGCACCCAATGACCGGCTGCATAGAGAGGCGCGAGCCACTCGAGGCAGACGACCGTCGGGCGTTCATTCGCGCTTGCGACCAGAGCTCGGATGAAATCCAGCCGAGACTGCAAGGCCGATGTCAGCGTCTGAGCCTCAGCGAGTCGCTTGGTCGCTGTACCGATCCGTTCCACGTCCATGAGGATATCGTCAAGGATGAGAGGATTCAGCGACAGGAGCTGCGGCTTATGAGGCAGGGCGCTGATGGCCCGTTGAAGTTGACCTGGCGTCACCGCGCAGACATGGCAGAGATCCTGGATGACAACCAGGTCTGGCTGCGCGCGTGTGAAGAGGCCCTCGTCGAGTTCGTACAACTGCCGGCCGGCCTTGACCGCTGCCGTCACCTGATGATCGATCTCGGCGCTGGAGGAGTGGTCACCGTCGATCGTCGCGCGCACCATGACGGGTTTGTGCTTGATCGCCGGTGGATAATCGCATTCATGGCTGATCCCAACCAGGTCATCAGCCAGCCCCAAGGCCGCGATCACTTCAGTTGCGCCCGGCAGTAATGAACAGATTCGCATAGCGTCACGTGGTCATTCATCATTCGACACGGTTCATCCCCAGAGACGGCGTTCGAGTTCCGACAGAGTGACCTCTACTAAGGATGGAGTGACAGCGTCCGCTTCGTGCAGGCCTTGAATCGCATGGGTGTTGGCCACGGCGAGCACCTTCATGCCTGCAGCGTGGGCGGCCTGAATACCGGGGACTGAATCCTCAATCGCAAGGCATTCGTCGGCCGAGAGGCGGCGCCGCCCTGAAGGGATCGTGCGATTGAGCGAGGCCAGCGCATGGAGAAACCCTTCCGGGTCCGGCTTCCCATGGGCCACATCTTCAGAGCTGGTGATGTGTTGGAACTCCTTTCGGATGCCAGCTTGGTCCAGGATGAACTCGATCTCGTGGCGCAGCGCGCCGGAAGCGATCGCCAGACGGTAGCGAGTCGCCGCGTCACGGACGAACTCCCGCACGCCCGGAAAAATCACCAAGTGTTGCCGGATGTACTCCAAGTACGTCCGGGCCTTCCGGCCGACCAGATCATCAATGGTGGCCTTCGGAGCAGACCGGCCATGAGCGGCGAGGATCGCGGCGAAGCACCCCTTATCGTCGTACCCTAAATAGGTGGAGTAATACTCTTCCTTGCTGAGAAAGATCCCGAGCTCGCCCAGGACGCGCTGAAACATAGCAAAGTGAACCGGCTCATTGTCCGCCACCACGCCGTCGAAGTCGAAGATCACGGCACGTAACATAGTGCAGCTCGCGGGAGCCGTCGGGAACCGAGTTGAGGGCCTCAGCCCAGGAGGCCCTTACAATTTCGGTCTGAGATGCTTCTCGGCAATCCAGCCCGTGGCCCCTTCCTCTGTGCGGACTGAATAGACCCAGACGTTATGCTGGAGTTCTCCGTCCAATACCGTCACGGTGGTGCCGGCGCGCACGGAAGGACCAGGCTTGGTTCCTGCGGAGTCAAGACTGAGCGACAGTAATCCACCTGGTGGAACTGGATCGGGGACTACAGAGACTCGCTGGCCTTGACTGAAGAGAGGGGTAGGTGAAAACAGGGAAGCGGTCGGACCTGGATTGGTAGTCTGGGATGATGGAGGCGCAGGGACTGGGGTTCCACCCGGCGCTGGTTGGGGGCGCGGCGCGGGCTTCGCCGGAGGCATGGCCACCATCGGCGTAGGTGGGGTGTCGCCAAGCCACTCTCCGAGCAGATCCATCACCAGATCCGGGTCCATCGCGAAATAGGCGCCGCCACCGAGAATGACAAAGAGCAGGATCCACAGCAGTGGACTGCTCGGACGTTTCTTTGGTCTCCGAGTATAATACCCGCGGGATGGCTTCTGGCCCTCGTCATCCAGCTCGTCATCGAAGTCCAGGTCTGTCTCTGGTTTGCGGGCGAACAGAAGGCCCCAATTCTCGAGAGGGTTCACCGCTTCTGGAAAGCCGGAGAACGCGACCATTGACCACCTTCCTTGTCGTTGACGTATCAGCGGGAATTGGGCTCTCTTTCTAAGTACCATCTATCTGCAGTCCCTGTCAAACCTGTCGCGGCCAGCCGAGGAGTTCCCGTCAGGTGATGACGAATCCCGCATAGCCGACCACGCGATCGAAGTCGCCGCTGACGTCACCGGACGTAGCGTACCGGACCAGAGACGAATCGGTGGCACCCAGGGCGCGGACAGCATGCAGCACGGTCACGGTCGGTCCTACGCCGCACATCGTGATGCGGTGCGCTCGCACAGTTGCCTGAAGCCCCTCCGGGTCCAGCCGTTGAATCGCCTCGAGCGCGAAGCGGTCCTTCTCTCTGGTCACCGAGTCTGGCTCGTAATGACTCATGTCGGTACTGGCGATCAACAGCGGCCGGGCTGATCGGCGGTGCTGGGCTGCGTGGGCCTGAACGATCTCGGCCAGACAGAGGCCAAGGTCACGGCAAACCTCCTCGCGCGTGGTGCTGAGCACAATGGGCACGATGCGGACGTCTGCCCGCGCCTGTCCCAAAAAGGGCAATTGGACCTCGAGGCTATGCTCGGATCGGTGGGCAGAGGTGTCAGCCTCAGCCTGAGGGTAGCGTGCAAGGAGCTCTGCGGTGAGTGTACGGTCAATAGCAAACTGGCCCCCCGGAATCAGCCATGTACCTTCGGGATAGACCGACACGGTGGGACCGTGACCTGTGTGGTTGGGGCCGATCAGGATCACGGTCTCGGGCAGGGACACGCGGGAGTACACAGCGCCGGCGACATGGCCGGAGTACATGAGCCCTGCGTGAGGGCTCACCACAGCAGTGGCGGCGTGCGGGGTAGCGGAGGTATCGGTATACCGCGCCACGTCTGCCCTGAGGACCTCAGGCGAGGCGCTATAGAACTGACCGGCGACGGCAGGCTGGCGGATCATAATCGGGCAGGCTTAGTTAGATTGAGGTTAAGGTTAAGTTAACTCCCACCCTTACCTCAGCCTGAACCGCAACCTTCTGGTTAACAGTACTGCACATTCGCACAGGAAAGGACCTGCTTGTCCCGACTCCCAGTTCGAAAGACCGTGATTCCTTTGCAGCCAAGACGATAGGCGAGCAGAAAGGCCGAGGCCACGTCCGCTTTGGTGGCAGTGGCGGGAAGATTGATGGTTTTCGACACGCCGCTGTCGCTGTATTTCTGAAACACCGCCTGTATCCGGACATGGTGCTCCGGGGTGACGTCATGGGCGGTGACGAACAACCGGCGTAAGTCCGAAGGAATCTCGGAAAGGCCCTGGATGGATTCGTTAGCCGAGACTCGATCGAGGAATCGTTGAGAATAGAGCCCGGCTGTGCGAACTCGTCGCAGGAACTCCGGGTGAAGTGTGACTAGCCGCACGCCGTCCATCACTGTCCGGACGAAGCTGACCCCGTAGAGCGGCTCGATGCCCGGCGAACAGTCCGCGATAATGCTGATCGTGCCAGTCGGAGCGATCGTGGTTACCGTGGCGTTGCGGAGTCGCTGCGCTTCTGACTCCAAGCGGCTGCCTTTGAAATTGGGAAACACCCCGCGGTCTTTGGCTAGATCGGCGGAAGCCGCATGGGCCTGCTCCCGCAGGAATCGCATGAGCTGCTCGCCCGTCGCCAGCGCCTCGTCTGTGTCATAGGGGATATTGAGTTTTATCAGCAGGTCGGCGAATCCCATGATTCCCAACCCGATCTTACGATTGCCCCTGGTGATGGCTTCGATCTCCGGCAGCGGGTATCGGTTCATATCAATCACATTGTCCAGGAAGTGCACCGCTGTTCGAATCGTCTCAGCCATGCGATCGTAATCAATGCGAGGCGCTCTCGCAGGTCCGGTGATGAATCGGGCCACGTTGATGGAGCCCAGGGTACAGGCCTCATAGGGCAGCAGAGGTTGTTCACCACAGGGATTCGTCGCCTCGATGCGCCCGATCTGAGGAGTCGGATGCTGCGCGTTGATGGTGTCCAGAAAGATCACCCCCGGCTCGCCGGTGTTCCAGGCCGCCTCCGCGATCCGGTCGAAGACAACCGATGCCTGAACACGACTGGCGCTGCGGCCGGTGCGCGGGTTGATGAGCGCGTAGTCCCGCTGCCGCTCCAAGGCGCTCATGAAGGCGTCGGTGATCCCCACCGACAGGTTGAAGTTCGTCATTTCCTCGGGGTCCTGCTTCACGTCGATGAATTCGAGAATGTCCGGGTGATCCACGCGCAGTATGCCCATGTTAGCCCCGCGGCGGGTGCCGCCCTGCTTGATGACGTCCGTGGCCGTATTGAAGATGCGCATGAATGAGACCGGACCAGATGCGATCCCGCTGGTGGAGGAGACGCGATCGTTTTTAGGGCGGAGGTGGCTGAAGGCAAACCCGGTCCCGCCGCCGGATTGATGGATCAAGGCTTGGTGCTTGACGGTGTCGAAGATGGACTCCAGCGAATCCTCGACCGGCAGCACGAAGCAGGCAGAGAGTTGCTGCAAGTCGCGGCCGGCGTTCATGAGCGTGGGTGAGTTGGGGAGAAACTTCAGATGGCTCATCACGCGGTAGAAGGCTTCCGCGACAGACGAACGTCCTGCTCCAGGTCTGCGGCTCGTGCGGCCCATCGCGCTGGAGGTATATAGGTGCTCGGCTTCCGCAATATTGTCGGCCACTCGTCGAAACATCTGCGTTGGCGTTTCAACCGGCTTGCCGGCGGCATTTTTCGCAAGGTACCGGCGGCGAAGCACGGTCATGGCATTGGCTGACAAGTGGATTGTCTGGGAACGACTGCGCGGCATGACTGACCCCCTTCCAAGAACACAGACATTATATGGGAAATCCGGCGAGGGCACCATGCCTCTCCGTTGCCGGCCCGCGCGCACTTGCATCTGCTTGACCGACTCAGGCAGAATTCCTCCGCCACACCTGCAGAGCGTCCGATGAAGACCTACCGCGAAGAACTCTTCTTCGAAACCAAGACCAGACGAGCGTATCTGAACATCACGCCACAGGTGGAAGCAGCCGTCCAGAAGAGCGGCGTGAAGGAGGGACTTGTCCTGGTCAACGCCATGCATATCACAGCCAGTGTCTATATCAACGACGATGAACAGGGATTGCTGAAGGACTATGATACTTTACTCGAACGGCTGGCCCCGTACAGCGGCACCTACCAGCACAACGAGACCGGCGAGGATAATGCCGACGCCCACATTAAGCGGCAGTTGATGGGGCGTGAAGTGGTGGTGGCCATCACTAACGGCCGGTTAGACTTTGGACCGTGGGAGCGAATCTTCTACGGCGAATTCGACGGCCGCCGTCGCAAGCGGGTGCTCATCAAAGTGATCGGTGAGTAAGCCGGAGCGAACGAGGAAGGCTGAATGACAAGGCACAAAGTTATATCAGGCTTGCCTACGGACTAAAAGTTTGGCAACATGGCATCACTCACCCAAGAACTATCCCGGAGGCTCTCATGTTTAATTGGGGTCGGCCCGATCCTCTGACGCGTGATCTGATTCATCTCATCAATGCCCGCCGTCATGATCATGGCGATGCTGATGCGGCGGTTGATACGCTGCAAGCCTTCCTCGAGCAGGGCCGTGAGCAGGAGTTACTCACCGTGCTGGCGGCGCTCGACGAGGAAATGGCGGAATGGCTGTTCGACTTGGTGGCCGAAGCCGCCTGCTCGGTGGTGATCGAAGGGGAGGCGGATGAAAAGCCGGCCTATGCGGTCATGGCGGCGCTCGAGCTACCGCTCCAAGCCAACCTCAGCGAGCCGCTCAAGTTGAAGATCGATCCCGTGGCTACCGCCGATCTGCTGTACAAGCATCTCCGTCTCCCCACCGGTACCGCGGTGATGGTCGAGCCACGGCTGCTCACCGATGCCACACTGGAGGTACTGACCCTGCAAGGGCTCAACGACCACCTGACGGCGCTCGCGGACTCCCAACGTCCGCAACCGATTGCCGCACGGCTGTACCCGGCCGTCGAGTCCACCGCCTATCTGATCTTTGAGGTGATCGGGTCGCCGGAGCCCGGGCTGCCGGAATCACTGGACGAGTCGGATCGCCAGGCGCTCCTGGAGGGGCTGGTGGCGCAGTGCGCGGAACTGGCCTCCGCGCCGCATATGCTGGAGGCGCCGGTCTATGCTGCCTACGCGCTGTTCGATGCGCAGAATGCCGTGAGGCTTCATCGGTTGGCGGACGAGACCGCCGCGGTCTGGCGCGATCTCGATCCCATCGTGCGGGGCCGGACCATCGTGCATCTGCACACCCAGTGCGGAAACGGGGTCTATATGCCGGTCTGGACGGATCTGTTCGATCCCGAATTGCCGGAGGATCACGGCCCGGCCTGGACTTCGCCGGATGTCTGGGTCTTCACGGCCGACCTGCCGATCGAGTGGCCGGGAGAGATGCTGACCAATCGGCTGCTCGCCGAAGGCTGCACCAGGTTCGAGAATCATATCGTCGAAACCCCAGAGAACTGACTGGCGCACTCGCGCGCTGACCATGGACAAGCTGCTCGCGTGCTTTGTCGCCGCTCCGCTCCTGCTCGCCGCCTGTCAAACTCCTGCTGGATTCGTGGAAGGCTCGAAGCTGGGCATCGTGGCGCAGAGCCCTGCTCAATTCCCCGTGGTGTTTGTGAACTCCCGCACAGGTGACGGGCTCAGGAAGTTTCCGGAAAATGAATGGACCGCGGTGGATGTGTCGGGAATCGTCCCCCCGGCAGCCAAAGCAGTGTATCTGTCAGGGCTGTTGATCATTACCCATGGCACGGTGCCGGAGGTGTGCGATCCGACCCTGGCCTACCGGAACTATGAAGAGGGAGGCGACTATACCTATGTCGCACAAACCATCGCCGCAGAGCCCAATGGCGGCCAGCGGATCCCCCATTCGATCTGGATTCCTGTGCGGGAAGGGAACTTCGAGATGAAGTGGCGACGCTCCACTGTGGGTGAGTGGCCCGAGCATTGCGCCTATGGGATCAATTTGAACCCTGCGGTAAGGCCTTGGTCGTCACGTGCCACCGTGACATCCTCTCCTGGCGAAATCGTTACCGACCGCGGAATCCTCCGCCTGGACTGCCGAAGGTCGAATTCCCGAACGCCGAGTGCGGGGCGAATGGCACCACCGGCGCAACCTGCTCACTCGGCATGACCGGTGAGTGCGGTGTGAAAGGGAGAATCGGCGCAGGCGTGATCCCCGATGGCGGGGTGGGTGACCCGAACGTCGTGATCGTGCCGGACTGGCTGCTGCCCTTCGGTGACGAGAACTGGTAGGTCTGAAAGCCGCCTCCCAGATCCATGATTGTGCCTGTGTTGCCGTGGGAGTCGGAATAGATCCGAAAGCCGTTGCCCAGGTCTACGACGGTACCGCTGGTCCCATCGCTTCCCTGGAAGACGCTGATCTGAGCCCATCCGGTTCCCGTCGTCAGCAGAATACTAGCAATGACTCCCAGCATGAACTCTCGCATGGCACCCTCCTGTGTTCGAGAAGAGAACCACTTTTAGATCCAACTCTTGTGGTCATCATACCAGATTCGTCACCTTCTCTGCTGACCCACCGAGGTCCTGATGACGCGGCCGGTAGTCCTAGAGCCCTACCGACCCCGGTGCTCTCGATGCGATGTACGTCGGGACTGACCCGTCCACGAGCCGGCCGGGCGGGGGGAAGGTTCGACGGAACGGGCGGGAGCGGCGCTCCCGGCGGCGCGAAGCACCGGCCGGCCCAGGAGCTTCTCGATGGCCCGAATCTGGTGATGGTCCTCCATCGTCACGAAGCTGGTGGCGCGGCCGACTGCCTTCATGCGACCAGTGCGGCCGATCCGGTGGACGTAGTCCTCCGGGGAGTTGGGCAGATCGTAGTTGATCACGTGGCCGATATTCGCCACGTCAATCCCGCGGGCCGCGATGTCGGTCGCCACGAGGACCCGGAACGTCCCGCGCCGGAACCCTTCCAGCGCCATGCGTCGCTGGGACAGCCTGCGATCTCCGTGCAGGACCGCTACCCGGTGGCCGACGCGCTCCAGGGCGCGTCCCAACCGATCCGCTCGGTGCTTGGTCCTGGTAAAGACCAGGACGCTCTCGCCGGGCTCTTGGATGAGGGTCAGCAGGAGCGGCGTCTTCGCTTCCTGGGTCGTGTGATGAACCGTTTGCGTCACGCCGAAGGCGGGAGTGGCTGGGCGGTCCACCATCACCCGGACGGGATCCTTCAGACCAGCGCGCGCGAGGGCGCCCAGGTCGTCCGGCAGCGTGGCCGAGAAGAGTAGCGTCTGCCGCTCGTCCGACAGCGCCTCGAGGATCTGGTTGAGCTGTGGCGCGAAGCCCATGTCGAGCATCCGGTCCGCTTCATCCAGCACGACAATCGTGAACTCCGCCAGTCGGACGGTCCCGTTCCACATATGGTCCAGCAACCGGCCCGGGGTGGCCACAATGATCGTCGGTCGCTGGCGCAGGCCACGCACCTGGGCCTGCAGGTCTTCGCCGCCCACGATCGTCGTAGCGGAGACCCCGCGGCTGCGGCCAAGCTGCACCACTGTACGCTGAATTTGAAAGGCCAGCTCCCGGGTCGGCGCCAGGATCAACCCGCGGGGCGGTCCCGCAGGCGCACCGGCGAGCCGCTCGATCATCGGAATGACGAAAGCGGCTGTCTTCCCGGTGCCGGTCTGCGCGCACCCGAGCACGTCGCGACCCTGCAGGCCGGCCGGAATGGCCTGCGCCTGAATCGGCGTCGGCGTGGAGTAGCCCTCCGCCTCGACGGCGCGGAGCAGGGAGTCTTGCAGCTTCAGGTCTTCGAAAGTCATTGCGG
>Ga0187893_10014660_pt1 | contig 10637 bp, 10 predicted proteins | sample MA1701074metaG_FD_139574 | JGI IMG/M metagenome (GOLD analysis project Ga0187893, IMG submission 139574) | White microbial mat communities from a basaltic lava cave in the Kipuka Kanohina Cave System on the Island of Hawaii, USA - MA170107-4 metaG ...
AGAACTTCTGGCTGCCGACCACCGCCGGGATCACCTGGGATCGGCCGAACGACGCCAGCTTGGTCCGCAGGCGGTTGGCGTTGGCGGCGTTGGCGAAGGCGCCGGCCTGAACGAACATCGCCGTCCTGCGCACGGGCACGACCGTGACCTTGCCGTCAGGCTTGGGACCCGCGGCGATCGACGCCTTGCCGACGACCGGTTCCGGCACGGCCTTGGCGACGACGGTCCTGTTGCCCTGCGCCGATTGTCCCGGTGGCGCCAGGGTCTCGGTGGTCACGGTCCCGGCGGGCGCGGCCGTCACCTGCGGCGAGCTGGCGGCCGACGGGGCGACGATGGCGGTCTGGGCGGCCACGGGGGTCGCAGCGCCGGAGAGCATGGCCATCTGGCGGCTTTCATCGGCCATGATCTCGACGCGTACGCGCGCCGTCCCTTGCTGCTCGAAGCCGAGCAGCTGAGCGGCGCGACGCGAGACGTCGATGATCCGGTTGTGCGCGAACGGGCCGCGGTCGTTGACCTTCAATGCGAGCTGACGCCCATTCTCCAGGTTGGTGACCCGCACCATGCTGGGCATCGGCAACGTCCGGTGGGCCGCCGTCAAGCCGTTCTGGTCGTAACCCTCGCCATTGGCCGTGGCGCGGCCGTGAAACCCGGGTCCGTACCATGAGGCAATACCGGTTTCGGCATAGGCATAGTCCACCGCCGGGTAGTACCAGACGTCGTTGATCTGATAGGGCGTGCCGACCTTGTAGGCCCCCTGCCCGCCGGCCGGCTTGCTCGGCGCCCTCGTCTCGGCACAGGCCAGCAGGCCGGAGCAGACGAGCAGCACACCGTAGCGGAGCCATTGACCCCGATTCATCATCTCGTGGTATCGCACCTCGTGACTCGCTACATTTTGTATCACGGGGCGCGTGCTCGCAAGCGGAACCCGTGGCGCCAGCGATCAGGGCGACCGCTACTGATGTCCGCCGTCGCTGTCGCCGCCATCGCCGCTGCTGCCCGCCGCACCGTTGTCCCTGTCCTTGCCCCGTCCGGCACTCGCCTGTGCAGTGTCGGCGCTGCGCGCGGCTTTGGCTTTGGCTTTGGCCTTCGCTTTCGCCTTGGCTGCGGCGACGGCCTTTGCCTTGGCTTTCGCCTGAGCCTTTGCGGCCGCCGCTGCCGCTGCAAGCTTGGCATCGGCTTCGGCCGTAAGGCCGTCGTCGAGGTCGGCGGCGTCGGACGTTTCGAGCGCAGAAACGTCGGCTGACGGCAACCACCGTGCCATCGTGTCGTCCGCAGTTGTTGTGGCAGCCGGCGTCGCCGGCTCGTCAAGTGCGAGCAACAGCTTTGCCTCGGAATCCCTGTCGGCAGCCGCTCCGACGAGGGGCTCTTCCGTCGTTTGGGCGCTGGCGATCTGCGCGCCGCTCGCGACCACCCCGCTCGGTGCCGTCGCGGCTGGCGGGTCAGCATCCGTCGGCGCAGCAAGCGCCTGCGTCACCATCGCCGCCGTCGGCGGTTGAGATTGCGGCGAAGGCGCCTGGATCGGCGAAGGTTGCGGCAGGAGAGCTTCGGTCGCGGCCGGAGCGGGCGCCGCCTCGGGTGGCAGCTCAGGTGCGGCCAGGGCGGTCAGTGTGCCGCCAGCCATCGCTGCTCCGATCGCACTCTCGGCCAAGCCGGACCATGCGGCCGGCGCAATCGCTGTGATCTCGCGCAATTCGTCGCAAGGCCGTTGCGCCGTCCGCGCCACGGTGCCTGACAGGTTGGCGCAGACGTCGAGGGCGAGATCGGGTGGCAGGGACTGCAGCAGCTCTGCGACCGCGTTGTTCGCTTCAAAGCTATAGGCAGTCGGCAGCGTGCCATCGCCGATGGCCATCTCGATCGTCACCTCGGGGCGTTCGGCGTTCGCCTTGATCCAGTACGCGCCGACGCCCGTGAGAAGCACCAGACCGATCCCGGCAGCTACGACCAATCGGAACTCCCGCGGCGACCTGCTTCGCTCTTCCATTTCGACCTCCCTCCGCCTCGTTTCCCGCGCAAGCTCAGCACTCGCGCTTGCCATCCCGCCCCTCAGGCACGCGACATGAGCGGGCGCCGAATTGTGCTTGGCGTGCCGCCCGTCACCGCGTCGTCCGCGATCCTATTCCTATCCGGGGGCGACCGGATGTGGAAATTTGTGGCGCGACCCCATCGGCATGCCCTCCCGGGACACAAGCTTTCCGCTGGACATGAGGTCCGCCGCTCGTTTTTCATTCGCTTCGCTCGAATTTGGCCGCCGGGACCGATCGTCGAGTCTCCGCCAGCGTCCGGATGGGTGGCCGAGTGGTTTAAGGCACCGGTCTTGAAAACCGGCGTGGCGGCAACGTCACCGTGGGTTCGAATCCCACCCCATCCGCCAGATACCGTTGATAATACGAACTTATTTTCAGTCTTTCCATTTCCGACCTCGGCCTTGCCGTGGTTTTCACGAGTCCCGGAGATGAGGAGATCGGACCCTCCGGTCCGGGTGTACCGCGGTGCGAATTGTTGGCAGTATTTCCCCGACCAATTGCGGTCGGGCGTCAAGGGAGGTCGGGGATGTTCAAAGAATTCAAAGAATTCGCCATGCGCGGGAACCTGATCGACATGGCCGTCGGCATCATCATAGGTGTTGCCTTCGGCGGCTTGGTGAACTCGCTGGTGAACGACGTCATCATGCCAATCGTGGGCAAGATCACCGGCGGGGTCGACTTCTCGAACCTGTTCGTCAATCTGTCGGGACCGCAGGACCAGTTCGTCTCGCTCAGGGCGGCGAAGGATGCCGGCGCCGCCACGGTGAACTATGGCCTTTTCATCAACCTGGTCATCAACTTCATCATCGTCGCCTTCGTCATGTTCCTGCTGATCAAGGGCATGAACAGGATGCGCAAGGAGGCACCGGCGGCACCGCCTCCGGCACCACCGCGGTCCGAGACCCTGCTGGAAGAAATCCGCGATCTGCTGAAGAGGTAGCCGGGCCGGGGACGGCCCCGGCCTGCGGTAACTTCGCAATACCGGCGGTCAACCTCAGGGCCGCCGCGCAATAGTTGGTTAGGCTTAAGCGCAATTAACCAACTAATAACACCTCGCGCTTACCATCCTCCGGATTGCGATCATGCTTGGACGCTGTTCGGAGGCCTTGATGCTGACCCGCCGCAAACGCCATTGGGCCACCCTGCTGGCCATCGGACTGCCCCTTCTCGTGGGTGGTTGCGCCAGCAGTGGAACGTCGACCCCCACCGCTTCCCTGCCCGGCCAGGCGAATGCCACTCCGACCAATCCACTGGCGCTGGCCGAGCGCCTGAAGGCCGAGGGCAACATCAGCAGCGCGGTGTCGATGTATCAGCAGGCGCACCAAGCCAATCCTGGCGACATCCGTCCGCTGATCGGCCTTGCCGATAGCCTCCTGGCGATGAGCGCCAATGCCGATGCCGCCAAGGCCTATGGCGCCGCGCTGTCGATCGAGCCGAACAACCTCGACGCCCTGCGCGGACTTGGCCACACGCGCATCCTCCTGGGCCAGCCGCAATTCGCGGTCACCCAGTACCAGACCGCGGTCAGGATCGCCCCGAAGGACGTCCGCTCCCTCAACGGCCTCGGCGTCGCCCAGGATATGGTCGGCGACCATACGGCGGCACAGAGCACCTACAAGCAGGTGCTGGCTCTCGACCCGACCAATCGGTCGGCGAAGAACAACCTGGCGCTGTCGCTGGCCCTCACGGGTGACAATGCCGGCGCCATCAAGATCCTCGAGGAACTCAGCAAGTCGGCCGGATCGACGGCTGTCAATCGGCAGAATCTCGCGCTGGTCTACGGCGTGTCCGGACAGATCGACCAGGCACGGGAGGCCAGCCGCGCCGATCTGCCGGCGGGCGCAGTCGAGCAGAACATCGCGGCGATGAGCGCGTCGACCAACACGGCGACGCAGCAGCAGCTGCTGAAGCAGTCCCTTGGCGTCGAATTGAAGGGCCGGCAATACGCCGCCGCCGCCAAGCCGGTGATGCCGCTGACCAACCTGGCGCAGGCCTCGGTCAACGACGAGCCCGTCTATCTCTCGGGCACGGACGGGGCCTCCATGCCGGTGATCACCACCGGCAAGCGGACGCAGACAGCCGCGACCAGCGTCGAGCTCAAGACCCAGACCGTCGCCAAGCGCTCGACCGGCGACGACTGGTCGGACGAATGGGACGAGGAGTTGGTGGACGCGACCGACGTCGAGAGCGGAACGCAGACCGCCGCCGTCGCCAAGCCCGCAGACGAACCCAAGCCGTCCGCTCCGGCGCAGGCATCCAGGTCATCGCCGTTCCTGTCGTCATCGAACGCAATCGCCGACGACAAGGCGCCGGCCGCCAGCGCTGAAACAAAGGCAACGCCGGTCGCTTCGGCGACCGTCGCGAAGGAAACCACGCCGGCGACGCCGGCCGCGGCCGCCTCCGAAGAGCCGGCTGCAACGACCGCCGCCAAGATGGAACTGGCGAAGCTCATGCCGACGACCGAGACCGCCGCCGGCGCGACGACGGTCGCCAGCATATCGCCGGCCGTCACGACAACGCAGACCGCCGCCAGCACATCGCCGGCGGTTACGACGACGCAGGTCGCCGCGGCCAAGGTCTACACCGTGCAGCTGGCCTCGTACCGCAGCGAAGCCGAGGCGACGGCCGGTTGGCAGACGTTGACGACCGAGCAGCAGGATCTCCTGGCCAAGCTGCCGCACGCCGTTGCCAAGGCCGACCTCGGCGCCGACAAAGGCATCTATTACCGCCTGCAGGCCGGCGCCTTCGGCGACCGGCAGGCCGCCAAGGCTTTGTGCTCGGACCTCCAGACGCGCTCGATCGACTGCATGGTCGTCGAGGCGACGTCGGCCGAGAGTCCGGCGCCGGCCAAGACGCAGCAATCGATGGTCACGCCGAACAGTTCATTTGTGATTGGGGCACGCTGAGCAGGTCAGCAAGAAACCGCCGGAATTCACCCGGAAGAATCGCACCTGCGGACAAATCACTCCTTCCGTTTCCATCCCAGGGAGCCGCGCCATCGTGCGCGGCTCCTTTCATTTCGTGGATACCTACGCTCCGGCAAGCGCTTTCGGATTGCTGAGGCGCACCCGTCCCTGCGTCGATGCCCGGAGATAGGCTCGAAGGGCATCGCGTCGCAGCCCCGGCGCGTCATAGGCACCGCGGCGTATGTCCTGGGCCAGCTGCCGTTCCAGTTCCTGCAGCTTCGCGTGTTGCGCGTTCGATGGCCCGTCCGTCGCACCCCGGGCGTCCAATAGCGTTGCCAGTCTCCTCACCTCGTCCTGCAGCACCTCGTCGCCCATTCGCGCGTCACGGGACGCGATGGCCATGGCATTCGCGACCATGAGGCCATCATAGCGGCGATGGTGCGGCAGGAGCGGCAGCAGGACCTCGAGCAGGTTGCGCCGTGCCTCCTCCAGCAGGTCCGCGGCCTCTGGACGCTCGGTCATCAGGCCGCCCTGCCCGCGTCCTCGGCGGCGTCCATCAGATGGAGAATCTCCAGCTCGAGCTCCGGCACGATCCGGCCCGTCAGGGCCAGTTCCAGCGAGCGCTCCTGCCCCGAGAGATGGCGGGACGCCTGCTGCAGGGCGATGACAGCCCAGCGCACGTGCGCGGCGACCTCCCAGTAATGCACGGCTGCGGGGTCGACTCGCCGGCCGGCGGCGGCCTCGTAGCCGCGATAGAACGGGGCCCGTGGCGCAATGCCGCCGGCCTCGCGATCGGTGGCGCCGAACCGCCAGCACTTGGCGCAGAACCAGGCGATATCGGACATCGGGTCGCCCCAGGCGCAAAATTCCCAGTCGAGGATCGCCGTCAGGCCCTGCTCGTCGACCAGGTAGTTGCCGGTACGGAAGTCCTGATGGACGAGCGTGATCGCGGCGGCCGCGCGACTGTTCAGTTCGAGCCAGCGCAGTCCCCACTCGATGACCGGGCGGGGATCGCCAAGGTCGTCGAGGTAGCCGCGGTAGAGCCGGACACGATCGAGCCCGGGATTGCCTGACGATGGCGTCAGGAACTGGAGCGCCGCGCCGCCCGACGATGGCGTGATCGAATGGATACGTGCCAGCTCCCGCCCCAGCCTGTCGGCGAGCGCATCGCGATCGCCGCCGAGCGACAGATCCTTGACGATGCGATGACCGGCGGCGACGCCCGGCATCCTGCGCATAAGATAGAACGCACGACCGATGATCTCGACGTCGGTGCAGCACCAGAGCGGCTCGGGCACGGTGACGCCGGCGGCCTTGGCGCTTCTGAGCAAGGCGAACTCCAGCGCGCGGCCATGGCTCGCTGCCACGCGCGACGGTGCATCGGCGCGCAACACCAGGGCGTGACGGCCGGCCATGTCACCGTCCTCGAGATCGACATCGACGGCCCAGTTCTCCTGGATGGCTCCGCCGCGCAGGGGCACGATGTTTGCGAGGGTCGCCCTTCGCGCCCGCGCGACCCCGGCGACAAAACGACAGATCCTCTCCTGCGCCGCCTTATCGGTCGCCAGATCGACCGTCATCGCCAATCCCAGAAATCGTTGCCTTCGGCCATATAGCTCCGTGCCAGCACCATCTTGTGCACCTCCGAGGCACCGTCGACGAGCCGGGCCTGCCGGGCATAGCGGTACATCCATTCGAGCGGCGTGTCCGCGGAGTAGCCGAGGGCGCCGCAGAGCTGCAGGGCCGTGTCCACGGCCTTGTGCAGGGTGTCCGCGACCTGGATCTTGGCCATCGACACCTCCTGGCGGGCGAATTCGCCCTGGTCTAGATTCCAGGCCGCTTTCATCACCAGCAGGCGGCCGGTCTCGATGGCCATGGCGGCCTCGCCGAGGAGCCACTGCACACCCTCATGGTCGGCGAGCTTGGCGCCGAAGCTCTCGCGGCGGCTGACATAGTCGCGCGCGATCTCGAGCGCGCGTTTGGAGAGGCCGAGCCAGCGCATGCAGTGGGTGAGCCGCGCCGTGCCCAAGCGGATCTGCGTGACCTTGAGGCCGTCGCCGACGTTCATCAGGCGGTTCTCGTCGGGGATTTCGAGGCCGTCGAATTTCAGCTCGCAATGGCCGCCATGCTCCTCGGGGCCCATGATGGGGATGCGGCGCAGGATCTGCCAGCCCGGCCGGTCGGCGTCGAAGAGGAAGGAGGTGAGCCCCTTGCGGCTGTCGTCGGAGGTGCGGGCGATCAGGATGAAATGATCGGCCAGGGCGGCGCCGGTGATGAACCATTTGTGGCCATGGATCAACCAGCGATCGCCCTTCTTCTCGGCGCGCGTGCGCATCGCGGAGGGATCGGAGCCGGCGCCCGGCATGGGCTCGGTCATGGCGAAGGCGGAGCGGACTTTGCCGTCGACGATCGGCTGCAGCCAGCGCGTCTTTTGCGCTTCGCTCGCCACCTTCTCCAGCAGCAGCATGTTGCCGTCGTCGGGGGCGGCGCAGTTGAACACGACCGGGCCGAAGAGGGAGCGGCCCATCTCCTCGTAGCAGGCGGCCATGCCGATGACGGGAAGCCCCTGCCCGCCCCGCGCCTTCGGCATCTGCGGCGCCCATAGGCCGGCGGCCTTGGCCTTGCCGCGCAGCTCCTCGAGCACGGACAGCGCGATGTTCTCGTGCTCGTCATAATTCTCGCGCTCGCGTTCGACCGGCAGGATGTGCTCGGCCACGAAGGTGCGGTAGCGCTGGCGGAGGTCCTCAATCTCGGGGGCGAGGGTGAAGTCCATGGGATGGGCCGCTACAGGCCGAGGCTGTGGCCGCCGTCGACGGTAAGGACGGCGCCGGTCATGTAGCTGGAGGCATCGGAGGCGAGCAGCAGCAGTGCGCCGTCCAGCTCGTCGTCGGCGCCCGTGCGCTTCATGGGAATGCCCGTGGCCATGGCGCGGCCGGCGCTGCTGCCGAGATAGTCATGCGTCATCTCCGAGTCGAAGAAGCCGGGGGCGATGGCGTTGACGCGGATCTTGTGCGCCGCCAGCTCGAGCGCCATGGCGCGCGACAGATGGATCACGCCCGCCTTGGCGGCGCAGTAGGACGGCACCATCGGCTGGGTCGTGTGGCCGAGCATGGAGGCGATGTTGATGATGCTGCCACCATGGCCGAGGCGGACCATGTGGCGGGCGACCTCCTGTGCCATCAACCAGACGCCCTTGAGGTTGGTGTCGATCACGCGGTCCCACTCTTCGACGGCGTGATCGAGCAGGGGCTTGACCACGATGACGCCGGCGTTGTTGACGAGCACGCCGATGGGGCCGAGCTCGGTCTCGGCGGCGGCGACGGCGGCGCGCACGCTGGCGGGATCGGTGACGTCGAGCGGGATGGGGACGGCGCGACCGTCGAACGCTTCGATCTCACTCACGACCTCGGCCAACTTGTCGGCGCGGCGGGCGGCCACGGCGACCTTCGCACCGGCCTTCGCCAGAATGAACGCGAAGCGCCGCCCGAGCCCGCTGGAGGCACCGGTAACGAGGGCAACCTTGTCGGACAGTTCGAATGGGTTCGCGCTGGACATCGGCGGAGGTTAATACCGTCGGCGGAAGAGGAACAGGCTGATGGCGGCGGTGACGACGAACACGGCGAGCGTCTCGATCCAGAAACTGATCATGAACGCCACTGTCAGGATGGTCGACATGAGGATGCCGATGGAGAACACCTGGTTGACGATGAAGCATAGGAAGCGGAGCCATGGCCTCTTCGACCGCCAGATCGCGACCCAGGTGAAGGTATAGACCACCAACCAGACGTAGTAGAGGATCTGATTGCCGGTGTTGTAGGGATTCAGTTGCTCGGCGACGACGCGGATAGAGTCGTAGATGTCCTGCAACGAGTACCCCTAACCCAGCTCCTTCGCCTGCTGCCGCAGGACGAACTTCTGGATCTTGCCGGTGGAGGTCTTCGGCAAGGGGCCGAAGACGACCGTCCTCGGAATCTTGAAGTGGGCCATGCGGTCGCGACACCAGGCGATGATCTCCACGTCGGTCGGGCCGTCGACGCCCGGCCGCGGCGTTACGAAGGCGCAGGGGGTTTCGCCCCACTTCTCGTCCGGCCTGGCGACGACCGCAGCTTCGAGCACTTTGGGGTGGCGATACAGCACTTCCTCCACTTCCAGGCTGGAGATGTTCTCGCCGCCGGAGATGATGATGTCCTTGGAGCGGTCCTTGATCTCGACATAGCCGTCGGCGTGACGCACCGCCAGATCGCCGGTATGGAACCAGCCGCCGCGAAAGGCGGCTTCGGTCGCCAACGGATTCTTCAGGTAACCCTTCATCACCGTGTTGCCGCGCAACATCAGCTCGCCGATGGTCGCGCCATCCTGCGGCAGCTCGTTCATCGTTTCCGGATCTGCCACCGTCAGATCTTCCGACGTCAAGTAGCGCACGCCCTGGCGGGCCATCTGGCGCGAGCGCTCCTGCAGCGGCAGGTCGTCCCATTCGGTCTGCCACGCACATACGGTATTCGGGCCGTAGGTCTCGGTGAGACCGTAGAGATGGATGACGCGGAATCCGTTGCGCTCCATCGCCTCGATCACTGGGCTGGGAGGCGCGGCTCCTCCGGTCGCCACCTCGACGACGCGATCGAACTTGACCTTCACCGAGTCGGGGGCGTTGGCCAGCAGATTCAGCACGATCGGAGCGCCGCACATGTGGGTGACGCCGTGGCGTTTGATCATCGGGTAGATCCAGGCCGGATCGACCTTGCGCAGGCACACGTGCGTGGCCGATGCGGCGGTGACGCCCCAGGTGAAGGACCAGCCGTTGCAATGGAACATCGGCAGGGTCCACAGATAGACCGCACCGCCGGTGAGGCCGAACGTCAGAATATCGCCGATGGCGTTCAGATAGGCGCCGCGGTGGTGGTAGACGACTCCCTTCGGGTTGCCGGTGGTCCCTGAGGTGTAGTTGAGGCTGATGGCCTGCCACTCGTCGGCGGGCGGTCGTCCACGGAACTCCGGGTCGCCGCTGGCTATGAAGTCCTCGTATTCGACGGAAGTGAGGTGCGGTGTCCCTTCGGGGTACCCGGCGACCGGATCGTCGATCTCGACCAGGATCGGCTTGCGCTCGAGTTGCGCCACCGCCTGGCGCGCGACCTCGGCGAATTCGCGATCGACGATGAAGACCTTGGCGTCGCCGTGGGCGAGGCAGAATCCGACAGTGGCCGCATCGAGCCGGATGTTCATGGCATTCAGCACGGCGCCGATCATGGGCACGCCGTAGTGCGCCTCCAGCGTCGCCGGGATGTTGCCGGCCAACACCGCGACAGTGTCGCCGAAACCGACGCCGGCCTTGCCGAGCGCCGAACCCAACCGCCGGCATCGCTCTCTGAATTCGCGGTAGCTGTAGGCGCGGTCGCCATGGATGACCGCAGTCTTTGCCGGGAACACAGCGGCTGCCCGATCGAGGAACGTGAGCGGCGTCAACGGCGCGTAGTTCGCCGCATTCTTGTCGAGATTCTGATCGTAGATGCCGGGCATCCGGTGCCTCTCCCCACCTGCGCCATTCTACGCTATGGTCGGCGGACGAGTCGCCCAGGTCAAGGCCGTGGCCGCGACTGTCGGGCAAGGAGGCCGCATGCACCTCGACGTTTTCTCCGACACCATCTGCCCCTGGTGCTATGTCGGCAAGCGGCGCCTGGAGCGGGCCCTGAAGGCCCGACCGCAGCGCGGG
>Ga0187893_10014661_pt1 | contig 10637 bp, 8 predicted proteins | sample MA1701074metaG_FD_139574 | JGI IMG/M metagenome (GOLD analysis project Ga0187893, IMG submission 139574) | White microbial mat communities from a basaltic lava cave in the Kipuka Kanohina Cave System on the Island of Hawaii, USA - MA170107-4 metaG ...
CAGTTTCCGTCGCAGAATCTCGTTCACCTGCTGCGGATTGGCTTTGCCTTTGGTCGCCTTCATCGCCTGACCGACCAGCGCGTTAAGCGCCTTGTCCTTGCCGGCTCTGAACTCCTCCACCGATTTCGCATTCGCGGCGAGCACCTCGTCGATCAACGTTTCGATCGCGCCGGTATCCGAGATCTGCTTGAGCCCGCGCGCCTCGATGATTGCGTCGGCCGAGTCGCTTTCGCGATTCCACAGCGCGGCGAACACGTCCTTCGCCGACTTGTTGCTGATCGTGCCATCGAGCACGCGCCGGATCAGGCCGGCAAGCGCAATCGCAGACACTGGCGCCGCGTCGACCGCGATGTCGTCAACGTGCACGCGCGCCAGAAACTCGCCCATCACCCAGTTGGATGCGACCTTCTTGTCGTCAACGGCGCGCGCCACGGCTTCGAAGTAGTCGGCCAGCGCCTTGCTCGCGGTGAGGGTCTGCGCGTCGTACTCCGGCAGCGCGTAATCGCGCACAAAGCGCGCGCGCTTCGCCGCAGGCAGCTCGGGTAGTTCGGACTTGACGCGATCGATCCATTCCTGTTCGATCGCGAGCGGCAGCAGATCGGGGTCGGGGAAGTAGCGATAGTCCATCGCGTCTTCCTTGCTGCGCATCGACCGCGTCTCGCCACGCTCGGGATCGAACAGTCGCGTTTCCTGCTCCACCTTGCCGCCGTCTTCGATCAACTCGATCTGGCGCCGGACTTCGTAGTCGATCGCCTGCTGCAAGAAACGGAAACTGTTCAGGTTCTTGATCTCGACCCGCGTGCCGAACGCGGACTCGCCGGCCGGACGAACCGACACGTTGGCGTCGCAACGGAAGCTGCCTTCCTGCATGTTGCCGTCGCAGATGTCGAGCCACATCACGAGCGCATGCAGCGTCTTTGCGTAAGCGATGGCTTCGGCGCCGGAACGCAGGTCTGGTTCGGAAACGATTTCAAGCAGCGGCGTGCCGGCGCGGTTCAGATCGATGCCGCTTTTTCCGTGAAAATCCTCGTGCAGCGACTTGCCGGCGTCTTCTTCCAGATGCGCACGCGTCAACCGCACCGTCTTTGTTGCGCCGTCGATAGCGAAGCTGATCGACCCGCCTTGCACGACCGGTATTTCGTACTGGCTGATCTGATAGCCCTTCGGCAGATCGGGATAGAAGTAGTTCTTGCGCGCAAACACGCTGCGCGGTGCGATCGTCGCGTCAACGGCAAGGCCGAAGCAGATTGCCTTTTCCACCGCCGTGCGATTCAGCACCGGTAGTACGCCCGGCAATGCGAGATCGATCGCGCTCGCCTGCGTGTTGGGCGCGGCGCCGAATGCCGTCGCGGCGCCCGAGAAAATCTTGCTCGCCGTCGTAAGCTGCGTATGGCTTTCCAGCCCGATGACGGTTTCCCACTTCATAACGCCGCCCGCTTGAACACGAAGTGTTCCTCGCGCGAGTTGCCGCCGCGCGTGAACGCGAGCCAGATCTGCAAACCGTCAGCGCCGCGGCGAAACGTCAGTCCGTCGAAGCGCAGCTCATCGCGACTGGCCGAAACGAAGCGGAAATCGACCGAGCGGTCCTTTTCTTCCCAGCCGACGAACGCGGGCGTGAAATGTTTGATCCGCAGGATCAGCGAACCGTCGACCTCCGCAATCGTCATGAACTCGGAGAAGGAGAGCTTGCCGTCCTTCTGTAATCGAAAAACGCCGTGCATCGCTCCGTCGCGGGGCGGGAGCCACAACTCGTCGACTTCGCCGCCGAGGCCCGTGCCGGTCCATGAACCGACGAGCCATGCTGCGTCCGCCACCTTCGCCGCCGGACGCGTTGCTTCCTTCGGCAGGCGCCACGTGTTGGGCGTTACCTGCGCCGCCGCGGCGGCATCCTGCGCCACGGCGCTACCGCCGGCAAGCGAGAAAAAAAAACTCAACACCAGCGCGATCGATCTCATTTCAGTATCCCTTCGGAACGCGTCGATGCCAGTCGGTCGCCTGCTGATACGCGTGGGCGACCCCGAGCATCTTCGCTTCCTCAAAATGGTTCGTCATCAGTTGCAAACCCACGGGCCTGCCCTTTGCGCCGAAGCCGCATGGAATGCTCATGCTCGGAATACCGGCAAGCGATCCCGGCACGGTGTAAAGATCGGCCAGATACATCGCCACCGGATCGGACGCCTTCTCCCCAAAGCCGAATGCGACGCTGGTCGTGACCGGACTCGCGATCACGTCGCACTGCCCGAATGCGCGCTGGAAATCGTCCGCGATCAGACGGCGCACTTTCATTGCCTTGATGAAGTAGGCGTCGTAGTAGCCGTGGCTCAACACATACGTGCCGACGAGGATGCGCCGCTTCGGTTCGGCGCCAAAGCCCTCCGAGCGCGATTTCTTGATCATGTCGGGAAGATTCGCGTATTCGGCCGCGCGATGACCGTAGCGCACGCCGTCGAAACGCGCGAGGTTGCTCGACGCTTCGGCCGGCGCGATCACGTAGTAAACCGGGATGCCGAGTTCGGCATTCGGCATCGATATGTCGATGAGTTGCGCGCCGAGTTTTTCGTATTCGGCGAGCGCCGTGCGCACCGCGACGGCGACATCGTCTTGCAAGCCGGCGCCGAAGAACTCTTTCGGCACGCCGATGCGCAGGCCGTTGACGCCACCATTGAGGAAACGGGTGAAGTCTTCGTGCGGCCGTTCGAGGCTGGTGGAATCCTTCGGGTCGAAGCCCAGCATCGCGCCGAACACCAGCGCGCAATCCTCGGCCGACCGCGTCATCAGTCCGGCGGTATCCAGCGACGAGGCGAACGCGATCATTCCCCAGCGCGACGGCCGGCCATAGGTGGGCTTGGTGCCGGTGACTCCGGTAAACGCCGCCGGTTCGCGGATCGACCCGCCGGTGTCCGTTGCAGTGGCCACCGGCGCGATGCGCGCGGCGACCGCGGCTGATGATCCGCCTGACGATCCGCCCGGCACGGCGGTCTTGTCCCAGGGGTTGAGCACGTTGCCGTACGCGCTGTTCTCGTTGCTCGAGCCCATCGCAAACTCGTCGCAATTGAGTTTGCCGAGGCAGACCATGCCGGCGTCTTTGAGCTTGGCGACGACGGTTGCGTCAAACGGACTTACGTAGCCCTTGAGGATCTTGCTCGACGCGGTCGAACACCAGTCGCGCGTGACAAAGATGTCCTTATGCGCAATCGGCGCGCCGAGCAGCGGCCCGGTCTCGCCGCGCGCGCGCCGCTCGTCCGCCGCCCGCGCCTGCGCGAGCGTGACTTCGGGCCGTACATCGAGGAATGCATTCAGGTCCCTGTGCGCGTCGATGCGGGTAAGAAAAAAAGTGGCAAGCTCAACCGCGGAAACCTGTTTGCCCTCGAGCAGCCGCCCCAGTTCGGCGACTGTGGCATGCGACAGTTCGGTCATGCAGGGGTCCCGCTCGAACCTCGATCCTCGATCCTCAATCCTCGCCTCACTCGATCACCCGCGGCACCAGAAACAACCCATCCGCCCGCTCCGGCGCGTTCTTCATGTTCTCGTCGCGCTGATCCGGCTCCGTCACCACGTCGTCGCGCAGCCGTTGCCGGCCGCCGAGCGGATGCGCCATCGGCTCCACGCCATCGGTGTTGACGCGCTGCATCTTCTCGATCATCGCGAAGATGTCGTTTAACTGCGCCAGCGTCGCTTGCGTCTGCTCGGCTGAAATTTCGATACGCGCCAGATGCGCGATTCGGCGGACGTCGGCGGCGGAAAGGGACATGGTGCAGTCTGGAAACGGGCGCCATTGCTCAGCCAAATGGCTTCCCGCTCTGAAAAGTGCGAAAAGGTTGGTCTATTATCGCCCGCCTCCGTCAGCGCACACTTTCACGAAGTCGACGTCATGTTTGGATTCTTGCGCAGTTATTTTTCCAGCGACCTCGCGATCGACCTGGGTACAGCCAACACGCTGATCTATGTGCGCGGCAAGGGCATCGTTCTCGACGAACCGTCGGTCGTTGCCATCCACCAGGAGGGCGGCCCCAACGGCAAACGCACGATTCGCGCGGTGGGCCGCGAAGCCAAGCAGATGCTCGGCAAGGTGCCCGGCAACATCGAGGCGATTCGCCCGATGAAGGACGGCGTCATTGCCGACTTCACGGTCACCGAGCAGATGCTGAAGCAGTTCATCAAGATCGTGCATCCGTCGAGCCTGCTCGCCCCGAGTCCGCGCATCATCATCTGCGTGCCGTGCGGATCGACGCAGGTCGAGCGCCGCGCGATCAAAGAGTCGGCCGAAGCAGCGGGCGCGAGTCAGGTGTTCCTGATCGAAGAACCGATGGCCGCCGCTATCGGTGCCGGACTGCCGGTATCCGAGGCATCGGGCTCGATGATCGTCGACGTGGGCGGCGGCACCACGGAGGTCGGCATCATTTCGCTCGGCGGCATGGTTTACGCGGGCAGCGTGCGCGTCGGCGGCGACAAGTTCGACGAAGCGATAATCAACTACATCCGCCGCAACTACGGCATGCTGATCGGCGAGCCGACGGCGGAATCCATCAAGAAGCAGATCGGCTCGGCTTTCCCCGGCTCGGAGGTCAAGGAGATGGAAGTCAAGGGCCGCAACCTGTCGGAAGGCATTCCGCGCAGCTTCACGATCAGCAGCAACGAAATTCTGGAAGCGCTGACCGATCCGCTGAACCAGATCGTCAGTGCAGTGAAAATCGCGCTGGAGCAGACGCCTCCCGAACTGGGCGCCGACATCGCCGATCGCGGCATGATGATTGCCGGCGGCGGCGCGCTGCTGCGCGACATCGATCGATTGCTGATGGAAGAAACCGGTCTGCCCGTGGTCATCGCCGAGGATCCGTTGACCTGCGTGGTGCGCGGCTGCGGCATCGCGCTCGAGCGCATGGACAAGCTGGGCGCGATATTTACAACTGGTTGAGCGTTCAGCGTTGAGCGTTTAGCGTGGCGCTCTACGCTCCTCGCTCAACCCTCAACGCCCAACGCTGAACCATGGACCCCGGCCCCCCGCCACTCTTCAACCAGGGCGTATCGGCGCGCGCGCGCCTCGCGTTTTTTTCCTTTCTCGCGGTGGCGCTGATCGTCGTCGATTCGCGTGCCGGCCTGCTCGAAACGGTCCGCGTCGGTGTCGGCGTCGTGCTGTATCCGCTGGAGCGGTTGATGCTGTTGCCGCGCGACGTATCGGGCCGGGTGGTTGAGTTCTTCAGCACCGTCAGCCAGCTACAAAAGGAGAACGAACAACTGCGGCGCGCCGGCGTCGAACGCCCGCAGCAATTGGCGCAGGCACAAACGCTCGGCATGGAGAACGAGCGGCTGCGCAAGCTGCTGGGCGCACGCGAACGCGCGAGCAATAACGCGCAACTGGCACAGGTGCTGTACGAGTCGCGCGACCGGTTTTCGCGCAAGGTGGTGCTGGACCGCGGCGGCCAGTCCGATATCGCGGCCGGCAGTCCGGTGCTCGATGAGACCGGCGTCGTCGGTCAGGTGACGCGCGTTTTTCCGCTGACCGCCGAAGTCACGCTGCTGACCGACAAAGATCAGACCATCCCGGTGCAGGTCATGCGCAACGGCCTGCGCGGCGTGGCCTATGGGGGACTTGAGTCCGGCACGATGGAGTTGCGTTTCATGGCGTCGAACGCCGACATCGTCAATGGCGATGTGCTGATCACGTCCGGCATCGACGCGGTGTATCCGGCCGGACTGCCAGTCGCCACGGTCAGAAGCGTTGAACGTACGGCGAAGGACCAGTTCGCGCGCGTCGTGCTGGCGCCGATCGCCGGCGTGCACAGCAATGCGCATTTGCTGGTGCTGCAACTGGATCGCAGCCAGATTCCGCCGCGTCCGGAAGAGCGCAAACGCGAGGCCGAAGCGCGTAAAGGGGTTCGCAAATGAAACCCGCGTGGCTCGCGTCCCTGTTGGGCGTGTTCGCGATGCGACCTGCGCGTCCGGCCGAGCCGGTGGAACTTGCGAGCACCGCCGCGCAGGGCGCGGCGCGCGGGTACACCCCCAAGCTGCTGCTGAGCCCGGTCAATCCGCTCTTCATCTGGTTCTCGCTGCTGATCACGCTGCTCGCCAACTTTCTGCCGTGGGGCAAAACGCCTTTCGTTCCCGACTTTCTCGCGCTGGCTCTCGTTTTCTGGAATGTGCATCAGCCGCGTCGCGCCGGAATCGGCGCCGCGTTTGTTTTCGGCTTGCTGATGGACGTGCACGACGGGGCGCTGTTCGGCGAACACGCGCTCGCCTATACGCTGCTGTCCTATGGCGCCATCTCGTTGCACCGGCGCATCCTGTGGTTTCCGCTGGGCTCGCAGATGCTGTATGTGTTGCCGCTGTTGCTGCTGGCGCAATTCGCGTCGATGCTGATTCGATTGTGGGTTGGCGGTGCGTTTCCAGGCTGGATGTTTTTCGCCGAAAGCGGGATCGGCGCCCTGCTATGGCCGTTCGCGTCGTGGCTGCTGCTCGCGCCGCAGCGGCGGTCGGTGGAGCGCAGTGAAACGAGGCCTTTATAACCACGGGGTCAGACCCCATTTCGGCGGTTCGCCTTCACATCGGAGCTCAACGTACACGCCCGAAAATGGGCTCTGACCCCTCCATATCTAACCGACGTCAACCACCCAGCGGTCGGTTCGCAAGTAGTTAGAGAGACCCATACACCGCGCTCTCGAACTCGCCGAGCAGACTGATCGCGTCCTTGTCGAAGAACGGCAGTATCTGCGTCATCAGAACGCCGGTCACGCTGCGCTTCGGATCGATCCAGTAGTAGCTGTTGGCGAGTCCGGCCCAGCTAAGGCTGCCGGCAGAGCGACCCGGCGGCGTGGTTTCCGTATTGATCATGAACGTCAGTCCCCACTTGGCGGCGCCAAACGCCGTCAGGTTCACGTCGTTCGAATAGGGCGGCATCGCGGTTTTCATATCGGCCACGTTGACGTCGCCCATCTGGTTGCTCGCCATCGCCTGCACCGTCTCCGGCTTCAGCACTTGCTGGCCGTTGTAGCTGCCGCGATTCAGAATCATCAGCGTGAACTTTATGTAGTCCTGCACGGTGCCGTACAAACCACCGCCGCCCATTTCGAATTCGGGCTCCTGCGGCACCTCGAACGCCATCGGCGCGAGTTGACCATCGGCGCCGCGCGCATGAACGGTCGCCAACCGGCTGCGCTGCGACGGTGTCATCTTGAACGACGTGCTCGTCATGCCAAGCGGCGCGAAGATGTGCTGCTCCATGTACGCGCCGAGTTTTTGTCCGCTTGCCGCTTCGACCATCTTGCCGGCCCAGTCAATGCCGATGCCATATTCCCAGCGCTCACCGGGGTCGAACAACAACGGCGTGGTGAGCGCTTTGTTCTGGCAACTGACGATGCCCGGCGTATCGGTCGCGGCCTGGTACTTGCACATCTCCGTGCTCCAGATGTCGTAACTGAAGCCGGACGTGTGGGTCAGCAAATTGCGCAGCGTGATCGGCCGGCGCGGCGCGCGCAGCTTCGGCCGTCCGGCGCCATCGAACCCTTCGAGCACTTGCGTGCGTTTCAATTCCGGCACCACATCGGCCGCCGGCGCATCGAGACTCAGTGTGCCGCGCTCGACCTCGCGCATCGCTGCGGCGCCGGTGATTGCCTTGGTCATCGATGCAATCCAGCCGACCGTATCGATTGTCATCGGCGCGCTCTTTCCGACTTCGCGCCGGCCGAAAGCGCCTTCGTAGATGACCTTGCCGTCGAAAGACGCGGTCGCTGCCACGCCCGGTACGTCCTGCGCGGTTGCCGCGCGCGCGAGTACGTGATCGATCGCCTGTGTCCTGGCCATTGTTGTCTCCCTGGCGGTTGAAACGAGGAAAGCTTAGGCGCGAGCCGCAAAGCCAACAACGCCGCGAACGCGCGCCGTGCGGTACCCGCGAGTAGCATTTCCCGCGCGAGGAGACGGCAATGACGACGACACAACCCCGGTGGACGCTTGGCACCCTGCTGCCCGACGCGCTCGCGCAATTCGGCGATCGCACCGTTCTTGTTTTCCAGGGTCGCGAGTTCGGGCTGCGCGAACTCGACGCGCTGTCCAATCGCGTGGCCGGCGGCCTGCAGAAACTGGGGCTCGGCCGGGGCGACCGCGTAACGCTTTATTCCGGTAATTGCTGGGAGTGGATCGTCGGCTACTACGGCATTCACAAACTCGGCGCGGTTGCCAACCCCATCAACGTGATGTTCACGCCGGCCGAGGTCGCCTACGTGACCAACGATTGCGGCGCGAAAGCTGTGTTCGCTTCCGCGGACAAGGGCGCCGCCCTGATCGCGCTGCGCAACGAAACACCGCTCGAGCACATTGTGCTGTTCGGCGATGCGCTGCCAACGGGCGCCATCGGTTTCCAGCAACTGCTCGACGCCGGATCGCCGGATTTCGACCCGGTGGCGGCCGACCCGGGCAGTCTTTCAACGATCGGCTACACGTCGGGAACGACCGGACATCCGAAAGGCGCGATGCTCTCCCATCGCAACGTGCTGATGTCGACCGCGCTGACCGCGACGATGCACGTGCGCACGGCGGCCGACACGGTGGTCACCGCCCTGCCGTGTTTTCACGTCTACGGCAATATCGTGATGAACGGCGCGTTCCGTTACGGCATGAAGCTCGTGCTGTTTCCGAAATTCTCCGAACGCGACGTGCTGGAAGCGATTCAGAAATATCGCGCGACGATGCTCGAAGGCGTGCCGACGATGTTCATGTATCTGCTGGCGCACCCGGAGCGCGAGCGCTATGACATCTCGTCGCTGCGCAAGTGCACGGTCGGCGGACAGACGATGCCGGTCGCCAAGATGCGCGAGTTCGAAGCCTGGAGCGGCGCGCCGCTGCTCGAACTATGGGGCATGACCGAACTGGGAGGCGCGGCAACAACGCACGCGGCGTACGGCGAGAATCGCCACGGATCGATCGGCGTGGCGCTACCGGGAACCGAGATGCGTATTGCCGCGGTCGACGATGCGTCGCGCACGATGCCGGTCGATGAAGTGGGCGAACTGATGGCGCGCGGCCCGCTGGTCATGCTCGGCTACTACGGCAATGAGGCGGGCACGCGCAAGGCGATCGAGCGCGATGGCTGGATGCACACCGGCGACCTCGGGAAAATGGACCGCGACGGTTTCATCTTCATCGTCGATCGCAAGAACGATCTGATCATCACCGGTGGCTTCAAAATTTATCCGGCCGAACTCGAACGGGTGATCGCCGCGCATCCCGCCGTGGCGATGGTTGCGGTCGGGCGCAAGCCCGATGAGTTGAAGGGAGAGATCGCCAAGGCGTACGTGGTGCTGAAGTCAGGCGCGCAGGCGACCGAAGCGGAGATCATCGCCTTCTGTCGCGAACAGCTTGCCGCGTACAAGGTGCCGCGCGCGGTGCAGTTTGTCGCTGACCTGCCGAAGACGAGCACCGGCAAGATCATGCGGCGGGAGTTGCATACGCTCGATCAATGATTGGTTCCTTCCTCCGCTCGTGGGGCAGCGTCTTGGCGAGGGCGAGAGATTCGTCGCCCCGGCGAAGGCCGGGGCCCAATTTTCCTAGCGCTTGGCGAAGAGAACAATTGGACCCCGGCCTTCGCCGGGGTGACGGCAGACGCCCACAGATGCTGTGCCGCATACGCGCGCCACGGCCGCCAGCTCTCGGCGCGTGCGAGCAGCTCACGCGGGCCGGGCCGATTGCCGCCGGAATCCGCCAGCGCTCGCATCAGTCCGATATCGGCGGCGGGAAAGGCGTCCGGCTCCCGCATTTCGCGCAGCGCGATGTATTGCGCGGTCCACTCGCCCACGCCGGCGAGTCCGCGCAATTGGGCGATCGCTTCGTCCAGACTGCGACGCGCGCCGAAGATCTGCGGATCAGCCGCGACCGCGGCCGCCACCGACGAAATCGCACGAGCGCGTGTCGCCGGCATTCCCAGCGCAGATAGATCGGCTGCGGCCAGGCGCTGTGGTTGCGGAAAGGTGTGCGTCAGTCCGTCGATTGCGCCGGGGATCGGCGCGCCGTATTTCGCAACGATCTTGCCGGCAAGTCCGATCGCTGCGGCCACGGTGATCTGTTGGCCGAGGATCGCGCGCACCGCCAGTTCGAAGCCGTCCCACGCCCCCGGCACACGCAATCCCGGTCGAGCCGCGACTAGCGGCGCGAGCACCGGATCGTTCGCCAGGTGAGCTCCGATGGCGAGCGGATCGCAGGCGAGATCAAAAACCCGGCGCAGCCGCGCGATGATGGCCGGCAGCGCCGCGAGCTTCGGAAACCGGATCGTCGCGGCGAGTGCGTTGCCCGCGACCGGTCGCACCGTGACGGTTCCCTGCACGTCGCCGATCTCGATCGTTCGCGCATAGGTTTCACCGGCAACGACTTCGATGCCGGGAATCGCGCGCTTCTCCAGAAACGAAAACATCGACGGCCAGTCATACGGCGGCCGGTAGCGCAACAGGATTGGTACTTCTCCTCTGGCTGCCGGTGCAAGTTCGCTGGCGCGCGTGCGGCGCAGAGCGCCGGGCGGACGATTGAAGAGCTGCCGAAACGTTTCGTTGAAACGCCGCACGCTGCCGAAACCTGCGGCCAGCGCGATGTGCGTCATCGGCAGCGCCGTTTCGTGTATCAGTTGCTTGGCCAGCAAGATGCGGCGCGTCTGCGCA
>Ga0187893_10014662_pt1 | contig 10637 bp, 7 predicted proteins | sample MA1701074metaG_FD_139574 | JGI IMG/M metagenome (GOLD analysis project Ga0187893, IMG submission 139574) | White microbial mat communities from a basaltic lava cave in the Kipuka Kanohina Cave System on the Island of Hawaii, USA - MA170107-4 metaG ...
GCTGTATACAGCACTTGGATAGAGCGACATTCTCCGCTTTATCTTGGCAAACGCGATGTACTCTAGCGGAAAGGTGATCTCGGTGCCGAGAATTCCGGCAGTGTTCACAATGTTCTCGAGCTCCTCCAAGATCACTCTTCGCTTGTAGGTGCGCTCTATGGAATCGAGCATTTCAGCATTAACGATCGGCTCGTAGACATGCAGGAGCCGGCCGGCTGCAAACTCGCCCAGCAGGCCGCGCCGGGCATCAGCTTCGATCGAATGGCGGCTTACTGCAAGGATTGAAACGTCGACCCCGGACTCGCTCAGGTAGACGTACTTTATCGCGTACGGATATTCTTCGAGGACCAGGAACAGGTCGATGTCGCTGTCAGACCGTGCATAGCCTGCCGCCTTTGAACCATAGATGCATGCGGCAACCACCTTGCGGCCCTTTGCGACCCTGTCAATGCATTTCTTTGTTGCGAGGAGTTCTTTCGGCGAGAGGCTAGACATAGCCGCCGTTTCTTTTCTTTCTGAGCTTTACACTTTCAAATTCGGAAATCTTGTCCCTGACTGCCTGGTCCACCTGGAGCCGGGCCATGGCCTCTATCGGGATCTTGATTACGTTGGCGTCTATCGGCACCCTGGTGGTGGAAAGGCGTTTGTTCATCCAGAGCTTGATCGCCTTGTCCTCGAGCTTGAAGTCACGAAAGCCTTCCGGAAAACGTGTGGTGATATGCTTTACCAGCGTAGGATCGGACTTGAAGACTGCCCTTTCTTCAAGCAGCCTTCCCGAGTCTGCATATGTCCCTTCGAAAAGGGTGCCGGACACCTCATCAGATATCACCCTCATCTTTACTATCCTGCTCACAAGTTCAAGATAGTGCGTGAATTCGTGGGCGAGAATCGCGTGTATCGTCCCCTTTAGGCCGTACGCGATGAGCGGGGCAGTCACCTGCACGACGACTCGCAGCAGCCTGTCATCGCCCACGACGGGTATCGTCCTTGCAAAGAAAATGCCCATGTGGGTAAATTCTACGGCCGACGTGGAAACGACCAAGCTCGGCTCGACGTAAAAGTATGGATATTTTAGCCCTGACGCTGCCTCAACCCTCCTGATGCCTTCCTCCACGAGCGGGAACCTCTTGATTATAATGTCATGGATTCTCTGGGGGATCTCGCGCGCTGCAAGGGCATTTCGAACCTTGTAGAGCGGATCAAAGCTGCTCATTCTTTAGCTGCTCACAATTTGCTCCGCTGAGACAAAAATGTTACTGAAGTTCTACGCCAAGGATGTCAAACTTCACGCATTCGCATTTGCACCCAAGGACTTCTGAAATGTTTGGCTGCATGTACTCCTCGCCGCCGACAAACTGCTTTATCATAAGCCCGCCATCCGCAACAACAGTCAGCGCAAGGTTGCTAGAATCGATCTTGCGCACGTTTGCTGAAAGGATCCTCTTTGTAGCCACTTTAGACCGGTTATGGTAGCTTACTTGTCTGCCTGCAAGCTCTCTGAGCAGTTGCAGTTCCTTTTTGGTCAGGGCCCTGTCGCACCTGACATGAATTCTTGTCTTGACAGTAAAGCGGGGCTGGGTAGTTGGCAATTCGTCTACCACAGACAGGACTGCGCGGACCCCTTTGCCTCTGATTATTATTTTTCTAAAGTTTCTTTTTCGCGGGTCCGAGACTCGTGAATAGAATGGCCGGCCCCTGCCCAGCACCTGGCTGTTCTGGTCTTCGCTTCCAATCCATGAAAATCTGGGCGTTATGCCCTTGGTTGTCGCCATCAGTTTTTTTGCGATCACGCCTTCGATGCTATAGTAGCCCGAAAGCCCGGAGTGATTGCAGGAGCCGCAACCCTTTCCCCCGCATTCTGGACACCTGTCCTGCTTTTGAGGCATACCTGAGGCTTTCTTTGTGTAACGGCCGGCAAAGGCAAGGGGCCTGGACCGGGCCGCTACGTCAGCATTATTTTCCTTGTCGATAGCCAGACTTATCGTAATGTCCGGCCTTAGATAGTCGACTTTTCTCCTGGTTTGCCTGGCGAGCGTCATTCCGAGCTCCCTTGTAAGCTGGCTCTTCACGCTTTCCATCCCGCGAATCTTTAGCCTTGCCCTGAGCGCGTCCTCCCTCTCGTAGATCTGTGTTGGAAGTGTGGCACCAACAAGAAAGGTGTCAAACTCGTAACCCCTAATGGCAGTCCTGATCTTTTCTACCAGAGAATCGAGTTCTTCCATAAGACCCCTGCAGATAAAGCAGGGCTGGCTCGGCTTTTCCCGTAAAGCGCTCCCGTGCCTTTCAGAGCAGCGACGGCAGAGCTTGTACTGCTTTAGCTGCGCTGTAGGAGAACCGCTGTCATGAGCCAAGACCAAGCCTTCCAAGGAACCCTCCCCCTCTTCCCTTGTTGCGCTTCATGAAATCCTTGGAATCATTGTAATGCTTTATCATGGCCTTGATCTCGCTTTCGGGCAGGCCGGATCCCCTGGCTATGCGCTTTCTCCGGGATTCGTTGACAATGTCCGGCTCTTTCTTTTCCGCCTTTGTCATGGACTGGATAACGAATCGCCACCTTTCCATCCTTACCTGCATCGCATTCAGCTGATCCTCCTTTACCATTCCAGAAAGCCCCGGAAGATTGTCAAGTACATTTTTGAACCCGAGCTTGCTCGCCGAATCAAGCTGGGCGTAAAAGTCCTCTATCGTGAAATTTCCCTTCATTATCCTCTTGGCCTGGTTTTCGTCGGCCTGAACCTCGAGGTTCTTTGCCATTTCGAGCAGCGCCTTTATGTCGCCCATTCCAAGCAGCCTGCCTACGAACCGCGTCGGCGAGAACTGCTCCAGATCATCGATCCTCTCGCCGGTGCCGATGAACAGTACCTTGGCCCCGGTAGCCGCGGACGCGGCCAGCGCGCCGCCTCCTTTGGCCGTGCCGTCGAGTTTCGTAAGGACGATGCCTCCAACAGGCGCCGCCTTGTGGAAGGCTTCGGCCTGCTTGAACGCCCCCTGGCCTATCGTGCCGTCGATAACAAGCAGAACGAGATCAGGGGTCACCACCCTGTACATGTCGTTCATTTCCTGCAGGAGGCCTTCCTCCTCCTTGTGCCTCCCGGCGGTATCAATGACAACTACGTCCAGGTTCTGCGGCTCGAAATGTTTCAGCCCTTTGCTTGCTATCGAGACAGCATCCTTGTTCTCCTCTTCGCCATAGACCTCGACGCCTGACTTGCTGCAGTTCATTTTCAGCTGGGTAAGGGCTCCCGGTCGCCAGGTGTCAGCACCTATTACTCCTACCCTGTAGCCATGCTTTGTGAGCCACCTTGACAGCTTGGCAGTAACCGTCGTCTTGCCGCTGCCCTGGATTCCCAGCATCAGCACGGTGTTCTGCCTGCCGGGTTTGAAGAACGAAGTGGCGGCCGAATGGTCGTCTTCGGTCGACTTCTCTATCGTCCTGATGGTTTCTCCGGAATATCCGAGCATCTTGGCCAGCTCGCCATAAAGGATGGTTACAATGTGGTCCTTGCGCGAAAGACCCTTTGGTGGTTGCTCGTTGAGGGCGCGCTCTTTGAGGGTGTCGGTGATTGACTTCACAATGGTTATCTTTACGTCTGAAAGAATCAGTGCCCTCTGTAGATCCCTGCAAAGGGAATCGATGAGTTCTTCGTTGATGTCAGACGCGCCCGTGATCTTTTTCAGGGCCCCACGCAGGTCGTCACGAAGCTTTTCAAACATGGCCGCTACTTTTCTACTAGTGCGGCTTCCAATATTTCAAACATTCCCCGCTGGCCGTCCCAGTGCACGTTGGCGCGCCTTATGTCAAGCCGCTTTCGGAAGAGGGGGCAATCAGTGACAAGGGTTTCAGCCTCGCCGCCTTCGAATGTAAGGTTAAAGCCGTACTTTTTGCCAAGCGATGCCAGCTTGCTCAAAGACTCTTTGTCCAGGGTAACGCCCAGCCACTCTTTTCCAAGGCCCATGGCAGAGACGCCTACGATCAAGATCTTGTAGCCGCTTTCCAGCAGTTCGTTCATGTACTCGGCGGGATCCGAGTGCCAAAGTGGCGAGACCGGCTCGAGCTTGTGGTCTTTGCAGACTTGCTCAAATGCCTGTTTCTGATACACGCTGGATATCCCTCCGTAAAGAACTCCTTTGATCTTGTAGATGGTTTTGGCCTGCGCGATTGATTCGCCAAGGGTCTTCATTTCGTCTTCCTTTGTTCTGCCATCCACCGAAAGATCGATGGCAGGGATCTCCATAGCTTCTGCAAGGTACTTTGCGATATGGCTGTTCGGATAATGGAATAGCGGGCTGTCGTCCAGCGCGGGGTGCATCGTTATCAGACACGCAATTTCGTGACCCATCTGCCGTGCCCGGTAGATCGAAAACGTGCTGTCCTTTCCTCCGGAATAAAGAGAAGCCAGCCTCACTGACAGGTAGCTAGTCGGCTGGACATTAATCTTATTCGATTAGCCGGTAATTGTTTATATCGCTACTTGCACCAGCACCTAGTATTGGAGGTCCTGCTTGAGGCTAGAAACCTGAAAAAGTATTTCCCGGTCAAAAAAAGTCTGTGGCAACTGATGCAGAGAGGAACCCAGGAGTATGTAAACGCCGTGGACGATGTAAGCTTTACACTTGAAAAAGGCAAAGTGCTGGTCCTAGCAGGAGAATCCGGTTCGGGCAAGACAACTGTAGCCAGGCTTGTGATGAGGGCTATAGACGCCGACTCTGGCTCGATAATATTTGAAGGAAAGGATGTTACCCGTTACACGGGTAAGCAGCTGAAAGATTTTCGGGCTTCAGTCCACATGGTCTACCAGGATCCCTATACATCAATCAACCCGCGCATGAAAATCTTTGACATTGTGATGGAGCCGGTTGCCATACACGACAAGGCAAGCACAAAGGAAGCCGGAATAGCCAAGGTCAATAACGCCCTCAGGGATGTCAGCCTGGACCCGGAAAAGATTGCTAACAAGCTACCCTATGCACTGTCCGGTGGCGAAAGACAGAGGGTTGCTCTTGCCAGAGCTCTTGTGCTTCGCCCAAGGCTCATCGTAGCGGACGAACCCGTGTCAATGCTCGATGTGTCTATCAGAGGAGAGATACTGGGATTAATGCAGACTCTGAAGGAAAAGTTCTCCATTTCGTACATCTACATCACCCATGACTTGTCAACGGCTCGGTACGTTGGCGACGATCTGGCAATAATGAAAGAAGGCAAGATAGTCGAAATGGGTCCCATAGACAGGGTACTGTCAGAACCAGATCACGCCTACACAAAGCAGCTCATCAAGGCGATCCCGGAGATTAGAGATTGTTGAGAGATCGCCCATGTATGAAAAACATATTAATGCAGATCGAGCCTAAACAGTAGTGCGGAAAGCGCCAGTACTGTCTGCCGGCATTGCCGTGCTGCTCTTGTTCTCTATTGCCATTATCCCCTTTTCCTTTGGCCAGACCGACAAAGGGCCGTACATAAACGAGGCAAGGTTCATCTTTCGCGAGGACGAGAACCTTGCGCTCGAAGAGGTTAGAAATGGCGATCTAGACATGTATTATTTCAGAATCCCGCTTGGGGGCGCCCCCGATGCGGAAAGAGACCCGCGTTTGCAGGTTCATCATAGACAGGCCGGTTCAATGGGGCTGTACGTAAACCCCGCAGAACCAGGTGACAATTCTGTTATCAATCCTTTCCAGTTCCGCGAAGCGAGGTACGCCCTGAATTACCTTGTGGACCGCGAATCCATAGTCAACCTGGTCCAGATGGGGTACGGGACTCCAATGATAGATGCGTTTGGAGTTTCATCGCCGGAATACCTCAACGTCATTGGCATTGTAGAGTCATTTGGCTTTAGATACAACCCGGCACTTGCGGAGAAAATGATATCTGATGCCATGGCAGGCGCCGGTGCTCTGAAGCAGGGCGGCAAGTGGACATACAACAACAACCCTGTTACGATAAAAATGATGATCAGGGCGGACGACGCGCCGCGCAAGTCCCTTGGGGAGATCGTGGCCTCAGAGCTTGAAAAGATAGGCTTTACGGTCCAGAGGGAATATGGCGACCTCACAGTGGCAAACAAAGTGGTATACGGCACCGATCCAAAGGAGCTCCAGTGGCATCTCTACACCGAAGGATTTGCAGGAACGGCGGTTTTTGTGGAATACAACCCGGTTGTTACCGCCCAGATGTACGGCCCGTGGTACGGGAGGATGCCCGGCGGTCAGAACCCGGCGTACTGGAACTATGCCAATGCCACCCTGGACAAACTGACTCAGGATATTTTCTTCTTTAACTTTACGTCCGAGGCAGAGAGAAACGACCTTGTGAGAAAGGCGGTCCAGATGGGAGTTCAGGAATCAGTCAGGATTTTTGTGTCGCAAAAGACGGATCCTTTTGTTGCCTCTGCCGGCATTAGAGGTCTTGTCAACGACTTTGGAGCGGGTATAACGAGCAAGTATAGCCTGCTCAACGCCCAGAAAGCAGACGGCACCAGGTCACTTGATATAGGCGTGAAACAGATCCACCAGGGTTCTTGGAATCCCATTGCCGGTCTCCAGGACACTTACAGCCGGGATATCTACCACTCTATTGCCGATAGCGGCACATTCCGTGACCCGTACACGGGTGAAATAATTCCATTCAGAGCAGAGTGGACTGATATTTCCACTGAAGGACCTCTCGAAAGTATGGCAGTCGATCCAGCCGCCCAGCTATGGGACCCGACTTCTCAGGAATGGAAGCAGGTAGGCGAAAGCGTTTCCTTAAGCAAGGTCACTTTCAGACCGATGTATTCCAACTGGCACAACGGGATTCCGATGGACGTATCTGACATGATGTACAGCCAGTACTTCTTTTTCGAGTGGGGAACTGACTCCGGAGAGCAGGATCAGACCAAGGATCCCGAGTACACGGCGCAGGCTTCAGTGGCGATCCCGCTGTTGAAGGGTCTTGTCTTCACGCCCACTGAAATCCAGATCTACGTCGACCAGTGGCACTATAACGATAAAGAGATTGCTGACTCTGGTATCTATTTCTCCGGGGAACCTTGGGAGATAACGGCAGCAACCGAGCGGCTAGTAGTGGACGGAAAAGCCGCCTACTCTAGGAACGAGGCAAGCGTCAGAGGTGTGGTATGGCTCGACCAGATTGTGAAAGAGCACGCCGACATGATAAAGACCGAGCTGCAGAAGATGAAGAGCGAGAATTTTGTTCCGGCTGCCCTCAGAGAAGTAGTAAGCCCGGCCGAAGCGGTGGCGCGATATGATGCAAGCATCAAGTGGATCGAGGATCACGGTCACGCGATCATTAGCAATGGCGCGTTCTATCTTGATAACTTTAACACCGCGGGTGGAACTATTACGATAAGGGCATTCCGCGACAGTTCGTATCCGTTTGAAGTCGGTCACTGGTCCAAGTACACGCAGCCAAGGCTCGCCGACATAACAAGCGTTGACGTGCCAAGGGCTGTGGTTTTAGGCCAGCCAGCCTCAGTAAGCCTCGACCTCGCAGTGGCCGGCCAGCCCAGTAGCGACGCAACAGTGGCGTATTTTGTTTCCAACAAAGACTCACAGGTAGTAGCGCAGGGAAACGCCATATCTGACGGTGGCGGCAAATTCAGATTTGAGCTTCCGGCAACTGATACGGAAAAGCTGTCACCGGGTCCGAACCAGCTGAAAATTTTTGCAAGCAGTAATGAAGCGCGCAGGTTCGATATTTCAACCAGCACGATTCTTGCGACCAGCACACCGTCCGATAATCAGGGAAACAATCAGACAGGAGGTAATGGACAGACACCTCCGCCCCAGCAGCCGTCCGGGTGTCTTATTGCGACAGCGGCGTTTGGCTCTGAACTCACTCCCCAGGTGCAGTACCTCCGCAACTTCCGCGAGAACTATATACTTTCCACATCGTCCGGCGCCGCCTTTATGAACGCCTTCAACTCTGTGTACTATTCGTTCAGTCCTCAGGTTGCTGATTATGAAAGAGGACAACCATGGCTGCAGAGTGCAGTCAAAGTGGGGCTATACCCGCTGTTTGGGATCCTGATGGTTTCAGAGCGAGCCCACTTTATCGCGAGCGGTGAAACAGGCTCGATCATATCCGGATCAGTGGCGAGCATGCTGATAGGGGCGGTGTATCTCTGGCCCGCCGGAATATCCGCAGGGATACAGAACAGATTCTCTGCGGCAGCCAGAATTTCCTTATTGACGCTAGCGGCTGCGCTGGCCATGACCGTCATGGGCCTGGTTGCAGGCAGCTCTTTTCTGTTGATGATCAGCACGCCTCTCATTGTGCTGTCAATAGCCGCTGCTTCTGCTCTGGCGGTAGGCTGGCTTGTCAGGCGAGCTTTCGGCAGAATCAGCGCAGGGAAATATTAATAGAAAACACCTCTATTAGTCCAGACATAATTGGGCTTCTCTCGCTTTGTCGTAAAGCGGACTATAAACATGATAATCGTGCTTTTTGCGACCCTGGTGCTGACGATTTCACTGCTTGGCCCCACCATGGACGAAATCCTGAGAGAAGCAATATTGTATTACACGGTAGAGGAGCTGAACGACAGCGACATAAGGTTCTCAAGCGCAGCCGAGCGCCAGCGATACATCGACGAACAGGTCAACCGGCAGATAAAAACAATAGGACTTGACGAGCCCTGGTACGGCCCGAAACGCTTTGCAAACACGGTGCTAAAGGTGATGGTTCTCGATCTCGGCAAATCAAACTACATAACAAGTGACGCCGGCTCTCCAAGGGTATCAGACATTATACTTGAAAAGCTGCCAAAGACGGTGCTCCTCTTCACAACTTCCACTCTTATTGTCACAGTCATTGGGCTTTATCTGGGCGCGTTCGTGGGAAACAGATCAGGTTCATTTTGGGATAGGCTCAATTCCACCTTTGCAGTATTCAGCACCTCCTTCCCAACATGGTGGGTTGGCATGCTGATGATCTTTGCCTTTGCCTTTACGTATCATATTTTTCCGTCGCGTGCTACGCCGCTTACCCCGCCTTCTGACCCATCGTATGTATTTGATCTTCTTTACCACATGCTTCTTCCTCTGATAACAATAGTGCTCGTCGGCTTTGGCGCGTGGGCCTACACTGTCCGGTATTTCGTGGTAGGAATCCTTGGAGAGGACTATATCGCGGCAAAGAGGACGGCTGGAATCTCGGAGAGAAGGATAGTGTATTCACATGCACTCAAAAACGCGGCGCCACCCATCGTTACTGTCGTTGCACTGAGCCTTGCGGGTTCTCTCAGCGGCGCCATATTGATCGAAGCGGTGTTTGACTGGCCGGGGATGGGAAGCCTGTACTATGAAGCAATAGGATTTCTCGATATCCCTATAGTCATTGGAATTACCTATGTTCTGACAGTGATCTTTATGATCACCGTCTTTGTCACCGACATCATTTACGCTTATTTTGATCCAAGGGTGAAAGTCGGATGAGCGTCACAGAAGTTCTCTCCCGATCGGACATTATTAGACAGTTCAGGCATTCCAGGAGCGGACTGGCGGGCATTTTCCTGCTCCTGGCCCTCATTCTCATGAGCCTTTACGCCGCAGTCGCTGTGCCGCTCGAATCCTTCAGACAGTGGAACAATCCGATCTTTTGGGCAGATCTGCCACAATCCGCCGCTCCGGCATGGACAAACATCGGATTTGGTCCAAAAAGCGCAGAGCATATAGTGCTGCGAACGGACGACGCGTCGATTTCGAGCTCTTCTGAAGGAGGAGTCCGGACTGTCACACATTCCTATTCTATCAACTACGGCTTTGACACCTATCCAAAGGACTTCATGATTATCTACTCTGCCAGATACGGAAGCACGCAGCCTGCACTTCAGGTTGACGTACAGCGTCCTGACGGAAACGAATTCAGGATTTACTTTGCGTCGCTTCGCCCTTCGCAACAAGGCGAAAAAGAGTTTGTCAGGATCTTTTCCACCGACAGGCTGGTGGCAGATGAGTTGCGCAAGTACACCGGCCTTTTCACGTATCCTCCGGACTACAACCGACCGCATGTAATGATATTCTCTGACACGCAAGAGAACAGGGTTCTAAAGGGAACATACACCATTCGCGAAACATTCTATCTTTTCGATACGGCTGACTCTGTTCGCGATTCCGGGTTCATACTGGGCGGTGTCTATGGAATCATTGGAACAGACGACCTGCGCCGGGACCTCTCGGTGGGAATCCTGTGGGGAGCCCCGGTGGCACTATTCATCGGACTGACAGTCGCTATAGCCGCCATAGTTATCGGTCTTATTTACGGCGTAATAGCGGGGTACAAAGGAAACCGCACAGACGAGGGGCTTATGAGAATAAACGACATTTTTTATTCACTTCCCACTCTCCCGCTGCTGATAATACTTTCTGTTACCATAGGCCGGAGTATCTTTCTTATCACCGGATTTCTCGTGATTTTCGGCTGGGTAGGGATGGCCAAGATAAGCAGGAGCCTTGCGCTTCAGATAAAGAATCTTCAATACGTGGAAGCTGCGAAACTAATGGGCCAATCTGATTTCAAGATAATAACCAAGCATATAATCCCCCAGCTTCTCCCGCTCACTTTTGCTTCGATCGCGATTTCTGTTCCCAGTGCCATCCTTGGAGAAGCTGCGCTTAGCTTCCTTGGGCTTTCC
>Ga0187893_10014663_pt1 | contig 10636 bp, 9 predicted proteins | sample MA1701074metaG_FD_139574 | JGI IMG/M metagenome (GOLD analysis project Ga0187893, IMG submission 139574) | White microbial mat communities from a basaltic lava cave in the Kipuka Kanohina Cave System on the Island of Hawaii, USA - MA170107-4 metaG ...
CATTCCCCATTTTGATTCAGAAGATTGACGCAGAGCGAGTTGGAGGGTCACGCTCCGTCGTGACCGTCCCGCGAAGCGGGAGACGCGACAGAGCGCGTCCCTCCAATTTGGGGAATTTCTGTTCCCAACTCTCTGTCATTGCCCGAATCGAGATGCTTTTGTTACTTTACCCGCAATGAGTTCCTCCCACGCCAAACTCCACCGCATCGATTCCCAGATAGACCCCACCTCGCAACAATTCCGCGACAACGCGGAGGCGATGAAGGCGCTTGTCGCGGCGATTCGCACGGAGGAGGAAACCATCAAACTCGGCGGCGGCAAGGAGAACATCGCGCGGCAGCATAAGAAAAATCGGCTGACGGCGCGGGAGCGGGTGGAGTTGTTGCTCGATAAAAATGCGCCGTTCTTCGAGCTGGGGCTTTACGCGGCTTACGAGATGTATGAGGAGTGGGACGGCGCGCCTGCGGCGGGGACGGTCGCGGGCATCGGCAAAGTTTGTGAGCGCCAGTTTATGGTCATCGCCAACGACGCGACGGTGAAGGCGGGTTCGTTCTTCCCGATGACGGCCAAGAAAGTCATTCGCGCCCAGACCATCGCGCTCGAAAATCATCTGCCGACGATATACCTCGTGGACAGCGCGGGGATTTTCCTGCCGTTGCAGGAAGATGTCTTCCCCGACACCGACGATTTCGGGCGCGTGTTCTATCTCAACGCCGTGATGAGCGCGCGCGGGATTCCGCAAATCACCGCCATCATGGGTTCGTGCGTCGCAGGCGGCGCGTATCTGCCCGTGATGTGCGACCACTTATTGATGACCGAAGGCAGCGGGCTTTACCTCGCTGGCCCTGCGCTTGTCAAAGCGGCGATTGGGCAGGAAGTTTCCAGCGAAGACCTCGGCGGCGCGAAGATGCACGCGGGCATCAGCGGCACAATTGATTTCCGCGAAGCCGACGACCCGAGTTGCATCGCGCGCATTCGTTCGCTCGTGGACAAAATGGGCGCGAAACCGCACGCGCCGTTTTCCCGCGTCGAGAGCGCGCCGCCCGCCTACGACCCGAAAGACCTCGGCGGCGTTTTTTCCAAGGACGCCGCGAAGGAATACGATGTGAAGGAAATCATCGCGCGCATCGCCGACCGCAGCGAGTTCGACGAATACAAAGCCGACTACGGCCAGACCCTGGTCACAGGTTACGCGCGCATCGGTGGATTCGCCGTCGGCATCGTCGCGAACCAAAAGAAACACATCCGCGCGCCAGGCAAACAAGTCGAGTTTGGCGGCGTCATCTACACCGAAAGCGCCGACAAAGCCGCGCGCTTCATCATGGACTGCAACCAAAACCTCGTCCCGCTCGTGTTCCTTCACGATGTCAACGGTTTCATGGTCGGCAAAACCGCCGAGCAAAGCGGCATTATCCGCGCGGGCGCAAAACTCGTCAACGCCGTCAGCAACAGCGTCGTCCCGAAAATTTCTATCATCATGGGCGGCAGTTTCGGCGCGGGAAATTACGCGATGTGCGGCAAAGCGTATTCGCCGCGATTCCTCTTCGCGTGGCCCACCGCCAAATACGCCGTCATGGCAGGCGCAGCCGCCGCGAACACCCTCGTCGAAATCCGCGTCCGCCAACTCGAAAAAGCGGGCAAGAAACTCAGCGACGAAGATAAAAAGAAACTTTTCGACGAAACCAAAGCCACCTACGACCACCAAACCGACCCCCGCTACGCCGCCGCCCGTCTCTGGGTGGACAAAATCATAGACCCCGCCGAAACCCGCGACGCCATCATCACCGCTCTCGAAGCCGCGGATCACAATCCCAATGTCCCGCCCTTCAGCGTCGGAGTCTTGCAAGTGTGAGGCACGACAACGGAATCATTTCCCAATGAACTCCAACCAATTTCTTGAAAAGCTGCAAACGCATTCGGAATCGTTTGCAAAAGCGGTTGCAACAAATGAGGGCGAGTGGATTATCAAGGGATTCATTGATGTGTATCGCCGCATCTATACGATTTCGGTGGATACAAAAATTGTCTCCAAAGTCCTCGAACTTTTGCTGTTCCCGATGTTTGTCGAGTTTGGGGAGAAGAATGGATTGAAAATCGAATTGTGCCCGCAGCAGAATTTCTATCCCGACCTGACGTTCATCCACAAGAAATCAGGTCGAAAATTTGCCGTGGACATTAAGAGCACTTATCGGACGAGCGACATCGAGGTGAACGGCATGACGCTCGGTGCTTTCACGGGTTATTTCAGAAATCGGGAAAGCAACAAAAGCACTCTCTATCCCTACAGCCAATATGAGGGACACTTCGTGCTCGGCGTTATCTACTCCAAGTGCGACGAAGCCGCTGACGAACGTAAGCAATTTACGTTGGACGATTTGCCGAAAATTCCATCGGTCATCAGAAAATTTCATTTTTTTGCGCAACCCAAGTATCGGATTGCCGCCGCTAGACCTGGCAGCGGCAACACGAAAAACATTGGTTCGGTGACGAAGATTGGAGACTTGGTGAATGGAACAGGTTCGTTTGCATCTCTGGGCGAAGATGTTTATGACGATTATTGGATGTTTTATCTGACACGAGATATGGCGCAAGCTTTGGGAGTGAAAAGACCTTACACGAATCTCAAAACTTATCTCGAATACAAGGAGCGCGGTATTGATACGCTGCGTGCTCACAAAAAGGAGATTGCCAAGTTGGCGGAGAACGAGACACCAAAAGCTGAGGAGGAAGACGAATGAATCTGCCGCCTCTCGTCCCCCCTTTGAAATGCCAAGGCATCAAGACCAAGTTGGTCGGCGAGATGATTCGCTTTGCTCAAGCCCAAAGATTCGAGCGATGGGTCGAGCCTTTTTGTGGTTCCTGCGTCGTTGCGCTTAATGTTCAACCGAAAAAAGCGTTACTGAGCGACACCAACGTTCACATCATTCGGTTCTATCAGGAAATCCAAAACGGCAAGCTCACTCCCGCGCTTGCCAAATCGTTTTTGACCGAAGAAGGAAAAAAACTTAAAGCAGACGGAGAATCTTACTATTACGCCGTGCGCGAACGATTCAACGCCAAGCCAACTTCACTGGATTTCCTGTTCTTGAACCGCTCTTGTTTTAACGGCGTGATGCGGTTCAACCGTTACGGAAAATTCAATGTGCCATACGGACACAAGCCCGAACGCTTTTCGCAGTCTTATGTGACCAAAATCACGAATCAAATGAAGCGTATCTCCGAAGTGATTTCTGCTTGCGACTGGACATTCGTGGCGGCTGATTTTCGCCAGACACTCGCGTCGGTAAAAGGCGGCGATTTGGTTTATGCCGACCCGCCGTATGCGGGTCGTCATGTGGATTACTTCAATTCATGGTCGGAAACTGACGAAACAGAACTCGGCGACAAACTCAAAAAGTTGCCGTGCAATTTCATTCTCTCCACATGGCACAGCAACGAATTCAGGACAAACGCTATGATTGAGCAAAACTGGAGCGATTCGCGTTTCCATCTTTTTACACGAGAACATTTTTACCACGTTGGCGCGACTGAAGACCTTCGCCACCCAATGATAGAAGCTCTGATAACCAATTTCTCAGTCGGAACAACTCAATATGCAACTACGCAGCACGAACAAATGGCATTTCTAGAAAAACCTTTGGAGAGATATTCAAACCATGTTCAGTGAGCAATCTCTAACTCTTGTGGAGTGTCCGCGTGACTCTTGGCAAGGCTTTTCGCGCCAAATTCCAACCGCCGAAAAAACCTCCTATCTGAAAAGTTTGCTCGACGCAGGTTTTACTCACATCGATTTCGGCAGCTTTGTTTCTCCGAAGGCAGTGCCGCAAATGGCGGACACCGAAGAAGTTTGGTCATCCATCCGCAACCATCCCGCTTCGCGGGACGGTATCTACTGGATCGCCATCATCGCCAACGAACGCGGACTCGACCGCGCGTTGCAAATAGGTGGTATCCCCGCCGTCGGCTACCCGTTCTCGATTTCCGAAACCTTCCAGAAAAACAACACAGGAAAGACCATCGCCGAATCTTGGACGCTTCTCGAAATGCTCCACCGTCGCGCCGCCGACGCGAAGATGGATTTGAATGTCTATCTCTCCATGGGCTTCGGCAATCCCTACGGAGAGTCGTGGAGCGTCGCGCTCGTCACCGAAACTCTCGCCCTTTTCCGCGACCTCGGCATCCGTATCGTCATGCTCGCCGACACCACGGGCAGCGCAAGTTCCCAACAAATCCGTGAAGTCTTCGCCGCCGCTCGAGAAAAGTGCCCCGAACTCCAACTCGGGGCGCACCTTCACGCGTCCCCGACCCAATGGCGCGCCAACATCGAAGCCGCGCTCGACAGCGGTTGCGTCCGTTTGGATTCTGCCATTGGCGGTATCGGCGGCTGCCCATTCGCCCAAGATAAGTTAGTCGGCAACATTCCTACGGAAGGAGTTTTGTCTGTGTTGCGTGAGCGCGGCATAAAGACAAGCGTTGATGAGAAGAAACTCCCGAACATTTTAAGAATGGCGCAGAAGATTTCCAGCGAATATCACTGAGTAGCTACGAGCGTGAGCGAGTGGAACATCAATTAACTTGTAGTCGGACTCGTCCCTGAGTCCGACTCAAATTGGTCGGGGTCAGGGACGACCCCGACTACAAATTCGATTAAGAGCCTATCCTAAAACCCAATCCTAACAATCAGTTGCACGGGCGTCCCTGCCCGTGTCAGCCACAGGCACGGAGGCCTGTGCCACCAGGTTTTAGGAGAGGTTCTAAGGCGGAATCCACTCGCTCACGCTCGTAGCTACAAAATTCTTTTGTGCTTTTTGTGCCTTCTTGTGGCTAAAATCCTCTTGCGATGAAATTCCAAACCATCCTCTACGAAGTCCCCGCGCCGCTCGCCATCATCACCCTCAATCGCCCCGACAAACGCAATGCGCTCAATCCGCAGTTGATTGCCGAGTTGAGCGATGCGTTCGCGGCGGCGGAGAAGGATTCAAGCTGTCGCGTGGTGCTGCTGAAAGCCGAGGGCAAGGCGTTCTGCGCGGGGATGGATTTGGAGGCGCTCCAGAAAATCGCGACGATGTCTTACGAGGAAAATCTCGCGGACTCGCGCAAGCTTGCGGCGCTCTTCAAACAAATCTACACACTGCAAAAGCCTGTCATCTCGCTCGTCGCAGGGCCAGCCGTCGCGGGCGGGTGCGGGCTTGCCACGGTTTGCGACCTCACGCTCGCCGCGCCCGAAGCGAAATTCGGCTACACCGAAGTCCGCATCGGTTTTCTCGCCGCCATCGTGAATGTGTTTCTCGTCCGCATGATTGGCGAAAAACGCGCGCGCGAGTTGTTGCTGATGGGCAAGCTGATTGACGCGCAGGAAGCGTTGCGCATCGGGCTTATCAACGAAGTCATTCCCACCGACCAACTCCTGCCGCGCGCGCGGCAACTCGCCGCCGAGTTGGCGAACAACAGCCCGCAAGGTCTCGCGTCCACCAAACAATCCTTCCTCGAACTCTACGGCGCGGAACTCGACGCGCAGATTGAAAAGGCGTGCGTGCTCAACGCCAAAGCTCGCCAGAGCGACGATTGCAGGGAAGGGGTAAAAGCGTTTTTGGAGAAGCGTCCGCCGAAATGGCAGAAGTAATGTGCAACCACTGGCTGGCAAACGAAATTCGTTACTTCTGTTCAGGAGACCGCCGACTGCCGTTGTAATCCAAGGAAACAATGAGCAGCGGTTCGACAACGCTCCACGACCCATCCTCTGCGACCACAATAATGCGGCGAGGACTGACCGCCACAAACTCAGGGTGTGGCACTGGCAATGTGCGCCCATCCGCCAATCGAATGGAGAACTCTTGAAAGGGACGCTTTTGCAACGCCTCGCGTATTCCTTGGATGTCCATACGGCGCATCTCTATCACTCAACATAGGATTTCTCAACTGCCATTTTCTATTATGAATGGCTCACGACGCGTAGATTGAAATGACGCGCGTCCTCAACGCCAAAGCATCGGGGATGGGTTTCATATTTCCAGAGTGGCAAAGGGCTACCGTCTCGGCTCATACTGCATTGCCACCGCCCCCGAAGCGAATTCCAGTCAGTTGACGAGCTTCAAGTCGAGATGCTTCGATAGCCCCGCGAACAATGTCGGTCCGTGGCCCGCGATTCGGGGATGCACCACGAACTCGTATTCATCAATCAATCCCAGTTCCGCCAACGCCAGCGGGAGCGTCACGCCTCCCGTGAACAGCCCCTTGCCCGACTCCTGCTTGAGCCGCTGAACGGCTTTCCCCAAATCCCCGCGCACGAGTTCCGCGTTCCAATCCACATGGGTCAGCGTGCTCGACACGACGTATTTCTTTGCCGCGCCGATTGTGCGGGCGAAGGGCTGCGTCCACTCAGGCATCGTCGGCGCTGGCGTCCGCCACGCTGCCTCCATCATTTCGTAAGTCACCCGCCCAAAGAGGAGGGCATCGGCTTGAGCGAGGTTCTCGGCCCAGTAACGATGCAACTCCTCGTCCGTTGATCCTGCACGATGATCGCAGCACCCGTCCAAGGTGATGTTGATGGAATATCGCAGGGGTTGCATTGCGTGTTCCTTAAGCGGGCTAACGTGTATTGGACGGAAAAAATATGAAAGCGCGCGTTGGAGGAGTAAAGGCAGAATGTAGTCGCAGGCTTTAGCCTGCGTCGGCACTTCGAAAACATTTCTGTTTCCGCAGGCTAAAGCCTGCGACTACACCCTCAGCGAGCCGCGGAATGCCCTCGCAGCATAGTAGGATTGCGCGCCGTTGTGACCCACGAAGACGCGGTTGTAGCGGCGGTCACCATAGAGCGCGCCGCCGAGTTTTCTCATCTCCGCGGGCGTTTTCATCCAACTCGACGTTTTCAGGTCGAACTCGCCAAGTTTTTGCAGCGCCAGATATTCTTCTTCCGTCAAAAGCTCGATGCCCATCTCTGTTGCCATATCCATCGCGGTGGTTTTCGGTCGGGCTTCTTTCCTCGACAACCAACCTTCGAGGTCGTAACAAACACTCACGCGGCCTTTGGGAGTTTCCGCTGAACAATCCCAAAAAATGTATTCGCCCGTCTTTTTGTCGAGACCAACCACATCAGGTTCACCGCCCGTTCGTTCCATTTCGTTGAGCGACCAAAGTTTTTCGGCATTCGTCTCCAGCCGCGTCAGCACCTTCGCCCACTCAAGACCTTTATGGCGGTTCAGGTTTTTCTCGAAACGGGCTTTCAACGCCTTGAGCAGTTCGTCGCGCTGTTTTGGCGACAACGCTTTTTTTGTCTGAGCACTTTTCATGTGAAATCGGTGGAAGCAACCCTCTGCGCCCGCCGTTTTACTTCTTCAGCGAGTCGCGCCAAGCCATCGCTTCGAGTTCGACACGGACTGCGTCTTCGACGGGAATGACGGGTCTCGCCTCGAATACAAAAGCAGGATAGGTCGAGCAGAATTTGTGAACGGTCGTCGGATCGTCGCAATCCACCAACAGGTGCCCGCCCCATTCGCCCACGCGCACGACGAACACCTCGATTTTGAAATTGGCGGGCGCTTTCCATTGAGTGAAAACCTCCAGAATCCGCTTTTGGGCGTTCTCGTATTCCGCGGGTGAACCTTGCGGGCGTTCAAACCAACTGATCATGTATTTCATCGGCATTCTCCTTTGACTGTTTCGTAACAGAATTGCGTTGAGTCAGACGGCGCGCAGTGTGTGTCTGCACTTTCAGAATGTAAAGGGAGAATGCGAGAATGCCGAATTGGTGGTGTAGGCCTCCGTGCCTGTGCCTTAGTGCCTAACAAAACCGACGGAATCGTGACCGATTCCGCTCCGTCTGCCTTCGGAGCGGAACGCGTGAGCGTTCCGTTTGGAGACGGAATCGTAACCGATTCCGCTCCGTCTGCCTTCGGAGCGGAACGCGTGAGCGTTCCGTTTGGAGACGGAATCGTGACCGATTCCGCTCCGCCTGCCTTCGGAGCGGAACGCGTGAGCGTTCCGTTTGGAGACGGAATCGTGACCGATTCCGCTCCGCCTGCCTTCGGAGCGGAACGCGTGAGCGTTCCGTTTGGAGTCATGTTGGCGGGTCTTAATGCTATTGATACGCAGGCGGGGACGCCTACGCTACCAGAATTGATTTGGCTACTCCCACTCGACGTGACCGAAGACGGCGACTTTTCTTTTCGGAACGATGCGGTGGCCGTAGGCGGGGGATTGATGAGCGCTCTTCATTTCGCGCAGGGCGCGCTCGAAGAAAAATTCCTTTTCGCCGAACGCGGGTTTGAGTTGGTCAAGCCACGTCGCATTCTCATCGAACTTCGCGTGGAACGGGCGGCGCACCCAATCGGGTTCGCGCGCCTGGATGAAACGCAGATTAAAAACTTTTTCGCCGCGAATTTCGGTGATGCCGTCCACGGTGACTTTGCCTGGGGTCGCCGACATCGAAGGACCGCGCACGGTGCGTTCGAGTCCTGAAACGCGGCGATACGCTTTCTGGAAAATCTCGTAGCAGCGCGCGAGCGGCACTTCAAAATAATTTTTCGGTCCCGTGTCGCGCTCGACGAACATGTAATACGGCACCGCGCCGAGCCGCACTTCGGTGCGCCACAAATCCGCCCAGACATCGGCGTCGTCGTTGACGTGTTTGATGAGCGGTGCCTGACAGCGCACGACGGAGCCAGTGTCCTGGATGCGGCGCAGCGCGGCTTGCGCGGCAGGCGTTTCGAGTTCGCGCGGATGGCTGTAGTGCGACATCAGCGCGAGGTGCCGACCCGAGTAACGCACTTCCTCGAAGAGCCGCAGCAAATCGTCGGCGTCGGGGTCGGTGAGGAAACGGTAGGGCCAATACGCGGTCGCCTTCGTGCCGATGCGGATGACGCTGAGATGGTCGAGCGCGGGGTCGAGGAGCGGTTCGATGTAACGGCGCAGCACGGCGGTGCGCATGATGAGCGGGTCGCCGCCCGTGAAGAGGACGTTGCTGATTTCGGGGTGCTCTTTGAGGTAGGAGACGAGCGTTTCCGCCTGACGCCCCGCGAATTTGAGTTCGTCAATGCCGACGAATTGCGGCCAGCGGAAACAGTAGGTGCAATACGCGTGGCAGGTTTGTCCCGCGCTGGGGAAAAAAAGCACAGTGTCGCGGTATTTGTGCTGCATCCCAGGCAACGGTTCGCTGCCAAGATAGGGAACGTTGAGTTCCATCTGACCCGCTGGATGCGGGTTGAGGCGGCGCTGGATTTGGCGCGCGGCTTTTTCGAGAGAATTCTTCGATTCGTTACGTTCCACTAGCGAAGTCATTTTCCGCAGATCATCATCTTCAAGCATCCCAGGTTGCGGAAACGTCAGTTGATAAATCGGGTCGTCGGGAATGTTGTCCCAATCAATGAGGTCTTCGATGACGTAATTGTTGACGCGGAACGGCAACACCGCTGAAACCGCCTTCATCGCCAGTAATGCATCGGAATCGAGTTGCTTGAGTTGCGGAATGCTGTCGAGGTCCTTTCGCAAAAGAACGCGATATTGTTTCGGTTGGATTTTGGCGCGACGGATCATGCGTCCTCCTTCGGTGGATTTGTGTTTCGGGTTCAGACAGCCCGCACAAGCGCACGACCTGCCTCTTGTCAGAAACCGCGCCGCGCCTGTCACTGTCGCGTCGGAAGTTTCCCCAAGAATTTTCTGTATAACTTTACGGACGCTGGCGAATCGGGTCAAGGGTTGCAGCCAAAATTTCTGAAAAAAGTTTGTGACGACGTGAAGATCATTTCGCAAAAGCCGTGTCCACCAAAAGCTTGCACTTCTCTCGCTTTTGCCAATACTCCACGACTCCGTTACTCCAATTCCCCAACACCCCATTTCCTCAATGTCCCAATACAATTACCAAGCGCCGCTGCCGCGCGACTTGTGGCTGCTCGACCCGAAATGGATTTTCCTCAACAACGGCTCGTTCGGCGCGTGCCCGAAACCCGTGTTTGAAAAATACCAGTGGTGGCAGCGCGAAATGGAAAAGCAACCCGTGGAATTCATCGGACGGCGGTTGCCAGGGTTGCTCGCCGACGCGCGCGGGAAACTCGCGGCGTTCCTCAACACGCAGGCGAATTGCGTCGTCTATGTCACCAACATCACCGTCGGCGCGAACATCGCGGCGCGCAGCATCCCCGACCTGCGTCGGGGCGACGAGGTGCTGACGACCGACCAGGAATACGGCGCGATTCTCAACACCTTCGATTACATCTGCGGAAAAGCGGGCGCGACTCTGAAACGCCAGCACATCAACATGCCCGTCACCACGAAGGAAGCGTTCGTCGAGCAATTCTGGTCGGGCGTTACCGAACGCACTCGCGCCGTGTATCTCAGCCACATCGCGGCGGGCAGTGCGCTGATTTTTCCCGTGAAGGAAATTTGCGCTCGCGCGCGCAAGGCGGGCATCCTGAGTTTTGTGGACGGCGCGCACGCGGTCGGGCAGTTGCCGCTCGACATGCAGGACATCGGCGCGGATTTTTATTCGAGCAACCTGCACAAATGGTGTTGTTCACCACGCGGCGCGGCGTTCCTCTACGCGCGCCCCGAAGTGCATCACCTCATTGAGCCACTCACGGTGAGTTTCGGCTGGTCGCCCAACAAGCCAGTTGAGAAGCGGCTCGTCGAATATCTCGAATAC
>Ga0187893_10014664_pt1 | contig 10636 bp, 8 predicted proteins | sample MA1701074metaG_FD_139574 | JGI IMG/M metagenome (GOLD analysis project Ga0187893, IMG submission 139574) | White microbial mat communities from a basaltic lava cave in the Kipuka Kanohina Cave System on the Island of Hawaii, USA - MA170107-4 metaG ...
CACTTCCAATGCCAGCGGCTCATCATCTATTGCAATACATTTCAAACGCATATTGTTCAATTAAATGCAAGTTAAACCTGCAATGTCATCTGCACGGTGTACATGCCGTTTTCAGTTTTAATGTTCAATATATGCCGCCCCGGGTATAAATGCTCAAGACGTTTACGGGTATTGGCAATGCCAATGCCCGTGCTTTCAGTCTGCTGCCTTGTTTCATATAGTTTGTTGCGACAATAAAAACGTATCATATCATCATCGGCAGACAACTGGATATCTATATCTGATGGTTCACGATGGCTGATGCCATATTTAAAAACATTTTCAACAAAGGTCATCAGTATCAGTGGCGCAATTTTTTTTCCTGCAATTTTTCCGGATACAAGAAAGCCGATATTTATTTTATCGCCAAGGCGCAATCGCTGCAGGTCAATATAATCGCTTATAAAAGCCACTTCGCTTTCCAATGGAACAAATTCTTCTGTTACATCATCGGTAACATATCGCATGATGTTGGAAAGCTTCATGATGCTTTCGGCCGTATGTTCACTTTTGGATGTTGCCAGCGAATAAATGTTATTAAGCGTATTGAATAAAAAATGCGGATTGATCTGCGCTTTTAAAAAAGAAAGTTCTGCATTGACTTTATCCGCTTCTGCCTGCAGGGCTCTTTGCTCTGTTAGTCGCAGCCGTTGTCTTGCATACATGGCCATGCTTATAGCGATGATGACAAGATATAAGAAAATGCTCACCACATCTACACGAGGCCTTTGCAGTGGTTCACCAGGCGGGCCTGGCGGTTTACCCGGTGGTGGTGTCCTGAAATGATCAGGCGGAAGCGTTGGCCGGGGTTCCATCATAGCAGCAGGTGGATTGCGGCTGCTGATCAAGCGGTCAAATGGCTTTAAAAACCAAAGGCAAACCAATATCGCAATCAGCGTAATAGCATACAGGAAATATTTTTTCTCTTGATAAAAGCGGGGTAACAGCACCCATGTATTCAAATAAAAAATAAGAATGTAAGTAATAAAGAAAAGCCATGTATATGGCGAAGAAAGAAGCGAAGCGATTCCGCTTAGGCCGGACTGGCCGTTTACAAATAATATAGGAAGACTTAAAAATAGCATCCAGGCAGCAATATGAGCAATCACAACAGAAGTCCTGACAGGTAACATACGCAAAGGAATTAGTTTCAAATTAATAAATATCTATTGTACCGACGGAGTGGTTATTTGTATGGATAAATAAGGATAGGAAAATGGTAAGTGACAAGCCTGCCTGCCCGGCAGGCAGATAGTAAGTGGGAAATAAAACAATTCATGATTTTTGATATGCTCTTAATATTATTAAACAGTTCTATCCCTACATTTGCAGCCGGTTTGGTTTCCCGACGCATAAATGGTCGGGATTAAAAGGGAAGTCCGGTGAAAGTCCGGCGCTATCCCCGTAGCTGTAAAGCGATGAGTAATGAATAATGAGTGATGAGTTTATACTCATTACTCATCACTGATTACTATTTATGCTGAATCTCATACCACTGTTGATTTCTTTAAAGCAAAATCAGCGGGAAGGTGTTCAGCGGAAGCTAAGCCAGAAGACCTGCCAGATCGAAGAAACAACATTCAGCTTTCGGGTGAAAGGCAGGGAATGGAGCCTCCCAAACCCTCCAAAGGAGGGCTTAGAGAACTAACTAAATGGGAATTTCATTTCTTATTTTTATTTCCGGAAGCAGTCACTAAAAAATTTTTCAAACATGAAAAAGAAAATTTTTATCGTGGCTGCTGTTATGATCAGCAGTCAGCTAAAGGCGCAACAGGACACAACAGGAAAATTATTGGATGAGGTGGTACTTACTGCCAATAAGTATCCCAGCAAAACATCACTCACCGGCAAAGTCATTAACATCATTACCCGTGAGCAATTGGAAAAAAGCGGCGGCAAAGATCTGTCACAAATATTGACCGAACAGGCTGGCGTATTCATCAGCGGAGCCAATAGTAATGCCGGCAAAGATAAAAGTTTATACCTGCGCGGCGGTTATGTTTCACATACATTAATCACTATTGATGGCATTCCTGTATATGATCCGTCAGGTATTGGCGGCAATTTCGATATACGGAATTTAACCATCGGCAATATTGAAAGAATAGAAATACTGAAAGGAAGCCAATCTACACTGTATGGCAGTGATGCTATTGCAGGGGTCATCAATATCATCACAAGAAAAACAACTGCACAGCCAATAGCAGGAAATGCAAGATTATGCTATGGCAGTAATGAAACCATCAGGACAAGTGCAGGTATTAACGGCAAAAAAGGAATGGTTGATTATAATGCTTCTTATTCATGGCATGACACCAAAGGAATAAATGAAACTGTAAATAATAATAACTCTTCCGTTACAGATAAGGATAAATTTGAGCAAAATTCATTTCAACTTGGCTTAGGAATAAAACCAAACGCTTCAATTTACATTCAACCTTTTTTTCGTTATAGCAAAATCAAAGGCGATATAGACCAGGGGGCATTTACAGATGAACTTGATTACACATACTCACAAAAAAGCTGGCAGGCCGGTTTAAGAAATGAATTTAACCTGGGACAATCGAAACTTACTTTGCTCTACAGCTACAATAACATTGACCGCATTTATACAGATGATTCCACTAAAAGCAGAAATGGATATGATATCTATTCCCGTGGCAACTATAAAGGATCAGAACATTTTTTGGATGCTTATATACATACAGCATTAAGCACGGATGTTAAATTAACCGGTGGAATTGATTACCGCTCTTCAAAATCTGACCAGGAATATTTGTCCATCAGCAGCTTTGGCCCTTATTCAACTAAATATTCAAACGACAGCCTGCATCAAAATCAACTAGGCCTCTACTCTGCTATTAATTTTAATGCAGCATCAGGGTTTAATCTTGAATTGGGTGGCCGGGTAAATATTCATTCTGAATATGGAAGTCATTTTGTTTTCAATATCAATCCATCTTATCTCTTAAACAAACGAATAAAAGTTTTCGCCAATTTTTCTTCAGCTTACAGAACGCCTTCTTTATACCAGCTCTTTTCCGAATACGGAAACAAAGAACTTGATCCTGAAGCAGGACTTACCGGTGAAGCCGGCATACAGTATTTTTCAACCAATAATAAATTTACAGGAAGAGCTGTTGTGTTTGGACGCAAAGTAAATGATGTGATTTTCTTTTTCTTCAATCCTGCTACTTTCGCTTCGCAGTATATTAACCAGGATAAACAAAAGGATCATGGTTTTGAACTGGAAGCCAGTTATAAAATAATCAACTCAACAACCATAAAAGCTTTCTACACTTATACTACCGGCGAGATAACTACAAAACAGTCAGGCAAAGACACTACTTATAACAATTTATTGAGAAGGCCTAAATCAAGTATCGGTATAAATATTGCGAGCCAGGTTTGCAAAAACTTTTTTATAAGTTCTAATCTAATGAGTATCGGTAAGAGAAAAGATGCTTATTTTGATAATACAAGCTTTACAACAGTTTATGCAACGTTAAACAGCTATGTGCTTTGGGATATTTATGCAGAATATGGATTTCTGAAAAACAAGCTGAAGTTATTTACCGATCTTAGAAATATTACCAATAGCAAATACACAGAGATAAGCGGCTTTAATACGCTTGGCTTTAACGGATATGGCGGAATTCTTTTTTCATTCTAATTGATGCATTAAAAATGTGCAGTCATGAAACAAAATATTGTCCCGGGTGTAAGGCTGCATTTGAATGCAAATCCGGTTCGGTTACGCAATGTCAGTGCAGTGATATACAATTAACCAATGAGCAAAGAATTTTTTTGGAACAAACCTATACAGATTGTCTTTGCAGGAATTGTTTACTTGAATTGCAAAACAAAATTGAAACGCTGAAAGAAAAGCCAATTAATAAATAACTGAGACATGCAACCCGCAGAAATAACTGCGGGTTGTTTTTTAAAAATAGTTGAATGGCTCAAATACTAACTTTGCCGAAATCATTTTTTAATGAACATCAACTTCAGCGAGCTGTTTACAGTCACATTCACTCTTTTTGCGATCATTGATATCATCGGCTCTGTGCCTATTCTTATTTCGTTAAAAGAAAAAACAGGCGGCATCAGGGAGTTCAGGGCAACACTCATCTCGGGAGCATTGATGGTTTTATTCCTGTTTGCTGGTGAACCATTTTTACACTTATTGAGTTTGGATGTTCGTTCATTTGCAGTTGGCGGTTCTATTGTGATCTTTATTCTTGGTCTTGAAATGGTATTGGGTATGGAATTTTTTAAAAGTGAAAAAGATGTAAAAGCAGCTACCGTGGTGCCCATTGCATTTCCTTTGATAGCAGGGTCTGGAACATTGACTACTATTATGTCGTTAAAAGCAAATTATGGGGAAACAACTTTACTGATCGCCATATTAATAAACCTGATATTTGTTTACATAGTATTAAAATCGCTGGGCGCCATTGCCCGGTTACTGGGTGCAGCGGGATTGATTGCCATAAGAAAATTTTTTGGCGTAATATTGCTCGCCATTGCGGTAAAGATCTTTGCAACCAATGCAGCGGGATTGATCAAATAATGTGCAAATTAGCCAATGTGCTGATGTGCTAATGAAGGAAAGTCTTTGGTCAGCATTAACAAATTATCGAATCAGCAAATTAGCTGGCGTCGTAGTACAATGGATAGTATAAGAGTTTCCGAAGCTCCAGATACAGGTTCGATTCCTGTCGACGCTACAACAAGCCATTCAGCAGTTTTTAGACAGCATAACAAAGATGAGCTCTTCCTGTGACTTCTATTAATTTAATGAACTTCTGTATTCATTTGGAGAATACCCAACTTGCTGTTTAAAGAAACGCGTAAAATGTGAGGGATATTTAAACCCAAGCTGATAAGCAACCTCGCTTACTGATTTGCTTGTATCAAAAATTTTCTCTTTGGCAATATCAATCAATTTTAGTTTTATGTACTCCTGTGCCGACTTTCCTGTTTCTTTTTTTACCAGGTCGCCAAAATACTTAGGAGATAAATTAAGTTGCTCCGCACAGTACCCAACTGAAGGTAATCCCAAAGTTTGTGGCTTATCCGATCCGAAATAGTCATTCAGCAAACCTTCAAATCTCACTAGTATATCTTTATGAACATGTTCTCTTGTGATAAACTGCCTGTCGTAAAATCGAACGCAATAATTCAAAAACAATTCAATATTGCTTACGATCAAAGTCCTGCTGTGCTTGTCTATAGCATGTGCCAATTCATATTGAATTTTATTAAAACATTGCAATATGATTTCCCTTTCTGCATCTGAAACATGAAGTGCTTCATTGGCCTCGTAAGAAAAAAAGCTATATTCATTAATGTGTCTTCCAAGATGAGTTCCGCGAATTAAATCGGGATGAAAGCTCAATGCCCAGCCGGTTGGTTGTATCATCTTTCCGGTCTCTTCAAACCCAAACACTTGCCCGGGGGCAATGAACAGAAGTGTTCCTTCTTCATAATCGTAATGATTGCGACCATATTTTAACTCAGCACATTTCTCATCTTTTAAAAAAATGATGTATAGTTCAGAAATATAACGTGCCTCTTTTACAAGCGTCGAAACAGATTGATCAAGAACACTTGCCAAAGGATGCAGGGTCTTTTGTCCCCTTTCTTTATTGAACTGGGCTACAGTTTCTATTTTGATAATCTTTTCCATGAAGGCTGATTATTTTAAAGTAAAATTAGAACAAGTATTTCACAGGTTTTTTCATTATTATTATCAACCGGAAATAATGGTAAGTAAAACAGGAATCTGTATAATAACCCTGCTTGAAAAATATAAGAACTTTGCTTCTATGTTTAACGCAATGAATACTCGCACTATTACAACTTCACACTATGATGCAGAACTTAAGCTGAAAGGCTTTAAGGTTAATGAAATAATGACTGAGAATTGCATTGTGCAAACATATAACAGAAAGGATTTTTATAAAGTGTGCGTGGTATTAGGAGAAAGCATTATACATTATGCCGACAAAGGAATCCAAATAAATGATGCAACGTTGTTTTTTGGAAACCCGTATATACCATATTCATGGGAAGTTATCTCAAAGGAGCAAATTGGATATTCTTGCTTATTTTCAGAAGACTTTTTAAAGAGGCATGAACGTTCTGATAGCCTGCAGGCATCACCATTATTTAAAATCGGTGGAACTCCTATTTTCACCTTAAATGAAGAGCAAAAAAAGTTTATAATTTCCATCTTTCAAAAGATGATAGCAGAACAAAACAGTGACTATGTTTTCAAAGATGATCTCATCCGCAACTATATTAACCTGATCATACATGAGGCTTTAAAAATGCAACCTTCCGGGAATTTTATTAAATACCAGAATGCCTCTGTCCGGATTGCTACTTTATTTTTGGAATTATTGGAAAAGCAATTTCCTATTGAAAGCACCGACCATCCGCTTATTTTGAGAACAGCACAGGATTTTGCCCGCAACCTTTCTGTTCATGTCAATCACTTAAACCGGTCAGTAAAAGAAGTAACTGGCAAGCCAACATCTGTGCATATTTCAGACAGGATTATTGCTGAAGCAAAAGCGCTGCTGCAGCATACAGATTGGAACATTGCCGACATTGCCTACGCTTTGGGCTTTGAGTATCCCACTTATTTCAACATCTTCTTCAAGAAAAAGGAAGGGCTGGTGCCATCTTCACTACGTAATTAAATTATTTGAAAATTAAATTTATCAGCCTGCTGATTTACGAAATCCAAAAGATGGAATTCGCAAAAAGGAGTTATGAAATATAAAGCGGTTGTTTGAAAATTATAATTATCTGTTTGAATGCTATTAACAGCCTGCTGCACTTGCCAAATACTTTTGTCCCGCAAATTCAATAATAATAATCAAATGAAAAATATTTCCATCATTTACTTCAGCGGCAGAGGACATACTCAAAAATTAGCAGAAGCGGTTAATGCAGGAGCATCATCTGTTTCAGGTGTTAAAACCACACTCATCGGTATAAATGAAAAGGATATAGTTAATGGGTATTACAAAAATGAAAATGTGATTAATACACTTGATGCAAGCGATGCCATCATTTTTGGCACCCCTACATATATGGGCGGTGCGGCAGCCCAGTTCAAGGCATTTGCAGATGCCAGTGTGGGCAGCTGGTTTCAAAGAAAATGGCAGGATAAACTCGCTGCTGGTTTTACCGTTTCAGGCACCCCAAGTGGTGATAAATTGAGCACACTTCAATACCTCCAAACACTTGCTATGCAACATGGAATGATTTGGATAAGTCTTGGAGAAAAATCCATGCAGGAAAATGGCGTAAACCGTTTGGGAAGTTATTCTGGTGCAATGGCGCATGCTGATAATGATTCACCAGAGGTAACGCCTGGAGCAGAAGATAAACTTACTGCGGAATTACTTGGCAAACGGGTCGCATCGCATCTGTTGAGGTTCAATTGATTTTTCGATATCTAAATAAAACAATGACAAAATGATTAAGTCAGTAAAATTTAAAAACCGAGCAAATACACTTGCTGCAAATCTTCATCTGCCTGATGGGTTTGATGAAAATAAAAAATATCCTGCATTGGTTGGTATTCACCCTGCTGGTGGTGTAAAGGAACAAACAATTGGCTTATATGCTGAAAAGCTATCAAAACATGGCTATGTTGTTGTGGTGTATGATTCTTCCTACCAGGGAGCAAGTGAAGGTGAACCACGTTTACTTGAAGACCCAACAGTAAGAGTAGAAGATGCCCGTTGTGCAGCAGATTTTTTAACAACATTGCCGTTTGTAGATGCTGAAAGAATGGGAGTATATGGTGTTTGTGCAGGCGGGGGCTATACGCTTAGTGTAGCACAAACAGAGCGTAGATTTAAGGCAGTAGCTACTGTTAGCGGAACCCCTATGGGCGAAGCTGTCAGAAACCAGTTTGGCGTTGTAATGCCTGCATCGGAATTAATTAAGTCGCTTGAATATGCAGCATACCAAAGGGCCGCAGAGGCAAATGGAGCCGAGCCAATGTACGTTCCCTTTGTTCCCGAAAAATTTGAAGACATTAACGAGCAAACGCCGGTCATGCTTCGTGAAGGGTATGAATACTATAGAACACCGAGAGGGCAGCATCCAAATTCAAAAGGTCGTTTCTTATTCACAAGTTTAGATAAAATGACAACTTTCTCGGTATTCGATTATCTAAGCGATTTCCTTACACAGCCCCTTCTGTTAATAGCAGGCAGCAATGCCGACACAAAATTTTTTAGTGAGCAGGCTTATGAACTTGCAAAGGGTAAAAAAGAATTATTCATTGTAGAAGGTGCAACCCACATTTCACTTTACGACAAGCCGGAATATGTTAACCAGGCTGTATCAAAGATGGTTGAATTTTTCCAGGTGCTGTAAGAAGCTGTTTATACTTCATGCAGCATGTGCAATTTTTTTTATGAGCCAGGCTGCATTACTACTATGATTCTTTCGTTGCGTCGCACTCTTGTACTGTTGAATCAATATTCGCCAATGTGCAACTGGTTTCAGCAATGCACAAATCTATCCTGCGTGAAGTATACGTAATGAAATCTAATTCACTATATGCAGTTCAATGTTGCCATAAGTTATGCAGATGAAAGGATTGTCTCGACCCCGATAGCTATCGGGGCAGGCGCAACGAAGATGCTATGAAAAAATGTTGCCGGTATTCAAAAAAATTAATTCAAACAACTTCTGATAATTATCTCAAAATAAATATTAAAAGATAAACAAAATGAACAAAGGAAAAGGCTCAAAAAAAGTCTTGTTTGTAGTAACAAGCTGCAATGTAAAAGGAGCCACAGGTATTCCCACAGGATTTAATCTAAGTGAGGTAACACATCCATTGGAAAAGCTGGAAGAAAAAGGAGTGGTAATAGATATTGCTTCTATCAAAGGAGGCAATGCACCTCTTGATGGTTTGGAAGATTTTAATGACCCCGTTAATGCTAAGTATTGGGCTGATGCAGACTTTCGTTATGCACTTGAAAATTCGTTGAAATTAGACGATGTAAAATCATCAGACTATGATGCCATCTTTTTTGCAGGTGGTCATGGCACCATGTGGGATTTTCCTGAAAGCCCTGCAGTATTAAAATTAGTACCGGAATTTTATGAGTCAGGAAAAATTGTTTCAGCAGTTTGTCATGGTCCGGCAGCTTTGGTAAATGTAAAACTAAGTGATGGTTCGTATTTGATTGCAGGAAAAAATGTAGCTGCTTTTACAAATGGAGAAGAGGAAGAAGTGCAATCAACCAATGTTGTTCCATTCTTACTGGAAGATGCATTAATCAAGCACGGCGCTAATTACAAACATGCTTCAAACTGGAACAATAATATCGCCGTTGATGAGCGGTTGATTACAGGTCAGAATCCGCAATCTGCGGCAAGTGTAGGTGAAGCCATTGTAAGAATGTTTAAAATTAACAGTACTGATGCAGCAGCACCGAAACCTGCACTTGATGTAAATAGCGTATCTCCTGCATTAGGCAAATATATCGGGGAGAAATTGCAAAGTGAAGTATGGGAACGTCCGGGCTTATCAAAGCATGACCGTTGCATCGTTACCATATCATGCTTAATAGCACGCAACCAAACTATAGGCATGCCTTACTATTTTGCCAAAGCATTAGAGAATGGAGTTACACCAGGCGAACTTTCCGAGATTATCACGCATCTCGCTTTCTATTCAGGCGTGCCAAACGCAATTTCTGCTGTGGCAGTTGCAAAAGATGTATTTGCAAACTATGGAATTTTGCAGGCAGAACTGCCTTCAACAAATCCACTGATGCTTGATAAAAATGAAGCTTTACCGGGCGATGATTACAGAGTTGGTTTTATTCAACAAAACGTTGCTCCAATTTCTGAAGGGCTTGCAAAATATACCAATGAATTATTGTATGGTGAAGTATGGCTTCGTGCAGGATTATCATCAAGAAGCAGAAGCCTTGCAACAGTATGTGCGATGATTGCAGCAGGCGACCTTCAATTTCTTGGGTTATATATGGAACGTGGCGTTCATCATGGTATTACAAGAGAAGAAACAGGCGAAGTATTAGCTCAATTAGCATTTTATGCAGGCTGGGCAAAAATTGTATCAGCTTCTTTGGTAGTGAAGGAAGTATATGACAAGGCCGGTAAATGATTTGTGTAGTTAGCATCTATCCCTGAAAAGGAGTTCCGGATTAAATTCCGGGCTCCTTTGTTTGCTTTTATAGTTCGCCAGGGATAAAATTGTGAGCAGTTGAATAAGGTAATAAGGTTTGTTTTATTTAGAGATTGCAGCGTTACTAAGGTAATGAGGTTTGAAATCAGTACAGGGCAAATAACCTTATTACCTTAATAGAAACAGTAGCAAACCAAACATAACCTTATTACCTTATTCCCAAAGAAGGCGTGCATACAACATTTCCAAATTGTCAGAAAATGGCTTTTAAAAATCACAATATTATCCCTTGCATAATAAATAAACAATTCTTTACTCCATTGAGTATGTTCAAATCATTTTCAAGTGTTGCAATAAATAATGAGAAACAACTATAATCAAATAGCGGGACAACGAACACAG
>Ga0187893_10014665_pt1 | contig 10636 bp, 8 predicted proteins | sample MA1701074metaG_FD_139574 | JGI IMG/M metagenome (GOLD analysis project Ga0187893, IMG submission 139574) | White microbial mat communities from a basaltic lava cave in the Kipuka Kanohina Cave System on the Island of Hawaii, USA - MA170107-4 metaG ...
GACCGCAGGAGCCACAATCCTGAGCTCTACCAACTGAGCTACGCTCACCATTACACCTTTTCTTAGGTTAGCCATCAACCTTGGCCGACCTCACCAATCCTTCCCAATGCGCACCAAAGAATCTTTCCGTATTTCCGGCTTGTCCAACTGAGCTACGTAAGCGCGTAACGTAGCCCTGGCGCGCCTGGCAGGATTCGAACCTGCTACCCTCGGCTTAGAAGGCCGATGCTCTATCCGCATGAGCTACAGGCGCGTTAGCGTCGACAAAAGATCTTCGAGAGGTTTGTTACCAAGCTGGTCGCCAACCCAGCCATACAAGTCAATAAAATCAACTATGTAAAGCCGATAATGTGAGGTAACGGACAATTTTAACTCTTTGATTTAGCATATTTTAGCGCGTTGCTCATCTCTCTGGAAGCAGTGACATCCGCTTGTGTCCGGGGGGTTGCTGGCCCCCACCAACCATCAAGGGTCAGGGCAAGATCGAAAAAGCGCAGAAAGCGCGAGGCCCCGCTGCTATTTACGCGCGCAAATCAGCATGGACTGCCCGGCGTAGACGTCGTCTGTGGCGTAGGTCCATTCTGCGAAGCCGATCTCCTTACAGAGGATCGCCTTCATCTCACTTAGGCTCCACCTCCGCAGTAGGGGAGCAAGCGAATACTCGTTGATCTGGCGTACCTTGCGATATTCTTTCTCCAGCTCGGCATAGCGGTTAGTGCGTTTTAGATCGCGACCGATCTGATCCAGTACTTTAAACAGCTTACAATGTTTATGGGGTTCACTGAAACGGAACTCTCCACCCGGTTTGAGAACGCGAAATACCTCTTTCAGACAAGATTTCACTGCCTCTGGCTCCAGGCTGTAGAGCACGTTGTTGAGCACCACATAATCGAAAAAGCCATCGTCGAGTCCATACAAAGAACTGATGTCTTGCTTGATGGCGATTACCCCTGGGCCTCGCGCATCCTCTCGCAGGAAAGGCGCGCACTTGTCACGCAACATACTCAACATTATCGGGTTGTTGTCGATGGCGACCACCAGCCGGTGGGCCGCGCGCTCGGCTAATAGATAAGTTGCATTGCCGGTGCCCGCTCCGAGATCGAGCACACGCACACCTGTAGGAATAGCGCTGGGACCGGGATTGTGCCGCCCGATGAGTGTATTGATAAGCTGCGGATAGATCAGGCTGTTGATCAGCACCTTATCATAAGACAGCGCATATTCGGACCACATTAAATCCTTGCGCAAAGCGGCGAATAAATCCCCATGGTAGAGGGCGGCCATCTCAGTGCTGGCAAACGCCGGTTTGATGGTGATAAGCCAGCCAAGGCATGAGCCATCATCGTCGGGGATCTGGTACGCACGTTTCGTCCCCTTCATGAGGCCGTAGCGATCGCTCGCGTAGCGCAGATTTTCGATGTCGATGCGCGGCGGGTCCTTGGTCGCTCCGAACACCGCGATGCCGTGATTTAACACTTCCTCGTAGTTTTCCAGGAAATACGTCCATTCCAGCACATTGCGGCCGCGGCGGCCCTCCATCGTGCGGTCAAAGCAGATGCTGAATGCGAGGTTCCAGTCCATGACGCGAAAGTTGCGATCGAGCATGTACATCGGCGTCATCGGGTCCGCGCAGGGAGTCACGGTGAGGGCCAGCTTCTCGTCCAGGAGCTGGAACGCCGGCGCGAAAAAACCGGGTAGCGTGTGTTCCCTGCCTGACAAGTAATTGCGGCGCTCGCGTTCGATTTCAGGCGAAAGCTCCTTAGCGGGACTCGGCAGGACCGTCGGCCCGACTTCAACCGGGAGGTCGAGCATGCCCCAAGGCGTGGGGATCTTCCTAAACCCAAGCCCGATCAATGGGCCGATGATCACCGCCACGACAACGATCGCCCACAGCGCGTTACGAGCGGCGTCTGGAATCACAGGGAAGCTCTTTTCAAGAATCAACAAGCTGGCCAAGAACAGCGCAAAAACGAGAAAGCCCGCCGCCAGCGCCAGTCGCTGCTTATTCAAGTCTGTTATCTCCCTCTAGCTCACGGCATACTAAGTAAGCAGCGAAATCTGCCACCCTGTCAGTGCAATGTGATCTCATCGGCTCGGCCCAGCTTTTTGGCCATGGCAATCGCGGGGGCATTCACCCCTGCGAAGCGGTCACATTCCAGACCCGGCAATGCGTAGAAACCACAACGTTCGTAAAAGCCTTTGAGACGGTTATCACAAGCCAAAAACAACACCTGAAGCTGCCGCAGCCGAGCCAACGACAACAGCGAATCCACAATCACTTCCCCCAATCCTTTGGAACGGAATTCCGGCGCCACGATAACGCGACTGACCTCGGCGCTGCGGATCCGACGCCGTATCAAGCGCTTGAAATACTCCTTAAACCGGTCGAAACAAGCAAGAAGATCATAGGGATGTAAGAGCCGCTGTGGATACCGGAACACCCCGGCCATTTTCCGATCGACCGTGGCGGCTAGCATGCGCTCGATCAGCCGCACATGATGGGAGTCCTGGCCAAGGGGAAACACGAGCCGGGCGCAGCCGACCAAAACATTCTCGCGAGTGAAAGCCCCCAGCGGATGCGCGGTGCGATCGGTAAAATTCAGTTCCCATTGACTCTCGGGGCAGTCTTGCTCAAGGGGCAGGTAGCCCATGTTTTTCCATACCCGATAACGGAGGGCAAAATACTGCCGGAAATCATCCTCGGAATGCAACTCCCGGATCCAGATCCTATCCTTAACCATTAGTCGTAAAAGGGATTTGCGCAAAGCGGGCAGGGTATCTTGAACATTGACGATGCGGGAGCCGGAAAGCAGCGAAGCACTCGGGAAGTCATCGAGCTCCCGGCCTTGGCTCGGACGCGGCGGTCGGATCACGATTTCTAGTCCTCCCAAATCCTCGTCGTTCAGAAAACGCTTTACCTCGGCTTCCTGATAACCGATAGGGACGAGGATCGAGGTTTCGGGAGACCCGCGGGTGGCGAGCATACCTTCTGCAAGGTCGCGCGCCTTCCCCACACATCGGACACTGCTCTTGCTTAGCGGATCATCGAGATGCCATTTCTTGATCCGGTTCAAGACGTTGAGCATGCCCGGTTGCGGACAGACGACGGTAATGTCTATTTCGCGAGAGCTCGCGATCATCGTGTTCCCCTCCTGTAAGGACGGTCTTCACCCGTCCTCGTGTCTCGCCTCGCAGTCGAGGCTGTGGTTGCCCTGAGTCACGAGCTTAGCCTTCGTGCGCGATGATCGCTAGGTATTAATTCACGACGGTACGGTGATAAATTCACATACAGACCGTCTTGGACATGGGTTGATTGGATCAGGCCGGACAGCCAGAGCTCCCGAGCTGCTTCATCAATCGAAGTCTATAACAACCCTTCTTGCTTGTACCATTCAGCGGTTCGCTTTAAGCCTTCGTCGAGGCCTATGCGGGGGACATAACCGAGTTGCTCTTTGGCTTTGCTGATATCAAAGGCGCGATTCTGCCGGTACCAGTCAACCCGGCGGGGAAATATGGGAGGGGTGATGCGAAAAGGCTTGCAAACTATTTCGAACAGATGGCCGGCGACTACCAGTGGCATGACCGGGTAATGAGGTATGCGCACCGTTATTCCTAAAGCTTTGCCGACGCGATTTACGAGGTCTTCGATTTCGCAGTAATTCTCATCGGCGATTAAAAAGGCCTCTCCGTCGCCCTTGCCTTCTTCCATCGCCAACATAAGCGCATCGACGAGATTATCGATATACAATGGATGGTAATATGTTTTCCCGTCGCCGAACATAGGGAAAACGCCTTTCGTGCAGCGCTTGAAGATCATAAAGAATCGTTCCGGATCCCCGGGTCCATAAATCGCGGCGGGACGCACAATCACCGTTTTCAACCCCTTTTTGAAATACTCTCCCACGATCGGTTCCGCTTCATACTTGGTTTGTTGATAGTAATCGGCGGGTTGAATCGGAGCGTCTTCGCCGCCAGGAGGGTTGTCGATATTCCCGTGCACGCCACAGGTACTGCAGTAAATGAACTTTTTTACTCCCTGCTGAAAAGCCGCGTCTAGGACAGTGCGCGTACCATTTACATTGACGTCATAGTAGTAATCATTAGCAACGTTTAGCTCTCGAAAAGCAGCCGCTAGATGCTGGACGTAATCCACCCCGTTCATGCATCGTTCCACCACCGAACGGTCCGTAACAGACCCGATAACCACCTCAGCCCCCCATTGACGCAGCTCTTCCGTTTTTAGCCCTTCTTTATAATCCAACGCAACGACTTGATAGCCTTCGTCCAGCAAACGCCGCACGAGGGCCTTTCCGGTAAAGCCAGTGCCGCCAGTGACTAAAACCTTCACCCTATCACCCCTGGAAAATAAGTTTGAGATAAACGAGAAGTCCCACTCGCTCCGCAACAGCGAAACTTATGCTCCCTCACTTGGTGTTCTTGTTTTGACCTCACCCTGGCCGCTGACGAAATTTATCCAGAGCGTGCTAGCTAATATACCTTCCCTGCTTATTTTTGTATATGTCCTCGACGGCGCTTATCTCGCTTGCCATATCGGTCTTGGTCCACTTGAGCTCTTTCGCCATGATACGTGCGGCCGCGCTGAGAATTGCCAGACCAGGATGGCCAACTGTTCCAAGATCTGTTCGTCTTAAGATCACGTCGGACAAATGTAAGGCCATCTCCTCGCGAACCGCGTGCCGCACCTCGGCCCTAATGGTAGGTTCGTGCGGCTTTATGCGCTCTCCGTTCTGGCAGTCCTGGTGTAGAAGAGGCGTGATCACCTTCGCCATATCCACACCATATTGGACGCCCAGATGATCAACGATGTCCGTGTCGAGCTGTCCTAACTGAACACTGGTCGAGTCATCGTTACCCGACATTCCTGTCTGAGAGCGCAAAGCGTGGCTATCGCCGTACCCCAGCTTGCCCATGACCAGGCGCACGACACGATCCGCTACGGAGTAAGCTGTGGTAAATTTCACTCCGTTGACAAGACATAGACCGTCGTACCCAAAAAAGTTACGGGGATCTGTGATGGCGGCCTGTGTCGTAGGGGTTGGTTCCGCGGTAGGCCGATCGTTTGGCTGGGCCGCGAGCAAGCCGGCGTGGACAAAACAGATGTCGTCGACATCAAGCTCCGCAGCGGGATACAGCGCATTAATTGCTCTAATGAATAACTCTAATTCCTCCGCGGTCGCGACACCCTCCCCCGGATCACCGTGATAAGGAAAGTACAGGGTTCCTATCATGGTGTGTTCGCGCCAAGGTACAAAAAAGAAGTCGCGTTTGCCTGTATCTATAACACCGTCCGGAGCGCCGCTGTAGCCTCTTCGTCCTGAAAGACCGACGGCGTAACCTGGGAATAAACTCCGCCTCACCACAATGTTGATCGCCTTAGCCCAAGCCCTTGAGGGCATGATCCCGGGTATTTGGCCGAGGCTTTTCGACAGCAGGTCTACCCAGGGGCCACCGGTGTTAATAACGGTTTTTGCGCGTATCTCGAGCAAATCACCGCTTTGCCAATCGCGAGCGAGAACGCCGGAGATCGTTCGGTGCTTCACCAGGTAACGTTCGGCCCGAACGTAATTGGCAACTGACGCTCCTAGCTTTTCGGCGGTCTGAACAAACCACAGGGTTATCCGTTCCGTATTGGTAGCGATCCCGTCATACCACAAAGCCGCCCCGTTTAGTTCTCTCCCACTTATACCCGGGACGATGCGCAAACATTCTTGGCGTGAAATCGTACGTCCTCTCGGGAGACGCTTATCATGCCGGATCCCCCTATTTCTATCCCACGCGATAACATCGTTCACGGCCAGTGCGACCGCCAGCGCCTGCTTGCCATTTACACCATAGCCATACGTTGGCCGAAGACAGGCGAGTGGTTCGACAAGATGGGGTACCAGGGAAAACAACCAGCGACGTGAGAGCATCGATTCGCGCATCCTCCTGATGTCCGCATGCTGCAGATAACGGAGCCCTCCGTGCATTACCTTTAAGCTGTTCGCCGAGGTCGCATGCCCGAAATCTTGTTGCTCGATCAGTCCCACGCGCAAACCCTGCAGGCTCGCGAGATAGGCCACGGTAGCGCCGTAAATACCGCCACCGATTACTAAAACGTCAAAAACCTCGCTGGCGAAACGCGTTACTTCCCGCTGCACGTCAGTTGCTTTAGGCGTAAAGACGCATAAGAGTCCAGAACTTTTTTCCGGAATGCGGCCTGGGAATAGCGTTGTTGCGAAAGCTCGTATGCAGCGGATCCGAGTCGGGAACACAAGGCGGGATCCTGCGATAGCCGAGTAAAGCCTCGAGCCATAGCCGCCGGCGTGGGATCAACCAGAAAGGCGCTCGATGCAGTGAGGACCTGGGTATGTGAACGTATTTTGGTCGCCAGGATCGCCTTTCCCGCCGCCAGATAGGAGAATAGCTTCATGGGGGTGTTAGCACCCTTTATACGGGGCGAAACGAGAATATCTGCTTGTTCCAAGTAAGCACTCAAATGCTCGACAGGGCGGGTACCTAGAAGGTGAGTGCGATCGCCGATCCCTAAATCGTGGGCCATCTGTCGATAGCTTTGGATTTGCCCGCTTGGACCACCGATGATCACCAGGTCAAGGTCCAGTGCTTCCTGCGCTTCAGCAAAACCCTGGATCATCAGGCCGACCCCCTGGTAGTGCTCCAAATTGCCAACATACAGAATGAGTTTGCCTTTTATACCCAAAAGAGGTCGCAATTCATCGTAACCACGGGGCGTTGCTGTGAGAGGAGGTGACGTGTCCTCGATTACGTAGACGGTTTGTTCGGGTGCATAAGCCCTTATCTTTTCCGCCAGATCTCCGCATACAGCGATAACCGCGTCGGGGACCCGAGCCGCCAGCTTTTCAAAGCCATATAAGACCTTCCCAGCATAACGAAGCAAGGGCCATTTCTCGATCATTTGGTCCGCCATCGACGAGTCCATGTCGTATATGATCGGCGTGTTAATAAACAGCTTGATAAGGAGAACTGGGAAAACCGACTCTTCCACTGCATGGATAAAATCGTAGTGGCGTTTCCATAACAGTTGATACAACTTTACCGCAAGCAAAAGGTCGCAGCAAAGCTTCTTGAACGAAAAGCCCAGAGGAACGTTTTTGACGAACGGAAGCTTCGGAATGCGTTCTATCCGTAAGCCCGGAACCGATACGTCCTCGCCTTCGTGAAATGTCAACAGATCCACACGATAACCCGCACTGCATAAGGTCTCTGCTAACAGCCTTACCGCGATTGGAGTCCCGCGTTCCGTGTAAAAGGGTTGGGGTGCGAGCATTAGCACGTTCACAGGAGAAGGTCCTACCCGCTACGAACCCTTGCGATCGGCGCGTAAAATAACCGGGGAACCAAAAAGACGCGTTAGGCCTATGGCCTGGCAATGCGACTCAATGCTGATGAGCGTGGAAGAACCACTCGCCGCTCGATGGAGCACCATCGGGAGAAAGAACTGATGCTGTGTCCGGGTGACGGAAAAACCCTGCGAGCCAAACTGCTTGGCGAGCTCTTGCTTAAAAAAGCTTTGATAGGATCGCGTATTTCCCTCCCACCGCTTTTTTATGGCGAACAACAAGGGAGTAACCGCATTGATACCAAACCAGCTCGGGTAGTCGATGACCACAGAATACTTGGCAATACGACAGAATTCCGCGATCAAAGAACGCCAAGCAGTCATGTGGGAGATAAGGCGAACCGCGATCACGATGTCAACGCTCTGGTCGCGATACGGGAGGGATAGCAGATCGCTGGTTACGAAGCTCAGGCGGTCATCAGAACACTGCAATCTAAGCCGGGAATAACAGTTGTTATCGCTACCGATCACGGTCAGGGAATACCCGAGATCCAATAACAACTGAGTAAGCTGACCGTGACCTCCCCCAACGTCCAGCACCGAGGATCCTTTACAACCGAGCAGCGTATTCTTAACGGCTTGCTGTTGAACTTTAAGGAAATACGCGCCCGCACGCCCAGAAAATCGGCGCGCATAATCCGCCGATGATGTTTCGATATCCGGCGTCTCCCTCGACATATACAGCGAATTTCAATGATACCTAAGCATAAACTGGTTACGCATAAATCGGGACATATTCTCCCCTCTGCCATAGGGATGGATGACAACTTCTCGGTTTAGCAGCAACTGCTTTAATTCCTGTGACGGTTGACGTAAAGACAAAGGTGCTATTATCCGGAAACCATAACTCCCTGGCCGACTCTCTTCGGTTGCCAGAGGTAAGGGGTCGGTGCCATGCAAGACCCTTATCCCTTTAAGCTCGGCGAGCCTAAAAATGGTGGGGCGTGGCCAAAAGCTCGGCCGGCCCGCGATATCGCCCAAAAAAATGTCCTGAGCATCGCACTGCTGCAAAATTTGCCTAATGAGGGCACCTCTGCGCCCAAACCACTTTCCCACGCCCCAGGGAAGAACCGCCACTCCGCCGTTGGTGTTTATACTGGCGAGCACCTCAACCAAGGGAAGGCCGTCACGAACGGAAAGCTCCGTCGCCAAGGCCAAAACCTCAATGCGCTCACAAGTTACGATTTGCCTACCTGAAACGATGATCAGCTCTTTGCCGTTCGTTCCCTGCGCCAGCAACGCACTTTCGTCCTCGGCTAAGGGTAAAAATTGCCACGTCTCTGATTGCCGGGAGCTTCCCGATCTCAGTTCTCGCATCTTTGAAAAGCATTCATGCCCAAAAGACTCCGTTAGCATAAGAATGCCAATAAACTCGCTATCGCGGGCCACGGCACATTGAAAATTGTGATAAGCGGCATCCAGAAGCCGATGGATCTCAAAGCAATCATAGATGTGGACATGTGCATCAACCAAGATGGTTGTTTCTTTCATGGCTTCTTTTGCATTCAGATCGGTGCGAATGATACACGTCAATTGATAATCTTGGCGATGGTATATTCTTTTATTTGCCGCGCATGGGTAAAGATTATGATTTCGCCGATCAACCCAATCGCTAAAGCTTGTATCCCCAGAACCATGGCGAGCGAGCTTATGAGCAGGGCGGGCCTGTTTGCCAAGGCGACCCCCGCGAATATGCGCTCGCCGATCACATATAAAGTAAGGATTAAACCCAGCATGAAAACCCCTCCACCGATCAGACCAAAGAAGCGTAACGGTCGTTTGGTGAATCGGGTTAGAAAAAACACGGTGAGGAATTCAAGCGGGCGTTGAAAGTAAATCCCCGGACGGTAGGCCCGTTGGCTATGTTTGGTGAGGGCTTGCGCTATATTGACTTCACTGACCCTGAAGCCGCGCTGATGGGCTAGTACCGGCAAGAAGCGATGTTGATCGCCATAGACACTTATCTCGGTAATCACCTCTCGTTTGAAACCTCTGACGCAGCATCCGATGTCATGAAGTGAAAGAGAGAACACTTTGCGTAAGACCCAGTTAAAAAAAGCTGAGGATATTTGGTTTAATAAAGGGTCACTGCGCGGATATCGCCTTGCGATAACAACGTCATCATGGTTTTTCAGCTTTTCAATGACTGCAGCGAATCCTTCAACTTCCGTCTGTTGGTAGGCGGGTAGCGTCAAGATCAATCCCCCGTGCGAGTTTTCGAAACCGACGTTGAGGGCCGTGGATTCTCCGTATCTGCGAGCGAGCTGAATAACAGTAAGCCGTTCACCCTGTTGCTGAAGAGCACGGAGATCTACAAGGGCCTCCGGATATTCCCCATCTAAGACGTAAACTATCTCGAAACGAAGGCCGGTCAAGGTAAGGCCACGCTTATATTCCTGAAAAACACTTGCAACGCCATCGTAATATCGGTCCACGATCGGGATGATTACAGACAAATCACACGAACCAGACATCTTAGCTAACGCGATCGCTATCGGCAGGGATAGGATGTACGGTCGCCTTCAAAAAACTCTTCGGCGTCACGTCACCCGTCCGAAAAATAAGCTCGCCAAGGACACCCCAAAACAAAAGGATGATCGCCAGAGAACCATACAGTATGGACAGGCTAAAGAACACGACGCTCGGTTCGCTGCTCCAAACGCCCGCCAAGAGTGAAACGCTGCTGATTAACCAGGCAACTGCGCTCATATAGGCGAATCCGACGAGGGGCTTAAAGGCGAAAGAAAGAATTGCCTTTACCGTGATCAAATCAAGCAACACCTTGTAGATTCGAGAAAGATTGTATTTCGAGCTTCCGAACCGCCGCGAGTGATGGTTTACCTTTATCTCTGCTATGCGAGACCCCGCGAGCGAGCACATCGCGGGAATGAACCGATGCATCTCGGCGTACAGCGGTATGCCCTTAATAACATCACTGCGGTACGCTTTGAGCGAACATCCGTTGTCTTTAATAGGCACGCCGGTGATTTTGCCAATCAGCCAGTTGGCCACCAAAGAAGGCAGCCGCCGCGTGATCAACTTGTCTCGGCGCTTATGTCGCCATCCGACCACGATATCGTGACCTTGATTTATCTGTTCGATGAACAAAGGTATATCTTTGGGGTCATTCTGGAGGTCCCCGTCCATAGTGATCAAGATCTCGCCGCGCGCGTGTTCTATTCCTGCGACCATAGCCGGGGTTTGGCCATAATTGCGCCGAAAAGAGAGGATCCGCAGGCGGCGATCGTTCTCGGC
>Ga0187893_10014666_pt1 | contig 10636 bp, 9 predicted proteins | sample MA1701074metaG_FD_139574 | JGI IMG/M metagenome (GOLD analysis project Ga0187893, IMG submission 139574) | White microbial mat communities from a basaltic lava cave in the Kipuka Kanohina Cave System on the Island of Hawaii, USA - MA170107-4 metaG ...
AGCTCAAGCTCGCCGAAACCTCGTTCGCCTCGACGCTGAGCGCGCTGCCGGCCAGGACCGATCCGCAGATTTTCAGGCCGTTGAGCGCGGCGGCCGTGAGCGCCGGTCTGACCGTCGAGGACGCGCGTCCAGCGGACCAGGAGCTGCTGCGGGATTTCTACGCGGAGCTGCCGGTAAGCCTGCGCGCAAGCGGCAGGTATCACGACTTTGGCCGGTTCGCGGCCGACGTCGCCGGCCTGCCGCGCCTCGTCGCGCTCGGCGATTTCAGCATCGGGCCCGGGCCCAAGGATGGCCGCCTGCCGATCAGCGCGACGGTGAGGGTCTTCCGCTACCTGGACGACGAGGAGATCGCGGCGCGCAGAAAGGCCGAGCGGGCGGCAAGAAAGGGCAAGAAGGGATGAGGGCGCTGCGCATTCTGGCCGGCATCGCGGTTCTTTCGTCCTGCGGTTCGCAGCAGGAGGATCTGCCCGCGGAGTTGGCCTCGCTCACGCGGGATTTCCGGCCGAAGGTGGAACCGCTTCCGCAGGCGAAGGCGCTAGAAAGCTTCAAGTATCAGGCCGGCAATCTCCCCGATCCGTTCGCCCCCAAGGGGAAATGACCACCGAGCCGACGCTCGCCGAGCTGTCGGCGCTCTGGCGCAGGCGCAACGAGCCCGAGTTCGTCGGCGAGCGCTCCTACTACATCCGCCTGGCCGAGCGCGCGCTCGCGCTCGGCGAGCCGCTCTTCGCGTGCGACGTGTGCGCGCAGGCGCTAGGGTCGGGAATCGAGGGAGTCGCGGGTGACGCGCGCTTGCGCGCGCTGAACGGCCTGGCGCTCGCGCGCAGCGGCGCGCTCGAGCCGGCGCTCGCCGAGGCCGCGAGCCTGGTCGACGACGGCCACCGCGACGAGGAGGCGCTCGGTCTGCTCGCGCGCATCAACAAGGACCTGTGGCTCACCGCGGCCGACCCGGAAACGGCGACCCGCAGCCTCCAGGCGAGCCGCGAGCTCTACGCCGAGGCCTACGCGGCGAGCGGCGGGTACTGGACCGGCATCAACGCCGCGAGCCTGAGCCTCGTGGCGGGCGAGGTGCGCGAGGCCGAGCGGCTGGCGGCCGAGGTGCGCCGCGCCTGCCTCAAGCTGCACGACCCGAACCGGCGCGATTTCTGGCTCGAGGCGACGCTCGGCGAGGCGGCGCTGGTTCTCGGCGACCTCGGCGAGGCGCGGCGCTGGTACGGCTCGGCGTCCGCCGGCAACCGGGACTTCGGCAGCCTCGCCTCGACGCGGCGCAACGCGGCCCTGCTTCTCAATTCACGCAAGCTCGACGCCGGCTGGCTCAACGCGGCGCTGCCGGCGCCGACCATCGCCGTCTTCAGCGGCCATACGCCCGACCGGCGCAACGGCACCGCCGAGCCGCGCTTCCCGCAAAGCGCCGAGCCGTTCGTCGGCAACCGGCTACGCGCGCTGATCGCGGAGTCGGGGGCGCGCATCGGCTACGGCTCGGCGGCCTGCGGCTCGGACATCCTGTTCCACGAGGCGATGCTCGAGGCCGGCGGCGAGACTCACGTGGTGCTTCCCGGCTCGCCCGAGCGCTTCGAGGAGGAGAGCGTCGGGCGCGAGGAGGACTGGCCGGGGCGCTACGCGCGCGTGCTCGAGCGCGCCGCGAGCGTCACGGTGCTGTCGCAGTCGCGCGAGGGCGACCTCGCGTTCTCGTACGCGAACTGGATCCTGCTCGGCCTCGCGCGCCTGCGCGCGCGGCAGACCGACGGGCAGGTGCAGGCTTGCGCGGTATGGGACGGCGAGCAGGGCCGGCCCGGCGGCACCGCCTCCGCGGTGCACGACTGGCGCGCGTTCGGCGCCGACGTGCTGTCGCTGCACCCGCGGCGCGCCGAGGCGAGCCTGCTGCCGGCGGCGCGCGCCGCGGCCACCCTCCCCGGCGACGGCGAGGCGGGGCAGCGCATCGTCACGATGCTCTTCGCCGACGCGGTCGGCTTCAGCAAGCTCGAGGACCGGCAGGTGCCGCTCTTCGTCACGCACTTCCTCGGCGGCGTGGCACGGCTGCTGGAGCAGCTTTCCGAGCGGCCGCTGACGCGCAACACCTGGGGCGACGGCCTGTACTTCAGCTTCGCCACCCCGCGCGGCGCGGGCCAGCTCGCGCTCGCGATCTGCGACTTCGCGCGCCACGCCGACTGGGCCGCGGCCGGGCTGCCGGCCGAGATGAACGTTCGCATCGCGCTGCACGCCGGCCCCGCCTACCACGTGTTCGACCCGGTGATCGGGCAGGTGAACTTCACCGGCGCGCACGTGAGCCGCGCCGCGCGCATCGAGCCGGTGACGCCGCCCGGCCACGTATACGCGAGCCAGGCGTTCGCGGCGCTCTGCGAGTGCATGCAGATCGCGGAGTTCGCCTGCGACTACGTCGGCCAGGTGCCGCTCGCGAAGGGCTACGGCACCTTCCCCATGTTCCACGTCCGTCGCAGCGCGCAGCGCAAGCCCGCAGCCTGACGGAAAGCGCGCGCGCTCGTCTCAGGGGGATGTCGCTCCCAAGCCAGCTGCTGAACTGCATCGCCTGCAACGTGATCGTCGCCGACTCGGTGCTGCAGGAGGCGCGTACGCACCTCGAGTTCCTGGGCTACACGGTAGAGGTGTCGGGCGACTGGCTGCTCGTGTCCCAGCCCGGATGCTTCAGCTGGGCGCTGCGGGACTTCCGCGGCGGGGTGCTGTTCCGCAAGGTGTTCCCGGTCAGCGAGGCCGGCCGGGCGAAGCGCGAGGCGGTGCTCGCGTTCGCGAACCGGCTCAACGCCGACGCATCCTTTGTGCGCGCCTACGTCAACGAGCCGGGCGACGTCGCGATCGAGGCCTGGTATCCGAACCTCTACGAGCGGCGCAGCTTCGGGATGTTCGTCACGCAGCTCGACGGCGACCTGCGCGCGCAGCTCGGGCGCTGCCGCGAGGAGGTCGAGACGCTGCTTGCCTAGTCCGCAACGCTCGTGCCGCAGGCGCGGCAGGCCGCGCTCTGCGCGAGCTTGCGGGTCGGAAACAGACGCGCGTCGCAATGCGGGCACAGCAGGCCCTGGGCGCGGAAGCGCGATTTCTGGAACATCCTGAAGTTGCCTACGAACATGATGAGAAAGCCCGCCGCGAGCGTGGCCCAGGTGATCGCTTCGAGAACCGCCTCGGACAGCGCGCGGTGCGCGGCCCCGGCCCACAGATCGGACCAGCCGACGGCGGCGAACATGAGCAGCGGCAGGCCGACGAACACGGCGACCTCGCGCCGTTCCCACCGGCGGCGGAGCCTGATCCTGCGCTCGAGCTCTTCACGCGTCATGCGCACTGGGACGTAGGCGGAGCGAATAAGTCAGGGCGCATTATCCCTGACGCGGCGGCCCGCCGCAGCGTCTATACTTTCCGGCGGGAGGACAGGGGTGGCGACGAACGCCGAAGCGACGCTGTTCAAGAACCTGCAGGCGGTCACGAGCAAGATCCACGCGACCAGCAACACCGACGAGATCCTGCTCGACGTGAGCAGCGACATCTGCTCGGTGTTCGCCGCCGACCGCCTCACCATCTACACCGCGGCCGACGACGGCCAGATCATCGTCTCCAAGGTGAAGACCGGGCTCAACTCGTTCCGCGAGCTGCGCCTGCCGATCGCGCCCGAGTTCTCGGTCGCGGGCTACGTCGCGCTGCACCGCAAGCTGGTCAACATCAAGGACGCGTACGACGCGCGCGAGCTCGCGGCGTTCGACCCGCCGGTGATCTTCCTGAAGGAAGTCGACGAGCGCAGCGGCTACCGCACGCGCCAGATGCTGGTGGCGCCGGTGCTCGACGGCGGCGCCGAGCTGCTCGGGGTGGTGCAGATCATCAACAGCAAGTCGGGCCGGCCGTTCCCGCGGCCGTTCGAGGAGGCCGCGACCGAGCTGTGCCGCACGCTCGCGATCGCCTTCAAGCAGCGCGCAAGACCGCAGCGCGCCGCGCGCAGCAAGTTCGAGTACCTGGTGATCGACGGGGTGCTGACCGCGGCGCAGTTCGAGGAAGCGGTGACGCGCGCGCGGCGCGAGGCGCGCGACCTCGCGGCGCTGCTCACCGGGGAGTACAAGGTGAGCGAGGCGGCGCTCGGCGCGGCGCTGTCGAAGTTCTTCGGCGTGCCCTACGAGCCGTTCAAGCGCGAGCGGGCGAAGCCGGTCGAGCTGATCAAGCACATGAAGCGCGACTACGTCGAATCCAACGGCTGGCTGCCGCTCGAGGAGACCGCGGAAGGCGTGGTGATCCTCGCCCCGGACCCCGAGCGCGTGCGCGGCTCGCGCCAGGTGTCGTTGATCCTGGGTCGCCACAAGGCGGCCTACCGCGTGTGCACCGCGCGCGAGTTCGCGGCCACCGTGGATCTCTTTCTCGGCGGCGGCGCGGAGGCACCGGGCATCGGGCCGCCGGACGATGCCGAGGACGAGGCCGAGGCTCAGACCGTGGTCGACGTCGACGCGGCGAACGACAACGAGGTGGTGAAGTTCGTGAACAAGATGGTCGAGGACGCCCACGCCATGGGCGCCTCCGACATCCACGTCGAGCCCAAGCCCGGCAAGAACAAGACCCGCGTGCGCTTCCGCAAGGACGGCTCGCTCATCGCCTATACCGAGGTCGGCGCGCGCTACCGCGACGCGCTGGTCGCGCGCATCAAGATCATGTGCGACCTCGATATCGCGGTGAAGGGCGAGCCGCAGGACGGCAAGATCAAGATGAAGCGCTGGCACAACGCGCTCGACATCGAGCTGCGCGTGGCGACGATCCCGACCGCGGGCGGCGTCGAGGACGTGGTGATGCGCATCCTCGCCTCGGGTAAGCCGATCCCGGTCGACGCCCTGGGCCTCTCCAAGCGCAACCTGCCCGCGGTGAAGGGCGCGGTGTCCAAGCCCTACGGCCTGTTCTTCGTCTGCGGGCCGACGGGATCGGGCAAGACCACCACGCTCCACTCGATTCTCGGCTACATCAACACGCCGGACACCAAGATCTGGACCGCAGAGGACCCGGTCGAGATCACGCAGGAGGGGCTGCGCCAGGTGCAGATCAACCGCAAGAAGGACCTCACCTTCGAGCGCGCGCTGCGCGCCTTCCTGCGCGCCGACCCCGACGTGATCATGGTGGGCGAGATGCGCGACAAGGAGACCGTGACCGCCGGCATCGAGGCCTCGCTCACCGGCCACCTCGTGTTCGCCACCCTGCACACCAATAGCGCGCCCGAGAGCATCACCCGGCTGCTCGAGATGGGGATGGACCCGTTCAACTTCGCCGACGCGCTGCTCGGCGTCCTCGCCCAGCGCTTGGCGAAGAAGCTCTGCTCCGACTGCAAGAAGCCGCGCGTCGCCTCCGCCGACGAGATCAAGGAGCTGCTCGGCGAATACGGCGAGGAGCTCAAAGCCACCGAAACCTGGAAGAAGGACCCGGCCGCCGCGCTCAAGGCGCTTTACGCCGAGTGGGTGAGGGACTACGGTGACGACAAGGGCCGCCTCACGCTGTACGCGCCCGCCGGCTGCGACAAGTGCGTCGGCACCGGCTACCGCGGGCGCATCGGCCTGCACGAGCTGCTGCTCGGCAGCGACGAGGTGAAGAAGGACATCCAGGACGGCGCGCGCGTCGCCAAGATGTTCGCCACCGCGATCGAGCAGGGGATGCGCACGCTGAAGCAGGACGGCATCGAGAAGGTGCTCGCCGGGCTGACCGACATCGCGCAGGTGCGCGCGGTGTGCGTGAAGTAGCCCCGGCTAGCGCCGGAGCTTCTTGAACAGCGCCGGCTCCCAGCCGCGCACCGCGAGCAGGACGCTCACCGGCTGGCGGTGCGCGAGCGGCAGGCGCGCGTCGGCGTTGTGCTGCTCGCTGTACTCGCGCGCGATCTGCTCCATCTGGCGCAGCAGCGCCACCTGCGCCTCGGCCGACACGCGCACGCTGATGAGCCGCATCAGCTCGCCCGGCGCGGCGAACGGATGGTCGAAGAAGTCGCCGCTCTGCGACTTCACCCAGCGCATGATCGGGCCGTCCGGGATCCAGGAAAACGTGCGCGCGATGCGCAGGCGGATGCGGTTGTTCTCGTGCAGCTCGAGGATGCCGATGCGCTCTAGGCGCAGCAGCAGCGCGACGCACCGGGCCTCGTCCAGCGTGTAGGTCTCGACGATGTCTTCGACGCGCATCTGTCCCAGCGCGCACACGGCCATCAGGAGCAGCGCCGGATCGGACATCAGCTCCTCTTCCTGCTCGCGGCTCAGGCGCGTGATGAGGCGAGTCTCGCGCGGCATGCCGCGGGCGAGGTCCGCCAGGTCGATCTGCAGCAGCTCGCACATCGCGTCTAGGCGCTCGAGCGCGCAGTTCCGCGTCGCGAAGATGCGCTTAACCGTGGCCTCGGAAATCTTCAGCGCCTTGGCGACGTCGGCATAGGTCAGGCCGCGCGCCTTGAGGTGCATCTTGAGGCCGTCAAAAAGGAAAGCTGAGGGCATGAGGTATCGGTAGGCGATACTTTATACACCTTCTGGTTCATCCCCGTATCATGGGATTGAACTCTCTGGCCTTCTTCCCGTACCTTGGCCGCCGTGGCCGTCGTGGCCACCCATTTACCGGGAGAAGCCAGATGAAGAAGTCCATCGCTTTAGCGTTTTGCGCAGCCACGGTGTTATCGGGCTGCTATGTCATCCCCTACGATCCGCAGAACCCGCAGCGCCCCGCGGAGGTGCTCGCCATCGGCGCCCCGCCGTCGGCGGCTCCGGTGGCGCTTCCGCCGCCCCATCCGGTGCCGACGATCCTGCGGGCGCGCCTTTATCCCCTCAACGAGACGGCCGGCAAGATGGGCGCGCTGACCGCCACGGTCAGCGACTCGGCCGGCGGCCACGCGGTGTTCAGCCTTACGCACGGCGGCGAGCTGTTCCAGGGGGAAGCCTCGAGGGTGGCGCCGGGCTACCCCGGCTTCGGCAGCGTGCACCGCGAGGTCTACGGCGACGGCCGCATGCCCTCGGGGCAGCGCGGCATCGCGAGCGCCGCCGGAACCGGCGGCACTTACGTAAACTGCGAGTACGCGCTCAACGCGCCCAACCGAGGCACGGGCGCGTGCATGTTCTCGAACGGCGCGAAGTACCAGCTGCACTTTGGCAGCTAGAGAGCTGCCGCAACCACGGCCGGGGGCGCTCCCCCCGGCCGCATTGCGAACGGGGGGCCAGTGCATGTCTGAGCGCAGCCAGTTCCGGCTGCTCGCCGAGCGGCGCTTCGGGCCGTTCTTCGGCGTGCAGTTCCTCGGAGCGCTGAACGACAACGTATTCAAGCAGGCGCTCGTCATCCTGCTCGCGTACCAGACGGCGTCCTTCACCGCGATGTCGTCCGACACCTTGCAGAACCTCGCCCAGGCGCTGTTCATCCTGCCCTTCTTCCTGTTCTCGGCGAGCGCCGGCCAGCTCGCCGACAAGTACGAAAAGTCGAGCCTGATCACCATCATCGTGTCGCTTGAGCTCGCCGTCATGACGCTCGGCGCCGCGGGCCTGTTCCTGAAGAGCATCGAGCTGCTGCTGACGGCCCTCTTCCTCGGCGGGGTGCAGTCGGCGCTGTTCGGGCCGGTGAAGTACGCCATCCTGCCCCAGCAGCTGCGCGATCACGAGCTCGTCGGCGGCAACGCGCTGGTCGAGACCGGCACCTCGATCGCGATCCTCGCCGGGATGATCGTCGGCGGCTGGATGATCATCCAGCCCGGCTGGGGAATCGCCGGGGTGGCGATCCTCACCTGCGCGATCTCGGCGGCCGGCATCGCGCTCTCTCGCCTGGTCCCGAAATCCCCGCCGCCGGATCCCGGGCTGGCGATCAACTGGAACGTGGCGCAGGAGACCTGGCGCATCCTGCGCCACGCCGGCGCGAACCGCACGGTATTCCTCTCGATCCTCGGCATGTCGTGGTTCTGGTTCTACGGCGCGCTGCTCGTGACCCAGTTCCCGAACCTGACGAAGAACGTGCTGCAGGGGAACGAATCGGTCGTCACGCTGCTCCTGGTCGTGTTCTCCATCGGCATCGGCGCCGGCTCGCTGCTGTGCGAGCGGCTGTCGGGTCACAAGGTCGAGCTCGGCCTGGTGCCGTTCGGCTCGATCGGCCTCACCGTCTTCGGCATCGACCTCTGGCTTTCCACCTCGCATCCTCCGCTGCACGCCGCGCTCGGCGTGGGCGAGTTCCTGCGCCACCCGGGGCACTGGCGCACCCTCGCCGACCTCTTCATGATCGGCGTGTTCGGCGGCTTCTACATCGTCCCGTTGTACGCGCTGGTACAGGCGCGCAGCGACGCGACGCATCGCTCGCGCATCATCGCCGCGAACAACGTGCTCAACTCGCTCTTCATCGTCGCCGCCGCCGGCGTGGCGATCGCGCTGCTTGTCGCCGGCCTCACGATCCCGCAGCTGGTTCTCGTCGTCGCCCTGATGAACGCGGCGGTGGCGCTCTACATCTACCTGCTGGTGCCCGAGTTCCTGATGCGCTTCCTGGTCTGGATGCTGATCCACTCGGTGTACCGGCTGCGCAAGGTGGGTCTCGAGCACATCCCGGACGAGGGCGCGGCGCTCGTCGTGTGCAACCACGTTTCGTACGTGGACGCGATGGTGATCAATGCCGCCTGCCGCCGCCCGATCCGCTGGGTGATGTATCACAGGATCTTCAAGGTCCCGGTGCTCAGCTTCGTGTTCCGCACCGCCAAGGCGATCCCCATCGCCCCGTCGCACGAGGACCCCGCGATGCTCGAGCGCGCCTACGAAGCGATCGCGCGCGAGCTCGCCGACGGGCAGCTGGTCGGCGTCTTCCCCGAGGGCACGCTCACCTCCGACGGCGAGATGCACGAGTTCCGCAGCGGCGTCATGAAGATCCTCGAGCGCACGCCGGTCCCGGTGATCCCGATGGCGCTGTCGGGGTTGTGGCGCAGCCTGTTCACCCGCAACCGGGCCCGGTTGCGGCATATCACCAGGCTGTTTCCGAAGGTACGGCTGGCTGTAGGTGAGCCGGTGGCCCCGGAGCGCGTCAGCCCGGAGAGCCTGCACGCCACGGTGCTGGCGCTGCGCGGTGACTGGAGGTAGCCGATGAAGGTCCTCGCCGCGCTGGGCGCCTTCGTTTTCGGCTTGATCTTCGGCGCGCCTTTCTTCGGCGCGCTGATCATGGCCGCGGTCGCATGGGCGGTGGTCCATCTCATTCACAAAAGCGAATCACCAGAGCCGCAGCCGGAGGAGCAACCGAGGCGCGAGCCCGTCGCGCAGCGCGTGGAAAGGCCCAAGCCGGACCTTGGCGATTTCTTTGCCCTGCGCGACTACGTCCAAAAGCTCGCCGCGCGTGTGCAGGTGCTCGAGGGGGAGCTGGAAAGGCTGCAAGGCAGGGCCGCCCCGCGCCCGGTTGAAAGGCCGGTGCCGCCTCGCGCCCGTGCCCCCGGGCGCGAAGGAAGGCGAAACCGGCTAGGCGGCGGGGGACTGGAAATGAAAGGCTCGCGCCGCCCGTCGATCGAAACCGTCAGGCCGTCCTCGCGGTAATCGCGCACGCGCCGCAGCCGGTCCTGGTCCCGTTCCCTATGGGCGCGGATCACTGCCACCTGCCGAAACGCGCCGAGCGCCATGACGGCGAGGCCGACCACGGCGAAGGCCAGACCGACGTGCAGGCGTCTCAGGGTCCACGTCACCGCGGCATGCGCGGGCAGCAGGCTTTCGGGCTTCATGAGCCATGCCCAGGGGAGTTCCGGGATGAAGGGCAACACCGGCGCCGCCCGGCTCGCCTCGAGGAGCGAGTGTGGGTAAAAAGCAGCGTCGCCGGAAGCGGGACCCACGATCCCGCCTGGAAGAGGGCGCTGAACTGCCAGGCGACGAGCGCGGCGAAGTACACCACCGGGACCAGACCGGCGACCACGAGCAGGGCTGCGGAGAAAAGCACCGTCCTTGGCTTGAGCATGGGCAACAGGATGCCGCGCGCCGGCGTACGTTCGCTGGCGGCGGCGCTAGCTCGGAAGGACTACGCGCGCCCTGGAATATGGTGGAGGCGGCGGGAATCGAACCCGCGTCCGCAAGCCCTAGACAGTCAGGACTACATGCTTAGCCTGGTCTTTTAGTGCCTTCGCTCTGCGCCCGCCAACCGGCAGGCTGACGCTCGGCTAGCCGCTTCGACGGATCCCCCGGGCCAAGCGGCCAAGCCCGGAAGAGAGGCTGATGTCAATGACGCTGCACCCCTTGCGGGGCCTAGACCATCAGCAATCTAGTGCAGCGTCCAGCCGGTGTTAGGCGGCTAGAGCGAAACGCTCGTCGTTGGCGTTTGTAGTGTTTCCAGAATGGATTTACGAGGTGATCTGGTCCTCGGCATGCCCTGCGCTGCTTCGATGCCCACGTCGAAACCAGGTCGCCCCCGGATTCAGTGTGGATTCTACTTTAACTCCAACCCTTTAGAACCAGTTTGCCGATCATGGTTCCCGATTCGAGCCTCTCGTGCGCCTTCCTCAGGTTGGCCCCGCTGATCGGCGAAAGAGTCTCTTTGAGGGTGCAGCGCAGCTTCCCGGCGTCAAGCCATTCGGCGACCTGGTTGAGCAGGCGGTGCTGCTCGATCATGTCGGGCGTCTTGAAGCGCGGGCGCGTGAACATGAGCTCCCAGCAGACCGACGCGCTCTTGGCGCGCACCGCGTCCTGCG
>Ga0187893_10014668_pt1 | contig 10635 bp, 8 predicted proteins | sample MA1701074metaG_FD_139574 | JGI IMG/M metagenome (GOLD analysis project Ga0187893, IMG submission 139574) | White microbial mat communities from a basaltic lava cave in the Kipuka Kanohina Cave System on the Island of Hawaii, USA - MA170107-4 metaG ...
GTTTCCCTTCTGTTCCAAGAGCAATGCGTTTTGATTCCCTATATGCCTTCATCGCGCGACGACCTTGTTGGCTTTTCGCGCTGTTTATTACAAACAATTGCCAGCCTTGAAGACTCCCGAGACTGATTCTTTTTTCATCGAGAAAAGTTTTCAAGATAGTGCGTTCGCGTTTGTAAGCCTCGCGTTCTTCCGTGCTGAGTTCGACACCAATACGAACGACTGTGTAATCAGCAAGATATTCGCCCGCCAATTCCTGAGCCTCGCGGCGATAGACAATTGGACCTACGAGTTCTTCCAAAAGAGAATCCTCACCGTCTGCACGTTCGGGCGTTGCCGTCAAACCAAGCCGAAAAGGTGCAATCGCCATCTCAGCCGCGTAACGATAAATACTGCTTGGCAAATGATGACATTCATCGTAAATCACAAGCCCGAATTGATTGCCCTTCTGCTCCATAAAACGAAACGCGGAAGAATATGTCGTTACGGTTATCGCGCCGACTTCGTAAAACCCGCCGCCAATCAAACCGATTTCAGCATCGAACGATGAAAGAAGAAGGTCGTACCACTGATTCATCAAATCAATTGTCGGCACAATTACGAGCGTTGAACGCCCCACACTTTCAATTGCCATCTGCGCGACAAAAGTCTTGCCCGCGCCTGTGGGCAAAATCACAGTTCCGCAACGGTTCTGTTTCTGCCATGCTTCGATTGCTTCCTGTTGATAAGGTCTCGGTTCGACATTTAGTTTCGATTGAAAATCAAACTTGTGATATTTGCGTGCCGAATCTTCGTACAAAACTTTACGACGTATAAAATCAAGGATGATATGCCGATAGTCCGCGGCAGGCGCACGCCAACGCTTTACACGCTCGTCCCAATTAAAGAATTCGGGCGCATTGAAATTTTGGTCAACACCTTCTAATAAAAGCGTGCCCGAATCAAAACGAAGTATTGGTTTTGCTTCTTCCATGCGTGCGGCAAGCTTACATCAATAGGGCGCAAATCTTCGAGTTAAAGAGATATATTCAGTCAAAAAGCAGATTATATTAGGCAATCTGACAGAGGGGTGTTCAATTTGAACTGTCAAAATGATTGATTGATTGATTTCGCTCTTTGCACTTTCTTTTGTTTTCAACAACTTAGCAGTTTTAATTTAGAGGCATACAATTTGTTTGCTCTATTCCGCCTTTTGCTCTTGCGGCAATTGTTTCAAGCAAAAGGCGATGCCCTTTTAAGTTCTATCCCACGCAATCAAACCAAAAATTACAAAATAAATTAACAGACGCTCTTTCCAAACTTAGAAAGAACATGATTCAGAGCGTGTCTGCTAAATGGGGAAAAAAGGATGAATGGGAAAACAAGTAGTGAAAGCAAACAAAGAAAAAGCCAAATTTATAAAGGTGTGGTTATTCTCGTAGGCTTGTCGCTCTGGGTTTTAGCGGCACTTCAAAGTTATCAGAAATTATCTTTGAAACAGTTTTTGATTCTGCTTAGCTTAATTCCTCTGACAATCGCCGTTGGGTATTTTTCTCATACATTCAAATTGCCGTCGGGTCTGAAAAGTTCACAAAACTCTTTCACATTCACTTTTGTTGATTCAATAGTCCTTGTTATCGTTTGTACGTTCGGTATCTTTCCAGCCGTTTTCGTTCATGGCGTAGAAGGTTTCTTTTCTGCCATTCGTGGCTGGAAGAAGTTTCGCCTTTCTTCGTACACCTTCTCAAGTGCGATGATGTCTATCGCAACAGGTGTGGCGGGTTTTGCTTTTTATGGCGTTTTGACTTTTGGCTTTGGGGAAATTCAACACGGTCTTGCCAATACGGTTTTAGCAACAAGCGTGTCGTTCTTTGTAGCCAGCATCGTTCACTTCGTTGTTAATCTGGCGTTAATCTGTGGACTGTTAGTCATACGCGAGGACATCTCTTTTTTACACAAATGGAAAGAACTCTTCTTTTGGAATGCACCGTTGTTTCTCCCAACAGGGAGTGCCGCGAGCATCACTTACTTAGCTTTACGCTTTGATGTGACCGCAGTCTTTGGGGTACTGGTCCCACTCTTTTTAGCAATCTATTTCGGGCACAAACAATACTGTTACAGTTTTGAGCAACGCATCAAGATAATGGAAAAGGCGCACCGTGAGACCATTGAAGCACTCGCCGTCGCTATTAACGCTAAGGACGAAGTCACACACGACCACGTTATGCGTGTACAAATTTACGCCGCAGGTGTTGCTAAACTTTTTGGCTGTTCTGAAGCGGAAGTCGAAGCATTAAAAGCGGGTGCACTATTACACGACATTGGTAAAATCGCTGTGCCGGATCACATCCTGAACAAACCGGGCAAGCTTACCGCCACCGAGTTTGAAAAGATGAAAATGCACACAATCGCGGGCGCACAAATCCTGAGCCGCGTAGAGTTTCCTTATCCTATTGTTCCCGTCGTGCGTCACCACCACGAACGCTGGGACGGTAAAGGTTACCCGGACGGATTGGCAAATGAAAATATCCCTTTGACTGCACGCATTCTTTCGGTTGTTGATTGTTTTGACGCAGTCCGCGAGGACCGTCAATACAGAAAAGGTTTGACGCGCGAACAAGCAATCAACTTAATCATGGAAGGAAGCGGGACACAGTATGACCCGCGTGTAGTAGGAACTTTTATCGCCAATCTTCCCGTCTTCGAGGCTGAAATCCAAGCGATGAAAGACAAGCCTTTACAAACATTCGGCATTGAGCCAACCGAACAGCTTTCGGAAGCAGCACGCAGTGTCGCACCCGCCGCCGGACTTGCCGAAGATGAAAAAGAAATTGCCGTTCTTCTCTCGGACAAGAAACTTCGTGAGTTCTACAATTTTACTCAGGCAATAAACGAAGCACGTCATCACGAAGAGCTATTTGAAGTGTTTTCAGCAAAACTTTCAGCCCTTGTCCCTTACGACACATGCTCCATAACACTTGTCGAGCCAAACAGCGGAGATAATTTGATTGTTCACGGCGCCGGCAAACATGGTGCGTCTTTGGTCGGGCGCAAAATTTCACAGGGCGAAGGTGTTACGGGTTGGGTACTTGTGAATGGTAAACAGTTTTGTAATTCAGACCCTAAGCTGGATTTTCCGCCTAGTTTGACCCAAGTATTTTCTGAATACAAAACACTGGCATCCTTCCCTATACGCAAAGGAAGAGAAGTTTTGGGTGCTGTTACTCTGTACTCTTGCGTGTTAAACGAATATAGCGAAGAACATCAAAAGCTAACAGAAGAAGCCACAGCATTGTTGGCAACTGCTTTTATCGCCATTCCACCATCTGATAAATGTATTTTGACAGAGAAAAATGCTCTCTCTTCATCAACACCTATCAAACCCGCACTTCGCGCTAATTTGAATCTTACTGAGCCTGAGATAAATTCTGAACTTACACATTGATTTGAAAAGCGTAAAAACGCCGACAGGGGAATTCTCCCACTACCCTGTCGGCGTTTCATGGAGGACTGCCCTGCTGGCAAGCCTTCGCTTGCTAAAGTCCTCTTTAGTGAGCTTGAAAAAATCCTGAATCTTTAGTCGCTAAGAAGCAGACCTTCCAACCATGTAAAAATAGGCTTGATGTAGCCATCATCTTTGGTATTTTCAGTGGTACAGTTTTTATCGCTCAACAAAAGACCGTCGCTTAATAACAAACCATCACTTAATAGAAGCCCATCTCTTTTTGTGTCATTTGTACAAGTAGTTTTATCACTTAATAAGAGACCATCGCTTAACAAAAGACCTGCCTTTGCCTGTGTCCCCCCAAGTAGCATAAACACTACCAACATTGTAATAGCCGCAATATTTTTGAATCTACGCATTGTTCTTCGCTCCTGTAATTTTAATTTGATTTTATTTTGGTCTTAGTTAACGGGTCGCCCGTTTCTGCATCACCTTTGACCTTCGTTATTTGGCTATTTCAACAAACGTGCCACAATTCTAAAGAGGGATATGTCTAACTATTACTTGTTTTTATTCAACAACTTAGCAACACCAGTGCCTTTCATTTTTATTTTCCCCGCAACAACGAAAAAGTGTTCATCAGATATACACTTACAGGCTCTTACTTTGAATAAATCCAATAACACCCTTGAAATTCAACTATTTAGTTATTACTGATAACCAGATATACAGACGGATACTTTATTAACAATAAAAAGACTTTGCCCGAAAAGTGAAAAATACACCCATTAGTTGAACCAGAGACATTAATCAATCGCATTATGTTGTAGTTGGTTAGGACTTTTCGGGCAAAGCGCAATAAAAAGACTTTGCGCAAAAAGCCCCTGTTGCACAAAAAGGGGATGGCTTATGAGTAGTCTGCATAAAAACCTTCTCGCCTGCACAAAAACTAATTTCTTGCACAAAAAGGGTGAGGTTATGTGCAAAGCCCAATAAAAATTACTTTTCAGCTTTGCTATTGATTTTGCCCACCTCCAAATGAACGCCCCTATGTTCTCCTCACTTATGTGTGAGTTCGATCTATCTTAGCTGTTTCTCAAAGCATCTCTCAATGGGATTAAATACATAATTTCTTGATTTTGTTTGCCGACATACGTGATCTACATTTCCTTCTAAATGAAAAAACGACTGACTCAGTGACCTCCCCTTATAGTCACTAAACTGACTCACTGCTTTTATAGTCGAATCACTGCTTGACCGTTATGGTAAAAGGCGTGTTTAATAGTGAGTTCGGTTTTCAACCAGAAAATAAACTGAAAGTTAAGAAAAGAAATGGAGAAAAAACAGAAGTAGTATGGCTTTAGTTAATGTCAATCCGGGCGAGTCAATTGAAAGCGCGTTGCGTCGTTTCAAACGAAAAGTGATGAGCGAAGAGATTATCAAAGATGCCAAGAAGCACTCTTTCTTTATTCCGCCCAGCCAAAAAGCAAAACTCAAATCAGCGATGGCTCGCAAGCGCAACCGAAAGAAAGGACGCCCCCGCATTGTTCGAGACCAACAACAAACGCCGCAAACACCAAAGTCTTAAATGAAATCAAAAGGCAAAAGGCAAAAGGCAAAGGCAAAATAGGAAGCAGTTTTACTTTTGCCTTTTACTCTTTGCCTTTTGATTTTTGAGTTTTAATGATTCGCATTCTTGTAACAAATGACGATGGCATCCATTCTGAAGGCTTGAAAAAGCTTGAGGAAGCATTGCGCATGATTGGCGATGTTTATGTTGTCGCACCTGCATCGGAGATGAGCGCAGCTTCACATAGTTTGACGCTCGCACGTCCTTTACGAATCCGCCGCATAGACGAACGCCACTGGTCTGTTGACGGGACGCCGACCGATTGCGTTGTGTTGGCGTTGAATAAAATTCTTTCCAAGGAAGAACAGCCGGACATCTGCGTTTCAGGAATAAATTATGGCGCGAATCTTGGCGACGATGTGAGTTATTCGGGAACTGTTGCGGGTGCGCTAGAGGCTACGATAATGGGCGTTAAAAGTATCGCCATGAGTCTTGTGACAAAAAGCAATTTTGACTTCTCACACGCCGCCGAGTTCGCCGTCACAGCCACAAGAAAGGTTTTGGAGGAAGGTCTGCCAAAAGGAACTTTGTTAAATATCAATGTGCCGCCGGGCGAAATAAAAGGTGCGAGATTGACAAAGCAAGGAATCAAACATGCTCGCCCGATGATAACTGAAAACCTAGACCCACGTGGCAAACCATATTATTGGATCGGCGAACAGTATTACGGTTCTGACGCAGAAGACGGAACCGATTACCGTGCTATCGAACAAGGTTTTGTTTCCGTCACACCGATTCGTAGCGACATGACAGATCATCGCGCTTTGGAGGCAATGGAAGAATGGAATAAAGACTTAGGGTAAGATGTCGAGACTGCATAAAAGAATTATGAGCCTTGTTATCACACAACCTTTTAGTCCTTATCTTTAGCAATGTTAAAGCGTTCATTTCAATTTACGGACGAACAACGCTTCGCGCGCGACCGGATGGTTGAGCGTTTGCGAAACCATTACCGTATCCGTGACGAGCGTGTATTGGAAGCAATGTCCGTCGTACCACGCCATATTTTTGTTCCACAAGCTTTGCAGGGAAACGCTTACACTGATAACGCCGTTCCAATCGAAAGCAATCAAACTCTTTCACAGCCCTTTATCGTTGCGCGTATGACGGAACTTGCGGAGGTCAATGACTTTTCCCGCGTTCTGGAAATCGGGTCGGGGTCGGGTTATCAAACGGTTGTTCTTGCCTGCGTCGCGGGTTTTGTTTTTGCCATTGAGCGTTTGCAAGAACTCGCGCGTCTTTCGCAAGCCAGAATGCGGCAGTTGAATGTCACGAATGTCTCTATTCAATGTTTTGATGGCACAGTCGGCTGGAGCGCGAACGCGCCTTATGATGCAATTATCGTAGCGGCAGGCGGACCGGAAATTCCGCAACCTTTGTTGAATCAATTAAAGATTGGCGGCAAATTGATTATTCCTGTCGGGTCAACCCTTGAGGGTCAGAGATTGATTCGCGTCATCAGAACCGAAACCGGATTTATAGAAGAAGATCACGGTGCCTGCGCCTTTGTGCCTTTAATCGGGCGACATGGTTGGGACAAATAATAGTCCTAAGTCCCAAGTTGCAAGTCTCAAGTTACATTTATGACTCGGGATCTGGGACTTGAGACTTGAGACCTGGAAGATTATGGAATCGTTAATACATTTATTTCATCAGATAAAAGATTTTCTTAATCCAAAACTCATAATCGAAACGCTTTTGGCTAAGGGCGGGATTTTTGTTTATTTGGGGTTGATATTTATTGTCTTTGCTGAAACCGGCTTGGCGGCGGGTTTCTTTTTCCCCGGTGATTCTTTATTGGTTGTTGCGGGGCTTTTTGCAGCGGCTGGTAAATTGAATGTCGCTGTTTTGCTTTCGACGCTTTTTGTTGCGGCTGTTGTTGGTGATGCCGTCGGTTATTACACAGGTCACAAGATGGGACCGAAAATCTTCTCGCGGCAAAAGTCTTTCTTTTTCAAACCAAGTCACTTGCAAAAAGCACACGCTTTTTACGAAAAATACGGCGGCAAGACAATCATCATCGCCCGTTTTGTTCCAATCGTCCGCACGTTCGCGCCAATCGTAGCTGGCGCGGCACAGATGTCGTATCGCCGTTTCGTCGTTTTCAATGTAGTAGGCGGTTTCCTCTGGGTTTTCAGCATGATTCTGACGGGTTATTTTCTGGGCGGATTTGTTGAAAGAGCCTTGGGAATAAAACTTGAAGACCACATCGAAAAAGTTGTCGTGGTTGTTGTCTTTCTTTCGCTATTGCCGCCCATAATCGAGTGGTTAAAAGCAAGACGCGAGAAGAAACAGACACAAACAGAAGCCGAAAGCGCAGAGGTTTGACTAATTCGCTGAGCCTCACTTAGAATCGCCAAGCTTTTTTGATAACTAAAGGTGACTCATGCGCGACACACAGAAAAAAGGCGAGATTGCACAATTAAAAGTTCTGTTTCGGGCAATTGAAAAGGGTGTCGTGTTAAGCAAACCATTAGTTACTTCAAGATATGATTTTATCCTTGACGATGGCGAAAAGCTCGAAAGAGTTCAAGTGAAATATGCCAGTGGTAAAGCGCAAAACAGCCAAGGTAGTATCAGAATTCATTTGAAAAGCTGGGAGGGTCGTAAATTAAAACGTACATACTCTGCTAATGAGGTTGATGCGTTGCTTGTTTATATTCCTCAGATTGATGAAGTCTTGAAGTTTGAAGCGAAAGTCTTTTGCGGGCGTACAGGTTTTGTGGTAAGAATTAAACCTGCAAAGAATGGACAAACAAAAGGCATTCTAAATGCAGAAGATTTTATTTGGTGATTTTATCGGGGCGTGGCGCAGTCTGGTAGCGCGCTTGGTTCGGGACTAAGAGGCCGGAGGTTCAAATCCTCTCGCCCCGACCATTAAGAATAAAAAGCAGTCGTTCAAAATCGGGCGACTGTTTTTTTATTGTTTAGAAGGTGAAATTCTTTCGACTATCTGTTTGTTTCATTCGTCAAAACTCACGACTTGTAATTTCGGTCAAAAAAAAATATCAGGGTTTACAAAAAATTGAGTTGTCAAAACATCGGCTGGTGAGATATAAAATTATTTATCCAGTCAATCTGGACAGCCCTACGCGGTAAGGCGTCCCCTCAACATAATCTTCTTTAGTTCTACGGATTGTGATTTAAGCAAAAAGTTCGCCCTGATGGGAGTTGTCAAGCTTTTGACCAATCCGAGTGTTTGAGCAAGTTGTTTGCTCAATTAGCTTTTCAATCAATTAAAACTGCGGAGTTCCGCCGATAGAGAGTGGGTAGCAATATGGAAAAAAGAATGATGAATTGCTCCTGCACGCGCCTTCTACAATTTGTAGGCGTGTGCTTGATTGTCTTAGCGGGAAGTATTGTCGGGATGGCACAGGCATCCGAGTTTCCTGTTTTGATTAGTGAAGAGAACTCAACAAGAGCCTATGCTGTTGATGCAAATTATTGGAACGGCGACATTGGCGAGGTTAAACCTGTGAAGTCAATCAAAGCGGGCAGAAGCGTGGTCTTTTTCGTGACCAATGTCAACGGCTTGTTAGAAGGCGAGGGCGCGAATGCGTTTCGTTCATATGTCGAAGGTAGCCAGCAAAGTTACGTCTGGACGGTTGAATCTTTCGAGCCTGTCAAAGAAATGCCTTGGGTTTATGCTCTTCAAGTGAGGATGAACCCGAATATCGAATCTGTCGGCGATGTTTTGGTTCGCATTACGTGGCGGGGTATGACAACGAATCGGGTCCGTTTGGGGGTCGGATTCGCGGGTGGCGGTCCGAAAGATGACGATGGTGCTGTACCGACGCCTATGCCTTGGACACCACCGACAAACCAGTCGGAAATTGTTTATCCGGTTGGCGATGTAAAACGCTTTATGCAACAAGCCTCGTTCGGGCCAACGCCGCAATTGGAAGAGTTTATTCGTCGTCGAGGAATAAATGTTTGGTTAAATGAGCAATTCAATATGCCGCTTCCAACTTCCGCTCTTACTCCAAGTTGTGACCCGACAACAGGTATCTGCACAATACTCCCAAATCAATACGCCAATTTGCCGTTGCAACCTGTTAATGTTCCTGACAGTTGCACGGGAGATTGCCGTCGCAACAATTACTCGCAATATCCTATGCAACGATGGTTCTTTACCAATGCTCTTTACGGTCAAGACCAACTTCGTCGTCGTGTTGCGTGGGCGTTGTTGCAAATTTTGGTTGTTTCGGGTGTTGACTTACAACAACCTAGCTGGGTTTTGCATTATCAAAGACTTCTCGACAGAAACGCTTTCGGCAACTACCGCACTTTGCTCAAAGAAATGACGCTCAGTCCGGCGATGGGCAACTATCTGGACATGATGCTCAGCACGAGAACAAACCCGAACGAAAACTTCGCGCGTGAAATTAACCAATTGTTTGCTGTCGGATTGTTTGAGATGAATCTGGATGGAACATTGAAACTGGACATAAACAACCAGCCGATTCCTACTTATTCACAGGCAACAATTGATAATTTCACGAAGGTCTTTACAGGTTGGGAACTATGTAATACGGCGGGTCCTAACTGCCCGAACCTTGTAGCAGGTAGTCCTAACTACATTGACCCGATGCGTATATTTAACGCCAATAGACACGATACGACAGCAAAGACTTTGTATAACTATCCGGGTGCCCCTAACCCAACAATACCGGCAGGATTAACCGGAGATGTTGAGTTGGAAATGGCAATAGATAATATCTATAACCATCCGAACGTCGCGCCTTTTATCAGTAAGAATCTGATTCAACATCTGGTGACAAGCGACCCGTCGCCCGCTTATGTTCAGCGAATCGCTACGGTCTTTAACGCAAGTCGCTCGGATGCTAACCAGTTGCGTTACGTTATAAGTGCGATATTGCTTGACCCCGAAGCACGAGGTTCTATCAAAAACGACCCGCGTTACGGATTGTTGAGAGAGCCTGTACTTCTTACAACCAATGCACTTCGCCAATTTGGTGTTAGATCATTTACCAATACGGGAGCATGTGATTTGGTTACGCCTTCAACTTGTAGTGATGGCGCTGTCAATGATTTTTCGGCAATCATGGGACAAAATGTTTATCTGTCACCGACTGTTTTCAACTACTATCCGCCCGATTACATCGTGCCAAATACGAATCCGCTTGTTTACGGTCCCGAGTTTGCGATTCTGACAACTTCGACGGCATTTCAGCGTGCGAATTTTGTCAACCAGTTTGCTATGCAAACAGGATACGCAAACACGACGGGAGCAAACACGAGCCGCCCATTTGGAACTTCGGTTAACCTAACCGAATTACAGAACGCTTCTACGGCGGATACGTCAGGCGGTCAGTTAATGGATTTACTAAACAGTAAACTGATGCACGGAACGATGTCTTCGCAAATGAGAAGCACAATCTTGACTGCAGTGACGGCTGTTCCGGCTACGTCAGCCGCTAATCATTTGTTACGCGGGCGAACGGCTCTTTATCTGGCGCTGACTTCGTCGCAATATCAAATTCAGAAATAATCAGGAGGTAAAGAAAAATGTCAGACTCAAGAAGAGATTTTCTACGCAAAGCAGGATGTGGTGCATTGAGTA
>Ga0187893_10014669_pt1 | contig 10635 bp, 11 predicted proteins | sample MA1701074metaG_FD_139574 | JGI IMG/M metagenome (GOLD analysis project Ga0187893, IMG submission 139574) | White microbial mat communities from a basaltic lava cave in the Kipuka Kanohina Cave System on the Island of Hawaii, USA - MA170107-4 metaG ...
GAGCTCAGGACCTTCGCCGACGCCCTCGCGGTCGGCCTCAGGGGCAGTAGTACGGTCAACTGGCGCAACAACTGTCCGACGTCATTCCCCGCCGGGACAGCAAACTCATCTATCCGGTCTCAGCCCGGACAGTCATACGAATGGCGTTCTCGGTAGGGACAATGCGAGTGCCATGTTTTCGGGCGTAGACTTGTGTAAATTCCGCTCCGAATAAGAACACCTGAGCAGAATAATAGACCCAAAGCAGGATCAGAACTAGGGAGCCTGCGGTGCCATATACGGAACCCAGCAGGCTGCGACCGACGTACATCCCTATCAGAGATTTTCCCAAAGTAAAGAGTAGCGAGGTGATCGCTGCTCCGACCCAAACGTCACTCCAGCGGATCCGGGCGTCGGGCAGTATCTTGTAAATGATGGCGAATCCGACCGTGATCAGTGCAAATGAAATTGCGAAATTGAGAATCTGAAGCAGCATGGAAAAAAAGGCTATTTCAGTGCTTCCCAAATAATACCGTAAGCCCGAAAGAAAGGCGCTGGCGAACAGGGACAGAAGAAGCAACAGACCAACCGCTAAGACCATGGCAAACGCGAGCAGCCGTGTGCGGATGAATGAAATGGTCCAATGCGACCCGGGTTTCAGCATCACATTCCAGGCACTGTTCAGGCCCTCTCGGAGTTCGACAAAGACTGCCGTAGCCCCGAACAGCAGTGTAACAATGCCCACCACGGTGGCTCTTAGATTGGAGTACTGCTCCTGAGCCCGCTGGCTGACTGTCAAGATTACTTGCGCGTTGCTGGGACCAACCAATCTCCTGAGGTTCGCAAGAATTTCGGCTTGGGCGGCCGACTCGCCGACCACAAAGGTTCCCACGGCCACAATGATGAACAGCAGCGGAGCCAGAGAGAAGACGGCGTAGAAACTGAGAGAAGCCGCCAGACGCATTGCGTTATCTTTCTGCCATTCGTCAAACGCCTCTGTGACCAAAGCCCAAAGTTTTTGTCCCTTTCTGACGCTCGATGAGCGCCACAGTTTCCTTAACCAGTTGAGCATTCGAATTCGAATCACCATACACCTCCTTCCGTAGTTTAGACTCCACTGAAAGTCTAGTGAGCCTGCGCCGAGATACCAGTTGCTCAAAAGATGGTGACGGCGCGGGCGCAGGGTTCAGCGTGGCATTCGCAGCTTGTCCTGAGGTTACCCTCTCACCAGCGCACCTTAGCACGGGAAAACGCAGAACCTTCTATGATGGAATCGTCAAGCCTGTCTGCCCGGCCGATCCCCCCTTAGCCACATAATCCTTCTTCGCAGTCTAAACTCAGTGCGTTGCAGGCGTCGTGGGCTGCGCCCCCGACGTGCTAACTGTTCCTTGAATCGCTCTCCCAATGTCCCCGGGCACGACAGTCCAGGCTCGAGGTACTGGTATTGGGACGGGCGGTCGTGGTGTAGGATCGGGTGGTAACGGAGGAATAGGGTCAGGTTTCGGAGGCCAAGGATCCGGTTTCGGCGGACCTGGAGGAATGGGCGTCGAATTTTTCAAGTTATGTCCTCCGCATCTATCTGCGAAACGATTTGTCTCCGCGGTGGCAGAACCCCCGCCCACGAGTCCGAGATCTGGAGCTTCGCGCTCTTGATGAGGCTCGCTATCTTTTTCCTCACGCGCTTTCGAAACTGAGCCATTGAAAGCCAGCCCACCCGAGCGTTGACCTACCAGTGCTTGCATCATGTTTTGACTCCTGATTGTTTTCCACTCTCCCAGTCTAGATTGAACGGCTGAGAAAACACGCTTTGTCTCCTCATACCTCGGTTCTTCAATATCGAGCTTAAGGAACCAACCTATTGCGTCTTTTATCGCGGAATTTCTTTGTTCCGATACGACCACTGTCGTTCGAATCGACTCCCCTTACCCCAGTGGTGAACAATCGAGTGCGACATTCTGAATCCATGTCTCATCTTATCCCGCCTGTATTGTAACCTGGCAAACAACGCGGTTCTGTTTTGCGAATCTCTCCTCAGCGAACCTTCGCGAACCTTTGCAACGCTGCTCAGCGGAACGGCGGCCAATAGACAAGTCCGAGGTGCACCACCAAAAGTCAGACGCCTTCAAACTTCGATACCATTGCGACGCCGAGCGTCGAGATCCTTTTAGCCCTTCCCGACTGACCTTTCAGGGTGGCATGATAGTTCCCTATCTCGCATTGCCCGGCTGCCCCCTTAACAGTCAGTGACGCTAGGCGCAGTGCTGATGAACCAGAGTCCGTTCAGATAGTCAACGTGAAACCCCAATTGGCACTTCCGGGCGGTTCACAACTCTAGCGACAGAAAGTCAATGGCGAAGTCGAAGAAACCAACATCGCATGACAGTCTGAAGGGTGGCCAGAAAGAAGGCCGCCAAACCTCGGGTCGTCGGCGCCCTGCCCGCTTCGAACGGAGCACATCGAAGCCCGGCCCCCTTGGGTCGCGTCTCGGCGCCGTCAAAACTAAACAGCAGGAGAAAGAACTGATAGAAGTAAGCCAGCGCCTCTCCGATCGGATCATCCAGGCCACGCCAAACCTGGTCTATATTTACAATTTGACCGATGGGTCCAGTGCTTTTGTCAATCCTCAAGCCACTCAAGTATTGGGATTCGCAACGCGGGAAGCGAAAAAGCTCGGTATCAAGCTACTGCTTCAGAATCTTTACCCTGAAGATATTCAGTCCGTCACGGAACACTTTGCCCGCCTAAGCGCTGCCAGCGACGAGGACGTTTTCGAGATCGAGTACCGTGTCCAGCAGGCCGATGGCGAGTGGCGTTGGCTACAGTCGCGGGACGTCGCCTTCTCCAGAAGCCAGGATGGTCAGCCCAAAGAGATTCTGGGAATGGTGGTTGACATCACGCGGCGCAAGAAAGCTGAAGAGGAGTTACGCCATCTGTCAGCCCGAATCATCTCCGCGCAGGAAGATGAAAGAAAAAGACTGGCACGAGAGCTTCATGACGATCTGTGCCAGAAGCTGGCGGCACTTTCCATCGACCTCGATCTGCTGCAGCAAAACCTGCCTACCTCGACGGACGAGATCAGGAAGCACTTGATCCCTATTGGTGACCGGCTGGGAACTCTGTCTGACATCGTCCGAGACCTGTCTCACCAACTGCACCCCGCCGTCTTGGATGATCTCGGATTGAAAGCCGCCATAGAAAGCGAATGTGAAGAGTTCGCGGCCCGGGAGCGAATTCAAACTCAGTTTGTTGCCGGCAAACTGCCGTCAGTCATGCCCACGGAGGTCGCCATGTGTCTCTACCGTGTCGCGCAGCAGAGCTTATGGAATGTTGCCAGACATGCTCACGCCAGCAAGGTGGTGGTCCGTCTGAAACGGGTTGACGATAAGCTGCTGCTTTCGGTCCAAGACACGGGCGTCGGCTTCAGTCCGAACGCGGAAGCCAAGACAGGGCTTGGCCTAGCCAGTATGGAAGAACGTGTTCGTTTGGTGCGGGGGCGATTCAGCGTGAAGTCCGAATTGGGACGGGGAACGGAAGTTCAAGTCGAGGTTCCATTGAGAAAGAACAAAAAGGGGAAGAGCTCACGATAAAGTGCATTGGTCGTTGAATAACATCGTTTCTCGCAATCCGCCGGCTCCCGCCGGCAAATGCATCCCGCGTTTTCGAAGAGCCTTGCTGAGCAGACCGCGTCAGGTTCTTACGGCTCGCGTCACTCATGCCTCATACGCCACCGCTTGACTCCCAGGAATACAGTATGCCCGCCTTCAATGACCCATACGGTATTGGGTCCTCCGAATGATCGACACCCGGATGTCCTGTTGGTGTCTTACCCACTCCCACCATACACAGCCAATTCCTTAAAGCGGGTGACCGTCTGTTCATCCAACTTGAAATGCAGGTCCCGTTGGGGAAATGGGATTTCCACTCCGTTCTCGAAAAACTTGGTGCAGATCGCGAAATTGATCTCACTGAACATGACTCCGCGTCGGTGAAGCATCCTTGAGGTCCAGATCCTGAGTTCGAAATCCAAGGAGCTGTTGCCAAACCCCTTGAAAATAACGCGAGGCGCTGGATCTTTGAGGACGTTATCGTTCTCGTCTGCCACTTCTGACAGGAGCCGTCGGACCATCTCCACGTCCGACCCATAAGCAACACCTACTGGGACCCGGAAGCGAACCTTGGGGTCGCTGTGGCTCCAATTGACAACGTTGGAAGAGATAAAGCTGGAATTTGGAACGATGATCGCAATGTTGTCATTGGTTTGCACGGTTGTGCTGCGAGCCGCGATGTGCGTCACTTTCCCATTGACTTCGCCGACCTCGATGCGATCACCGACTTTGATGGGACGTTCAAACAGTAGAATAAGACCGCTAATAAAGTTGTTGGCTACGTTTTGCAGGCCAAAGCCAAGACCGACACCGACTGCGCCAGCCAAAACGGTCAATGCGGTCAAATCGATCCCTGCCGTCTCTAAGCCCACCCAAACGCCAATGACTACCACGAGATATTTTGCAAACGTCGCAATTGCATGCTGCAAACCGGCATCAATGGGCACCTTGGAAAGGACCCTCTTGAGCAAGACCTCATAGGTGACTCGGGAGATAAAGACGACCGCGACAATGAACACCAGGACCTGAATCACGGTGAAGACAGAAACGTCGCTGCCGCTCAACGTTGCGAACGGTTCGAACAGCCCGGCTCGCACTTGCCTCCATGCTTGCAGGCCCCTGACAATCATTCCATCTGCAACAGTCCTTGTGGCCGGAATAGCCTGCAGACACTTCACTGCCGCAGTGCCCCAGATTGCTACGCTTAAGAGACGATGGCTCCACCGCAGGCCAGCGGACAACAGTAATCCCGTGGACTTCGCAACCTGGATCGTTTTTCCTAACTCGGCTCGCGCACGACTAAGAATGACTTGAGCCGTAGCTGCAACTGCCAGGACCGCCAGTACGGCGAAAATAGACCCCCAACTCGGCATGCCTAACACCTCCTTCGTTCGAAATAAAAATATTGAAACCTCGATTGGACAAATGGCTGTTCTAAAGAGTGCTACAAGCTCTTTTGAACCCAGAGCATACCGGCCGTTGCCATCGGATGCGAAGCAATCGTGCCGGAGATCAGCCTAGTTTGCGGAAGTGCTTCTGTCCGATCAACCCGGAGAAAGTCAAAAGTGGTGCGGATGGTTTGAACAATACGTTTCGTTTCGCCCAGGAATTGGCTCAAATGTTGGGGCTGACTTCAGCAGCCCGCACTGGGCGGGCAGGTGGCGCAGGTACAAACAGCCAAGGATTCCAGCACAGAACCGCCATGCGCCGACCGCGATGAAGGACTTCGCGCAACTGGAAAGAAAAACTCCAGGTTCGTTAAACCCAGTTTTAAGCTCGCTCATGCAAACTTCGTAGCTTCCTGAATCTGCCGGCCCTCTCTCCTGCCTTTCCGTCTCGTCACGATCCATCAGCCGACGATCCGTCGGTCTACCGTTAACTTTCTGCGGCGTCCTAGTGAACTTCCGGGTGCAAGACGCGCTGGAAACGATCTTGCGTTTTCTTGGTCCATGCCCTTCCTTGGGCCAAGGAATCCTCAACCTTGTCGCCGACATTCTCGACCACCTTGTCCATCGTGTGTTTGATGTCGCGTTGGAGCGACTTGCACTTGTCCATTCCCACCTCGCCTGCGTGGGCGATGTCGCGCCGCGTTCTCTTTCCACTCTGGGGTGCAAACAGAAGGGCGATACCTGCCCCTAAGACACCACCTGTCACAAACATCGTCATCATATTCAGTCTCCCGTTTTCCATGTCGTTACCTCCTTAAGTGATTTTGTAAAACTTTTATTGCCTCGTTCCAATTGGCCGGGAACCCGAGTCATCTGTAATGGAGTGACTGGAGGGTCACGTCTGAGTGTTCGCTCGACATGGTGTTTTTCTTCGTACACCACCGACCTTTCTAATCCTAACAGTTCAGTGCGCTGAGCATAACTGAGGGACTCAACAGTATTGCAACGATTAGACCGCAGGTTTCAAACTCGAATCCTGCGGCTCGCCAAATGGATTGCGGTTCAGATCGCTTCAGGCCACCCAAACTAGGATCTCGAAGCCGGCTGCGAACTCGAACCAGAAGCGCTTCTGCTCGTGCGGAGTGCCTGCTCAATCGAAGGGATCAGTTTAGAAACGACTGACTTCTTGGCAATAAAGGCTAAAGCCCCGAGACGGCGGGCCTCGTTTTCATAGGCCGTATCCGTGTGGACTGTCACGAAGATAATCTTCACCGAAGGCACCATCCTCCGAAGCTGCCGAGCGGCATCGAAGCCGCTCAGCTTCGGCATGGAAACATCCAGAACGACCAAGTCCGGCTCAAGCTGCCGGGTTGCCGCAACCAAGGCCTTTCCATCTTCAAAAGTGCCCAGGACGCTGAAGCGTTCCTCCAGCAACTTTTTCAATTTTTCCCGGACCAACGGGTCATCGTCGGCCAGGAGCAGGCGTGGTCGTGTCATCCTCAACTCCAATTCGGCTTGAATTCGAAGTAGCGAGCCAATCCTCACTACCCTATCAAAGCCTAGCAGCTCCGGGTTGTCCGGGACACTCGTGGAAACCCAAGGTTCGACACAAATCAACCGCAGTCCTGGTATTCTCGCAGGCCTTGATTGCAGTGAGGCCAAGACCGGATGTCTTCGACAGTTTCAACGGTACTACGCTCGAAAAGGAGTTATGAAGGAGTGATGCCCTGCTCAACCGCGTACTTGGTCAACTCGGCGGTCGAGCGTAAATTGAGGGCACGCATGATGCCTGTCTTATGGAACTCAACAGTTCGGACCGATATGCTCAGCAGCCCAGCAATCTCTTTCGCAGTTCGGCCTTCGGCCACCAGCTGCAGAACCTCGCGCTGGCGACCTGTCAACTTGCCCGAAAACATTTTGGACGGCAAGTCACGAGAGTGACCCAGAAAGCAATCCATCAAGCCTTTAGTGAGGTGAGTAGTCAGGTAATGCCGCCCCTCCAGCGCTTCTTTGATCGCAAAGATCAGTTCGGAAGCAGCCGAGCGTTTGATGAGGTAGGCAGAGGCTCCAATCCGAAACGCTTCATTCACGTAAGCCGTCTTGTCGTGGATGGTCAGAAAGATCAGCTTCAAGTTGGGAAAGGCCTTCTTTAATTTTCGTGCGGCCTCAATGCCGTTAAGTCCTGGCATGGAAATGTCCAGAACAATGACATCCGGCTTAAGTTCCTTCGCACTCTGGAGCAGGCTGCGCCCGTCTGTCACGATACCAACCAGATCGAATGTCGGTTCCAAGAGCTTTTGAAAGCCCTGCACCACCAGAGTGTCGTCGTCGGCGAGAAGGATGCGAGCTCGGTTCATTTAAGATTTCTGGTGGTTACCTCGCCAACTGGGGACGAACCGCCAGTGAAGAGAATATTTACTTTCGCCGGCATTCGAACAGCCTCTGGCCGCCGCGATCGACATAAAGCCGAAAGGAGGAACCCCAGCGCTCCGGGACACATTGGGCCAGCGGCAGGCTCCAATGCTTGGTGGTTGGAATTGTAACAGGGATTTGACTCGATAAGGTCAGGTAGGGAGTACCTTCAGAATTCTAACGACATTCCCGTCGGGCAAGATCCATCAATGGTCCGATGTTAATCTTTATGGGACGGCTCTTAATCGGTGAGGCAGGGGCATCTCGCCAGATCGGGTTGATACGGGGATATCCCTTCCCTATCGCGATGCCGTTTAGGCCGTAGGTCGTAGCGCCATGACGAAACACAAGCGCTCCCGCGACACAGTGGGCGGGACCTTGGGTGTGGCTGGTGTGTCCTTCTCCAGAGGTTAACACTCGGGGTAACAGCAAAGCTGCCAAGAAAACTCGATTTGTTACCCCGCGTTACCCAGAAGCTAAATTTTTGATTAACAGGATCTGCGATGGACTAGTTAACTACTTTGTTTTGAATGGTGCGCCCGGCAAGACTCGAACTTGCGACCTTCTGATTCGTAGTCGGGGAAATGGGTGGCTGAGAGCCTGAACACTTTCAGCCACTTATCCACCTTCCCCCTTTTCTTTCAAGGCCTTAATCTCCTATTATTCCTGACTGTGCAGTTCCTTAACTGCACCAAGCTGAAGTGCGCAACTGCGACTAAACTGCGACCAATAAAGGCCATCATGCCCCGAAAGAACAATCCATTGAAAGAATGGAATAACGCAGCCAAGAAGGTGGGCATGCCTTCTATGATCGAGTCCGCCCGCCAATGGATTTCGTCATTTCAAAAGCACGAGCAATTGAGCCGAGACTATGTCCCCTTTTTGTCCGAGTTCCTGAAGAGGTTGGAGGAGTTAGAGAGGGCCGAGAGGGAGCTTCTTGCCGCTAAACGCAAACGGGATCTGCTACAGACACAAATCATCTCGATGATGACGGTGGACCGCCACGATACCAAGGCAGTTCTGCAACTGATTAGAGACAATCCCACTCTGAAAAATTCGCAAATCTGCGACAAGCTACGTCCAGATCTCAAAAAGGGAGATGCCGAAAAGCAACTGGAACGCAGCGCCAAGATTAAGGCCATCGCAGAGATAAGACGTAGAAATCTCAAGCCGTAAGCGCCGCAACTCTCCAACTACAAGACCCATTGTGGGCGTTTCGCTTCGCGTGGCGTAACACTTTCCTTGAAGTGTGCGACAAACGCGAGGTATCGCGACAGTGCTCGCAAATTCACTTCTGCATAGCGGGAAGGCTTATGGACAAGAAGGAACAACCAAGATTGGCCTATTCACGGAAGAGCGCCGCTGAGGCATTAGACTGCTCGCTACGTTGGCTCGACGAGCTAATCGCGGCTGGGAAAATCGCGCCGGTTAAGAAAGAAGGTAGAAAAATTCTCATTCCTGAGAAATCGCTGATGGATTTTTTGGAGGGCAAGTGAGTACTTTCAGAATGCCCCCATCGTCATCACCGAGGGAGAAAGGTATGACGTACGAGAAAAATCCTGCCACGGCCACACGAGGTCCTGTCCAAACGAGCGGTGTCGCGATGGGCCCCCGAGGTGCCCTGACCGGGGAGGTTGAGACGAGGCCTACTCGATCTACACGGCTAACCTTGAAGCAGCAGGCGCTCGATCTTCTGGAGCGAGGGTGGTCCATCATTCCGGTTCGAGGAAAGAAGGCAGCAATCGAGTGGAGGCAATTTCAAGAACGACGAATGTCGGAAGCGGAGTTGATTGCGAGCTTTGGAGCAGGCGGTGTAACCGGCATGGCTGTCGTTCTTGGAAAGGTTTCAGGCGATCTTTACTGTCGCGATTTTGATTTTCTGGAAGCCTACGAGAGATGGGAGAGGAGTCACCCTGAATTCTCGCGCCAGTTGCCCACTGTTCGCACTAGGCGGGGCATGCACGTTTATTTCAAAGACCGGGTGGGACGAAAGTCCCGCAGATACGAAGACGGCGAACTGAGGGGCAACGGCTGTTACTCTGTGATCCCTCCATCCGAACATCCGGAAGGATGTAGATATGAATGGGTTCACCATCTTCCCCCCTTGGGTGCGGTTCCAGAGATCGATACGGAACTAGTGGACTGTAACATTGAAATTGGGACTATGTTGTAGTATGCTTGGGCATGCGAGAACATATCCTAACTTTGACGCCTCCCGAACGACGAGAATTGAAAAAACGCCTGCGCTCTCGAACCTTGCCGGCCGAAGACGTGCGTCGCGCCCGGTTAATCCTGATGTTGAACCAAAGCGATTCCTACTCTCAGATCCGACAGATTCTGGCGTGCAACCGCAGTTACATCAGCCGTTGGAAACAGCGGTTTGTAGAACAACGGCTAGCTGGACTCTATGCCCGGCACCGCGGTCGGGCCGTGGCCAAAAAAACCCCGAAGTTAGAGGCTCGGATCCTGGCCTGGACCCGCAAGGCACCGGCGGACGGATCGACGCACTGGAGCACCCGCAAGTTGGCCCAGCAATTGGGTATCAATCACATGATGGTGGCGCGGGTTTGGAAACGCGCCAACCTGAGCCCCCATCGGCTGGAGCGCTATCTGGCCTCGAAGGATCCCGAGTTTGAAGCCAAAGCCGCTGATATTATTGGTCTCTATGTCCACCCCCCGCAGCATGCGGCTGTGTTTTGCGTCGATGAGAAATCGGCTATTCAAGCACTGGACCGCTTGGACCCAGTCTTACCGCTGTCGCCGGGCCGGGCCGAGCGCCACGGCTTTGAGTACTACCGACATGGCACCTTGTCGCTGTATGCCGCCTTAAACACTCGAACCGGCGAGGTATTGGGGAAAACCGCCGACCGGCACACCAGTCAAGAATTTGTGGCGTTTCTCGCCGACTTAGTGGCCCATCAACCAACCCAGCGCGAAATCCATGTGATTGTGGACAATCTTTCAGCTCACAAAACGCAACGAGTGGAAGCCTTTCTGGCCGATCATCCTCACGTGCAGCTCCACTTTACTCCGACCTATTCTTCCTGGTTGAACCAAGTGGAACTGTGGTTCGCCAAGATCGAACGAGACCTGATTGCTCGGGGCATTTTCACCTCGGTCCGCGATCTGGCACGTAAGCTGATGCGCTACATCCGTCATTACAACAAAGCCCCCAAACCCATTAAATGGATGTATCGAGATGTCTCAAACCGAATCAAACCTAGTACCGATTTATCTGTTACAGGCCACTA
>Ga0187893_10014670_pt1 | contig 10635 bp, 7 predicted proteins | sample MA1701074metaG_FD_139574 | JGI IMG/M metagenome (GOLD analysis project Ga0187893, IMG submission 139574) | White microbial mat communities from a basaltic lava cave in the Kipuka Kanohina Cave System on the Island of Hawaii, USA - MA170107-4 metaG ...
ATAGCCTGCATGCTGTATTGCCAGCCATTGTAGCCCTTCAGCGTCAGGCTTCGGAGCACAGATCTCCTCTTGTTATCATCCTTGTCCAGTTGGTTGCAGAGCCAACAGTGAACATCTTGGATTTCATGTCGGAGCAGCGCTAGGACGGTGTTTGAGACGCAAGCGCAGCCAAGCCTGCTCTGGGGCGGCTCCGCCTCCGCGGGGCACCTCATCTCGGTTTCGCCGGTATTGTGAATCAGCGTTGCACAGATGAGCCGGTACGCACTCATGAGAAGCCGGGCCGCATCGGTTCAAATTGAAGGTCGCGGAAGCTGCTCTGGGAGCCCAGATCGCATTTTCTGCACCAGTGACAGGCCATACAACGACAGCAGCAAGAATCAACTTCGAATAGATATTGCGGAACCGAACAACATTCAGATTGAGAAATCCTGAAATTGCTCCTAACTGACCGTCGTCAACTACCTTTTCCGTGATCTATTAGAACAGACGTTGGAACCGCTGCAAACGTGAAGGGATAGATGACATTTTGAGCGGCCTCAAAACAGATCCCCCCCTCTACAGAAGCTTGTCAGAAAAAGCGTATATGATTGTCCGGGAGCGGATTCTACGGAACGAACTGACATCGGGATCTGTTCTCTCCCGACGCAAACCGGCGAAGGAGTTAGGCATGAGCTTGCTCCCGGTTTCAGAGGCACTTCAGCGGCTCGAGAGTGACGGACTCGTGGAAAGCAAGCCTCGAGTGGGAACGCGCGTTCGGGTGCTCACCGCGCAGGATGTGAGGGAGCAGTACCTCGTGCGCGAAGCTCTTGAATGCCAGTCAGCGCGCCTCTTCGCCGAGAAGGCAAGTCCACGAGAGCGGCGGGAACTGGCTTGCATGGCAGAGCACATGGATGTGCTCTTCAACCGATCAGCAGCCGGTGACAACGATCATGAATTGCTTTACGTGGCCAACAGCTACCACTTTCACCTGCATTTGCGGATCGCCGAATGCACAGGATGCAATGCGTTGCGGGAAACCATTGAGAAAAACCATCTGTTGATCTTCAACTGGCTGCTTAGAGTTGGTCCGCGCAGCTTGCCGCCCCGCTTCCATCGCGAGCTCATCAAGTCCATATCTGGTTCTGATACGGAGGTGGCTGAGAAGGCAATGAGAGAGCACATTGGTTACGGTCTTGAGGAGGTCTTGCGGGGCATCGAGCGGCGGGTCCACGGCGAATGACGTCTTTCGACGAGCCGTTCTCGGGAAGGAGCTTCAATGGCACATCTGCCTCATCCCTCTTATGATCCATCCTCCCGTCACGCACTTGGAACGTACCCAGTGGGGCCTTCTGTGCCTGTTGCTCGTCTCGGTTTGGACTAACTACATCGATCGCGGCAATCTTTCCGTGGCTGCCCCGCTTTTGGGTCCTGAGCTTGGTGTCACGCCGGTGCAAATGGGCATGCTGCTCTCCTTCCTTCTTCTGGACCTATGTGCGGTTTCAATTACTGGGCGGCTGGCTGGTGGACCGCTATGGCGTCAGACTAGTTTACGGTTTGGGTTATCTGGTGTGGTCGCTGGCCACGCTGCCAACGGGGGTGGCCAATGACTTCGCCATTCTGATGGCTCTGCGCCTACTACTGGGGGCAGGGGAACCAGTGGCCCATCCAACTTACTCGAAGATCCTCGCCAGCAATTTCGCCGAGCATCAGCGAGGGCTTGCCAACGCCTTGGTGGATGTCGGCACTAAGGCTGGACCAGCTGTGGGCACGTTGCTAGGCGGATTGTTGATGACCAGCTTTGGCTGGAGATTTTTCTTTCTAGGTATCGGACTCTTGACCTTGCTGTGGCTACTGCCCTGGTGGAGTTGGGCTGGACGCGAACACCAGCTCTCAACACCGGCTCAGAAAGACCCTCGAGTCCTTCAGATTCTCGCGCGCAGGGAAGGTTGGGCAACCTTCACCGGACTGTTCTGCTTCAACTACTCCTTTTGCTTTTGCTCTCCTGGCTGCCTTCTTGCCTCGTTACTGAGCGTCACTTCTCCATGCGAATGATGGCCATTTTCGGAGTCCTGCCGTTCTGCGTGACAGCGGGAGCTTCCCTGTTATGCGGTTGGCTTCGGACCGCTGGATCTTGGGAGGCGCTGCGCCATCGAGGGTCCGCAAGGGACTGCTGGTTTCGGGACTAGTGCTGTGGGCTCTGCTTCTGCCAGCTTCGGCTGCTGCGCCACGCGCCCTGGCTATGGTGCAGCTATTGGTGCTGATGAGCGCCGCTTTTTTGGCATTGGCATGGTGACTTCAAATATCTGGGCCATTACGCAAACCATTGCCCGGCCGGTAGCCGCTGGCCAATGGACCGGGCTGCAGAACAGCATTGGGAAGCTGGGAGGAGTTATTTCGCCGATTGTCACGGGATGGATTGTCAGTCAAACGGGTTCCTTCTACCTGGCATTCGGGGCTGCCTCGATCAGCCTGCTGCTTAGCGCCCTCATCTACGGCGTGTGGCTTGGTCCCGTGGGCACCGTTCCGCTGGCGGGACTGATGCTTGATGAGTTATTTATCAAGCACTACTGTCCCAACGTTAGTTGAATAGGCAGTTGTCTGAGGTCTACTTTTTTCTCCGAGTGTGATTGACGTCCGACTAGCACTCGAACAGTGCTGTAAATCCGCCTATGCACGCACGATTCAACGCGAGAAAAAATGCCTGCTTGACAACCCGTGACCTCGGGGCTGGGTTCTGAGACGACGGAAATGGCAGATACCAAGAAGAGCAAGTCCCCTGAAGGCAGTTTGGGTCCTGCCGGGCGCGGGGCAGTTTCCGCTCAGCAGGCGAAGGCCGCCGACCGGGAGAGCAGGGCCTGGAAGTGGTGGGTTGCTGGAGTGCTCTTTCTGGCAACGGTTCTTACCTATCTGGACCGGCAAACCGTTTCGCTTTGTGGCCCGATGCTGGCCGCTGAGTTCAATCTGAGGAACGAGCAGTTCGGGCAGTTGCTGGCTGCTTTCAGGTGGACTTATGCGCTTACGCACGTCCTGGCTGGCTACCTGGCGGATCACTTTCCGGTCCGGTCGATTTACGCGTTAGCCGTTGGAGTCTGGTCCTTTGCGGGAACCGCCGGGGCTTTCGTCTCAGGTGTGCCCCAGTTGCTGTTCACACGCGCCTTGCTGGGCGTCGGTGAAGCCTTTAACTGGCCCTGTGCCACAAGGATCGTCGCCAATATGCTCCCCCCCTCGGATCGCGGCCTGGCGAGCGGGATCTTTAACAGTGGCGCGGCGGTCGGTTCGCTGGTCGCCCCCATGATCATCACTCCAATCGCAATCCGCTACGGTTGGCGCTGGGCGTTCTTCATCGTCGGCGCGGTGGGAGTGTTCTGGATTGCCTTGTGGATGTTCACTACCCGTCGTGGAACGCCAGCCCACTCAACCGTTACTTCCGTAGCGGTCGGCACCGGGGGGGACACCGTAAGCGGCTGGGCGCGCGCGATCTTTCTGCAGCCAGCGTTCTGGATGCTGGTCATGGTCGCAATCACAATCAACCCCTGCTGGTACTTTCTAAACGAGTGGATTCCGAAGTACATGCATGATCTGCGCGGGATGAGCTACCTCGCAGCCGGCCTGGTCACAATTCCGATCTTCCTCGGCGCAGACATAGGCAACCTGGCCAGCGGGGGATTGATCAAGGTGCTGACAGTGCGCGGCTGGCCGCTGCGCAAGGCGCGCGGCTTTACTTTGGCACTGGCCACCTTGTTGATTATTCCGGTAGCGCTCATCACAGAACTTCGCAATGCTCCAGCGGCCATTGCCCTGCTGACGTTGGCCGGCATTGGAATTACGTCAATCATTGCGAACTACACGGCCTGCCAGCAGGACTTCTCATTTGCAAACGTGGGAATCGTGGCGGGCATTCTGGGCATGTCTTCTAATGTCTTTGCAGCCGTTGTCAACCCGCTGATCGGACGGTACGTCGATCGCACCGGCAACTATACGTTGATCTTCGTTCTGATGGCGGCTCTGCCGGCTCTTAGCCTCGCGGCAATTCTTGTATTCGACAGCCTTGTGCACAGGCAAAAGCCGACCGGCGGGTAGGCGGACCGCGTACACCGCCCCTTCTGGTGTCTGCTGATTCTGGACAGAATCTGATCCAAGCCCCGAATTACTTCATCTACCGTTCTATTCGAGGGCCGGTTCCCAGTGGTGATTTGCTCTTGTTCCGCCGTTGTTCGAAGACTTGAAATGCGCGAGCCGCATCCCCGGTGCGACCCTGACGGCGGTAATAGGTGCCCAGAGCATAGTGAACACGCCCATCGCTATCGGACTGGGCTGCCTCTAGAGTTTCTATGGCCTCGTTAATTTGACCAAGCTTCGCTAAGGAGTGGGCCAGATAAATTCGCGACTGCTCGTCCTGAGACTTAGCCTTGACCGCAACCTGCAAATGAGGGATCGCTGCCTGCGGGTTATCGCCCAGGTGATGAATCTCGCCCAGAAGAGCGTTGGCTCTCACATTGTAGGGATCAAGCTTCAGCGCTTTTTCCAGGAAGGGAATGGCCTCTTGAAAGAGATTCTGTTTGCACTTCATCCGGGCGTACTCAATTAGGGGGTCAGGAGCGCGCTCCGACAGTGTTAATGCAATCCTATACTCTGCTTCTGCTTGCTGATCGTTGCCCTGCTGCTCCAACATTTGCGCTCGCATCATGGCAAGCAAATGAGAATTCGGCGCCAGAGATATAAGTCGAGCAAGGGCTCTTTGCGATAAACGTGTGTACAACCGAGCAGCCCAGTACGCGGTCCTGGGATCGAGCACCGCTCTTGATTGAACGTCCAGCAGCGCCTGAGTCGCTCCTAAAAGATCGCTATCCGATTCCTGACGATTCGCCCGCAAGAGGAGCTCACTGGAAGCTGCGCGACGCCCAGTGGGTGCGGCTTGCTGTCGGCGAGGTGTACTGCCCCCAGCCGCCTTGGACATACCAGTGCTGGTTTCTGCGTTTCTCCCCCCTAGGCGAAGAAGTTGAAACGTTGCGGCATTCTTCCATCTTGGTGAATTGGCATATTCCTCAAGCAATTTGATTCTGCGGTTGAGCTCAGCCGGAGGCAACCCAAGATTCTCTGGCGGGGCATCCTCCAGGCATGGCTGAAGAGTGAGTACCTGCTCTAGAGATTCCAAAGCCGCCTCTATGTTGCCCATTGCCATATTGGTATCGGCTAAACCCTCGATTGCACGGCAGTCCTTGGGGTGCCGCTTCAAGGCCTCTTCGAACTTCGTGCGGGCTGCCGTGAGACTGCCCCGTCGCAAGAGAAGCTGGCCCAGGCTGATATAGGCCTCAGGCGTGGAGGGATTGGATCTCAAAGCCTCGAGCATATGCTGCTCGGCCACAGAGTCGTCCTTCTGTTGGGCATGGGCTTCGGCAGAAATCAGCCGCAGGAAGTATTTCCCCTCCGCGGTCTCACCGAGCTTTTTTATTTCCAGTCCAGCTAGAGCAAGGTAACACTCGCCGAGACGGTAATACAGCTCCTCATTCTGGGGGGCAATCTTCATCTGCTCTAGGTATAGCAGGGAGGCATTGCGGTAATCTTCAAGGGCCAAATAGGCGCCTGCCAGAAAAAAACGCACCTCGCGGTCTGCCGGCTGCAGCCTGAGAAACTGTTGCAGAGAGGACAGCGCCCTTTCGTACTGGCCGGTGTTGAAATACGCTATTCCCCGAAACAAGTAAGCTGGAGTCAAACTCGAATCATGCAGGAGGGCGTCTGAAAAAATCCGGATGGCGTCCAGGTATCTCTTCTCAAGGTGGTACATCAAGCCGAGGTTGAGCTCGGCCGGTCCCCAATGAGGACGGATTCTCAAGATCTCCTCATAGGCCTTAATGGCTTGTTCTGTATTCTCGGACCGCTGGGCCGCCTGGGCCTTCGCCGTTAGCAGTTGCACTCGGTCGTCAGAAGTTTGGCTGTGCAACAAGCTGCCATCTCCCACGGCTACGAGAAACAAAACGGAAAGGAGAGCAATGCGGGTGGGCGTGGTACGAAAAGGAAAAAGGCCCTCTGCATTCTCAAGCGACAGATTGCCTAGGATCTTTGTTGCAGTTCGTCGGGAAGAAGGTGCTTCAAGATTGGATCTTCGAATCAAGTTCAACAGCTGAGATCTCATCGGTGTTTCTGACAAGTGCACGGGTAGCGTTCGCCACCGATTATTGCGCTTGCCTGGAAAAGCCCACCCCAAAAGACGGAAGCACACTCGTCGAGGGGACACTGGCCCCGGGTTCCGCTCCGCTTTGCTAGCAGATTGCCGTCAGGAGACATTGAGTATGAAGCCGACTGCCCAAGGACTCCAGCAACTAATACAAACGCACTAAGTAATGTTAAGTCTGGCCTTGTGCGGACCAGTGACCGAAGGGTTTGGAGTCTTTGTCCCCTTTCCCCCTTGCCAAGGGGGACAAAGGAACTCCACCTCTCTCCAAATGTACATTCCCCAGACCACTGGTTAGCACCACTGGTATGGACCGGACTCTGATTTGTAACAACGCTTAGTGCGTTTGTATTAGTCCGGCGGCGAGTGTTTGAGGTGGTGATGAGCAACTGAGCGATCTCCACACGCTGGGGATAGGCAATCGACCTTCGCAAAAGACAGTGAACGTCGGTGAAGATCCCACTGATCCCGATGTCAGGAGATCCGAGAACCACGGTCGGCAGCTTCCTGCCGACCGTGGAAAGGCTCTCGCGCGCGATGGGCGTCAAAACCGGATCTTGAGGCCTATTTGAGCCTGGCGGCCAGGATTTCGGGTGCTCGAGACTTGTCCAAATTGTGGGGTTCCTAAGAGTGCTCCTGGGTATCCGAAATTCGTGTGATTAAAGAAGTTGAAAAACTCAGCTCTTAACTCCACATGTCTGCTTTCTTGGAAAGGCCAGCGCTTGAACAAGGAAAAGTCGACATTCTCAAACCCATCCGCGCGCAGAATATTTCTGCCAGCATTACCAATGGTGAACGCGGGCGGAACCGCGAAGGCAGCAGTATTAAACCACTGCTGAGGAGTCTTTTGTGAAATCGCCTCAGGATCACCTACGAGATTGGGGGTCTGCGTGTTCCTTCCACCCACCGTTCCTATGTTTTCATTGTCCGTAGTCAGAAGCGGGTAGAAAGGTAGACCATTGTCGAATGTCACGACGCCTGCCAATGCCCAATTCCCAACTATCGCATTGGCCACCTTACTCTTGGGCTTTACTGGAAGCTCGTAGACGTAGCTGATCGCCACCCTGTGGGGCACATCATAACCTGCCGGGCCCTTGTTGGCCCTCGCATTAAATCTTGTTGGGTTGGCGAACGGCTGACCACCCAATCCACCATTCACGAAGGAGTCCAAGACATTGAGATTCTTCGACCAGGTATACGATCCCAAGAAGGTTAGACCAGTGGAAAACCGTTTTTCGATCTTGAGACTGAGCGCATTATAGTAGGAGGGAAAGATATTCATCCCGTTCAGCACATAAGGCGGGAACTCAGGACGAAGTTGTCTATCCTTAAACGATCCCGGACCAGGGGTAACCGCGGTGTTGTCAATAATCTGTCCGGACAGTTTGAGACCGTGGGATCCAAAATAGACTCCTTCCACCATCCAGGTAGGCGTGAGCTGACGCTGAATCGAAAGTGTCCATTGCTGGACGTAGGGAGTTCGGGAAGTATCTTTCCATACGTTCAAGCACTGCTGGCATCCCAAGGGAGTGCTCGACCCTTGAGCCGGGCCAGGAAACGGATTCTCAAGAAAAGCGGTTGGGACTGTCCTGTTGAGCCCAGGAGCAGACTGCGGAAAGGCGAATGGCCAATTACCACGGTTGCCTTGTTGGGTCTGACCATAGTTGTTTCCGAATGTATCAAAGAAGATGCCGTAAGACGCACGAACAACCGTCTTTGGCGTGAGTTCGTAGGCAAGTCCTACCCGCGGCTGGAAATTGTTGCGATCCGGTACCAAAGAACCCAAAGGAATTGTGGCTGCCGCGTTGGTGATTGGATTGGTTCTGTCCCAGACGTACTGACCAGTTTCATAGACAAAAGTTCCGCTGCCGATCTTATTGATCATTGGGCTGGCATAGTCCCAACGCAACCCGAGATTCAGAGTTAGTTTTGAACTGGCACGGAGGTTATCTTGAGTGTAGAGCGAGTAACCGTTGCCGCTCATATTGCCTGTACTGTCTCCGAACAGACGGCTGGCGGTTTCTGGCACCCCAAGCATAAAGGATGCGAGTGGAGATCCTGTGGTTCCGGTTGGTGCAGTCAAATCGGCGGTTTGCAGCGCGGTGAACGCCATACTAGTTCCAGAGAGGTTATTGGTTATGAACTGACTTCGGGTAACGCCCCCGCCAAACTCGAGGGTATGACGTCCAACGATTTTCTGAACGTCAGCGGTCCAAGAAAGCGCTAACTGGGGGCCGTAGATCTGCGGAGAAACGGAGAGACCCGTGTAACCCGGAATACTCACCGGCGGAAAAATGGGAATCGGTTTATTCCCCTGGAAAGGAGGAAAAACACTCCCTGTTCCTAGCGTCTTCACCAAGTCGGTGAAGTCGCGAGTATTGAAGACATTCCAGTTAATCCTCTGCATTCCAAATCTGCCGGTAATCAGGAAGCCCGGATTAAAGATGTGTGTATGGCTAGCAGCTAGATTGGTAAGACGCTTGTGATCTCTGGTACCCAGCGCAGGCAAACCTTCGCTCGTGCTGGGGTTGTACGCATCGGTGTAGCGGAAGAAGGAGTTGTCGCTCACGCCAAACTGATGATCGACTCGGGCGCTCCACTGATTGCCGTCCTGCCGAGCTCCTGCCGTATTGATATAATTCCTCCCCGGAATCACTCCAGGCGCCAAATTGGGAGTTGGATAGAATTCTTTGGCCATGGTGATTGCAGCGCGGTTTAGCAGGTTGGCGGGAATACGGTTGTTAGGAAACGGGTCTCGGATGAGTTGGCCATTAGCACCGGTTGTCGTCGTGTAGGGATTATAGATCTGCGGCAGGCCTGAAAAATCTCCGTTGATCTGCTCCGGGGTAGGAACCAAGTGTATGGAATTGTTAGCCCGGCGGATGCGGATCCCCTCGTAATATCCGAATACATACCAGCCATGCTCCTTTTTGATCAAGCCCGGAATCACCAGCGGCCCGCCTGCTGCTCCGCCAAACTGGTTCCACTTGAACGCTCCCAGAGTTGGCAAGAAGAAGCTTCTCGCATCCAGCGCGTTGTTGCGAAGAGACTCCCAAATGTCGCCATGATATTCTTTGCCACCAGACTTGGTGACAAGATTGACGTTCGCCCCTGAGGCATGACCCGAAGCCCCCGAGCTCATACCGGATTCAATCTTCATCTCGTTAATGGCCTCAGGTGGCGGAAACATCGGAATACCGTTAAACAAAGGCTCATTGTTTCCCACACCGTCCAGAGAGAAATTGTTATCTCGCTGCCTTTGGCCATAGACCGAGGGGTTCAGCGAAAGACCACCAACACTCAGGTTCACGGAATCAGGAGGGGGTACTGGCGCCACTCCAGGCGCGATCAGGATCATGCTAGTGAAATTTCTCCCCAGCATAGGCAATTCTGTGAGCTGTTTCGAATCGACGACCGTTCCTACGGTAGCAGTGGCACTCTGAAGCAGTGGCGGCGCCTCTGAGACGGTGATCTGCTCGGCCGCCTTGCCCACCTTCAGGCTGGCATTCAACGTACTGGCCTGCCCGCTGGAAAGTGTGATATTGGTCAAGGCTTCATCTGCGAAGCCAGAGGCTTTGATCACGAGCTTGTACATGCCTGGAGGGATCGCGGTAATTACATACTGGCCAATGTCATTGGTGACAGTAACGCGGTTGAACTGCTGCGTGGTGCTTTCCAAAGTGATCTCCGCCGACGGAATAGCGGCCTGCGAAGGGTCCGTCACTGTTCCACTCAGCGTCGCGGTGCTCCGCTGAGCGTAGAAATAACGGGGAGGGCTGAAAAATGTCCATGTTGCCACCAAAACGAGACACGAAAACCCCAGGGATCTCAACAACCTTGCAGATCTCACTCTCATTGAAGTTTCTCCTTGTTCATTCTTCAAAGTGGAAAAAAGAAAACGCCTTCGCGAATGACAACCTTACCAACCCGAACCTAAAACTGAGACATGCGCATCGCATAGCAGAAAACAACCTTCCAGGGATGGTGCTTTTGCAGTTGCGCTCATAGCGTTGAGCAGCCTGGCACAACGTGCGAGACCATCACCCCAACTCAGAATCAAGTTCCCTTGCAATCGATTGCATTAAAAAATCATACTCTCTAAGCAATGTCAATCCTTTTTTGATTGCATACGTAATGCGTTAGTTACGGGGGGAAGCTGAAGATTTCGCTGCACAAGAGGCGGTTTCTTGGGTAGTGTGGAGTCGCACCACACTACTAGCGAGACCGTCGATGCCCCAAGCTGTGCTTCCTGAGAGCTTCACCTTTTGCGGCCGTTGCTTCACCCAGGCGGAGTTGGTGCTGATCCAGCAGGTAGTCTCCGAGTTTGGGGCGCTGGGGATCAACGAGCTGTCGGCCACCGTTTGCGAGTTGCTGGAATGGAAGCGGCCCAGCGGACGGTCTCAAAAGCATAGGAGAGCAGGCCACCAGTTCGATCGGGCATCATGGCCGCTAGCTCCGCAAGACATGAAGCACAAGACAACTCC
>Ga0187893_10014671_pt1 | contig 10634 bp, 10 predicted proteins | sample MA1701074metaG_FD_139574 | JGI IMG/M metagenome (GOLD analysis project Ga0187893, IMG submission 139574) | White microbial mat communities from a basaltic lava cave in the Kipuka Kanohina Cave System on the Island of Hawaii, USA - MA170107-4 metaG ...
ATCCGGTACCCGCCTGCGAAAGCGAGGGCCGCCTGATGAAGACCATCGGCAAGCCGTGTGCGGGAAAACCGCACGCACGGTTTGATAGGGAGAGGCTGGCGAAAGCCAGTCTTTAACCAATGAGCACGTCGGGCGAATGCGTCGTCCCGTTTCGCGGCTACTCCGTCGCGGTCTCGATCACGGTCGGCGAGCAGAGCGATCCTGAGCGCGAGGCGGCGATGTACGCGCAGCGCGAGGAGGACGCGCGGCGCCACGTCCGCGACAACGCGGACCGGTACGCGCGGCTCTTCGCGCGGTTCGCGGCCGGCGTCGCCGGGCGGCGCCGCTTCCTCGGCCGGCTCGACCGCGAGCGGGCCGAGGCACGCGACGGCGACTACCGCACCCGGTTCGAGCCGCCGGAGGACCGGGGGCAGATCTACCTTCACCTGGCGAAGGGAGCCCCGGACGCGCTCTGCGAGAAGGTGCTCGCCGACTTCATCCTGTCGCCGGCGGTGAAGGCGCGCCTGGCGGAGGCGGGGCCGGATCACGTCGCGCGCGGCCGCGAGAAGGCGTACGACGAGTGCTTCCAGCGATGGAACTGGCACGAGCTGAGCCTCGGGCTCGCGCACGACGTCCGGTTCGCGCTCGCCAACACGGCGTGGCTGCGCGAGCAGTCGAGGGGCCCCGACTCGGAGCTGACGTGGAAGGCGCGGGCGCTGCTGTGCGCGATCGGTGAGGGGGGGATCGGCGAGCCGCTCTGGCGGCCGATCGCGGCGATCGGCGACGGCGACCGGTGGCTGCGCTGTCACGGGATGCTCCTGCGCCTGGCGAACGATGACGAGTGGCTCGACGTGCGCACGCGCGTGGCCCACGCGTTCGACCTCCGCGGCGGGTGGGACTCGTACGTCGAGGAGTGGTGGAGGCCCCTGCTCACGGCGGAGGAGTAGCCCGCCTTCGCCGCCCGTAGCACGTCTACGGCTCCCCGAACACGTGCTCGCGCAAGCCCGGGTTCGAGCCGTCGAACTTCCAGATCCAGGCGTCGAGCAGGTAGTGCGTGAGCTGCGGGAGGATGAGGAGCGGCACGACGAGGGCGACGAGCGCGGGCGGGAGATCCACCGGCAGCGTGAGTCCGCCGAAGAAGCCCGCGTGCTCCTGCCACACGAACACGTCCCAGGCGCCCTCCTCGACGTACGCGAGGAGGGCGACGAGGCCGAGGAAGAGCGGCACCGCGAGCGGGCGGTGGATGGCGCCGCGCCATCCGCGGTCGTCCGCCCAGCGGCGCCGGCCGTAGAGCCAGACGAGCGCGACATACGGCACGCCGTGCGCGACGACGTTCGTGATCGTGAACGCGAAGTCGCTGTTGAAGGCGACGATGCCGACGTACCAGACGGCGGCCGTCGAGGCGACGACGCCGATCTTGCCCCAGTTGCGCGAGCGGGTGCGGATCTGCTGAGCGACGAAGACGGCGATCGCGACGGTGTAGAACGCGACGGCGGCGGTCGACGTCCATCGCGGGAGCGGAACGAAATCGCCCGGCGTGAACCACGCGAAGACGCGCGCGCCGTCGGCGTGCCAGAAGACGAGCGGGTACACCATCGTCGCGTAGATCGCGAGCTTGTCGATCCACGCGCCGCCGCGTTCGCCCGCGCGGTGGCGGTAGAGCATGACGAAGCCGTACTGCTGGCGGACGAAGTGCCAGACGGCGACGTACGCCATCACGCGCCAGAAGACGTGCGCGCCGAAGCCGTAGAGGATCGCACCCGCCGCCCAGCACGCGATGGGAAGGCCGACGTAGAGCGCGCGCCGCCGGGCGAACTCGGCCGGGTCGAAGTACGTGCGGTAGAGCGAGCTCCAGACGTGCGCGACGTCGATGCCGACGATGAAGACGAGCCAGGCCCAGCCCGGAAGTTCCGGTGAGCGGAACTGTGGGAGGGTGAGGACGGCGACCACGGCGAGAATGGAGGGGGCGAGGAAGAAGGCGAGGTCGAAACGGGCAGACCTGATCCATCGCGACGGGCTCACGGAGCACGGAGCACGGAGCACGGGCGGGGGGGACTCGACGGTGATCACAGCGAGCTCTCGAACGGGCGGCCCATCTCGGCGAGGATTCCCTCCGCCGCGCGCACGCCCCAGTACTGCGCCTCCTCGAAGATCGAGATCCCGCTCATGTCGGAGTGCGCGAAGCGGACGCGGCCGAGCGGCGCGTGCGACTCGCGGCGCGCGGCGCCGGTGATGAAGCCCGGCGTCGGCCGGATCATCGCGTGAGCCCAGAGCATGACGTCGATCGACCGCACGAGCGATGCGATCCCGCGGTGCGCCCGCGAGAGCTCGGCGACGATCTCGTCCCGCCACGACTCCCACGTCCGCGTGAACATCGCCCGCCGCGCGGCGGAGGGGTCCATCTCCGCGAACGGCCGGTAGTACGTGAGCACGCTCGGCCCGACGTGCGCGCGCAGCGCCTGGTGCGTGGCCACGACGTAGCCGAGCGACGGGCTCTTCCAGATCACATTGTCCCAGCACGCCTCGTCCGGCAGCCGGTCGACGGTCACGTTGGCGACCATCCATGGCCCGTACGTGAATCCCTCGGGCGGCGCGTAGCCGGGGATCACGTGGCGCGCGATGAAGCGCGGCAGGGCGAAGACGACGTGCTTCGCGCGGAGGCGGGTCGACTCGCGCGTCCGCGTGTCGAGCACGTCCACCTCGCCCTCGCGCGTCGCGCGATAGACGAGCGCGTTGGTGCGGAGGCGGCCCGCGAGCTTCTCGCGCAGACGCTTCACGATCCACCCGTTGCCCTCGGGCCACGTCAGCACCTCGGGGTCGTCGACTTCGCGCGCGCAGAAATAGTGGAGGGCCGCCCAGGCGGACGTCGTGTCGATCGAGCACCCGTAGTCGTCGCGGCAGCAGTAGTCGACGTACCAGCGCAGGCGCTCGGACGTGAAGCCCTCGCGTTCCATCCACGCGCGCATCGTGAGCGCGTCGAGCGACGGGTCGGCTGTCGAGAGCTCCAGCGGTATGGCGAAGACGCGCGCGGCGCGGAACTCCGCCAGGCGCGCGTTGAAGCGCTCGACCTGCGCCGCGTCGTCGGCCGTCATGCCGACCCGCGGGAAGAGGCCGTCGACCCACCGGCCGTACATGAAGATCCGCTCGTGCGGCGCGTGGCAGAGGTACTCCTCGCGGCAGCGGTCGCCCTCCATGACGCCGAGCTCGCGGAAGAGCTCGCGCACGGCGCGGGAGGAGGCCGTGGGCACCGGCACGTAGTGCGCGGCCCACGGGTAGGGCGACACGCGGTTCTCGCCCCACCGCGAGTTGCCGCCGACCTCAGGCTCGAGCTCGAGAACTTCGCAGTCGACGCCGCACTTCGCGAGTTTCCACGCGGCGGAGAGCCCGGCGATGCCGCCGCCCACGACGACGACGGGCACGTCCCGGACCGCGGTCGGGGCCGGCAGGTTTCCGTCGCGGAGCAGGTGACCGACGTCGCGCGACGGTCCGACGATGCCTCCCTCGATCGTGCGCGCGCGCGTCGCGCAGCCTGCGACGAGCGCCGCGGAGCCGATCAGGAATTCGCGGCGAGTCGAACCCTCCTTCGCCGAGGTCCGCCGGCGAGATCGCTCACGGGCTTCGGTGGGTATCAGCTCGTTGGCCTGCGGCGACGAGCCTTCAATCCTGGAGCTTCCGCCACTCTTCATCGTAATAGTGCACGAGCATCTGGTTGTTGAGCCGGTTGGGCTCGACGGCGACGCGCTTCATGTCGTCGGGAAACTCGAAAAGCGAGCGCGCGACCGTCGCGTTCAGGAACTTGAGGCCGGGCGGAAACGCGTCCGGCACGCGGAACGGGGCCTCCCCCGCGATGACGAAGCCCCACTCGCCGAAACTCGGGACGTACGCGTGGTAGGGGGCGGTCACGAAGCCGGCGGACTGGAGCGTGGCGTCGACGCACCAGAACGCCTGGCGCGCGAAGAGCGGTGACGTGCTCTGGACGACGGCGATTCCGCCGGGGGCAAGCCGCGCGCGCAGGCGCCGGTAGAACGCCGTCGTATAGAGTTTGCCGACGGAGAAGTTGGACGGGTCGGGAAAGTCGACGACGACGAAGTCGAAGGGCTCGCCCGGGCGGTCGATCCAGAGGAACGCGTCGTCGTTCACGACGGCGACGCGCGGGTCGCGGAGCGCGCCGTCGTTGAGCCGCGAGAGCTCCGCGTGGTCGCGGAAGAGCGTCGTCATGCCGGGGTCGAGATCGACGAGGGTGACCGACTTCACGCGCGGGTCGCGGAGGATCTCCCGCACGGCGAGGCCGTCGCCGCCGCCGAGGACGAGCACACGGTCGGGCCGGGCGACGGACGCGAGGCCGGGGTGGACGAGCGCCTCGTGGTAGCGATACTCGTCGAACGACGAGAACTGCAGGTGGCCGTTGAGGTGGAGGCGGAGGTCCTGTTTGCCGCGCGTGAGGACGATGCGCTGGTACGACGTGGTCTTCGCGTAGATGACCTCGTCGGAGTAGAGGCCGCCCTCGGCGTGGTCGGTGATGGCGTCGGACGCCGCGAACCCCCCGCAGAGGACCACGAGGACCGCCGCGGCCTGGATCGGAAGGATGCCGTTCGGGCCGATCTGGGCGCGGAAGAGGCGGCACGCCCAGAGCGCGACGCCGACGTTCAGGATGCCGAAGAGGAACGACGCGCGGACGAGGCCGACCTGGGGCACGAGCCAGAGGGGGAAGAGCAGGGACGCGACGAGAGCGCCGAGGTAGTCGATCGAGAGGACCTTCGACACGAGGTCGCTGAACTGGAGCTGGTCCTTCAGGATGCGCAGGAGGAGCGGGATCTCCATGCCGACGCCGATGCCGATCATGACGACCCACGCGTAGAGCACGACGCGGAACGCGGCGATCTCCGCGAACGTGACGAAGAAGACGGCGGCCGAGATGCCGCCGAGGAACCCGACGAGGATCTCGATCTGGATGAACTGCGCGATGAGGCGCTGTCGGACGAACTTCGCGAGCCACGAGCCGACGCCCATGGAGAAGAGGTAGGTGCCGATGATGGTGGAGAACTGCGTGACGCTGTCGCCGAGGAGGTAGCTGGCGATGGTGCCGGCGAGGAGCTCGTACACCAGCCCGCACGTCGCGATGACGAAGACCGAGAGGAGAAGAGCGCGAGTCATGAGCCACGCGTGAAACGGATGGCGAAGACACACGGCCACGGCGTCCCGACGATGAACGGCGGAGGACTCAGAGGACGCGGAGAAGAGCCGATGGAATGGAGTCCCATGTCAGTTCGTGTGGATGGCGGCGGCGATGATGATGGCCAGCCCGACGGCCCAGCAGCCGAAGAGCACGGCCACCGCCGTGTTGTGCTCATCGACGAGCTCCTTCCACAGGCTTCCCGGCGTCATCTTGTCGATCGCCCAGAACGACGCGGCGAACACGATGATGCCGCCGATCGAGTAGAGGCCCGCCAGCGCCATGTGCTGGAGGTTCGCGGGGCTGAAGAGTCCCTGCATGTCTATTTCCCTCCGACGTAGTGCGTGCGATAGGCGCCCGGGTTGTCGCGGATGCTCCTGGGAACGCCCTTGATCTCGTCCGTCTGGGCGAAGCCCCATCCCAAGTAGTGGGAGGCGAGGACGCCCGCCACGAGCAGCCCGCCCCACACGCGATAGAAGTGTCTCATTCGTCGTCGTCGTCTCCGCCCGAGGAGGTCTGGACCAGCGGCCGCATCGGGAAGTCGCTCTCCAGCCAGCGCCGGTACTCGAACGACCGCTTGCGCCAGAGGAACCACCAGTGCGGGATGCAGATGAGCGGCAGCGCCAGGATGAACCACGCGACCGTCGGCACGTCGCGCTTCAAGGCGACGGAGTAGTCGAGCTGCGGCAGCGGCGTCTCCGGCTCGATGCGCAGGTACCAGCGGCCGCTGGGAACGCCGCCGACGACCGCCGTGTCCGTGCGGTTGCCCTCGCTCCAGGACTCTCCGTCGGCCACGCCCTGGTAGAACTCGACGTTGCGCCCGAAGTTGATCGCCTCCCCGGTGTCGTCGTTGATGAGCGCGTAGTTGAAGAAGGCCCAGTTGTTGTTCACGCCGGCGGTCGTGGTGACCTCGACGTTCGAGGTGCGGCCCGTGAGATCGAAGACCGGGGTGACGCGCGACTTCTCCGCGTCGGTGGACGCGTACTTGAAGTTCTGCGCGTGGACCCCCGCGTTCTGGGCGACGGCGCAGCCGACGATCTGGATCATCCAGAGCGCGCCGAAGAAGCACCAGAAGAGCATGCTCATCGCGGGCGCGGCGGCGGCGTACGGCGACGGCTGCGCGGGGCCGACGCCCTCGGGCGCGGGCGGCTCGCCCTGGAGCCGGAAGCCCTCCCACAGCAGCTTCGGGTCGAGGTACTCCCCGACGGTCCAGTGCTCCTCGTTGCCGGACTTGTCGCGGCACAGCAGGTGCGGCGGCGCGACGAAGTCCGTCATGTGCGAGCTCTCGCCGGCCTCGATCTGCCAGTTGAACTCGCCGAGGACGAAGACGATCGTCGCCTTGCCCGACTGGAACTGCTTGTACGTGCGGTCGAGATACTTCGCCTCCGCACCGGAGACGGCGGCGCGGCCGGCGACGGGCTTGAGGTACGTCCAGTGGTTGTTCGATTCCGCGAGCCACCGGTAGCCGCGATGCGGGTGCCAGAGGAGGTACTCGCGCCAGCGGTACGCGACGCCCTCGACGACGGTCTCGCGGATCAGGAAACCGATGCACTCGAACGTCTCGCCGCGGATCTCGCCGCGCGTGCCGAGCGGGAGGCGCGGCTGGATCTGCGTGTTGGCCTGGTACTTCGCGACCCGCTGGTGCCGCGCGTCGCGCGCGTCGAGAACGGCGCCGCAGTTCCCGCACGCGATGACGAGCGTGCCCGTCGATCGGACGGTCAGCGTCGCGCCGCAGTCGGCGCACGTGAACGACGAGGCGGGGGGCGGCGCGGGGGCGGGTCTCATCTACCAGCCCTCCACGGGCTTGAGGTTCGTGAACTCGAGCTGGTCGAACTCCACGTACTCGCCGACGAAGACGAGCGGCGGCTCCTCGCTGTAGTCGATGGTCGCGAAGCGCGTGTCGGGTCCGACCAGGTCCGCGACCGGCGCCTCGTAGCCGCTCTCGATCGCGAACGGAAGCTCGCCCTCGCCGCCGATGCAGTGCGAGGCCTGCTTCTCCTTCACGTCGTACGTCTTCCCGGCGATCGCGACGGCCGCGCCGAGCGTCAGCTCGTAGAACTTCGGGATCGTCTCCGCGGGTTGCGCTCGGAAGAGCACCGCGTACATTCCTTGCGTCTCGCCGAGCCAGCCGTCGACGTCGAGGTACCACTCGTTCCAGAAGCCCGCGCCGAAGCGGTACTGGATGCGGCCGATGACCTGGAAGCCGCGCCCGCGGTACCGTCCGCGCGTGCCGAGCTGGACGGGCGAGCCGTCGTCCTGGAGCTGCCCGAGCTTGCCGACGAGCTCGACGTCGAGGTCCTTGCGGAGGATGAGCGAGGAGCAGTACGGGCACGCGGCGTAGAGCGTGGACTTGGAGACGAACTTCATGTCGCCGCCGCACGACGGACAGGTGGCGTTCATCATGCGGAAGCCTCCCGCGGCGATGCGTACGAGCGGCGGAGCGTGCGCAGGACGACGCGGGCCGCCCCCAGGCGGGACTCCAGCTCCTCGCGCCACGGCCACGCGGGGCGCGGGCGGCAGCAGTACAGGTTGAAGCAGGCGCCGCCGAACTCCGGGAACGTGTGGCAGGCGAGGTGGGATTCCTTCAACATCAAGAGACCGGTGAGCCCGCGCGTGACCGGAAAGCGGTGCCACGACGCGCGCCCGACGGGGTGGAGGCCGAGCGCCTCCACGACGGACGCGAACACCCCGTCCAGCGCGCGCCGGTCGGTGAGGCGCGCGGGGGTGCAACCGGAGGCGTCGACAATCCACTCGACGCCGTATCCGCCGAGCGTGACCACTGGATCCCTCTCTTCGTGTGTTATCGGCCATCGGCAGGGGCGGGTTCACGGGTTTCGGAAGTCGTGGACCCGGCGAAGGAACGCGCCGCGGAGTCGAATCGGGATCATGCGGACGACGCTCGTGCTGCTGCTGGCGATCGGGGTCGCGGGCGATCCGAAGGAAGCCGCGGAGGTCGTCTTCGCGCCGAGCGGAAAGGACCGAGCGCTCCAGAGGCGCGTGGCGCGCGAGATCGGCGGGGCGAAGAGGAAGGTGGTCGCGGCGGTCTACCAGTTCACGTCGAAGGAAATCGCGCAGGCGCTCGTGGCGGCGAGGAACCGCGGCGTCGACGTGCGCGTGCTCGTCGACGGCCCGCAGGCGTCGTCGCTGCGCGGAGGCTGGGCCGAGGCGCTCGAGACGGTCGAGGCGGCGAAGGTGCCCGTGCGCCGCGTCTATCCCGACGGCGACAAGAAGAGCCGGTCGACGGAGGCGGGCCGCGCGAAGTTCCACCACAAGTTCGTCGTGATCGACGGCGAACGCGTGCTGACGGGCTCGTTCAACTGGACCGTCCTCGCCGACGAGGAGAATCACGAGAACCTGGTCACGATGACGGGGAAAGTCGCGGCGAAGTACGGCGAGGAATTCGACCGGGTCTGGAAGGACGACCGCATCGTGGAGTGACTCGGATCGCGAATCCCGGCTACTTCGAGAACGGCACCTTCGCGTCCACGTCGTCGATGAGCAGCACCGTGCGGCGCGCCTCCGGGCACGCGACCACGAGGCCCGTCACGCGCTCGACGTCGAGCTTGCGGTTGCCGTCGTCGCCCTTCGATTCGGCGAACACGAAGTCGGACGGCCGCAGCTCGAACGACTTCCACGCGGTCGTGACGTCGAGCGTCGCGACGTAGACTTCGTGGCCGTCGCCGCGCAGCGGCTCGATCAGACCGAGCGCGACCTTCGTCGCCGTGGACGCCTTCGCCTGGAAGACGATCGACGACGTGCCCGGCTTGAGCGCGACCGTCGTGACCATCGGGGCGGCCTTGCCGTCGGGGTACGCCATGCGGACGCAGAGCCCGCCCTTCGGGTCCTCCTTCACGCGGTCCACCCTCGGGCCGCGCACGCCCGCCTCCGCGATCGGGAACCAGACGACGATGCGGTCGAAGTCCACGACGGTCGCGATTTCCGGGAACTCCTCGAGCACCCGCAGGATCTCGCGCTCGCGCTGCTTCACGACCTTCGTGTCGGCGTACGCCGTCATCGCCTTGACGAGCGGCTCGCGCGCGGCCTCCGCCTTCTTCGCCTGCGCGGCCTCGAGGCCCTGCCGGACGAGCGCCTCGGCCTCCTGTTCGCGGCGTTGCGCGATGAGGGCGCGGCACGCGTCGCGGATCTGCGCGATCTGGGTGCCGCTCGTCCGCGCGACGTCGGTCTCGCCGTGGTCCCTCTCGAGCCGCTTGAGCGCGTCGAGCGCGTCCTCGGGCTTCTTCGACTCGAACATCCGCTGCGCCTGCTGGAGGAGCGCTCGCGCCGCCTCCTCGCGCGTCTCCGCGGCGCGACCCGCGGTCTGCCGGATTTCCGCGTCCGCCTCGCGCGCCGTGCGGGTGGAGCCGTGCGCCTGGAGGAAGCGCGCGACCTCCTCGCCGACGCGGTCCCACTCGCGCGACGCGACGCGCGTGCGCAGCTGGCGGAGCGCGTCCTCCGCGGCGAGCTCGCGCTTCACCTCGCGCGCGATGTCCTCGAGCCACTCGGCGTGCGCCTTGGCGGTCTCGGTCTCCCGCACGTCGGGCGCGAGCCGGAGGTTCACGTCGCGGATCTCCTCCCAGCGGCCCTTGGACCGCAGCTCGCCGACGCGCGCGATGGCCGCGGTCGCGTCGAGTTCGAGCGCGCAGCGGCGTTCGAGGTCGACCATCTGTGCGCGAGCGCGCGAGCGCCGGATGAGGTCGAGCGCCTCGGTCCAGCGCCTGGCCGCGATCTCCGCGTCGATGCGCCGGCGCTCGTCCGTCGCGTCGCGCGCCTCGGTCGCCAGCTCGGCGTCGCACGCGGCCAGCAGGCGCGCCGCGCGCTCGGCTTCGCGACGGCCGACGTCGGTGTCGGCGTACTGGTCGCGGAAGGCCGTGAGCTTCTCCTTCGCGAGCGACCACTCGCCTCGCGCGCGGTGCGTGTCGGCCAGGGTCCAGAGAGCGCGCGCTTCGGTCTCGCGCTTCTCGTCGGGCGCGGGCGGGGGCGGCGCGTCGGCGCGCGTCGGCGTGCCCGTCAGGATGAGCCCGAAGACGACGACGAGCGCGGCCGCGGCGACGGTGCCGGCGAGCCACCATCCGACGCGGGAGGGGGCGCGCGCGGGCGAGGCGGAGAGGAGGTCGCGGATCGCGCGGAGCAGATCGGCTCCGCCGGCCGGGCGGTCATCGCGCCGCTTCGCCAGGAGCCGCATGACGAAGGCGGCGAAGCCGGCGGAGAGCGACGGCGCGAGCGAGCGCGGGTCGGGGACGGGCGCCTCGAGGTGCTTCGTCAGCACCTGCACGGGCGTGTCGGCGACGTACGGGTGCTGGCCCGTCGTGAGCCAGAAGAGCGTCGCGCCGAGCGCGTAGAAGTCGCCGCGGATGTCGGCCGCCTCGCCGCGGATCTGTTCGGGCGGCATGTAGGCGGGCGTGCCGACGATGACGGGACCGGAGCCGGTGAGCGACTCGCGGGGCGCGCCGCGCGGCTGCTGCTTCGCGAGGCCGAAGTCGCA
>Ga0187893_10014672_pt1 | contig 10633 bp, 6 predicted proteins | sample MA1701074metaG_FD_139574 | JGI IMG/M metagenome (GOLD analysis project Ga0187893, IMG submission 139574) | White microbial mat communities from a basaltic lava cave in the Kipuka Kanohina Cave System on the Island of Hawaii, USA - MA170107-4 metaG ...
CTCCGCCACCTCGCGGGTCGAGCGTTCCGCTGCCTCGGCGACCACGGTTGCCTGATTTGCCGCCTCCCGCGCCGCAGTCGCCGCATCTAAGGCTTTGTTCGCAACATCCAGAGCTGCAAGAGCTGCTCTCGCAGTCTGTGAAGCTTGATTTGCTGTGTGCTGTGCCAGGTCAGCCGTCTGTTGAGGCCGCGTTGCCGCGTGACCAATCAGCAAAAGTAGTAGAGCGTTCCCGATGACTATAAAAAGCCACCCAAATGGCGCTCCAGCCACAGCCGCAGTATTGAGGCCGATAATCGCAGCAGCCACAAGGCCGGGCCAACGTAAGTAGAAAGCTGTTAAGCGACGATAGAGTAAAGAAGCAAAGTTAAATCCTTGCCTCAGACGCATTTTGAGCTTTAACAAGCTGTTGCCTCGCAATACTATCGGCACAGTTGACAGTCTTTGCTTTTCTTTCTGCGGAGCCAGTGATTGTTGCTGTTTTTCCGGTTGAGTTTCTCGAACAACGAGAGCGCTCACACTTCCCTCTTTTTTATCTGGAGTAAATGTCACAAACTGTTTAGCAAGTGTCGAGATGGTGGTGATGTCGGGCACTTCACGAAACGCGATCAGGTTACCCCAGGCATTGCCGTCAACCAAATGACAAGGGTAGAGCACCAACCGTCGCCAGTCATGCTTGATGCCGTAGCGAATGATTGGATACCATTCACTCGCGAGCACCCAGTAGCCCTGGTCAACTAGAAACTGAGCAAGATCATAAAAATTATAGCCTAGAGGGACAGTCTTACGGTCTTCAAACTCGCACACTATTACCCTGGGTTTTATGTTGTCCCACGGTACGCCTTTGAGCACCATCAAATCATGACCTTCCGTGTCAATCTTGAGAAAATCGATCCGAGAAAGGTTTTGTTCCTGTACGATATTCGCCACAGTCGTTACAGAAACAAAACCAGCCTGTCTATGTCCGTCGGTGAACGCAGATAAGCTGCTAATGCCGGTACTTTCCTCAGAAGTATAAAAGGGCACCTGATTGGCAGGTTTTTCACCAACCGCTCTGATATCTATGGTCAGTAACGGCTGGGAGCCGAATTTCTCTTTTAATCGGGTACAATTTTTCGGGTCAGGCTCAAACGCGAGGACCTTCCATCCCTTCCTCAAGAACGGAGAAAGTGATGAACCACGATGTGCCCCAACATCAATCATCACAGACCCCGCTGGTAGATCGGCAAGGAGATCCACGGCCAAGCGAGTCTCCTCAAAATGAGCATGCTCGTTTCGTGCATAAGGGCCAAGAAGAACCCGTTCAGCCAACGGTTTGACAAAAGCCTTCTCTCCGTTTTCGTCGGACGTGTCTTTCCCTCTTTTCTTGGCAGCTTTTGCGCCTTCTTTGATAAGTGTTTGCAGTGCTTCTGCATAGCGGGGGAGCAGGGAAGTAATGCTACTGATCTCAAGTAGGTTAAGGATCGATTCGGAATCTTGCCAAAGCTTCAGTTGAGTCTCTTCAATAGGACAAATATAAAACCGTAGCGCAGTTGATCTAATAATCCCCTGAATTTCAGCCCTTGATAACCCCGAGAAATCCTGGGAGCGCAATTCCTCGACAACCGCAACAATATCATCTACACGTCGTTCCAACAGCAGCCAAGTGAGCAGTCCGACCCGGCGACGCAGCACGACGACCTGCTTCGGGGGGATAGAGAGCCCAGGGGCGAACTCCGGCGCTGCCGGAAAATCCTGATCACTAGGGCTATAAACCCAATCGAGGACTTTTAAGACTTTATTTGCATGCGCCAAAAAATTGCTGCGAACTGTTGCATCGTGGATCCGATAGGCTGCAGAACAACTATCAACTTTATGGAATACCTCGCCACGGCGCAACAGTTGAGCCACAAAGAGCCAATCCTCTACGCTATCGAATGCAGAGAGAAAGCGCATGGAGCCAAATACTTCCGCACGTCCGAGCAGGCCATTGAGATGAATAGGGTTACCGCTTGTTTCTCTAAAGGTAACTTGTTGTGAATTTCCTAGTTGTACCCCAAGTTTTCGACCTCGCCCATCGACGAACTCCGTCACACAAAACACAAAGCGCCAATCTGGGTTTCGTCGCAATGCTTCGACCCGCCGTGCTAACACCTCAGGATAATACGCATCATCTGCGTCAAGAAATCCGATAAACTCGCCACGGGCGCACTCGAGTCCCTTATTCCTTGCGCTCGACACCCCTTTCCTGTCGTTTTTGAGCAGCCGAACACGGGGGTCTTGCTTACGTACGTTCTCTACGACCGTGGCGGTTTTATCGGTTGAACCGTCATCAATCACAAGGAGTTCCCAGTTCTCGAAGGACTGCGCCTGCACTGATGCTATAGCTTCACCAATATACCTCACCGCATTATAGGCCGGCATGATGATCGATACGGTTGGGCCTCTTGAACGGACGCCAATCGCAGTGGTCTCAGCTACAGCGCCAGTCGTAATTTTCTCATACGAAACCTTTGGGAAGATCTGCAAATGTCCGCCGATCGTTGCATCCAGGATCCGGCGGCCCTGCCGCTCGAACACCCCTTTCGCAATTGTATAGGATTGCTCCGACCGTGCGAGATCTGGATATTGCCATACCACCCCCTTCCCAAAATAATCGGGGTGAAAGTGGTTCACATCCGCAGTCGACTCAACTACTGCCTTGTTTGGTTCGCCCGTATTTTTGAAGTAATGGTCAACGCCCACTAAAACGACTTCTTCGAAGCCGAGATGAAATGCCACTTGCATTGTGCAGTAGGTGACCGTCCATCCTTCATACCAGGAAAAATCAGAAAGGTCTTCATTGAAACCGATGCGCGGGATCGACTCCATAAAAAACGTGTTCCAGTGATTTTGCAGGAGAGTGCGCCCACGGGCATTGATGAATTTGACTGAATTTAATCGATCGATATCAGCACTGAATTGCTCGATAACGTTTGGATTGACACAACAATAAAAGGTGGGTTGAAACCCCATGTTCGGATAGTTCAGATAGATTCTGTTCAAACCAAAAGTGAAAGCATTCTTGAGTCGCGACAGGTCGGTTTGTTTAATACTCGGCCCGTTTCCAATGATGTAACATTGCTCACCGACGTAGCGATTGCGAAGGTCTGAAAGCGAGAGCAGGGTAGAATTGTCAGGTGCTCTCTCATTCAACCGTGAAGAGGCAATCAGCGGCTTGTCAACCGGTCGGTCCAGGTCCACCGCTGGCGCGGTAACCCGCCCGCCAAGGGGATAAGATTTCTCATAGTTCACCCCCTTTGAGCGCAAGAGTCGCAGTACGGCATGACGCGCGGCGTCATCCTTGACCCCATGCAGAAGCGGCAATTTTCCGAAATGCGTGTGGAGAATTTGTGCAGTCGTTAATCGAGAGCGAAAATCACACAGAATCAACTCCTCACAGCTCTCAAGACTCTCTAGCGGCCAATCGTCGGGATTATTGCTGCCGGTCAGTTCACGAAAATATAGGGCAAACAAAAAGTAGTCGTAAGAAATGTCATACCCACTGAAAGCCGGACCCCAGAATGCATTATTTGCTGTTTCTGTGTCGGGGAAGGAACGCAATGGCCACCACGGATTATCATAACGCTCGAAGAAGTATTTCTCTAACGGAAGACTTCTCAACGCCGCACCATTATAAACGGAACAGCCAGCAAAGTGAGTCGGCCACATTTTGTTGCCGATCTTCCCTTGCTTGAGATGACCAAATATCGGCATCGCGCGTTGGCGCCAGCCTTCGAAAATTAATCGCAACCACTGATCCCGCAAAACGATGCAATCCGGCTCTATGACCAGAAAATGCTCTAGCTGGGTAATGTACTTAAAAATCACAAGATTCCATTGGAGAATCTTGTGTTTGCTCTCTGGTGATCGAAGCGTGTGGTTACCAGCGAATGGGTACTGATTAGGATCATCATTGCTCAGCGCCTGCGGCACCTGAATATCAGGAAGCTCGTTCGTTAATACAACCTTTCTGGATGTTTTCAATCGCTCAATCGTTTCATTGAGCTCGAGCGTTTCTAACGCACCCCCATACTGCAGATAATAGGTCGCATCTATCCCATCATCAACTGAAGAGAGGATTTCAAGGAGCAATTGAGCGGACCGCTGGTCACCTTTATGGAATGGCAATACAACATTCATATGCGTATTCATTATGGAGAAAGATTTGCCGGACGATCTTGTGTCTGTCAAACTCCTTGGGAGATTCTGGGAATGCGGCAGCAGGCCGGTGACCTCGAAGGCGGCGCAGGTGTCCTGGTCTACGACCCTCCGCACCTCCGGTGCCGCCTCCAGCTCCTCAACGAACGCATGGACACCGGGAAAGTGAGAGGAGACGTCCTGAAAGACGATCACCCCTCCTCTCCTCAGGTGCGGCAACACCTTCTCATAGTCCGCCCGGACCCCCTCGTAGGTGTGGTCGCCGTCGATGAGGCAGAAGTCAAAGCACCGCTCTCCAAGGTTCACCCGACGCGAGTCGCCGACGAGGATATCGACGTGGTTTCTCATGAAAGGGTAGCGCGCCATCGTCACTCGCGAGAACAGGTCCAGAGTTGTCGGGTACTTCTCATAACGGGAATACTCCTCGCAAATCTCGGGAGGGTAGCGGTGCATCATCGTCCGCATGAAGTCCCTCTCGAAGTACTCCCGAGAGACCGGCGAAGTGAACGTGTCCACGCAGAGGAGGCGCCCTCCGTGGCCGAGGTCGCGCAGCGCAGAGCAGATCGCGAAGGCCGAGCGACCCATGTAGGTGCCGATCTCTAGGCAGCTCAGGGCTTCCAGGTCCGTCACGAGGTTGTAGACGAAGTTCATTTCGGCCAGGCTGAACCAGCCCAGGATATCGGGCTCCTTAACCCTCCACTCGGAACGCGGTCGAGGCATGAACTCACTCCGTAATGCACAGGAAATTAAACAGTTTATTGCTCGCCATCTGACTGGCTTGACGATTCTTGGTGTTGGACCCGTTAAAGGTCAGTCTTCATAACACCTTTTCCAAGATGATATTGAAGCTGCCGACCTGACGCCAAGGATACTCCTCGTAGCGGCGCTGCCCGCGCCATTGTTGATACATCAGTGGCGATAGATAGTAAGGCTCGTGATCACGAAGCATTTTGTCACGGAAGTCGCTGAGCGATTCCTTTAAAGAATATCCTTGAAGAACATTTTGCAGGACTTGGTCTGTCAAAGTCTTAATTATCCCCTCCCCGCGCACCGTAAAATCAATCGCGTGAATCGATTTCCCTCCCACCAACAGCGCCTTGTCAATACCGAGAAGGGTGTCAAAAATCTCTTCTGACCGAATGTGCTCAAAGACACTAGTGCTAACAATCGCTTGATATTCTTGCGCCAAGTTTGTATGCGAGTTCAGCGCCTCGCGAAGGAAAGTGATCTGTGGATACTTTTGTTGCAGAGGGGCGAGCTGCACAGGACCACCGCCACGGCCATCGTACGGATCAATCACCGTCACCGCATAGTCTGCTATCAAACATGAGGCAAGCTGACAAGAGCCGCCTCCCATATCAATGATCCTCGCTCCGTTCGGAACGTGTTCTCGCACCATCTCCAAAACCCACGGGCGTTGCACGTCCTTCAAATCGCCTTTCGGTCCAAGAAGGTCAGGGTACTGTTCATAGTACCTGGTGTAATCCCGGACCGTGCTATACCCAAGGTAGACAAGCCGATAGTTGGTAAGGCAAGTAGTCATGTCGAAGTTGCTCCTCAAGCGCTTCTCAGCTGACTCGGTCGAAGGGGCTGAACCGTGCGGGCCAGCGCATAAAGGAATTGCTCCATTGCCAGCCTCCAGTTAAATGAGCCTTCTCCCCTCCGCAGAACCATGACATCCCACCACGCGAGTTCTCTGTCGCCGAGAGAGTTGGACATACTCATAACACTATGTCAGAAGGAGAGCAAATTGGTCTGACACAAAACTCACTATGGCAACGAGACGGGTTCCCCTTTGCGGTTTCTCATTCAGGCTGGTAGAAACTCCTTGTCATGAAAACTCTGCTTATTACTGGTTCAGAAGGGGGTATCGGCGAAGCTCTGTGCAGAAACTTCAAAGGCCATGGGTTCAAAGTGATCGGTCTCGATCTTGAGCGACGCTCTGCCGATCTCGATGTCTTCGTTCCGTGTGACCTGAAGCGGTTGTGCGAGGAAGAGACGTATCGAACCGACGTCTTAAGCGAGCTTCGCAATCATTGTGAAGCGGACTGCCTTCAGGTGTTAATAAATAATGCAGCGGTCCAGATCTTGAAGCCAATGGAAAGACTCCAAGCAGCCGATTGGACCCGCACGTTGAACATCAATGTGATTGCTCCTTTTCTTCTTGCTCAAGGCCTGCTTCCCTGTCTGGAAGCTGATAGTGGCTCGGTCATTAACATTGCCAGTGTGCATGCACACGCGACGAAACCCGGCTTCGTCTGCTACGCGACGAGTAAAGCGGCGTTGGTTGGTCTTACCAAGGCAATGGCAGTAGACCTTGGCCCACGAGTACGTGTCAATGCAATCTGCCCAGCAGCTACGGCAACTCCTATGTTACAGGCCGGCTTTGCGGACAACCCTACAGCACTCGCACAACTTTCCTTCATGCACCCACGCGGCAGAATCGCGTTGCCTGCCGAGATTGCCGACATCGCGTTCTTTCTTGCTTCACCCCAAGCTGACTTTCTGACAGGAACAATCCTTTATGCCGATGGCGGCATATGCGCGCGTTTACACGATCCGCTCTGAATCTCTATTCTATGGCTTCCACCCACAGATGAGCAGAGTCCCAGTGTGAAAGTTGTGGAGATTCTGCGAGGTGGCTGAAAAGTCTTCCTGATATCCTCCATAGAATCTATAGACTAGACTAAGTGGCTCCAACAGAATCTGTCGCTCAGGGTCTGTATGAAAATGCCATTCAATCTGTGGTGGTGAGTGGAAAATAAAACCCGTATCTCTCAACGCTTGTAGGTATTTGACGCCATGAGTCTTGGTAGAGGCAGGGGAGAGGTCTACTGAATGAACGACATATCCCCCATGTTTCAACAAACGAAACATGTCCTGACACGCGGGATCGATGCGGTTCAGGGGTAGATGTTCTAATACGGACACGGAAAACACGACATCGAAGTACTCATTGGAGAGATCTTTTGAGAATTCACCCAGCAATCCGTTCACAAATCGAGTGTGTAAACGCCTCTTTTGTGCGGCGGCAAACACATCCGCTTCATAAAAACCAGCCTCGTCAATCATCCAGTATTCATACTCAGCGCCTAAACGACGGTCGAAATACAGATTGAAGCCGGCCCCGACCTCCAGAATCTTTCGGGCTCCGCTGCGCTGTATCCTATCAATACAAAACAGATTGCCCATTTGTTTCAGCCCCCAAGCTTGCCCTTCAGGGAAGATGACGCCTGGGTATTTTAAAGTCAGTAAGTGCGTATCCTTAGCGTCCCACGCGTACTCTTTAAAGCGTGAACGCAATAACACAAAATCGGCGCAGGTCGCTAATCGGCACGAAGTCAAATCTTCTATCGGCACTGTGCACCTCGAGTTGTTCAAGGAAAGAAAAAACCGAGAACAAGTGATAGTTGGGAGGAAGGGGATCCCCATAAACCCAGGAACGAGTAGTGATCTCTCCCAAGTCTATAGAATGAAACCATTAGAGTTTTTGTATACGGTCCCTGATTTCCGCGTCCATCGTTCCTTTCCTGTTGGCGTCTCCATTACAACGCTCTAGTCTTTTCTCTCCGCCCTCGGCGGCGTCAGATCATCGAACGGTTGCTTCTGCCACAATGCAAGGCCTGGAGTGTACCAGGAGACAAAGGAAAAATTGATCAGATTTCCACCGTAGCGCCGTTGGATTTCTTTCAGCGCGCCGTTGACACGCGGATCTTCGCCTTCTTCCGCAATTTGGTAGGTGTTATCCAATATGATGAGTGTCTCATTTGTGATCTTTGGCCACAACAGTTCGAACTCAGCTAACACATGAGCGTACAAATGGCTCCCATCAAGAAAAGCAACTTGCACCTCCTCGTGAGCAGCAAGAATGGTTGGTAAGACCTGACGAGAATCGCCGAGGTGACACTCCACATAGCCATCGACTCCCGCTTGACGAATATTCTCTTGCGCTCGTCTATAGTTTTCTTCATCAATCTCAATCGTATGACATTTCCCAGAACGTCCCGAATCTTTCAGTGCTTGACCTAAAATAATGGAAGAGCAGCCGAAGTTTGAGCCGGTCTCTATGACGAGATTAAATTGGTGAGGATTAAGCTGGCAGAGAAGAAGGTAATACAGCATCCCCCACCCAGGGTATCCAATGGAGGCGCCAGTTTTCACCCGCGCTTCCGCAATAGTGGACACTCCTTCTTCAAGGAAAGCAAGATGCGGGTTGGGAAGAAGAGCGCGATTGTATTCGTTCCCGTAAATGCGGTGAAAGATCGGCGGTTTCATCCCTCAATTCCCAAGAAACCGAACAATTGATCCATAGCCTTCTCGCTAGCTCGCTGGACCGCCTCTCGAGTATTCGACCCATTATGGGCGCCCAAGATGCAGCGCTCCATCTTTCGGAGAGGAGAGTCCAACGGTAGCGGCTCCTTCTCAAATACGTCCAGGGCAACCGAATGCAGCCATCCACGCTGCAACGCCTCCACGAGCGCGGCTTCATCGATGAGCGGTCCCCGCGCGCAGTTCACTACGCGAACGCCGCGCTTTGTTCTTTGCAACGTCTGCTGATTTAACATATGCCGATTCTCTAAAGTCAAAGCGCAAGTGAAGATGACGAAGTCCGCTTCTTCCAGCCTTTCCGGCCACTCCGCAGTTGAGACCTCAACGGGTTTTCCCTTGAGCAGCGGGTCATACACAACGACATTCATCCCAAGCACAGCCAGACGCTTCGCGACATGTTTGCCAATGTCGCCGTACCCGACTAAAGCGACCCTTTTGCCTTGTAACGACATACCCCGGGGCTTTGGCCAGTCGCCGTTTCTCACCTGGCGATCGATCCAGAATACCTCTCGCGCCAGTCCGATCACATAACAGGTCACGACATCGGCCACCTCCGCACCAAACATGTTCGGGGTATTGGCCACAGGGATGTTGAACTCTTTCGCGGCGGCAAAATCGACATTATCGATGCCTATCCCCCATTTCACCGCTGCTTTCAGCCTTCCCCGACTGCCTGCCGCAAACACAGCCCGTGTGGCTGGATCATCCCCAATAATCCAACCATCGTGTTCCGGCACTAAGTGAATCAGTTCTTCAACCGAGAGCGTCTGTACAACCGGCGGACAGGTTGTTTCAACGCCTGCCCGCCGAAATCGTTCCGTGAATGCTTCTATCATCCCCAACATCGGCGGGCAGGTTATCAACACACGCATCAGGCATGTCCTCCTGAAGGTCGCATCGCTTTGGCTATCAACTCAGCAAGATCCCACCCGGCCTGATCATCTATATCCATCGACTCTAGCCGTGGGGTCTCAAAAAGAATCGGGCGCCGGCCAATTCTCGCCCGCGTTTGCTCGAAGCTCGATTTGGTAAAAATGTACAAGTTCGAGTTTTCCTCGAACCACGGCTCCAGATCTTGCGTGCGTTCAAGCTTCTCCGGATTATGATTGACAGTACTCCCGTCAGCGCGGTAGAAGCGCGTCTGGAACTTATTGACAGTGAATAATGAGTCCGCTGTTCCCGCGTTATTGGCTATTTGAAAGGCGTTCAGTGCTGCGCGAATCGTCTTCCCGCTGAGGAGCGGATTCGTCGCATGCGTCATCAGATAGACGTCCGCCGGCACGTTGTTGAGGTCGTCTTCGATGATGCGGTTCATGCTGACAAAGTCGCCGCAAATCTCCGGCCGTCTATCGCGAATCTCTACTCGTTCGTTGCGAATCTCCGGATACGCTTCAAGCACGCTCCTGGCGTCGGTATTGATAATGACCCGATCGACCTCACCGAGATCGAGCAGGGCGTGAAGGATCCAACTAAAGAGAGGCTTTCCGTGAAACGGTTTGAAATTTTTGCCGACAACGCGCTCACTATGTGCCTTCATTGGCAGCAGCGCAACGACCTTATATCGCTCCGTCTTCATGTGGTATTTACCTTCTGTTGCGTATCTGCTGTTCGTCTACGTCTCCCCTCATTTGGGGTAAAAATATTGCTCCTTCAGTTCACGGGACAATTTGCGATGGTCATGATTTCCACGATAAGTTCCCCAAAATTGCATTAAACGAAACATGACAATTTCCGGAAAGGCTTTCCAGGAACGTCGCTCCTGCAACGCTTCCCCTGAATCAAGAAGAACAGCGCTAATAAAGTAGCGCAGAAAGTCGGGCAATGACACGTGGATCTGCGGGAGAATGTGTTGCAAAGCGATGGCTTCTCTTTCATATCTCCGCCGGATCTGCCTCCACTCCTCCTGGTGATAGTGATACACGGCAGCTTCAGCGATATATCCCAGCTTTGAGCCGCTCTCCACTAGGCGTCTCGCCAGGTGCATGTCCTCAAGCCCGGTGAGTTCCTCATCGAACTTCTGCGTTTCCCAGGCTGAACGCCGTAACGCCGCATTGGCGTTGTTGCAAAAGAATCCTTCTTGGGGAACACGGCTCGCTTCCGGAAAATACTTGCGAAACAATTGGCGTTC
>Ga0187893_10014673_pt1 | contig 10632 bp, 11 predicted proteins | sample MA1701074metaG_FD_139574 | JGI IMG/M metagenome (GOLD analysis project Ga0187893, IMG submission 139574) | White microbial mat communities from a basaltic lava cave in the Kipuka Kanohina Cave System on the Island of Hawaii, USA - MA170107-4 metaG ...
ACCCCATCTTTCCCTAGAAATGATGACGCCATTAGAAAAAATAAACTCATTTAAGAGTGTTCAATAAGTATCTGCTACAGTAAGTCCCTCATAACTTTAAGCAGCTTCGCTGTTTTTTTAAACTTAAAGTTATATGAGGGATCAACCCCACCATCGCAGATCTGGGCACAGTTAACCTTATGAGGCAACACTATCTACCGATTTCCCCACTGCTATCACGCGTGATAGCAGTGGGGTCAAACCCCCGCACCTATGCATGGCTATAGAGGCGAGCCAATCGGGACTCCGAGACGTTCCGGAGAAGCAATTGGCGGAAGCGGCTTTTTTGCTGTCATTTTGAACCGCCGACTGGCGGTGAAGAATCTCTAATAAGACCGTAAATGAGTTGACCCACACAACCAATCGCGCAATTCTTATCAGAAATTCAGAAGTTTTGGAATTTGCTGGTGAGCAGTGTGGTAAGGCAAATTTTGATAAAATCTTGACAACGCTTATTGTTGACAGTTAAGATGCCCAAAGAACATTGATGGAGAGCTGTATGTTGAGCGGCGTTGAGTGCGCAAAATTGGCGGTTGCTATTGATGAACTCAAAAAGAAAAAAGTAGTAGCAGAAGCCAATCTCAAAGAAGCTCAGAGCCTAAATGAATCTGCCTGGTCCATGTATGGCAGTGAGTTGAGCGCAGGTGGGATGGTGGCAAAAGAACAGGGTATTGCTCGCGAAATTTGGGAATTGCAGGAACAAATTGGGCTATTGAATAAAGCCCTGAAAGGAGAAGTTGATCCCGTGGACGAAGAAAAATTGAAACAAAAACTCAACGCCGTACAGCAAAATATCGCTTCCCTAGACAACGAAAAATCTCAAATTGAAAAATCTATTGGCGATCTGCGATTTATAAAGTCAATTTTGATGCAATAAGCAGAACCGAGAAAAACTCGGTTTTTATTTTGCCAAATCAGGCACGAAAATCCGCTCCTTTGAGGTCTGAATTTAGTACGAAAAAAACACCCCCAATTCATAAGGGGTGGTGAAATGTTCAGCGTGGCGGATTTGCTTCCTGATGTTTTTTAAGGTGGGCGACATGTTGAGCCAATTTTATTTCTTCAATTTCGGTACGATCTGCATCGTAGTTGCTCCTCGTCTTCCAAATCTCATAAACCTCTTTTCCAGAAAACCCCTCACGCTCCCAAATTTCAAAAAACCTCTTTTTGCTTATCGGGGATTTAGAATCAAATTGCCCAGCCTTCTTTATATAATTAATTATATAAAAATTGCTGACGATAAAAATGAAACCAAAAACCAGCGCGCTTAGCATGGTATCTGCAACATGTCGTCCCATCAGATAACTAGCAATTATAGCGAAGTAGATATACAAGTTCAACACTGCCAGCGGATGCGGCTTCCTCATGCGAATCTCCTTTCAATTTCCTGGCTCGTATTTTACGTCAGATATAGAATAATGTCAAAATCGCCGTAAGGGTAAGTTGCTTTTTAACCGAGGCTGAGCTATTTTGAAGTTAGGTAATCAAATACTCCAAGTAAATGCTCCCAACATCAACAAAACTTGAAGAGCAACTCTTAAAAATCCGCCGGGAGGCGGAGGAAAAAGACGCTCAACAGAGAGCCGCTAAGGCCGGGCTAAGTTATTTAAATCTTACTACCGCTCCCGTGCAAGTTGATGCTTTAAAATTGATACCCGAAGAAGAGGCGCGCCGCTTATTGGTCGCGCCTTTTCAATTAAAAGTAAAGAATCTCGCTTTGGCGGTCGGCGATCCCGTTTCCAAGGGGTTAACCAAGCTGGTCAAAAGGCTAACCGAACAAGGTTATGCCGCTAAATTGTTTGTTGTTTCCCAAAGCTCGCTCAATCACGTTTGGAGTTTTTATAAATTTGTTCCCAAAGAGACCGAAGAAATCACCGGCAAGGTGAGTATCGCCGAGAAACGGCTGGATGAACTTTTTCAAAAACTCGCCACTCTGGAAAAAATTAAGCAGGAAATTCTTAGCTTTGATTTTAAAAAATTCCCTACCGGTCAGATTTTGGAGGTGGTGCTGGCCGGCGCGTTGAACAATCGCGCTTCCGATATCCACTTTGAGGCGGAAGAGAGAGGAGTAGTCCTGCGTTATCGGGTTGACGGTTCGCTGCGGGATGTCGTCAAAGACCTTCCTCACGATATTTATAGGTTTGTTGTTGCTCGGATTAAACTTCTGTCCAATCTAAAGTTAAACGTTTCCGATGCTCCCCAGGACGGCCGCTTCACTATTCGGATGAAGGAAAAAGACATTGAATTGCGCGTTGCCATCAGTCCATCGGAATTTGGAGAGGCGATTGTGATGCGGGTGTTGGACCCATCATCCATTAAGATCACTCTTTCCCAACTCGGCCTTAGGCCGGATGATTTGGAAATCATCAGACAAGAATTGAATCGGCCGAACGGAATGATTCTAAATACCGGACCGACCGGTTCCGGCAAAACTACCACGCTCTACGCGTTTTTACAGTCCAAGCGGACTCCGGAGCTGAAAATCATCACTATTGAAGATCCGATTGAGTATCACGTAGAGGGACTGGAGCAAACCCAGGTTGATTCAGAAGCCGGCTACACTTTCGCGAGCGGCCTCCGCTCAATGATGCGGCAGGATCCGGATGTCATTCTGGTCGGCGAGGTTCGGGATAAGGAAACGGCTGACATCGCTATTCAGGCGGCGCTCACCGGCCATTTGGTATTTTCCACGGTGCATGCCAATTCCGCCGCCGGCGCGGTGCCGCGCTTTTTGGATTTGGGAGTTAAACCGGTAAGCATCGGCCCCGCTTTGAAATTGGTGATTGCTCAGCGTTTAGTGCGCCGATTATGTCCGGATTGCAAAAAGCCGGTAAGGGTAACGCCGGAGTTGGACAAAAAAATCCAGCGTTTCTTAGGGGGCTTGCCGAAGCGGGTCAATCGGGACGATTATGAAAAAATCCAGATTTTTGAACCGGGAACCAACTGCGAAAAATGCGGCGGTTTCGGCTATAAAGGTCGCGTCGCGATTTTTGAACTTCTGCAAATTGCTGAAGATATGCAAAGTCTAATTTCTCCGGATGTCGGCGAGGCGGCTATCAATAAAGAAGCCGTCAAACGGGGAATGGCTACTATGCAGGAGGATGGAATTTTGAAAGTGATTTCAGGAATCTCCACCTTTGAAGAGGTGGAGGAAGTAACAGGCTTGATTAAATGGTAATCAGCATGTTTGAAAGCATTGATCTGCGGGCAACCTCCGAATAAATTCGGAGAATGCATAAGACTCTTCTAAACAAGTTTAGAAGAGGTTAGAATTTCCCCGAGGAGCAACCGAGTCGGAACAAGGTTGTCCGAAGTGTCTAAAAGAAATTCCCGCCCGCAGATCAATGTTTTCAAAAACCCGGAGGGTTTTTACCCCGAACTTGGCGAAGGACCGCTTTGCTTAACTCCGCATATTTTAGCATAGCCTTAGAAAAAAGTCAATCCCATCACATAACTTTAAGCAGCTTCGCTGTTCTCAACACTCAAAGTTATGTGAGGGATCAATCCCTACATAGATTTAAGCAGCTTTGCTGTTTTCAACACTCAAAGTTATGTGAGGGATCAAATCCGCCGTAATCCTATTCTCCTATTTTTAACTTGAGTTATAATGAAAAGGTTATGAGCGAAAACCAACCCCAGGAGGATCTCACAATAGACTCCCTTTTGCGCCCGACTGGCTGGGAGGACTATGTAGGCCAGGCGAAAACTAAAAAAAACCTGAAGATTATTTTGGAGGCGGCGAAAAAGCGTCAAGAATGTTCCGACCATCTTCTTTTTTACGGCCAAGCCGGGTTGGGCAAGACGACGCTGGCCTATTTAGTTTCTAAAGAGATGAATACAAATATTAAAGTCACCTCGGGGCCGGCGTTGGAAAAAACCGGCGACATTGCCGCCGTTTTGACTAATCTTGAAAAAGGCGACGTGCTTTTCATTGACGAAGCGCACCGGCTGAATAAAACGATTGAAGAGGTTTTGTATCCGGCGATGGAGGCGCGCAAGCTCCACCTGATGGTCGGCAAAGGGCCGTCGGCCCGTATGCTGACTTTGGATCTCCCGCCTTTCACTTTAATTGCGGCGACTACCCGGATGAACCTTCTTTCCGGGCCTTTGCGTTCCCGCTTTGGAGCAACTTTTCAACTGGATTACTACGAAAATCCGGATATTGAGGAGATCATCAAGCGTTCGGCGAAAATTTTGAAATTGAAAATTGATTCGGCGGCGGTGGCGGCGATTGCCAGGGCTTCCCGCTTCACGCCGCGGGTGGCCAACCGGCTTTTGAAAAGGGTTCGGGATTATGCCCAGGTGCATGAGATAAGAAATATAGACGGCGAGACTGCCCGAAGAACCTTAGAAATGTTGGAAATTGACAGTTTGGGTTTAGAGCCGCATGATCGCCGCCTCCTGGAAACAATCATTAAAAAATTCAAAGGCGGCCCGGTCGGCGTCGGCACTCTCGCCGCCGCCATTAATGACGATCGTGGCGCGATTGAAGATGTTTACGAGCCGTATCTTATGCGCTTGGGCTTGCTAGCCAGGACACCCGCTGGACGCGTTGTAACCGAAGCCGCCTACGAACATTTAGGAATGGCTGAGCCAGGCAAGTTGGTTTAGCAGCTTATCATTGCGAACCCGCTTCAGGCAGGTGAAGCAATCTTTACACCAATGCTTTCAAAATCTGCTGTTCAAACCAAAAAAATCGCCGCCGATTTGGCTAAAAAAATCTTAAACGCTAAACGCTTTACGCTAAACGCTAAAGTAGTTGCCCTGACCGGTGATTTGGGCGCCGGTAAAACCACCTTCACGCAAGGCTTTGTAAAGCCGCTCGGAATAAAAAATCGGATGGTCAGCCCCACATTCCTTATATTCAGAAATTATAAGGTAAAAGGTTTAAGGTATAAGGATTTTTACCATATGGACTTGTACAGAATCCACTCTCCAAAAGAATTAAACCCACTCAATTTTAAAGATATTTTAAAGGATCGCCACAATATCGTGTTGATTGAGTGGGCCGAGAAAATAAAAAAGATTTTACCAAAGGACGCAGTTTGGGTTTGGTTTGAGCACGGGAAAAAAGAGAATGAGAGAATTTTGTTATTGCGAGGAGCCCCGCGTTAAAGCAAGCTTAATGAGGGATAAACTCCGTGAAGTCATGGCTATGCCAGATCTCGCGTAGCGAGACAATCTTACATTAATGAAAACTTTACTATTAATTGACGCCAATGCGCTGATTCATCGCTTTTTCCACGCCCTGCCGCCTTTTACCGCGCCGGACGGCCGACCGACCAATTCGCTTTACGGCATCTCCGGGATTTTAATGAAGATTTTGAAGGAGCGGCAACCGCAATATATTGCCGCCGCCTTTGACCGGCCGGAGAAGACTTTTCGGGAAGAAGAGTTTAAAGAATATAAAGCTACCCGTCCGCCGACGGCCGATCAACTGGTGTCGCAGATTATTCTTGCTCCGGATGTTTTTAAGGTTTTCGGCATAAAAACTTTTGACATCGCGGGTTTTGAGGCAGACGATATTATCGGCGCTCTTACTGAAAAATTTAAAAAAGAAAAGGATTTGCGGATTATAATTCTCTCCGGCGATAATGATCTTCTCCAGCTGGTAGAAAACGGAAAAGTCCTCGGTGAAATACTAAAAACCGGGATCACCGAAACTAAAACCTACGACGAGAAAGCCGTTGAGGAGAAGTACGGACTGAAACCGTCCCAACTCCCGGATTATAAAGGATTAGTTGGCGACGTTTCCGACAATATTCCGGGCGTAAAAGGAATCGGCCCCAAAGGCGCGGCCATGCTGCTTAAAGAATTCGGAACTTTGGAAGAAGTTTTTGAAAATGCGGCGATCATTACCAGCAAAACTGTTGCTAAAAAACTGGAAGGTCAAAAAGATATCGCGCTTTTATCCAAGCGCCTTGCGACCATCCGCCGCGACGTCCCCTTGGCAGTAAAGTCTTTGGAAGATCTCCGCGCCCGCCCGCTGGATAAAACAAAGCTCAAAAACTATTTTTCAGAAATGGGCTTCAAGTCCCTTACCGATCGTTTAGAAAAATAATACGGTTGCCGGCTGGAATTTTATCACCTGCATTGGCTTTCCACTGCTATCACGCGTGATAGCAGTGGAAAATAGAATTCGTGCTATGATTCCTATCATGAAAATAAATATAAAAGTAAAAAGATCAACCAAGGGGCTACGGGGAAAAGAGGCGGAAAAATGGATGGAAGACTTATGGAATGAGTTAATAAATAAAATAACCGCCTCAAACTCCAAGAAAGAGGTAAAGAAAATCTTGGAAGGGCTGGTCAGCGATTACGAAAAGAAAATTATTTTGAGGCGTTTAGGAGTATTGGCCTTCGCAAGGAGTGGAAAATCATATCGGGAAACCAGCGAGGCGCTTTGGCTTTCCCCTAATACCATCAGCACGATAAGAAAAAATATTTTAAGCAATAAAAACTCTTATAAAAGCTATCGTAAATTTTACGGGGGGCCAAGGATGTATAGCGGCGCGACTAGGATTCCAAAATCGTTTTGGGAAGAGTTTCTTGACGTTGATCTTTGGGACCTTATTAAAAATCCTCCTCGCCCGCCCGGCACGGGAATAAAGAACAAATAAAAACTTTTGCTATCACGCGTGATAGCAAAAGTTTTTGCGGCCATCACATTAACTAAATGATAAATGAAAATAAAAAAATTGAGCTGGCGCAGTGGCTTTTAGATCCCGACGGGCAAAAAGCTTTGCCGAAAAATCTTTCGCTGTTGGAGCATCGCCTGAAAGAGGAAGGGCTTTTTGAGATTTATCAAGATATTGAATTGCCGCTCGCGCCGATTTTGGATGAGATGCGGGAAATCGGCGTTAAAGTTGACTTGGGGTATCTGGAAAAACTTGGCAAGGAACTGGGCAAAGAATTGGATGGTTTAGTTAAAGAAATCTACAAACTTGCCGGCGGCGAGTTCAATATCAATTCGCCGAAACAGCTTTCGGGAGTTTTATTTGCAAAGCTGGAGATCGGCTCGGAAGGCATTCTTAAAAGAAAGACCGGCGCTTTTGCTACTGACGTTGAGACTCTGACAGTTCTGAAAGATCGACATCCAATTATCAAGCCAATCTTAAGCTATCGTGAAATTTTCAAAGTGAAATCAACTTATGTTGACCCCCTCCGAGAATTAGCGGATAAGAATGGTCGCGTGCATACCACTTATGTCCAAACCGGAACCGCTACCGGCCGGTTGAGTTCGCGCGATCCCAACCTCCAAAATATCCCGATTGTCGGCGAGCTGGGCAAGAAGATCCGCCGAGCTTTTGCGGCGGGAAAAGGATATTCTTTGGCCGCTTTTGACTATTCGCAGATTGAGCTTCGGGTGCTGGCGACCGTTAGCAATGACCCGACAATGATTCAGGCTTTTAAAGACGATCTAGACATTCACAAACTTACCGCTTCCAAAGTTTACAATGCGCCGTTGGAGAAGGTAACGTCGGAGATGCGCTCGGCGGCGAAAACTCTTAATTTCGGCGTCAGTTACGGTATGGGGCCGCAGGCGTTCGCCAAAACAAGCGGTTTAAATGTCGCCGACGCCAAAAAATTCATTGACGAATACTACTCGGATTTTGCGGCGGTGAAAAAATGGCAGCAGGATACGATAGCCGCGGCGCGGAAAAACGGCCACGTGGCGAATCTTAACGGACGGAAGCGCTGGCTTCCCAACATTAACTGGCCGGGCCGCCGCTACGCCGCAGAAGCCGAACGGGCGGCCATTAACATGCCAATCCAAGGACTGGCGGCCGATATCATAAAAATCGCGATGATTAGAGTTGCCGCAACCCTCAAAAAAAAGAAATGGAGCGGGGAAGAAGCGCGGATGCTGCTTACCATTCACGACGAACTGATTTTTGAGATTAAAGATGATATTCTTAAAGAAGCGACGCCGCTTATACGCTCGGAAATGGAAAACGCCTATAAGTTGGCGGTGCCGCTGAGAGTGGATTCGGCGGTTGGCGATAATTGGGCAGTAATTTAACCACTAGCCACCGGCGGCTAGGCCCCAGCGGCTCTTCTTGGTTTTTGATAAAATAATGTTTAAAAAACTTTCAATGTTATTCAAAAAGAAGGAGTCAAGCGGATTTAACGTGCAGGAGGTGGCGACTTTCGTGCATCAATTCCGCGCGCCGCTTACCGCCCTAAAATGGGTTTTTGAGGCTCTGCAGAAAAGCAAGCTTACCGGCGAGGATAAAGATATGGTTAAAACCGGAGTGCAGACGAGCGAACACCTCTCTCAGATGGTGGACGACATTTTGAACCTTGCCAAACTGGAAGCTGGCGGATTGGAATTAAACATTGAAAAGATTAATTTAGTGACATTTTTGGAAATCGCCATCAACGATGCCCTGCCGGTGGCCAAGGCCTACGGCGTGGATCTTTTTGAGGACCATCCGCAAGAAATTGAAATCAACGTGAAAGCCGATCCGTTCAAGTTAGGAATGATTGTTTCCAATCTGATAGACAACGCCATCAAATACAACCGCTCCGGCGGCAGCGTGACCGTGAAAATGGAGAAAAAAGATAAAGAAGCTTTGGTTTCGGTGAAAGACACCGGCATCGGCATTCCCGAGGAGGCTAAGAAAAAACTCTTCCAGAAATTTTATCGGGCTGACAATGCCAAGGCGACTACGAAAAAAGGCACCGGCTTCGGCTTATATATCGTAAAAGAAATTGTGGAAAAACTGGGCGGTAAGATTTGGGTGGAATCCGTCCTCGGACAAGGAAGCACATTCTTTTTTACTCTGCCACTTAGCGTTTAGGGTATAGCGTTTAGCGTTTTAGAAACAAGATTATGTATGCCAAATCATACAAAGAATTAGAAGTTTGGAAAAAATCCATTGATTTGGTCGGGGCGGTTTATTCTTTGACTGAGCATCTTCCAGACAGCGAAAAATACGGATTATTTAACCAGATGCGGCGGGCTTCAATTTCTATCCCGTCAAATATAGCCGAAGGTTATAAAAGGAAAGGATTGGGAGAATATCTTCAATTTTTAAGTATAGCCGACGCTTCTGCGGCCGAATTAGAAACGCAAATTATAATTGCCAAACGAATTTATGAAAAACCGGACTATTCCATGGCTGATTCTTTATTAACGGAAGTTCAAAAAATGCTATTTGTTATGATAAGAAATTTAAAAACTAAACGCTCTAACCCCAATCGCTAAACGCTAAAACAATGCCGGAACTTCCCGAGGTAGAGACAGTAGTGCGAGATTTGAATAGGAAGGTAATAGGACGCCGCATCGTCGGGGTTTGGTTTGATTGGCCGAAGATGATCAAGGATCCGTTGGATCAATCCAAAACAAAAATCGCGCACAAGCACGTTGAAGAATTCAAAAAAGCCATTAAAGGAAAGAAAATTTTGAAAGTCCGGCGGCGCGCGAAAAACATCTTGATTTATCTTTCCGGCGATCTTTTGCTGTTGATTCATCAAAAAATGACCGGACACATGCTGGTTGGTAAATGGCAAATAGTAAATGGCAATAAGGCGAAACCTTTAGGCGAGGGGCCGATTAAAGACGACCCATATAATAAATATATCCATCTGATTCTTTATCTGGACAACGGAAAAATGCTGGCGCTCTCCGATCTTCGCAAATTTGCCAAAGCGATTTTGGGGGAAACTTCCGAGATAGAAAATTTGCCGGAATTAAAAAATTTAGGGCCGGACGCCTTGGATGCCAAATTGACTTTTAAAAAATTCTCGGAAATTATCAAAGGGCGAAGCGGTAAAATTTATCAAGTCCTGATGGATCAAGAGGTTATAACCGGAATCGGCAATATTTATTCCAACGACATTTTATGGGCGGCTAAAATCCATCCGTTTCAGCCGGCTAATAGAATTTCCGAAAAAGAAATGAAGGCGATGTATCAGGCGATGAGGAAAATATTAAACCGTGCCTTGAAGCTGCGCGGCACTTCCACCAGCGATTTTCGCGATACTTCCGGCAAAAAAGGAAAATATGGGGATGTTCGATTGGTTTATCAACGGGAAGGCGAGTTTTGCGGCCACGGCTGCGGCGGAAAAATTGTCCGCGAAAAAATCGGCGGCCGCTCCGCTCATTTTTGCCCCAAGTGCCAAAAGTTGACAAAATAACAAAATTCCTGTATAATACCACAAGATCGTTGGTAATGGCTTATCTGGACTTGGCCTGTAGCCGAGTCGCAAGGATGGGCCGCTTTACGAAAGGAGCTTGTCATGACGCGGAGGCGTGTCACCGACGAGCAGTATGGGCAGTTGTGGCGGCGTCTGGAAGAAGTGGCGCGGCGAGTGGACGAGGGAACGATTCGGTTTGAACCGACGATGGATGACTTGCAGAAACTAGTGGTAGGCAACAAGAGGGGAAGTATCCTGACTCTCACCCTCAACCCTTCCAGTTCCACTGTCGCCAACGAGGCCAAGAGGCGTGGCCTGAAGCTGGTCAACGACAGTGACCAGAGTCTCAAAGCCGGCGAGGTGGAGCTGGAGCTCTGCCAAGTTCTCCATGCGGGTGAAACCCGAGTGGACGGCGATGAGATGGTCCGGCGTGCCATCAAGATGGGCGCC
>Ga0187893_10014677_pt1 | contig 10630 bp, 7 predicted proteins | sample MA1701074metaG_FD_139574 | JGI IMG/M metagenome (GOLD analysis project Ga0187893, IMG submission 139574) | White microbial mat communities from a basaltic lava cave in the Kipuka Kanohina Cave System on the Island of Hawaii, USA - MA170107-4 metaG ...
AGCTTCCAACTCGGGCAGAGCATCTGGCATAAGGGCCTCCTTTTCTGAGTGTATCAGAACACTCAGAGAAGCGCCGCAAAAAAGGAAACCCAGTGATTTACCACTTCTGCGTCGCACACCCACCTAGAACATGGGGGTTGCATTGTTCCCTGTACCATGTACAATTGTAAGACAACGTTCTATGAGGAACTTATTTCTGTTGGTCTGCCTGTCCGTAACGGGCTATGCACAAACAGGATCACAGCCGGATTGTACTTTCCGGCGAGATCCGGATGAATATCTGACCAGGCAGTTGCGAATTCACCGCGAAGTGTTCGACAGCACGGCCAAATTCGCCGTCAGGGCATCCTCGGCGGGCGGCACTGCAAACGTCCATCCTTCGGTGCAGCCGCGCCGCAACTTCATCGACGACTACATCTTCGGACAACTGGAGTTACGCGGCATATCTTCGGCTCCCATCGCGGGAGATGAAGAGTTTCTTCGACGCGTTTCGCTCGATCTGACCGGGCGCATTCCGGCGCCTTCCGAGATTCGCGCCTTTGCAGCCGACACGGACGAAGACAAGCGCGACAAGGTCATCGAGAGGCTGCTTGCGAGTGAAGAGTTCCTGGACAAGTGGACTATGTGGTTTGGAGATCTGCTCAAGAACACCTCCTTTCCTTCGAATTTCGACCGCCAGCAGGACGGGCGCAACTCCTATCACATGTGGATTCGAAACTCGCTCAAGCAAGACAAGACGCTCCAGGAGTTCGCTTTTGAATTGATCACCGGCGCCGGGAATCATTTCGATCTGTCCGCCGGCGCTGCGAATTTCCCAATAGCGTCGAAAACGCCGATGGGCCCGATCCAGGATACCTACGACACCATGCTGTCGATGACGGCATCCACGTTCCTCGGCCTGGGCGAGATGGATTGTCTGCTCTGCCATAGCGGACGCGGGCGCCTTGACCAGGTGAACCTGTGGGGATCGAAAGTGACGCGCATGGAAGCGTGGCGGATGGCGGCATTTTTCTCGCGCTTGAACATGCCGCAGCGCAATGTGCCTATCACGGACAGGTATTACCGCAGCTTCGACGTTTCCGACCGCGCGGCAGGCACCTATGATCTGAACACGAATTGGGGCAATCGCCCGGACCGCGCGGCCGTCAACAACGTCCGAAATCTCATGCCGGAGTACATGGGTACCGGGGCCACGCCGCGGGACGGCAACTGGCGCGCCGCATTCGCCGAGAACATGGTCAAGGATCCTATGTTTGCGCGCAACTTCGCCAACCGGTTGTGGAAAGAGATGTTCAACCTGGCGCTGGTGGAGCCGGTGGACAGCATGGATCCGGCGCGCCTCGATCCAGCCAATCCGCCCGAAGCGCCCTGGACCCTGCAGGCGACGCATCCGGACCTGCTCGAGAAACTGGCAGTCTTTCTTAAGGATTACGACTACAACCCGCGCGGCTTCCTGCGAGCCATCGCGCAAACGACGGCGTACCAGCTCAGTTCCCGCTACGACGGCGAATGGAAGTATCAATATGTAAACTCGTTCGCCCGCCACTATCCGCGGCGGCTGATGGCCGAGGAAGTGCACGACGCCGTAGCCAAAGCGACGGCCATGCCCGGCTCCTATACCGTGCGCGGCTGGGAAACGCCGATTATGTGGGCGATGCAATTGCCCGAGCCCGCCGAGCCGCGCTCGAACGGCACGGTGGCGACCTTCCTTAATTTCTTTTTACGCGGCAACCGGGACTCGATGCCGCGCAGCACGAGCCTCTCCATCCTCCAGCAGATGAATCTCATGAACGATACCCTGGTATTGAACCGCGTGCGGGTTGCGGCTTCCCCAACCCTTCTCGCCGCCTCCCGGCTGGGGTCCGATGAACAGATTTTCGAAGAATTGAGCCTCCTGTTTCTTTCGCGAAAACCTACGGCGAGCGAACAAAGGATCGCTCTCGAGTATCTGGCCAAAGCCAGAGACGCAAACGAGCGCACCGCATTCATCGAAGATCTGGCTTGGGTGCTGGTGAACAAGCCCGAGTTCCTGTTCAGCTATTAAAGGAGGCCGCCATGAAAGACTACTTCGGATTCGACTGGAGCACCATTAAGGGAACGCAGTTCTGGCGGCGTCCACAACTGGAACGCAGAATGTTTTTCCGGCACGTGGCGTCTGCGGTCGGCGGGTATTTCCTGCTGCCTGGGCGGCCGCTCGAGAAAGTGGCGCAAGCCGCTCCGGCGCTTCAGAACAAAGCGAAAAACTGTATTTTTGTGTTGATGTCCGGCGGGCCCAGCCAGATCGATACGTTCGACTTCAAAGACGGCGCCTGGATGCCTCAGAGTTTCAACCCCGTCAACTACGGCGATGTGCGCTGGCCGCAAGGCGCGATGCCCCTGTTGGCGGAACAGATGAGCGAGATCGCGCTGGTGCGATCGATTCGGGCGTGGGCGCTGGTCCACAACCTGGCGCGGACGTGGGTGCAGATTGGGCGGAACCCGACTCTGAGCGGGTCGCGCATTGCGCCGCATATCGGATCCGTCGTATCGCTGGAGCTTGCCAAGCAGCAGCCCAACCGGTCCATGCCCGTGTTCGTCCACCTCAACGCGACGGCGGGGCCCGGCCCCGGCTACCTCCCTCCCGATCACAGTCCTTTTTACGTAAGCCCGAACGGCTCCGGCATGGCGAACACCACGCATCGCGACGGGGAAGCGCGTTTTAACCGCCGCTACGGCCTGCTCGGCCAGATGACGGCCGATCTGAAGGAAAGCCGCGCACTCGGCGCCGATGTGAACGAGTCGTTCGCTTTCAACGAAGCGGCGCGGCGGTTGGTATACAACGTCGATGTGAACACCATCTTTACTTTCGACCAGAACGAAAGGAACCGCTACGGGGCGACAGGTTTCGGCAATGCCTGCATCGCCGCAAGAAACCTGCTCCGGGCCCGCTCCGGTGTGCGCTTCATCCAGATCAACCAGGGCGACTGGGACCACCACGAGAATATCTACACACCCAACGCGGGTCACATGCTGCTGACCAGGCAGTTCGACACGGGCCTTGGCGCGCTGATCCAGGATTTGAAAAACGACGGTCTGCTTGCCGAGACCATGGTCGTTGCACTGGGAGAATTCGGCCGCATTCCAGGAAACCTGAACGCCGGCCGCGGGCGCGATCATCACGTCCAGCAAGCCGCTTTGTTCGCCGGCGCCGGCATTCGCGGAGGCCGAGCCATTGGCGCAACAGACGCTACTGGCGGAAACACTCGCGAATCCGGCTGGAGCCGCAACCGCGAAATCCGTGTCGAGGATGTGGAGGCGACTTTCTACTCCGCGCTCGGCATCGACTACACCACCATCCGGCGCGACGATCCCATCGGCCGCGGATTCGAGTACGTACCCTTTTCCGACCGCGACCTATACGGCCCCATAAACGAATTGTGGTAGGACACGCATCCTTGCCATTACTTATTCGACTACAATCATCGAATGAGGCGGCGTGAATTCTTAAAGGCAGGCCTGGGCGCGGCCGGCGCTTCCCCTCTGCCAGCCAAGCCCGGCAAGCCCAACTTCGTAGTAATTCTGGCCGACGACATGGGCTACTCCGACGCCGGCTGCTACGGCGGCGACATCGACACGCCCCACATCGATGCTCTGGCCAAGGGCGGCCTACGGTTCACCCAGGGCTACTCGACGGCGCGCTGCGGCCCCTCGCGAAGCTCGCTGCTAACCGGCTACTACGCCCAGCAAACGGCCAGCGATGTCATGACCCCCGGCAATATTCCGGCCTGGACGCGTTTTCTGCCGCAATACCTGAAGCCACTCGGCTATCGCAGCTATCACTCGGGCAAATGGCACATCCGCTTCGCTCCGGTCGCGGGCGCGGGCTTCGATCATTCCTACACGGAGGTGGATCAGAACCGCTTTTTCACTCCCACCGCGCGGTTGCTCGACGATGAATGGCTCCCTGTCCCCAAACTGTCCGATGGCTACTACGCCACCACCTCCATAGGCCGCCATGCCGTCAAGTGGCTGGAGGGGCACGCCAAAGAGCACGCTGAGAATCCCTTCTTCCTATACCTCGCGTTCACTTCTCCGCACTTCCCCTTGCACGCGCTTCAGCCGGACATCGATCGCTACAAAGACCGCTTCGCGGAAGGCTGGGACGCCGCCCGCCAGCGCCGCTGGCGCCGCATGCGGGACATGGGCCTGGTCAATTGCGCCCTGTCGCCGCTTGAATCGGATATGCGGCCTGCCTGGAACACTCCCGACACGCAGTTGACAGCCGCGATTGGTCCCGGCGAAGTCACAAAAGCCGTTCCCTGGTCGAGCCTGACGGCGGAACAGAAAAAACTCCAGCGCACCAAGATGGCCATTCACGCCGCCATGATTACGCGCATGGATTTCGAGATCGGCCGCGTCGTGGCCCAACTGAAATCGATGGACGCATTCGACAACACGGTGATTGTGTTTCTCTCCGACAACGGCGCCAGCTCCGAGCAACTGATTCGCGGCGATGGCCACGACTCCAGCGCACCGCCCGGCTCGGCCATGACACATTTGTGCCTCGGCCCAGGTTGGTCCAGCGCGGCGAACACCCCGTTCCGCCTTCATAAGTCCTGGGTGCATGAGGGAGGCATTGCTTCTCCCTGGATCATGCATTGGCCCGCCGGTGTCAAGGATCGTGGCAGGTTGCGCCATAACCCGTGCCACTTTATTGACATCGCTCCCAGCCTTGTCGAGCTGGCGGGAGGAAAGCCGGATGCGCCTGCCGGTGAGGGAGCTCCACCCCCTTCCGGCCGCAGCCTGGTTCCCGCACTGGCGCGAGATAACGCCGTCCCGCATGACTACATATACTTCCATCATTCCAATAACCGGGCCTTGCGCGCCGGCGACGTGAAACTTGTGGCTGCAGGCGCTGAAGGACCTTGGGAGCTATACGATCTCAGCAAGGATCGCGCGGAGCAAAACAATCTGGCGGGCTCTCAACCCGCCAAAACCAGCCAACTGGCCGAATTATGGAAAACGGCCGATACATCTTTCGTTAAAGCTCGGGAGGCCGCCACGCCGATAGGAAGAGAGGTGCGCCGCATGCCCTCGCGGCCCAGTGGCGGAGAAAGGGATTGAGTCTGGCAACCCTGCCCCTACCTGTTGGGTTACAAACGAATTCTCTACATCCCCTTGAATGCCCCTTGCGTTTTCCCGCCACCCCGGCTACCATAGAGCCATCCCCCGAGTCCGGGTTCCGGCCCGGTGAATCTTTCCCTATTGTGGGGTGGTAGTGCTTCAACTTCGTCGTCTGGAAATCCAAGGGTTCAAATCTTTTGCGGAACGTACGGAACTCCGCTTCCTAGGCACCGGTTTCGCGGGTGTCGTGGGGCCGAATGGCTGCGGCAAGTCCAATCTGGCTGATGCCATCAGTTGGGTTCTCGGCGAGCAGTCGGCCAAGAGCCTGCGCGGAAGCCGCATGGAAGATGTGATCTTCTCCGGGACACGGGACCGCAAGGCGGTCGGGATGGCTTCGGTGACCATGATGCTGGTGGACCCGAACCACAGCAAGAATGAGGAGCAGGCGGCCACAACCAACGGACACGCCAACGGGAAAACGAACGGGCATCCTCGGCCGAAAGAGGTCACCATTACCCGGCGGCTGTTCCGCTCCGGCGAGAGCGAATACCTCATCGACGGCAAACACGCCCGGTTGCGCGATATTCAAGACATTTTCATGGGCACCGGACTGGGGCCGGAAAGCTACGCAATCATTGAACAGGGCCGGATTACGCAGATTCTGAGCACCAAGCCGCAGGAGCGCCGGGCGGTGATCGAAGAAGCGGCCGGAGTGAGCAAATTCAAAACGAGGCGGCGTCTGGCGGAGGCAAAGCTCGAAAGCTCCAAACAGAATCTCGCGCGCGTATTCGACATCCTTGAGGAAGTCGGCCGTCAGGCGAACTCTTTGAAGCGCCAGGCGGCAAAGGCGAGGCGCTACGAAGAGCTGAAGACCCAGATGCTCGCCTATCTGCGCCGCGCGCTGCTTGGCCGTTACATGGTGCGCCAGCGCGAGGCGGCCAAAACGGCGCTCGATTTAAACGACGCCAATCGCAACTTCCAGCAGCTCTCGGCGCAAGTGAGCGAAAAGGAAAAACTGCAAGCTTCCCTTCAGGAGCAGTGCTTTTCCTTCGAACATGAGCTTACAGGCCGGCGAGGCGCGCTCTCCGAGTTCCGCGTGGAAGCCGAACGAACCCGCGGCCGGCTGGAATCGCAAGCCGCGCTGGCAGCGACCATCGAAAAGCGTCTGGGGCAGGGAGAAACGGAAATCCAGGACATGGAAGGGCGCGAGAAACTGTTGGAACAGGAGTTCCAATCTCACGCCGACACACTGGCGGAATTGAACCTGCAGGCCGAGCAGTCGCGGGTCCGGCTGGAACAAAAGCGTGAGGAGCGGGACCGGCGGCAAGCTGAACTGCGCGAGCGGGAACAGTCGATCGAGACGGGACGTCAAGCGGTCTTGAAACTGCTTGGGGAATCCTCCGCGCTCAAAAACCAGCTTGCGCAGATCGGCGAGTACCTTTCCGGTCTGGAACGCGAAAAAACCCGGTCACGCGGCGAAGCCGAAGCCGCCACCGGCGATCTGAAGCGGATTCAGAAACAGAAAGATGAAATCGCGGAACAAATCGCGGCCCGGCAGATGGATCTGATGTCGACCGCCGGCGAGCGCCGGGAAGCGGAACAGGAGTTGCACGAGCGGCGGGGGCGTGCGTCCGAACTCGGCCGGACTCTGGAACAATGCCGCGCCGATCTGTCCCGGCTCCGGGCGCGCCGCGATTCCACTCAGGAGATCCTCTCCCACCGTTCCTACACGACCGAGTCGGTGAAGCGGCTGTTTACCGCAATCGAACAAGGCGAAGCGCGCGAGTTGGAACCACTGGGCGTACTGGCGGATTTCGTCGAGGTAACTCCTTCCTGGGAAAAGGCCACCGAAGAATTCCTGCATGAGGAGTTGGAGTATGTCGTCGTGCGCTCATGGGATGACGCCGCCAAAGGCGTCGATTTCATGCGCAGCGATCTGGACGGGCGCGCCACGTTTCTCGTCCACCCGGAGCCGGATTCCTCGATTCCTTCCACCGCCCCACAGGAGCCTTCGATCGGTCCTGAGACAGGAATTGTAGCCAAACTCAGCGGGCAGCTTCGCATGACCAACGGTCTCACCAAGGCGCCCGCGGAATTAATCCCACGCCTGGCGCGATGTTTCCTGGTGGAAAACCGCGCCGTGGCCCAAAGGCTCTCCCTGCAATATCCCGATCTGTATTTTCTACTTGCCGACGGCGTCTCCTATCATGGCCACGCGGTGAGCGGAGGAAAGAAGACCGGACGCGGCCCGTTGGCCCTCAAGCGGGAGTTGCGCGAATTGATTGTGCTGGTTGAGGAAAAGCAGGCCGCGGAAGACGGGCAGGCCCGCGACCTTAAGACACTGGAAAACGAGATCACGGCGCTGAGCGAGGATCTTGACCGGCTTAAGGGCAAACAGCAGGCCCAGGAAAAAGACGCACTGGCTCTCGATCACGAGATGCGAAAGCTCGGCGAGGATCTGAGCCGGACCAATCAACGATTATCCGTCGTGGGGCTGGAAATGGAGCGGCTCAAAACGGAAAGCGCCAAGGCGGATTCACGCCGGATCGAGATCGAACAAAACTACGAACGCGCCGAACAATTGCGTCTTCAGGAAGAGCAAGCTCTCGAGTCCGCGCGGCACGAAATCGGCGAATGCCAATCGAGAGCGGCGCATGTAGCCGAGGAGCATGCCGCCGTCAGGGAAGAGTTGGCGGGGCTGGAAGAGCGCCGAAGGGCTGAGCAGGCCGCGCGCGCGCGGCTCGATAGCCAGATCCGGGAGTTGGCGGCTCGCAGGCGGGAGCTTTCGCTCGAGATTGAGCGTCTCGGCGTTGAGCGCGCGCGCCTGCTGGCCGATAATTTCGAACTCGATGCCGTACTTGCGGAGATGGCGTCAAAGATCGCTCGATGCGAAGAAGAGGTGCGGGCGCTTGAAGAGCAGGAAAGACAAACACGCGCCCAATTGACCGCCGTTGAAGAAGCGCTTAGAGGCGTTCGCGCGGCCGCATCCGCCTCGCAGGAAAGCCGCGGCCAGATCGAAGTGCAACTGGTAAAACTGGAATCGGAATTGCAATATCTCGAAGAAACTTCGCGCAAAGAATTCCAGTGTTCCCTTGAAGAGCTTTCCCGCGGCGAGGAGATCGTTCCGGAGGAATCCGAACTGGCCGAAGCCGAGATCAAACACCAGGAGTTGCGAACCCGAATCGAGAACCTGGGGCCGGTGAATCCTCAGGCCATGGAAGAGTTTGAAGAGGCCCAGCAGCGCTACGACTTCCTTAATGTGCAGCGGCAGGATCTGCTCGATTCCATTCGCGACACCGAAAAGGCCATCCAGGAAATTGATGTCGAATCGCGCCGCCGCTTCAACGATGCTTTCCTCGCCATCAACGACAACTTCAAGGCGATGTTCACCACGCTGTTCCATGGAGGCGCAGGCGAAATGCGCCTCACGGACCCGGAGAACGAATCCGAATCCGGCATCGATATCATGGCTTCGCCCCCTGGAAAACGGTTGCAGAACGTGTTGCTGCTTTCCGGCGGGGAGCGCTCGCTGACGGCGATGGCCTTGCTGCTGGCCATCTTCCAGTATCAGCCCAGTCCGTTCTGTGTGCTGGATGAAGTGGACGCGGCGCTCGATGAAGCTAATATCACCAGGCTCGTGAAACTGTTGAAGCAGATGGCGCATGAGACGCAGTTCATCACGATCACACACGCCAAACACACCATGGAAGCCTCCGAGACGCTTTATGGGGTCACCATGCAGGAGCCCGGAGTTTCCAAGATCGTTTCCGTTCGCTTCCAGGAAACGGCGCCACTTCCCAAGGTGACGCCCGAGTACGTAATGGCAATCGGCGCCGATTAGAATAGCGCTTCATAAAAACATTCACGCATGATTTCAATGCTCTGAGCGGGCAAAGTCTCATGCGCTCCTGCCGGATAGCCGGCGAAGCTTCGATAAAATGGAAGACATGGAGAAAACCGTTCGCATCTTCAGAAGCTTCGAAGAAGCCGATGCGGCGGACGTCTCCGCGCGAAGCCGCATGACCCCGCAGGAACGCGTTGCGATATTCTTCGCGATCAGGGAAAGGACCTGCCCCGATGCCGTTGAGCAAGGACTTGCAAGAGTTTGTCGAGTGCTTAAACTCGAACAAAGTTGAGTACCTGATTGTGGGCGCGCTCGCGGTTTCCTGGCATGGATTCCCCAGGTTCTCCGCCGACATCGACTTCTTCCTCCGCCCGAGCGTGGAAAACGCGGAGCGGGTTCTTCGCGCGATCAGGCAGTTTGGATTCGGAAGCCTGCCGGTTATGATCGAAGACCTGGTGACTCCGGGGCAAGTGATCCAACTCGGGCATGAGCCAAACCGCATCGATCTAATGACCTCCATCTCGGGAGTTGCGTTCGAAGAGGCATGGCCGGCCCGCGTGGAAGGGCAGATTGATGGAGTTCCGATGACGTTTATCGGGCGGGCCGCCCTGCTGCGAAATAAAGAGGCCACCGGGCGGAGCAAGGATCGCATTGACCTCGAAGAATTGCTAAAGCAGGATCCTGAACCTTAATAGTGTGTTCCTGCAGTGAGCCGAGTTTATACCCGCGGGACTCCTCGGCATTCTTAAACAGTATGTCGCATTTCTTTAATCTGACCCCGCCTAGGGTAGCTTTCCGGCACGGGGCCAGTTGTCCTCCCAGACCAGCTCCGAGATCTGCAAATGAGGCTGCCCGCTGGTTCCATGGTAGGCATGAAAGAACAGGTGGTCGCCAACAGGCTGCTGAAGGATCGCCTGGTGGCCGGGACCGCGCCAGTTCGGCGTGGTTGCTTCGATCAACAGCGATCCGCCGCCTCCGTCATCGGCTTTCCCGTCTTGTCGACGTAGGGGCCAGTGATATCGCGGGACCGGCCTACGACGACATTGTAGGTGCTCTTCACCCCACGGCAGCAGCGATCAAACGAAACAAACAGGTACCAGTAATCGCCGTGCTTAATGATAAATGGCGCTTCCACCGAACCTCGGACGGGGTCTGAGCGGTCACGGCTGGAGAGCGAATGCATCCTGGAGTCGGTTGTTGAGAGTTTTCCAGTCGCCGGATCGATTCGCCGCATCTTGATGCCGTCCCAGAAGCTGCCCCAGTTGATCCAGATGTTCTCAACCTCGATGACCAGGTTGGCGTCGATAGCGTTCCAGTCGTCATTCTCCTCATGCGAACGAAGCACCATTCCCTCGTCCCGCCATTTGTAATTGGGGCTTGAAGGATCGAGCGTCTTGTTCGTCGCCAGTCCGATCGCCGAGTTCCTGCTCCCGAACGAAGAAAGCGAATAGTAAATGTGGAATTTACCGTTGAAGTAAGAAATGTCCGGCGCCCACGCGTTCCGGGCGCGAGGGATTTCGTTAGCGACCGTTCCGGAAGCTTCTCAAAGACGAACCCTGAGTGTTTCCACTTGCGCATGTCTTTTGAGCTGCGAATGGGGATGATACCCTCGCCTTTTCGCCCACCGGAGCAGAACACGTAATACGTATCTCCCTCCTGGATGACAACAGGATCGTGAACTCC
>Ga0187893_10014678_pt1 | contig 10630 bp, 6 predicted proteins | sample MA1701074metaG_FD_139574 | JGI IMG/M metagenome (GOLD analysis project Ga0187893, IMG submission 139574) | White microbial mat communities from a basaltic lava cave in the Kipuka Kanohina Cave System on the Island of Hawaii, USA - MA170107-4 metaG ...
CGAAAGTGGAAGCGGACGAGCCGCCGCCCCGTCACGGCTTTTTTCGAACAGCCCTGAGATGGTTCTCAGGGAAACTGAGACGAATGTTTCGAGGCAAACCTCAATCAACTCTTTCTTGAAAAATCCAGTCGTAATCTCGACAGCAATAGCAATGCTCAAACCCGCCTGCGAAGTGTGAACGATTACCCGGCTTGTATCTTCATTCGGGCAAAGTTAAACTTTGTCTTTCTTTCAGACTGCCCCTTCAAATCGGTCGAGCCGATGGCGAAAGCATCGCAAAATCAGAGGGCAGTCCGGCTCTCCCGCTGTCGAGAAAAATTTTATCAAGAGGCACAGATATGAAATATCGCGCACTTCGTTATTCTGTCGCTTTGATTTTGATCGCCGTTCTGATCGTCTTCGTTCTATTGCGATCAACCAGAGAGCGCAGGGCTGATTTAAATCTCGAACGCCTCATCGCCGCGCTCGAAAAAAAGAGCGAAGGGTATGACGAACCTGCCGAGCGGCAGGAATTTTTCAATCTCAAACGCTCGCCTGACGGACGAAGCCCCATTCGCAGAGAGTGGTATGTAAAGGCTGCCGAGCATGCTGAAGCGATGCCTCAGTATTCGACCGCGCTCGCTACTTTCCATCCCCCTGCGCGCAGTATGCCGAAAGAGACCCGCGAGCGATTAGACCTCGGCGCGTGGACTCAACTCGGCCCCGGCAACATAGGCGGGCGCACGCGCGCTTTGCTCATAGAGCCGAACACGCCATCGATTATGTATACGGCAGGGGTCGCGGGCGGCGTGTGGAAAACCACGAACGCCGGGTTGGACTGGGCTCCGCTAGGCGATATGCTGCCGAATCTGGCCGTATGCTCTCTGGCTTTCGATCCGACTGATACGAGCGTCATATACGCCGGGACTGGCGAGGGTTATTTCAACTCTGACATGGTTCGCGGCGCGGGGATTTACAAAACGACCGACGCTGGAGCAAGCTGGACTCAACTAGCGAACACCACGACGACCGATTTTCATTATGTCAACGATCTGGTTGTGAGCCGCAACGATAATAATCGCGTCTATGCCGCAACGCGCACAGGCGTGTGGACGAGCGCGGACGGCGGAGACAACTGGACGCGCTCGCTCGATCCCCTCAATGCCGGAGGCTTCACGGTTCAGGGCGGCTGTCTCGACCTCGCCATGCGAACCGATCAGGCGACCGATTATCTGTTCGCTTCGTGCGGCTCTTTCACTCAATCGACAGTTTATCGTAACACCGACACGGCAGGCGCGGGCGTGTGGACAGCAGTATTGAACGAAACAGGAATGGGCAGAACCTCGCTCGCCATCGCTCCTTCGGATCAGAGCATCGTCTACGCTCTGGCTTCGAGCAACTTCGCGGGAACCTATAACCTCGGACTGCTCGCGGTGTTTCGATCAACTTCAAACGGCGATGACGGCTCGTGGACGGCTCGTGTCCGAAACACTGACGCAACGAAGCTCAACACCGTACTGCTTTCAAATCCGCTCATCGCTTTTCTCTCAGAGTGCGGGCAGGGCGGCAATTCGTTTCTCAATCAAGGGTGGTATGACAATGTGATCGCCGTCGATCCCGTAAATCCGAATCGTGTGTGGGCAGGCGGCGTTGATCTCTTCCGCTCCGACGACGGCGGGCAGAACTGGGGTATAGCTTCATACTGGTGGGCTAATCCTCCCGGCTTCAATGAAGGTCCCGCTTTGCGCACAGGACCTTACTCTCATGCCGATCAGCATGGAATCTTTTTCCACCCGCAGTACAACGGCACTACCAACAGGACGATGTATGTTACGAGCGACGGCGGCGTGCTTGTAACCGATAATGCGCTGGCAAGTCTCGCAACAGGCACGAGAGCGCCTTGCGACACCAGCAATACCGGCGTGCGCTGGGCTTCTCTGAGCCGCAGCTACGGGGTGACTCAGTTCTATCACGGCCTTCCTTATCCGAACGGATTGACATATATGGGCGGCACTCAGGACAACGGCACGCTTCGGGGAACGGACTCGTCGGGGATAAACGGATGGGATGAAGTATTCGGCGGAGACGGCGGCTATGTCGCAATCGATCCGACCGACTCAGACAACATTTACCTTGAAACGACGAGGCTTTCGATTCGTCGCTCGACCGACGGGGGCAGCACATTTTTCACAGGGACGAGCGGCATATTTGAGTCGAGCGGCAATTTTCAATTCATCAACACCTTCATAATGGATCCGAGCATTCCCCAACGTCTGTGGACGGGCGGAAGATCGCTGTGGCGCACGTCGGACGGAGCCGTAAGCTGGACTCAGGCCAGCGCGCAACTAAGTGTGGATCGCTCGGTGAGCGCGATAGCAATAGCGCCGACCAACTCGAACCGTGTTCTTGTCGGACTGAGTGGAAGCACAGTCGGCGGGGGCTTCATCCATCGCAACGACGCGGCGCTCACAGCGAACTTCGCGACCCTCTGGCCGGGAGTTCAGCCGAGACTGGGGTTCGTCTCGTGGGTCACATTCGATCCCGCGAACGAGAACGTGGCTTATGCCACCTATTCGACGTTCGGCGGGGATCACGTCTACAAGAGCACAGACGCGGGCGCGACGTGGACGAGCATCGATGGCACGGGAGATACGGGCATACCCGATATTCCAGTTCATTGCATCGTCGTAGATCACGCGGATTCGCAGCGGCTCTACATCGGAACTGACATCGGCGTCTTCGTCTCGCTCGACGGCGGCGCGACATGGGCGCGTGAAAACACGGGCTTTGCCAACGTGACGACCGAGTCGCTCGCCATCGGAAGCGTAGGATCGAACAACTTTTTGTTTGCGTTCACGCACGGGCGCGGCGTGTGGAGAGTGACGCTCGGCCCTGCTGTTCCGAAAATTCTGTCGGCTTCGGTCAAAGGCAAAAAGCTGTTCGTTTTCGGTCAGGGCTTCGACGATGACGCAAGCCTGTTTCTCAACGGCGAGCGGCAGAAGACCAAAAACGATTCAGACAGCATCAACACGAATCTTATATGCAAGAAGGCCGGAAAGAAGATCGACGTGGGCGAGAAGGTAGACCTTCAGGTGCGACTCGCGGGCGGCGGCTCAACGCCTGTGTTCTCCTACACGCGCCCGTGAAATAACGGCTGTGATGAAACAGGACGCGGATTGATGTGGATGTCTGATCCGTGTCCTGTTTCGGGAAATCAAACGGTTCTGCCTGTCTCTTTTAACTTCCATTCCAGGCGTTGTAGTCGGCGACGAAATCGCCGTGTTTTTCTATCAGATCATTGAGTCGGGCTTCAGTCTCGCTCCAGTTTTTGTTTCCTGCGAGGTTGAATTTTTCCACGATTTCTTTCTGCTCGATGAGCATAGCCATCAGCCGTTGACGAAACTCCTCGGATTTGTTTCCCATTCCGCGCGCCCCGCTGACCCGCTCGATCCCGCGCTCGATTGCTCGCAGCAGGCTTGCGGTGTCGGCCTTCTCATCGCGTTCATTCACCGCCTCAGCAAACGATTTGAAAGATTCGAGAAAAGCCTGATCCGCTTCCACCATCAGTCTCGCGTAGTCTTCTTGTCGAGCGGGAGAAGTTCCGAGGTTGCTCAGTTCGAGAGGCGGGCCATCGTAGTTTTTGAAAGCGGCGACGAATGAAATCGATATCACGGCGAGGCACCCTATCATCATCAGTCGCCAGAGGCGGGGAGTCGCGCGCTCTTCGATGCGCTGGTAAGGGATGAGAAGTCCAAGCGCGACGCCTGCGACAAGGCCGCCGATGTGCGCGGCCTTGTCGATTTCCTTGATCGAAAAACTCAGTATCAGGTTGATGGCTATCAGAGGAAATACGCGGCGCAGGATGCTCTTTCTTATGAAATCGGGAATGTCAGACCGACGGCGAAAAGCGAATGTCGCAAGCGCGCCGAACAATCCGAAGATCGCCCCCGATGCCCCCGCCGACGTTGTGTCAGGGTAGTAGTAATAGCTTGCAACGGAACCTGCGATTCCTGTCAGCAGGTAGAGCGCGGTGAATCGCGCCGAGCCGTAGAGCTTTTCTATCTCCTGCCCGATTATCCACAGCGCATAATTATTGAAGAAGAGATGAAGAAAACCTATGTGGAGAAAGATGGAAGTGACCAATCGCCAGTACTGGCCTTCGGTGTCGATGAGAAAATTTTCTTTCGCGCCGAATCCGACCAGCGCCAGGTGATTCGCCCCCGTGACGCTCATCCCTCCGGCCAGCCACGTCAGCGCGAACATGCCGAGGTTTATGCCGATGAAGAGATAAGTGAGCGGGGTTGAGCGCGCGACTATTGCGCGGAGGAAACGCTCTTCGCTCGATTCTTCATACGCCTCATATTCGAGTGCGCGCGCTCCGCAATGGGCGCACTCATCTGTAGCCGATGGAGTTGGATTTCCACAGGCGGGACAGCTTCGAAATTCGGTTTCGTTCGAGCTTTCGTTCAAGGGAATAAAACTATCAGAAGGGCGACCGTCGTTCAAAGAGTTGTTTTCCGAAAATGCTTCCGTTAAAATCTCTGACGTAACTATTCCGAGTGGCGATTGAAGGATGACGCTCCCGCTTTCATCTAAGGAGAAATATAGCGGTATGAAATCCAGGAAAAGATATTTGGCGCTTGTGGTCGTTTTAATTCTTCCTCTGACCTTTGCCGGGGCGCATCCCGACCAGCGATTGCTCGGTCAGGGCGACAACGAGGCGGCTAAGAGAGTGACCGGAGATTTCGCCGAAGCTCTGGTGGTGGCCGAAAAAAATTACGCGGGCCAGATCAACTACCAGACTCTTCTGAAGACTTCGATCATCGGCATGCTGCACACGCTCGACCCGCACTCGTCCTATATGGACCCGAAAGAATTCGAGGACTTCCTCAACGACCAGCGCAGCCAGTACTTCGGCATCGGTGCCTGGATCGCGCAGCGCAACAACAAGGTCTATATCACTTCTCCTTTCAACGGCTCTCCGGCTTATAAAGCGGGCTTGCGTTATGGAGATCAGATCATTGCCGTCGACGGAGCATCGACCGAAGGCTTGAGTTCACGTCAGGTATCGGAAAAACTGCTCGGCCCACTGGGGACGCAGGTGCGAGTCAAACTTTCCCGACTCGGCGTAAAAGAGCCTATCGAACATACGTTCACCCGCGCGGGCGTCTCTCTTCCTTCGATATCGAATTACGCGATGGTCGGCGACTCGGTAGGCTACATAAACCTCGACCGCGGATTCAATACCACGACCTCCAACGAAATGCTCAACGCCGTGCATGACCTTCGCAGTCAGGGCATGAAATCGCTCATACTCGATCTGCGCAATAATCGCGGAGGATTGGTCGATCAGGCAGCCAAAGTCCTTAACATATTCCTGTATCGCGGGCAGAAGCTCGTCTCTATGCGCGGGCGTCCCGGAGTGTTCCCGCCCGTCGAGAGATCGGCGCAAAACGCCAGCCCCGATGAATCGCCGCTCGTAGTCCTCGTGAATCAGGGATCGGCTTCAGCGTCTGAAATCGTCGCCGGAGCGTTTCAAGATCATGATCGCGCGGTGCTGGTAGGCGATGAGAGCTTTGGCAAGGCGTTGGTCCAGAACGTATTTCAACTTCAGGACGGATCGGGCCTGACTCTCACAACAGGCCATTACTACACGCCGAGCGGGCGATTGATTCAGCGCGAATACGCGGGACTTTCCTTCTACGATTACTACCTTCGCCGCGGCGACAAGGAAGCCGTGCAGACCAAGAAGACGGATGAGAAGCGCACCGACAGCGGGCGCACAGTATACGGCGGCGGCGGCATCGAGCCTGATGTGAAGGTCAAATTCCCCACACGCGAATTCGAATTGCAGCGAACGTGGCTCGATTCGACTTTTGAATTCGCCCGCCTGATAGTTGCCGGTCAGGTTCAGGGCTTCGAAGATTTCAAAATTGATCGCACTGTAGTTCACAATCATCGCATGGAAGCGAACGAATACAGAATCAACGACAAGCTTCTCTCGGCGTTCAAAAAATTCCTTGCCGAGCATAAGGAGTTGAAAATCGACCCGGCGCGCGTCGATAAGGATGCGGACTGGCTCAAGCGACAGTTTCGATACGAAGTGGTATCGGCGGCCTATGGTCAGGAAACGGCGCGTCAGGTATTACTCGAAGGCGATCCGCAGTTTCAGCGCGCAGTGGCCGAATTGCCCAACGCCAAAACCTTAGTCGATAACATCCGGCGCATGAGAGCTTCAGGCGGAAAGAATTAGCTTTTTTCCCAGGCAAAAGGGAGGCCCGAACCGCTAATGGTTCGGGCCTTTTTGTTTCGAAGGCGCAGCCATGTTTTGAAATGAAATTGTGCTATACTCACTCCACTTCTTGACAGGAGGCTGAATTGAAAAAGAAAACTATTCTCAGTCAGGCCGACCTCGTGCGCATCTGGACGCGCGTAGTCCTGAGAATAGTATTCCTGATGGCAGCGATAGCCTTCCTGATCTGGATGCTCTATCTTCTGCGCACAATTTTGCTGCTGTGCGTGCTGGCAGTTTTCTTCTGCTACCTGATCGCGCCTCTTGTGCGCTTATTCGAGCTTCCGATTTATATCAAGGGCCGCGAAATCAAACTTCCGCGCTTCGCCGCAATAAGCGCAGTCTATGTGGTGTTGGGCGCGATAGTCTATGGAGTCATAAGCTGGTTCTGGCCGCTGCTGTGGAATCAGGTCACCGATCTCGGCCAGAAGCTTCCGCAATTCATCTCATCAGGCTCGGCCTCGATAAAAGATTCGCTCAACGATGCCAATAGCTGGCTTGGCAGCCTGAGGCTCCCGCGCGAATGGCGGGATTACTTTCTTGGGATGACCAGCCATTTGGCTGATACCATATTCCCCTTTCTGCGAACCATCACACTTGGAGCTTTGAGCTATCTGCAATATCTCCCGTGGCTGATACTCGTGCCTGTGCTGTCGTTCTTTATGCTAAAGGATGCAGCCGCCTTCGAGCAGTCAGTCGTCGGCCTGCTGCCCAACGAAAGATTGCGCAAGCGCGCTCACTGGCTTCTGCTCGACGTGAGCAGCACGCTTGCCGCTTACACACGCGCGCAGATTCTTTCGTGCCTCGTGGTCGGGACCGAGGTGACGATTCTTTTCACCATCTTCGGAATCCCTTACGCGGTGGTTCTCGGAGCCATCTCCGCCATACTCGAATTCATACCCATGGCAGGCCCGCTCGTGGCCGCAGTCATCGCCTTCGCTTTGACGCTTACGACATCTTTCAATCTCGCGCTGCTCGTGGTGTTGATACTGATCATACTGCGAATAGTTCACGATTATTTCGTCTATCCCAAAATCGTCGGCCACGGCATCAAGATGCATCCGATGATAGTAGTGCTGGCGATACTCGTGGGCGCGGAACTTGGAGGGCTGCCGGGCATATTCTTAGCCATACCTTCGGTCGGACTCATCATAGTCGGCTATAACCATTACAAAGCCTACAAGAGCGCCGAACGCCTTCGCGGAGAAACAGACACGGGACGGTTATCGGAAATCCCGCAGGGAGAGATTTCACTCGATGAAGTCTCTGCGATAGAGGGCGAATCGGTCAGAGCGGATCGGGAATGATGGAATCGAAGGATCGAGATGACAGCCCGCTCTACTTTGAAAGCACGCGTTCGATGAAAGCCTCTGCCTCGGATTCGATAATCTCTCCCGAAACGGTGTAGACGCGGCGCGCAATCGATGAAGAGTTCCGAGGTTCGATATCGCGCGCATCGATCAGCACATAAAACGGAGTTCCCCACTTGCGCGCGTCTTCAACCTGACGGCGATAATTATAGTGCGCGGACTTTTTCCTCCTGTCGCGTCGGTCGGTTTCAACTACGACCGGGTAATCGATTCCTATTCGACCGATGTGAATTCGCATATCTTCCCTTGAGGAATACTCCGCGACTATCACCACTCCAAGCCCGCGCTCGCGGTACTTGTCCGCGAGTCGTTTGATGATGTGCCCGTTCTCGTTGCTGTTTTTGCACCACCCGGCGATGAAGCCGACGATGATTATTTTTTTGCCTTCAGCAAATCGACGCAGGTTGAAATCCTCGCCATCGAGGGTCTTCAACGTGAAATCATGAAAATCGATTGATCGCTCGACTATCGGCGCATACTCAGGCTCGTCATCTATCGGGTTTGGATAAACGAGTATGGCCGCAACGAGTATCGCCGAGATGATATGCATAGTGTGAATGTAGCCAACGAAAGAGCGTCGGGCAAATAAATTCGCGGAGGGTTGGAGCATCGCGCAATGTTTGGGGTAAACTTGCCTCGCTCGATATCACGACACGCCGGGAGGCAGACTTTCATGAAACGACGGGCAAAGATCATCGTCCTCGCGCTGGTTTCCTTCAGCCTGATTTTCATTTCTACAGTTGGCGCGCAGAGAAAATCCCGAGCCGCGCGAATCGATGACGCGGCCCTGCGTCGCGCCGACGAGCGAGCGGGCGAATGGATCACTCATGGGCGCAACTATGCCGAAACCCGATTCAGTTCGCTCTCGAAAATCACGGCGCAGAATGTCAGCAGTCTCGGCCTCGCATGGTCTTTCGACACCGAAACCAATCGCGGGCTTGAAGCGACGCCGATCATCACGGACGGAGTCCTCTACACGACCGGAAGCTGGAGCGTCGTCTTCGCCCTCGACGCGCGGACGGGAAAACTGCTCTGGAAATGGGACCCGGAAGTTCCTCGCGAGTATGGCCGCAAGGCCTGTTGCGATGTGGTCAATCGCGGCGTGGCCGTCTATCGCGGCAGAGTCTACGTCGGCACCATCGACGGACGACTCGTGGCGCTCGATGCGCAGACAGGCAAACGAGTCTGGCAGGTCGTGACTGTTGATCAAAATGATTCATACACCATCACCGGAGCGCCGCGCGTAGTCAAAGGAAAAGTCATCATCGGCAACGGCGGAGGCGAGTACGGCGTGCGGGGTTATGTGTCGGCTTACGACGCCGCAACAGGCAAACTCGCGTGGCGGTTTTATACCGTGCCGGGTGATCCGTCGAAGCCCTTCGAATCGCCCGCGATGGAGCGCGCCGCAAAAACATGGACGGGCGAGTGGTGGAAAGTCGGCGGCGGCGGAACAGTGTGGGATTCGATGGCTTACGATGCGGAGCTTGATCTTCTCTACATCGGAACCGGCAACGGCTCGCCGTGGAACTGGCAGGTTCGCAGCCCCGGAGGAGGCGACAATCTTTACCTCTCTTCGATCCTCGCCCTTCGACCCGACACGGGCCAACTCGTCTGGCACTATCAGACGACTCCCGGCGATACGTGGGATTACACGGCGACTCAGCACATCGTTCTTGCCGATTTGCAAATCAATGGGCGGCAGAGAAAAGTTTTGATGCAGGCTCCCAAGAACGGATTTTTTTATGTTCTTGATCGAGCAACGGGAGAGTTGATTTCCGCCGAACCTTATGTCGAAATCTCGTGGGCTAAGGAAGTCGATAAAAAGACCGCGCGCCCTGTTGAAAATCCCGGAGCGCGATACAAAGACGCCCCTGCCATTTTGAAACCCGGTCCTCTGGGCGGTCACAACTGGCAGCCGATGTCGTTCAATCCTCAAACAGGTCTCGTATACATTCCGGCGCAGGACACTATCGGCGCATACCTCGCGGATCGAAAGTTTCAATTCCGCCCCGGCGCGTGGAACACGGGAGTTGATTTCTCGCTTCTCAAAGACCCCCCTCCCGGTCTTCCTCCCGGACACCTGCTGGCGTGGGACCCTGTGGCTCAGAAAGAGCGATGGAGAGTCGGGTACAACTCGATGTGGAACAGCGGCACCTTGACGACCGCAGGCAATCTGGTTTTTCAGGGGACGGCTGACGGAAGATTTGTAGCATATAGCGCAGACCGCGGAGAGAAGCTCTGGGAATTTCCCGCAGGCATAGGCGTGATGGGTTCGCCGGTCACGTATGAAATCGATGGGGTGCAATACGTTTCAGTGATGGCGGGTTGGGGCGGGGCCTTCGCTTTGATCGGAGGAAACGCAATCGCTGACATGCCTGTGCAGCGCCTGGGCCGCGTGCTTACATTCTCGCTGGGGGCGAAGCAGAGCCTCCCCGATGCGCCGAAACAAAATCTTGCCACGCCTGCGCCGATTGAATACAAGGCGACGGCAGAAACCATAGATCGAGGTGCGGGCGTGTTCGTTCAGTGGTGCGCGGTGTGTCACGGCATAGGCGCAGTGGGCGGCGGCGTGCTGCCTGATCTGAGGTATTCGCAGCCGGGGATTTACAACAGATTTTCAGAGATAGTGCTTGACGGAACTTTCGCGGGAGCCGGCATGCCGGGATTCAAAAAGTGGATTACCCGCGATGAAGCAGAAGCGATTCGCGCGTATCTGCTCAAACGCCGCGCAGACATGGCGAGCGGGAAGTGAGAAGGAAAGTTAGTAGGAGAAGGTCATTGCTGAGAGGGTGTTGAGAAATTTCGACTGTGCGCCGAAGGCGCAAAAAGAAGGTAGCCAGACGTGCAACGTCTGGGAGAAAGCAGCGAGATTTCGCGCTCCTGCGGAGCGCCAGAAAATCTTTCCGCGTCTCCAACGCGGGATCGGTTGATGGACGGTTCCAGATGTTTCACATCTGGCTACCTTCTCATCGCCGCTTCGCGGCAATAG
>Ga0187893_10014679_pt1 | contig 10630 bp, 10 predicted proteins | sample MA1701074metaG_FD_139574 | JGI IMG/M metagenome (GOLD analysis project Ga0187893, IMG submission 139574) | White microbial mat communities from a basaltic lava cave in the Kipuka Kanohina Cave System on the Island of Hawaii, USA - MA170107-4 metaG ...
GAGATGCTCGAGCTCCTCGCCGAGGTGCTCGAGCAGCGGATAGTACCCGTCGACGATGGTGTCGAGGATCGCCTGGGCGAGAAACTCGGCGCCGTGGTGCGTGACCGGTCCCTGATGGCGGATGCGTTGGCGCACCGGTTCGAGCAGGTCGGACCGGCCTTCTTCGAAGCTGATTACACAGCGCTCGCGCAGGACGATGCTGATCTGTTCCGAGACGATGTGCCGCGCCGGGCCCAGGTGAGCGGTGCGCGCGATGAGCAACGCGTGGTCGTCGTACGGGTCGAGCTTCGGCCGCTGGGGAATGTTGACGATGTCGGCGAGGGCCAGCGGATGGATGTGAAACCGCTCGCCGATCGCCGTCAGCAGTGCGAGGTTCCCCGCTCCCTGCACGCTGAGCCAGCGCACCCCGCTCGGCGGGTCGGACGATAGCTCGGAGAGGTCAGCGATCTCGCGCTCGTGGACGGCCTCGGCGGTGTAGTCGGTCAGGAACAGTCGCGCCGGTCTCGTCTCGGCTGGCGCGACCAGAGCCCCTGGCGGCGCCCCCGCCGGCGGGTGGTGCTTGCGGAACATCAGGCACCGGTCCGGCCCATCAGCAGCGGGCGGTCGCGGGTGCAGGGGTGAGACGCATGGCAGTTGGGCTCATAGCACGGGCGCCGCCGCAGCGGGAGGCCGAGCGGCCGGCGTACTTTCGTGGCGCTCGAGGCGCGAAATTGTCCGTCGCGGACCGCTCGCCCGAACCATCGCGCGCTCCACGACTCCGCCCCCGCTGCTGGCAAGGCGGTTGCAGAGCCAGCGGACGGCCATCATGAATTCTTTACTTGCCAAACTAGTCCGAGTGCGGTCGGATCGCAGACGAGAGGGCTACCGATGGTGTTGAACCAGCTCCTGCCGTTGCTGGGTATGTGTACTCTGGCGGCAGGCGTCTATTCCCTGGCCTGCTGGGTCGGCTGCTCGTTCTGAGCCCGCGCACTCCGGCCGGCTCGGCCGTCCCTGCGCGATGGGCGCTTGGGCCTGCGCGTCCGGCTCGACTGCCCTCGTCCGGGTCGGCTCCGCCGGCGCCGCCCGACGTACCCGCGGCGCGATCAGTCGCGGATCTGCTGGGCGAGGTAGTTCTCCTCGCCGACCTGCTTGATCAGCTCGAGCTGGGACTCGAGCCAATCGACGTGCGACTCCTCGGACTTCAGCACCTTCTCGAGGAGCTCGCGCGTGGTGTTGTCGCCTACGTCGGCCGCCAGCGCGATCGCTTTGTTCAGGCGCGGAACGGCCACCTCCTCGAACTTGAGGTCGAGCTGGAGCTGCTCGGGCACGGTCTCGCCGACACGGACTTTGTCGAGCCGCTGCATGTTGGGGACGCCCTCGAGGAACAGAATGCGCTCGATCAGCTCGTCGGCGTGCTTCATCTCGCTGATCGACTCCTCGCGGATCTTGTGCGCCAAGCGGTCATACCCCCAGTTGTCGCACATCTTGGCGTGGATGAAGTACTGATTGATCGCCGTCAGCTCGCCGGTGAGGATCTCGTTCAGGACCTCGATGAGCTTCGCGTTCCCCTTCATGCGTCCTCCTCCTGCCCACCGTATAGCGCGTCGGTGGAAGGCCGTGAAGCGGAACAGCGGAACGCGGATCGACGCGATTAGTCCGCGCCGAGCTGCGGGCGGCTGTCGTCGATCAGTGCGCGGATCTCGTCGCGGCAGGGGGAGCAGCAACGCCCAGCACCGGTGCGGCTGACGATTTCCTGAACGGTCGACGCGCCGTCCCGAATGAGCGCCACGATGGCGCCGTCCGTGACCCCTGCACAGTGACAGACGATCATTCCCTGCGGCCTCCGCGATTGAGTGGAACTGAACCTTCTATACTGATTCTGAGACTCATTATCAAGATCATTGTCGGAGAAAATCCAGCCCCCCGGGCCGAGGGCGATCAGAAGACGAACCCGCCGCCGAGCCGCAACTCGTAGGGCAGCGTACCCTCCTCGGCGTCCTGGATGTGGTAGTCGGCCTTGAGCACGACCTGCGGAATGGGCTTGTACTGCAAGCCGAACTCGTAGAAATCGCGCCGCGCCGCCTGGTCGCGGTGGAAGCCCTTGGCCACCCGGTTGTTGGTGTCGAGCCAGGAATAGCGGAACCACGGGGCGAGGTACTGGGCGGTCTCCGGCAGGAAGAACGGCATGATGTCGTACGCCACTTCGGCGTAGGCGCCGAGCAGGACCTTGCCGATCGGCGGGCAGTCGGTGAAGGGCGGCTCCGCCATGGCGCCGCACTGACTCTCCTGGATCGCGTCGTCGCGGCTCAACACCCCGGCGTCGTCCACCAACACCGTCGTGCCCAACGCGCGAAACCAGAGGCCCTGGGTCTGGACCTGGGTGTGGATCTCGTAGATCTGGGTGAAGACGCCGACCTTGCTGAAGCCGATGTCCTCGTTGCCGTAATTCTGGTTCTGGCCCTGGTCGCCGAGCAGCATCGAGCCGCCGAACGACCAGTCGGCGAGCGGGGCATAGTCCACCCGCCCGACGAAAGACCAGTCGCTGGCCAGCTCGCGGTTGCCATTCTGCCGCGCGGTGCGCAGGTTCAGCGTGCGATACCCTTCCGCGTCGAGGCTGGTGATGCCGTAGGCCTTGTACTCGAGGCCGGGCAGGAGCTGTCCGAACAGCCCCACTCCGTTGGCGCGCCAGGTGGTCGGAATGACCTGGGTCTCGACCGGCGGCCGCACGTTGCCGAGGTAGAACGGCGGCTCGTGCACCTCGTTGATGAAGCCGATCGGCACCAAGACCAACCCGGCCCGCGCGTTGGCCGCCGGATGCAGGAGGAAGTCGAGGTTGGCCATCTCGACCGATACCGAGCCGCTGCCGGCCGAGACGGTCGACGCGGTGGTGGCGTGCTCGAACTCGATCTCCGAGTTGAACACGATCCAGTCGTTGAACTTGTAGCCGAGATAGGCGACCAAGCGGACGAAGTCGAAGTTGTCGCTGGTGCCGTTGCCGTTCTCGACGACCTTGTTGAAGTTCGTCTCGCCGTAGCCGCCGATCGACAACCCGCGCTGCACGCCGTACACCTTCGAGGCCGCCGGGCCGAGACCGTAGTAGCCTTTCAGCTCCTGGGTTTCGGGTAGAACGAGGAACTCGCGGATCTTGCGGATCTCCTCGGTGAGGATCCCGGTCTTGCGTTCGACCTCCTCGACCCGGTCGGGCTGCGCTTCGCCCGGCACAGCCGGCGACAGCGGTGCAGGCGCGGCCACGGCCGGGGCCGGGGAGGGCACCGACGCAGGGACCGCCGGGGCAGGGACCGGGGCGACGACGGGAGCGGGTGCAGGCGCGGCCGCCGCGGGCGCCTGCTGGCGCTCGAGCTGCTGGCGGAGCTCGCGCAACTGCTCGGTGAACTGGCGCTGCTGTTCCTCCAGCTCCTCGATGCGCTTGCGCAGCGCCGCCTCGTCGGCGCGCGCGCCCGTCGCCGCCAGCGCGGCGAGTAGGGCGATCCCCAGCATGCGTCTGCCCGGCATGACCCCTCCCGGTCCCCACCCCGGATCTTCCCGGGGGGAGGTTAATTGAATCTGGTATTGATTTTCATTTTCAGAACTGATTACAAATTTCAAGCGCCGCAGTGCTTCCTGGCGGGCGCAGGACGGGGACGAGGGATGACGACACGGCTGATGGCGATGACGGTGGCGGCGCTGGCATGGCAGCTGGCGAGCCCGGGGCGCAGTGCGGCGCTGTGCCCGGGCGACTGCGACAGCGGCGGGAGCGTCACGATCGACGAACTGGTCGGCAGCGTGACCCGGGCGCTCGACGCGACGGCAAACTTCGAGTGCCTGGCCGCCGATCGCGACGGGTTTGGTGAGTATACCATCGACGAGCTCATTGCGGCGGTCGGCAGCGCGCTGAACGGCTGCCCCGACTGGCCACCGACGGCCGAATCGGTGGCGCGCACCTATGCGTCAGTTCTCTATGCGAACTACTCCGATGCGTTGGCTGGCGCCCAGGCGGTGCAGGCGGCGGTGGACGCCTTCGTGGCCGCGCCGACCGCCGCGACGCTGCAGGCGGCGAAGGACGCCTGGCTCGCCGCGCGTCCGGCGTATCTACAGACCGAGATGTCGCGCTTCTACGACGGCCCGATCGACAATGCCGAGGACGGTCCGGAGGGACTGATCAACGCCTGGCCCCTCGACGAGTCGTACATCGACTACGTCGAGGGCAATCCCGACGCGGGCATCGTCAACATGACCGAGCTCCATCCGACCATCGATGCGGAGCTGCTGGTCGAGCTCAACGAGGGCGAGGACGAGACGACGATCTCCACCGGCTGGCATGCGGTCGAGTTTCTCCTGTGGGGACAAGATCGCGACCCGAACGGCCCGGGCGCCCGCCCGCACACCGACTACCTGACCGACGGCAGCGGCACGGCGGCCAATCAGGCCCGGCGCGGCGACTATGTGCGCGCCGCGGCGGCGCGGCTGGTGGCCGACGTCGCCAGCGTGCGCGACGAGTGGGCGCCGAACGTGCCGGGCAACTACCGAGCCGAGTTTCTCAGCGTCGATCCCGACGAGGCGCTGCGCCGCCTGCTCACCGGCATGGGCACGTTGAGCGGCGGTGAGCTGACCGGCGAGCGGCTGGCGGTCGCATTCGATACGCGCGACCAGGAGGACGAGCACTCCTGCTTCGCCGACAATACGCACGTCGATCACCGCAACGATCAGATCGGCATCCAGAACGGGTTCCTCGGGCGCTACGGGTCGGTGGCCGGCCCCGGTGTCTACGATCTGGTTCGGACCGTCGATCCGGCGCTGGCCGACGCGGCACGCGACGCGCTCGCCGCGGCACGGGCGGCGATTTTCGCCATCCCCGTGCCGTTCGACCAGGCCATCCTCGGCGCCGACTCAGACCCCGGCCGCCAGGCGATCGCAGCGGCGATCACGGCGCTGAACGCACAGACCGACAAGATCGCCGAGTCCGCCGAGGCGCTCGGCGTGCCGATCAGCACGACGCTGCCCTGACGCCGTACTCATGGAAGCTCTCCGGGTAGCCGCGGGGCTTGTCCCCGCGCCTCACCGCCGCTCGCTCCGTGCGGGCGGCGGTGGGGCCCGGCCACAAGGGCCGGCGCTACGCGGACTTCGACGCCCCTGGAGGGCGGCGCGCCGTCGCCGCCGGGAGCTGGCGGGGTTGGGCGTCCTCAGTGCGCTGCTGTTCGCCGGCTGCGGCGGCAGCGATCTGGTCATTGGGGCCACTCCGACGTCGACCGCGACGTCCACCCCGGCCCAGAGCGCCACGCCGACCGCGACGCCCACGGCGACCCCCTCGTCGAATCTCGGCGATCCCCTCTCCGGCGGCCAGACCACCGTCTTCAACGCGACCATCGCTGCATTCGGCCAGCCCGCCCGCAATCTGCCGCTCGACTCCCGCACCGATTTCTTCGTCGGTAACGCTCTGTTCAACCGCAGCTGGGTGACCGCGCCGTCATCGACCGAAGGCAGCGATGGGCTCGGCCCGGTGTTCAACGCGCGCTCCTGCTCATCGTGCCACTTCCGCGACGGACGCGGCCGACCGCCGATCGAGCCGGACGAGTCCTTCGTCGGTCTGCTCTTCCGCCTCAGCATTCCCGGCGAAACCGCCAACGGCGGTCCTTTGAGTGATCCCGCTTACGGCGGGCAACTGAACCAGCAGGCTGTGCTCGGCGTTCCCGCTGAGGGCCGCGCGACCGCCACGTACACGGAGATGCCCGGGATGTACGGCGACGGCGACCCCTACAGCCTGCGCGCACCGTCGTACGACTTCGTCGATCTCGCCTTCGGTCCGCTCGACAACGAGATTCGCGTCTCGCCCCGCACCGCGCCGTTTATCTTCGGCCTCGGCCTGCTCGAGGCGCTCGACGACGAGACGATCGTGGCGCGCGCCGACCCGGACGATCGCGACGGTGACGGCATCTCCGGCCGTCCGAACCGGGTCTGGGACCTGCGTCGAGAGGCGGCCGTGCTCGGGCGCTTCGGCTGGAAGGCGAATCAGCCGACCATCGAACAGCAGACCGCCGGCGCGTTCCGCGACGACATGGGACTCACCTCGACGCTCTTTCCCGCGCAAAATTGCCCGCCTGTCCAGAGCGAGTGCCTCGCCGCCCCGACCGGCGGCGATCCCGAGGTCGATCAGCGCAAGATCGACGTGGTGACGTTCTACACGCGCTTTCTCGCCGTCCCGGCGCGGCGCGACGTCGACAATCCCGACGTCCGCCGCGGTGAAGAAGTCTTCGACCGCATCGGCTGCACTGATTGTCACACCGCAACCCTGGTGACGGGCGCGGTCCCGGAAGCGCCGGAGCTCTCCGGGCAGCGCATCCATCCGTATTCGGACCTGCTCCTGCACGACATGGGACCCGATCTGGCGGATGAGCGTCCCGACTTCGAGGCCGACGGCCGCGAGTGGCGCACGCCGCCGCTCTGGGGCGTTGGTCTGATCGCCACCGTCAACCGTCACACCCTCCTCCTACACGATGGCCGCGCGCGCGGTTTTGCCGAGGCGATTCTCTGGCACGGAGGAGAAGCGGAACCGGCTGCGACGGCCTTCCGGACGCTGCCGCGCGACGAACGCGCGGCGCTGCTGCGCTTCCTGGAGTCGCTGTGAGTCCCCTGTGGAGGGCGGCGCGCCGTCGCCGCCGGGGCGGGGCATTGGTTGAGACTTCGCAGCGTCACCCCTTTCGACCATCCCCACCGCCCCCGGCGCCGACGGCGCGGCGCCCTCCGCGGAAACAGATCGGCGTCGTGCTCGCCGTGGCCGTCGCTGCCGCGTGCGGCTCGGGTGGGTCACCGACCGTCCACCCCGGGCCGCGCCGGATGATGCTGCGCGACCTCGCGGCGGTCGTCATCGTCCCGACCTACGAACGCTTCGCCGCCGAGGCCGACCTCCTTGCCGCCGCCGCGGCTCAGCTCGACGCAGCGCCCGAAGCGGCGGCGCTGCTCGCGGCGCAGTCCGCCTGGCGGCGCACACGCGCCGTCTGGAAACAGAGCGAGGCGTTTGCGATCGGACCCGCCGAGACGCTGCGCAGCGCGGCGAAGATCGACTGGGCGCCGATCCGATCCGAGCGCATCGAGAGCGCAATCGCCAGTACGGCGGAGCTGACCGGCGCACACGTGGAGAATCTCGGCGCCAATCTCAAGGGTTTGCTGACGATCGAGTACCTGCTCTTCGATCCGGTCGGAGGCGACGTCGCCGTATTGACCGCGCTCGCCGACGCTCCGCGGCGCCGGCGATTCGCCCTCGCCGTGGCGGAGAACATCCGCGACCACGCCGTGCTGTTGCGCGACGCGTGGCGGCCGGGCGCAGGTGATTTCGCCGCCGAGCTCGGAGACGCGGGGCAGGGGAGCGCCGCCTTTCCAACCGTCAAGAGCGCCGTCGACAAGCTGGTCAACCAGATGATCTTCCTCAGCGAAGACATCGCCGACACGCAGCTCCTCGCGGCCCTCGGGACGCGCAACGGCGGCGTCCCGCAGCCGGAGGCGCTCGACGCACACCGCAGCGAGAACGGCCTGGCCGACCTGCTCGACAATCTCGCCAGCATTCAGAGCGTCTACTTCGGCGGGTACAGCGGCCGGCAGGGGGCGAGCCTGAGCGACGTGGTCGACGGCATCAGCCCAGGGGCTGCCGGCGTGCTGTCGTTGGCCCTCATCCGGGCTATGGAAACGGCCTCGGGCATTCCGCAGCCGCTGGAACAGGCAGTGGAGACCGACGAGGAGCTCGTCGCTCGCGCGCAGTTTCGGGCCAAAGAGCTGATGCGCCGGCTGGAGATCGATTTGGTCAGTGTGCTTGGGACCACCCTGCGCTTCAACCCGAGCGACGGGGACTGAGATTCCTTACCACAGAGGCACAGAGGCACGGAGATTGCGGACCTTGATTGCAACGCTGAAATCTCCGCGTCTCTGCGCCTCTGCGGTGAAGTCCTCTTGGCTTCGGCCGGTGGACATCGCGTCGGTGGTCGCCTTTCGAGTCGCCTTCGGGCTGCTGATGGCCGTGGCCGTCGCGCGCTACTTCGCGCACGGCTGGATCACCGACTTCTTCGTCACCCCACGCGTCTTCTTTCCCTACCCGGGGCTCGAGTGGATCGTCCCGCTGCCGGGCGGTTGGATGTACGTGCTCTTCGCGGCGCTCGGCGGGCTCGCGCTGTGCGTGGCGGCCGGGTTTCACTACCGCGTCAGCATCGCGCTCTTCGCGGTCGGCTTTACCTACGCGCACCTCATCGATCGGACCAACTACCTGAATCACTACTACCTGGTGAGCCTGCTGAGCGCGCTGATGGTGTTCCTGCCCCTGCATCGAGCCGGCTCACTCGACGTGCTGCGGCGGCCGGCGCTGCGCACCACAACCGTGCCCGCCTGGATGATCGGACTGCTGCGCTTCCAGCTCGGCGTCGTGTACGCGTTCGGTGCCGTCGCCAAGCTGAACCCTGATTGGCTGCTGCGCGCACAGCCGCTGCGCATCTGGCTCGGCGCCAACGCCGACCTGTCGGTCCTCGGTCCGTGGCTCGAGTACCCGTGGGTCGCGTACGCGTGCAGCTATGCCGGTCTGTTATTCGATGCCGCGATCGTGCCGCTGCTGGTGTGGCGGCGCTCGCGCGCGGTTACCTATGCCGCCGTGGTCGTCTTCCACCTGCTCACCGCCTTGCTGTTCCCCATCGGGCTGTTTCCCTGGCTCATGATCGCCTTGACCCCTATCTTCTTCCCGCCCGACTGGCCGCGTGCGCTCGCCCGCGCGTTCGTCGCCCCGGTAGCCCCGGTCTCCGAGCCGGGTGGGCCCGCGGAGCGGGCGCCGGCGCGAGAGGGCGCGCTCACGCTGCGCGAGGGCCTCGGCGCGGCCGTCCTCGCCGCGTACGCGCTCGTGCAGCTCGCGCTCCCGCTGCGCCACCTGCTCTACCCCGGCGATCTCCAGTGGGGCGAGGCCGGCTTCCGCTTTGCCTGGCAGATCATGGCGATGGAGAAGTACGGCCACGCCAGCTTTCGCGTCCGCGATGCGGCGACGGGTGAGACGTGGCTCATCAATCCCGCCGAACAGCTCACGGCGCTGCAGGCTCGCATGATGGCGACGCAGCCCGACATGGTCCGGAGCTTCGCCGAGTACATCGCCGCCGATCTGCGCGGGCGCGGCCATGCGCGGGTCGAGGTCCGCGGCGACGTGTTTGCGTCGTTGAACGGGCGGCCCCACCAACGCCTGATCGATCCGGACGTCGACCTGGCGCACCTCGCTGCTGGCGCGTCGCCGGAGACCTGGATCGTGCCGCTCGAAGAACCCAACTTTGCAATCGTCGAGCCGCCCGTGTCGGCCGGTCCCGGGCGGCGGACGCATCGCGGTGTAGCCGGCGCACCCGGCCACACGGACAGACACAGAGAGGAGGAATCGGGATGATCCGACTGGCACCTCTCGTTTGGTTCGTCGTGGTGCTGGGCGTCGGGTTCGGCTGGCGGATATGGCTTCAGCACCGGCGCTTCGGCCACTCCGGGTTCTTCCTCTTCCGCAGCGGGCGCTGGGTGCAGCATCTGCGCGAATCGATGCTGCTGGTGCTGGGCGCGCTGCTCGGCGTCCAGGCGGTGGTGTACGCGGTCGACCCGGAGGGGCTTGCCTCGATTAGTGCGCTCACGCCGCCATCCGGCGGGCTCGCCGCCGCGCTCGGCATTCTGCTCATCCTCGGCGGCATTGCGCTGATGATCGCCGCCCAGCTCGATCTCGGTGCCTCGTGGCGGATCGGGTTCGACGAACGCGCCCGTCCCGGCTTGGTGACCACGGGACTCTACCGCTTCTCGCGCAACCCCATCTACCTGTCGCTCTTCCTCGGCCTGTTCGGCTTCATGGTGCTGCTGCCGACGTGGCCGACGATCGGCGCCGTGGCGGCGAGCGTCATCGGGTTCCGCAACCAAGTGCGCGAGGAGGAACGGTTCCTGCACCGCCTGTACGGCGATGAGTTCGTCGCCTACGCGCGGCGCGTGGGGCGCTTCGTCCCCGGTCTCGGAACACGGGTGGCGCTCACGCAACCGCGAGGCTGAGCATGCTGCTGCGCCGCCGGCCGAGCGACGGCGACCTCCGCGCCTTCATCGCCGCGCAGGCGAAGTTGCCCTTCTCCTACCGCGACGTCGGCGCGACCCGCGGCCAGCCGCCGGCTGGACAGGCGGTGGATCACAACCGTGTGCAGCTCGGCTACGGCCGCGCTGCATTCGAGCGCGCCGAGGCCGCACTGCGCGGCTGGCAGATGTTCGCCATGCGCGGCGTGGAGCTCTGCTGGCCGAACGCGCCGCTCGAGGTCGGCACGACGGTGGCCGTGCTCGCCCAATTGGGGAGGGTGTGGTCGCTGAACGCCTGCCGGATCGTCTACGTCATCGACGAGCGCGCACCGACGGTGCGGCGAGGCTTTGCCTACGGCACGCTGCCGGAGCACGCCGTACGCGGTGAGGAGCGCTTCGTGGTCGAGTGGAATGAGGCGTCGGACGAAGTGACCTACGATCTCCTGGCCTTCTCGCGCCCGGCCTCGCTACTCCTCGCCTGCGCGCGACCCCTGCTGCGCCGGGCGCAGCGCCGCTTCGCCCGGGCCTCGCTCGCGGCGATGCAACGCGCGGTGCGACCCTAGTTGCGTAGGCTTTGCCTCAAAATCACCCGTGGCGGCAGCCCTCC
>Ga0187893_10014680_pt1 | contig 10630 bp, 10 predicted proteins | sample MA1701074metaG_FD_139574 | JGI IMG/M metagenome (GOLD analysis project Ga0187893, IMG submission 139574) | White microbial mat communities from a basaltic lava cave in the Kipuka Kanohina Cave System on the Island of Hawaii, USA - MA170107-4 metaG ...
GATGAGGCCCTGGCCGGCCAGCACGCGCCTCGCCGCCTCCTGCACAAGCAGCCGCTCGGCGTCAGTCCGCACGCCCCAGCCCAGCTGGCTCGCCGGCCTGCCCCGCTCCGCCAGCTCCAGGTGCTTGCGCCGCACCCGGCGGCTGCGGTCTTCTGATTCCTTGCGAGCGACCGCGCCGACGATGCGCGCCGTGAACCGCCCCTCGGGTGTCGTGAGGTCGTAGTCGCCGCCGCTGACGACCGCCACTTTCACGCCGCTGCGCTCGACCAGGTCGACGAACGTCTCCAGCTCCCGAGGCGAGCGACGCAGCCGGTCGTTGCGCCAGGTCACGACGGCGTCGACACGACGCTCCTCGACGACCGCCGGCAGCCGCTCGTATGCCGGCCGGCGCTTGCCGGTGTAGGCCGAGCGATCGTTGTCCTCGAGGTACTGGGCGATCTGCCAGCCCCGATCGGCACAAGAGCCTCACAGCCTCACAGTCGACACGCCGGCGCTCGACGCCGGCACGCTGGCCGTCCGGATCCCACGAGATGCGGGTGTAGACGGCGGCTCGAACGACCGGCGCAGTCTGGTTGGGACGAGTAGCCATGGCCACCTCCTGAGCGAGCGGTAGGGACAACTTTCAGCGGGCGGGCTGCCCTCGGCTCGCTCGCCGCTCGGCGTCGAGCTGGAGTGCCCGGCCCCGTGCCGGGGACCTGCATTTCGCTTTCACTACCGCTACCGCAGAGGTAGTGAAAACGAAGACGTTCGGCGGGACAGGCCGCCCCGAGCCCGCTCGTTTATCGGGGCCGGGCGGCAGCCGGGTCGTCCGGCCAGGGGTGTTTGGGGTAGCGGCCGGCCATGTCCTTGCGGACCGAGGCATAGCTGCCGACCCAGAAGCCGGGCAGGTCGGAGGTGATCTGCACCACCCGGTTGGCCGGTGAGAGCAGGTGCAGCTGGACGGGCACGCCGCCGTCGACGGTGGGGTGCCGGCCCACGCCGAACAGCTCCTGCACCCGCGCCGACGCCACCGGCTGGCCGCCCTCGAAGCGGACGTGCAGGGTGCGGCCGTTCTCCAGCGCCACCTTCTCCCGGCGCGCCGTGGCCGGCGTCTCCTTCTCCGGGCGGGCCTTGGGCGGCGCCGGGGCGGCGACAGGGAAGGGCGGCGCATCGGCCGCCGCCAGCGCCGCCGCCACCCGGATGCGGCTGTCCCGCCCGCCCCGGTCGACGTCCAGCTCGGCCACCACGAGGAACGCCTCGCCCGCGAGCGGGTCGTCCTTGGGCGCCCACGCCCCGCTCCCGTTCCGCAGCCGGAACCGAGCCCCGCCCCGGGCCTGCGCCACCCGGTCGGGGTAGGCGAGGGCGAGCACCCGACCCGGGTCCTCCGCCACGCGCAGGTCCACCGCCGCCCGACGGGCCAGCAGCTCGGCCCGCCGCCGGGCGCCGCCCACCGCCGGCCCGTCCATGGCGGGGTGGCGCGCCCCCCGGTCGACGATCAGCCGCAACCGATCCGCCACGTCGAGGGGCAGCTCGTCGGGCCGCCCCCGCAGCACGTCGCGCTCCTCCAGCAGCGCGGCCAGCAGGCACGCCGTCCCCCCTCCGCCGCCGGTCACCATGCGGGCCAGGCGGGGGTGCAGCGGCAGCTCGGCCATCGCCCGCCCCTCGGCCGTGGGCGCGCCGCCGCCGTCCAGCGCCCCGAGGAGACGCAGCAGTGTCCCCGCCTCCTCCACGGCTCGGCCGGGCGGAGGGTCGACCCACGGCAGCTCGCTCACCGGTCTGCCCCACACCGCCGCCTCCAGCACCACCGACGCGAGGTCGACGGTCAGGATCTCGGGGTCGGGGAAGGGCCGGCGCGCCGCGTGCTCGATCTTGGACCACAGCCGGTAGGCCGCCCCCGGCCTCGTGCGCCCGGCCCGGCCCGCCCGCTGGTCAGCCGACGCCCGCGACGCCGGGACGGTCTGCAACCTCGTCAGCCCAGTGCGGGCGTCGTAGCGGGGCGCCCGCACCTGCCCGGCGTCCACCACGGTGGTGACGCCGTCGACCGTGAGGCTGGTCTCGGCGATGTCGGTGGACAGGACGACCCGGCGCCGGCCGGGCGGCGAGGCCGCCAGGGCCAGATCCTGCCCGGCCAGCGACAGCGCCCCGAACAGGGGCCGTATGTCCACCCCCGCGGGGGCGGCCCCGCCCGCCAGCAACGCCTCCACCCGGCGGATGTCGGCCGCGCCGGGGAGGAACACCAGCAGGTCGCCCGCCTGCTCCCGCAACGCCCGGCCCACCGCGGCCGCCGTCGCCTCGGCCAGCCGCTGCTTGGGCGGCGGCGGGGCCCACCGCACGTCGACGGGGTGCTGGCGGCCCTCGCTGCGCACCGCCGCCGGCGCGCCCAGCAACGCCGCCAGCCGCTCGGTCTCCAGAGTGGCGGACATGGCCAGCAGCCGGAGGTCGGGGCGGGCGTCGAGGATAAGGGCCAGGGCCAGATCGGTGTGCAGGTTGCGCTCGTGGACCTCGTCGAACACGACCAGCCCCACGCCCGGCAGCGCCCGGTCGTGCTGCAGGCGCCGGGTCAGCACCCCCTCGGTGACCACCTCGATCCGGGTCCGCCCGCTCACCATTCGGTCGTCGCGGATGGTGTAGCCCACCGTCTCCCCCACCGCCTCGCCCAGCAGGTACGCCATGCGGGCCGCCGCCGCCCGGGTCGCCAGGCGGCGGGGCTCGAGGACCAGGATGCGCCCCTCGACGGCGGGGAGCAGGCGGAGGGGCACGACCGTCGTCTTCCCGGCGCCCGGAGGCGCCTGGAGGATCGCCCGGCCCCCGGCCGGCGCCAGGGCCGCCCGCAGCTCGCCGACCGACTCCTCCACCGGCAGGCCCGTCACCGGCAGGCCCGTCACCGGGCCAGCCCCTCCACCACCTCGACGCCCGGCAACGCCCGGAGCACCCCCGGCGCCACCAGGATCTTGAGCGACCGGCTCCCCCCGTCCAGCACCACGGCCGGGCGGCCCATCACCGCGGCGTCGACCGACCGTACCCGGGCCTCGTCCGCGGACGCGAACGACGCATTGCACACGTCGCGCCGGGTGGTGCCCAGGACCACGCATGCCGCGTACCGGCGCGACACGGACTTGCCCACGACCACGATGGTGTAAGCCGAGTCCTCGGGGGCGACGCCGTAGTTCGCGCAGGAGGCGGCCCGGCCAACGCCTCGCCGACCGCGGTCAGCTCCGGCATCCTGGGCGCGGCCACGGCCGCCGGCGGCGACGCCCGGTCGGGCGACACCGGCGACTCGGGGACTCGGGCGACGCCCTGGCCACCGGCGCGGCCAGCGCGGCGAGATCGCCCGCGGCGCGGCAAGCATCGCCCGCGGCGCGGCGAGATCGCCCGCGGCGCGGCAAGCATCGCCCGCGGCGCGGCAAGCATCGCCCGCGGCGCGGCATGATCGCCCGCGGCGCGGCAAGCATCGCCCGCGGCGCGGCGAGATCGCCCGCGGCGCGGCAAGCATCGCCCGCGGCGCGGCAAGCATCGCCCGCGGCGCGTCCGAGCGGCCGTATCGGCCGGCGCCGGGTCGCACTGCATGGCCTCGTAGACGGCGCCGACCCGGTCGAGGGCGCCGCGCACGAGGGCCTCGATGTCGATGTCAGGTCCCGAAGCCGTCGTCGAACGCGGCCGAGGCGGTGTGGTAGATCGACCAGAAGAAGTCGTTCCAGCGCATGAGCTGGGGCGGCACGTCGCCCAGCAACGGGCTCTCGCCGGCGGCCAGGTACTCGGCCCAGACCGGCGCCAGCGCGTCCCACTCGGCGCGGGGCAGGGCGAGAAGGGGCCGCACCCGCTCGTAGAGCGCCATGAGGTAGGCCAGGTACGTCGGCAGCCCGAGCCCGTCGGCGGCGGCGGGCGACTGCTCCAGGTGGTGGTTCCAGCGCACGACGGCGAGGCGGTACACGTCGGCCTCGCACTCCATGTGGAGGTACTGGCGCCGCCAGACCGGCGCCTCGAACGTGTCGTCACGCCACGCATCGGCGGGGCAGATCACGTCCTCCCGCCGGACCATCCTCCCGCCCTCCAGCGTGGCCGGGTACACCTGGCAGGCGAACGGGCGGTACGGGTAGATCCCGCAGCGCCCCGAGGCGCTGCCCACGGGAAGCCAGAACACGCACGGCCGGTCGTCGGAGTTGCGTTCGCCCGCCTTGTCCAGCGCCAACTCGAAGTGATCGTCGGGCATGCCCGCCAGCTGGAAGCTGAAGTGCGTCTCCTCCGCTTGGCGGACCGCCACCACGAACTGCTCGGGCGCCATGTGCAGGCCGGTGGCGATGCGGTAGACGTCGAACCCCGACAGCGGCACCACGTACTCGTGGCAGCACTGGTTCACGCAGGTGGCGCACGGGTTGCTCACGGCGCCGCGGCCCCCGCGCACGCGTCCATCAGCCACGCGCAGAACTGGCGGAACGTCCGCCGACCCCGCTCTTCGGGCAGCGCCGCGTTCCACCGCCGCACGAGGGCGGCGTGCTCCGACTGCTCCGCCGCCAGCCGCGCCAGCAGCTCCCGGTCGGCGTCGCCGTCGAGGTCGAACACCGACCACCGCCGGCACGTGCACGCCGAGCTGTCGGCGCACAGCAGGCCGTCCACGAACACCGCCGGGTAGGCCTGGCACACACCCGGCCGCAGCGCGCCGAGGCCGCACTGGGCGTGGCCGTCGTTGACCTTCCAGAGGAACGTGCAGGCGCCGCCGGCCCCCGGCCGCTTTACCAACGCCAACTGGTGGAGCCGGCCGCCGGGCGACAGCCGGAAGCCGTCAGGGGGGCCGGGCTCGGCCGGGCACGCGGCCGCCACATCCCACGGCTTGACGCCGAGGGCGTCGCAGATGCGGCGCACGTCGTGGCCGGTGACGAGCACCTTGGCGTAGCAGCAGGTCTTGTCCCGGCAGGCCAGCCACAGCAGCTCGCGGCGTGCGGTCAAGATCCCCAGACGGCCGGCCGCTCGGCTTGGCGGCGGAAGTGGTTGGGGTTGGCGTACTTCTCGTAGTAGGCCAGCTCCAGGTGGGAGACCTGCACCCAGAGGCCGGGCAGGTTGAAGGCGTCGGTGTGGGCCGGGAAGCGGCCGTAGGTCTCGTGCACGTAGCGGCAGATCTCCTTGGTGTACTCGATCGCTTCCTTAGGGTGGCGGCCCTGCTGCTTGAGGTAGGCGTCGGCCACCGCCTGGTCCTTGTAGGCGCGGGCAAACAGCTCCTTGTCACCGTACGCCCCCGCGGGGCCGTACTTCTCCTCCAGCACCGTGTCGACGGCCGCGTCCATGTCGGTGACGTAGGGCGGGCACAGGCCCTGGAGGACGCCGTCGATCCCCACGATGTTGGGCTGCGACGCCGGCGCCGGCGGCCAGCGGGTGAAGCGGCCCCGCTTCGTGGGCCCGTCCTCACGGAAGCCGAGCCCCAGCAGCCCCTTGGCCCGGTCGCGCTTCCAGATGTGCGGCGGCAGGATGCCGGAGTGGATCCAGCCGCCGAGGCGCATGCCCTCGGCCACCAGCAGGAGGTTCTGCATGTGTAGGAAGGCCTCGTGGTCGGTGCGGGCCGCGCCCACCGCGTTGAGGGTGATGGGGTTGTCCTTGCTGAAGTAGCCGCCCCGCACCCGCTTGATCCCGCCGATGGGCTGGTAGGGGACGTTGGGCGCCAGGCCCAAGGTCATGGCCGCCCACGCGACCCAGTCCATCACGGACTTGGGTGTGAAGCGCCGGTAGTCGTCGATCATCAGGGGGGCGATGCCCTTAGGCTCCGACAGCAGGATCAGGAGGGCGTTGATGTACTGCCGGGTGTTGTCGACCACGGGCAGGAAGACGGTGGTGCCCGGCGCGTTGGAGTGCTGGCGGTTCCAGCCCAGGTAGTAGGGCCAGTCGCGGGGGAACTCCATGCGCCCGTCGTGCACCTTCTGCTTGACCGCGGCGGCGGCCGAGATCCAGTCGTCCTCACTGCGGTCCTCCCAGCGGGGCGGGAGGTTCTCGAGGAACTCCACCGCGTCGCGGCCCCGCAACCGTTTGAGGAGCCAGATGCCCTCGTCGTTGACCATGAAGAACGACGTCGCCTGGGCGTTGTCCGGGCTGCTCGCCCCCCGCCCGATGGTGTGCAGAAACGGGCTGCCCAGCTCCTTGTCGCCGTTGGGCAGGTAGATCGGGCCGTCGTGCATGACCGCCCCGGTGACGCCGGTGGCGGCGATCAGGACGGCCTCCTCAAGGGGGCTGAGCGGCGCGGGCGGGTTGGCGCTCTCGTGGCTGATCTCGCCGGCGCTGATCGACACCCCCTGCGCCACGCGGCGCGTGCGCCGGTCCTGCAGGCACGCCATGAGCGGGTAGGACATCAGATCCTTCAGGCCCGGGTGATCGGCTGTCATGGTCGCCTCCGCTCTCTGACCGGTGATCCAGGCCGAGGTTAGCGGCACCTCGCGTTACGATCGCCGAGGCGCATGAGCGATCCCGGCGTGCTGAGCGAAAGAGCCACACCCGCCCCCTCGGTGGCGCCCGGCCACCAGCTCGGGCGCGCCCGTGTCCTCAGCATGCTGACACCCATCCGGCCGGGCTGGGCGACGTTCCTGCGCACCATCATCTGGACGTCGCGGTTCCACACCTACTTCCGGGACCACAGCGTCCAGTTCCGGTTCATCTACTACGTGCGCTGGTGCGTGTTCGACACGCTGCCCTACAACGGCCCGCCCCAGCGGCCCGAGAACCTGAAGTACCAGTACCTCCTGTTCGAGAGCAACTTCGACACGCCGTGGCAGAAGTACATCGACGCCTTCGCCTACGTCATCCCTCGGGACATCCGCGTCATCTGGGGCCGAGGCTTCAACTTCCCCGGGCCTCCTCCCGCCGAGCCGCTCAAGGAGTGGATCGCCACGAACGCCCTGCCCGGGAACCACTACTACCACGCCTATCCCGAGGCCAGCGTGCGCATGGTGATGTCGGCGCTGCGGGTGCGCAAGCGGATCGCGGCGGCCGTGCGCGACGCCCGCCGCATGAGCGCGCCGCAGTTCAAGGCGGCCTACGAGAAGTTCCTCACGGACGTGCAGACGGACATCTGATGGCCGCCCTCTCGATCCCGGGCGTGGCCAGGTCCCTCCGCCGGATCGCCCGCTTCTGGGACGGCAACGCGTGCAGGAACTCCTACGGGCTCACCTCGTTCTTCCCCATCAAGGAGGGCGAGGAAGACGCCCTGGCGCGCTACCTCGACCTCATGCCCGTCGGGCGGGAGAGCCCGCTGGCCCGCTTGACCCAGGTCCACTGCTCACGCCTGCACATCCTGCGGGACCTCGTCCACCAGGGCGGCAACCAGGCGCCCGAACCGCTCCAGTCCGTGTGGCTGATCTTCACCGCCAGCTTCGACGGCAGCCTCGACGAGCTCCTCGGCGACCTGCACGCCGCCATGGCCGAGGAGGCCGACGCCATCTGGGGCCGCTGCGTGGGGTACCCGGGCCGCGGCGACCCGGGCGCATTCCGCCGCTACTTCGAGCACAACCAGATCCACAACCACTACTACCTGTCGCCCTTCCCGGACGCGAGCCTGCCCGAGGTGCGCCGCAGCCTGGCGGTGCGAGACGACGTCGCCAGGTTCGCGGCCGAAGCGCAGGGCATGGACGCCGAGACGTTGCAGCGACGGTTCCTGGAGACCTTCGGGTGACCGAGGCGCTCGATGTCGCCGAGATCCAGGGCGACCTCCTCAAGGGCTACACCCACCGGGCCGCCGCCTACGTGTTCGTGACGGTGCACAACGCCACCGGCGGCCGCCGCTGGCTCGCCGAGCTGCTCCCGCACGTCACCAGCGCCGAGCCGTGGGCGGACAAGCCCGACAGCACGCTGAACGTGTCGTTCACCTACGCGGGACTGGCGGCGCTGGGCGTGGAGCGGGCGATCCTCGACACCTTCCCCGACGAGTTCCGCGAGGGGATGGCGGCGCGGCGCGCCCACCTGGGCGACCGCGGCCCGAGCTCGCCGGAGAACTGGGACGCCGGCTTCGGCGTGGGCCAGGTCCACGTCGAGGTGGACATCCACGGCCGCTCGGCCGTCGCCCTGGAGGACCGCTGCCATTGGCTCCACGAGGCGGTCGCAAGCACGAACGGCGCCGTCACCCTCGTGCGAGACCAGCGGGCCGACTTCCTCGACACGGGACGCGACCACTTCGGCTTCAACGACGGGATCGCCCGGCCGGCCGTCCTCGGCTGCGACGATGACGACGCCCGGCCCGGCAACGGCCTGCCCCTACCCGGTGGCGGCTGGCGGCTGATCCGACCGGGCGAGTTCGTGCTCGGCTACGAGGACGAGGATGGCGCCCGGCCCGCGGCGCCGGCGCCGCCGTTCGACCGCAACGCCACCTTCGAGGTGTACCGGCGGATGCACATGAACGTGGCGCTGTTCCGGTCGTACTTCGAGCAGGCCGGCCAGGGTTACCCGGGCGGGGCCGAGATGCTGATGGCCAAGGTCGTGGGCCGGTGGCCGGACGGCACGCCGCTGGAGCTGTCGCCCGACCGGCCCGACCCCGCCATCGCCGGCGACCGCAACCGGGTCAACGACTTCCGGTACGCCGACGACCCCGACGGCGTGCGCTGCCCCCTGGGCGCCCACATCCGCCGCACCAACCCCCGCGACCACGACGGGATGTTCGGCGGCAAGCTGTCCAACCGCCACAAGATCATCCGCCGGGGCCGCCCGTACGGCCCGCCGCTGGAGCCGGGCGTCAGCGACGTGGAGCGGGACAGGGAGGAACGGGGCCTCGTCTTCCGCTGCTTCCAGGCCAGCATCGCCCGCCAGTTCGAGACCATCCAGAGCCTGTGGGTCGACGACGGGGACGGCCTGGACCAGGGGGCGGACAAGGACTTCCTCATCGGCGACGGCACGGGCAGCAACAAGATGACGGTGCCGGGGGCGCCGCCCTACTTGCTGACGCCCCAGCCGGTGTTCACGGTGGTGAAGGGCGGCGAGTACCTCGTCCGCCCCAGCCTGCGGGCCCTGCGCTGGCTGGCGGCGGGCGCTCGCCCGTGAGCGCCGAGCTGGCGGCCGTCGCCGGGCGCATCGAGGAGTACGGGCCGGTCGCCTTCCTCGTCACGGTGGGCGACGCGGGCCGGCCCCACGTGGTGTCGGTGCGAGTGGCGTGGGACGGCGCGGGCGTGGCGGTGGGCGGCGCCGGGCCGACCACCCGCGCCAACGCCGCAGCCCGGCCCGCCGTGACCCTGGTGTGGCCGCCCCGGGCGGGCTACGCCCTGATCGTGGACGGCCGGATGGAGGCCGGGCGCATCGCCCCGGCGCGGGCGGTGCTCCACCGGACGCCCGACGGCGACCCCTCGGCGCCGAACTGCGTCACCGTGCTGGCGCGGGCGCCGGCGCCCGGCGCCGGCGGCGCGGCCTGACGCCGAAGTTCAGCGCCCCGACGGGGCGCTTCTTGGGCCTCCAACAGGAGAGAGAGGTGAGGCCCATGCGCTGTTACCTCGTCGTGGCCAACCAGACGCTCGGCGGCCAGCCGCGGGCCGGCAAGGTCGCGGCGTTGATGGCCGCCGAGCCATGCCGCTTCCACCTGGACGTGCCACGCACCCGCTCCCACCGCCCCATGAGTGACCGAAGGGGAAGCCGTGGCGCTGGCCCGCGAGCGTGGTCGAGGAGTGGCTCGGACGCCACCTTGGCGGGGGTCCTGGATCGGGCCGGCGGCCGTGCCGGTGGGCAGGCGCCCCTGTCGAAGGCGGCCGAAGCCGTCCGCGACCGAGCGCGACCGAGGACGCCATCCGGCTCAGACGTTCGTTGCGATGTGGCGCGGCTGCGGCCGTAACGAGTCAGTTCGAGCCGCTCACCGACCGAAGAGGAAGGGCGCTTTCTTGGCGTAGCGGTCGTACACGGCGTCGCCGTAGTCCTTGCGCAGGCGGTACTCCTCGTGCACCGAACCGACGAGGCCGTGCAGCGCCGTCAGCAAGCAGAAGGCCAGCCGCTTGTCGGTCATGCGGGGCTCGAAGAGGAAGATCGCCGTCGGGAACCAGTTGTTGGGGTGGCGGGTGACGGCGAAGACAGAGTGGCTCTGCAACTCGCCGTCCTCGCGCAACGCCGGGCCTTGCGCCTGCGGTTCGGGCGCGGGCTCGCCGCCGCCCAGGAACGCTTTCAGTTGGGGCGCACCGAAGAACCCGGGGCCAACGACCCGGGTGGTCTCGATGGTGGCGAGGACGCACGCCACCTGGCCGACGCGCATGAGCCAGGAGAAGGGCGGGCGCAGGTCGTACAGCACCTTGTGCGGCCCCCGGTACACCTTGCGCACGAGCAGCACCGCGCCGACGCCGGAGAAGGCGATGTAGAAGGGCCGGTACAGCCCGTTGCGCACCCGGGCGCCCAGGCCCTTCTCGGCCAGCCCTTTGGCCTGGCGGCTGGCCAGCGCGCTCTTGGCCACGATGAAGGCGACCGTCACCGGGATCACGCCCTTGAGGTCGCCGCGGGGCGGGGGCTGGGACCGGGGCATGGAGCTACGGTAGGTCGCCCATGGCCGAGCTTTCCACCGATGAAGTGCTGCACCGGTACTGGGTGGCGACCACCACCGGCGACATCCCGATGCTCCGGCCGCTCATCGCCGACGACGCCGTGTTCCACTACCCCGGCCAGCACTACCTGTCGGGCGACTACCACGGCGTCGAGGAGGTGTGCGACCTCTACA
>Ga0187893_10014681_pt1 | contig 10630 bp, 14 predicted proteins | sample MA1701074metaG_FD_139574 | JGI IMG/M metagenome (GOLD analysis project Ga0187893, IMG submission 139574) | White microbial mat communities from a basaltic lava cave in the Kipuka Kanohina Cave System on the Island of Hawaii, USA - MA170107-4 metaG ...
GCGCGGAGGCGGCGGCGGCGCTGGTGCTCGCGGGGCAGTCGATGGGGACGAGCGTGGCGCGGTTCGATTCGTGGAGGAGACGATGAGGCGGTTCGCGATGGTCGCGGTGCTGCTCGCTCAGGTCGGTTGCGCGCTCAGCGCGCCGATGCGCGCGGAAAGCGCGTTCGACGTCGGACTCACGCAGGAGGCGACGCCGGGCTCGCCGCGCCCGACGAAGCTGCGCTCGCACTTCCCGGAGGCGCTCCTGTGGCGGCCCGAGGTGATCACGGACGACGCGGGCGACGCGCGACTCGTCTTCCCGGTCGCCGACTCGATCACGACGTGGCGCGTCTTCGCGACGGCGAACACCGCGCGCGGGCAGCTCGGCGCGGGCACGGCGAGTTTCCGCGCGTTCCAGGACTTCTTCGTGGAGCCGGACGTGCCGCCGGTGCTGACGTCGGGCGACCGCGTGCACCTGCCGGTCGCGGTCTTCAACTATCTCGACCGCGAGCAGCGCGTCGTCGTGTCGCTCGAGGAGGCCGACTGGTACGAACTGCGCGGCGAGCGCGACCAGATCGTGAAGCTCGCGCCGAAGGCGGTGTCGTCGGTGACGTTCGACGTCACGGCGAAGCGGCTCGGCACGCATGCGCTCGTCGTCGCGGCGCGCGGGGAAGTCGAGGGCGCGGACGCGGTGCGTCGAGCGGTGACCGTGTGGCCCGACGGGCGCGAACGGACGAACGTGCTGAACACGCGCGTCGCCGGAAAGACGACGCTCTCGATCGATGTCCCGGCGGACGCGCTCCCGGGGACCGCCAGGCTCGTCTGCAAGTGCTACCCGGGCGTCTTCGGGTCGCTCCTCGACGGCCTCGACGGGATGCTGCGCAAGCCGCACGGTTGAATGGAGCAGACGGCGTCCGCCGCGTACCCGAACGTGCTCGTGGCGGACTACCTGAGGAAGGCCGGTCGGGCCTCGTCGGACCAGCTCGCGAAGGCGGAGTCGCTCGTGCGCGAGGGGTACCAGCGCATGCTGACGTTCCAGCACGCGAGCGGCGGGTTCGGATGGTGGACGGGCGGCGAGAGTCCGCAGGTGTGGGTGACGGCGTACGCGCTGCACCTCCTGCGCGACACGTCGCGGGTGGTCGACGTCGATGCGCGCGTCATCGAGCGCGCGCGGGCGTGGCTGCTCGCGCGGCGCGGCGGCGGCGGGATGTGGACGGACGCGGGCCAGTCGCACGGCGTGAAAATCGACCGTGTCGCGCTCACCGCGTACGTCGCGTGGGCGATCGGTGGCGACGCGCAGGCGGCGGAGGCGCTGGAGAAGCACGTCGAAGGCGGCGACGCGTATCGGCTGTCGCTCGTGGCGCTCGCGCTGCAGGCGGGCGGGAACGCGGCGGCCGCGAGGCGGGCGGCGGCGAATCTCGCGCGGCTCGAGTGGTCGTCGACAGGCTCGCTCTGCTACGGATACGGCGATTGCGGCAGGGTCGAGACCGCGGGCCTCGCGGTGCAGGCGTTCCTCTCGACGGGCGCGGCGCCGGAGCGCGCGGCGAAGGGCATCGAGTTCATCGTGCAGAAGCGGCGCGACGGCGACTGGGGGTCGACGCAGGCGACGGTGCAGGCGCTGCGCGCGCTGACGGGCGCGTCGCAGGGCGGCCGGCCGGGCGAGCGGGTGACGCTCACGTTCCGCGCGGGCGGGAAGTCGCGGTCGATGGACGTGACGCTCGGCGAGGGCGCGGTGCCGTCGGTCGATCTCACGGACTTCCTCGGGCACGGGCCAATCGCGGTCGAGGGACCGGAGGGGGTGTCGCTGACCGTGCAGGCGGTGGCGCGGCACCACGAGCCGTGGAAGCGGGAGGATGGCGCGCTGCGGATGTCGGTCGCGCATCCCGACGTCTGGACGGTCGGGCGCGCGGTGAAGATGAACGCCTCAATCGAGGGCGCGGGCAAGATGATCGTGGCGGAGGTGGGGCTGGCGCCGGGCGCGGTGCCGGTCGGGTCGTCGCTGGAGCGGCTCGTGTCGTCGCGCGCGGTGCAGCGCTTCGAGGTGCAGGCGGACCGCGTGGTGTTCTATCTCGACGCGCTGAACGGGAAGGCGACGTTCGACTTCGACGTGGTCCCGCGGCTGGCGGCGGAGGCGCGGGTGCGGCCGGGCCGGGCGTACGCGTTCTACGACCCGGACCGGATGGCGGTGGCGCCGACGGCGGGGGTGCGGGTCACGCCGTAGGTCAGCGCCGATACGCCGTCGCCCACGCGTCCGGATTGCCGCGGAGACTTCATCCTCGGGCGGCGGTTCCGCGCGGAGGTTCCCGTCACCGATCCGCGCTTCGACTGTGCCTGAGTGATCGATTGTCGGTACGGCGACGGCGGGGGCCACGACCGGCTCGGCTTCTGGAACGCCGCACGTCGAGGGTCGAGCGTGAGGCGCCGTGCGCGAGCGAAGCAGGATCGCGGCGAGCAGCATCAGGCTGGTGAGCGTTCGTCGCACTACTATCGGGACGCTACTTCCGCGCGTAGTTCGGGTGCGGCGCCATGAAGACGAGCAGCACGAGCGGCACGCTGCCGGCGTTCTTCACGCCGTGCTCCACGCCGGCCGGGGCCAGCACCGCGTTGCCCGCGCCGACGTCCTTCGTCTCCTCGCCCACGCGGAACGTGCCGCGGCCCTCGGTCACGACGTAGATCTTGTCGGCGCCGTCGTGGACGTGCGGTTTCTGCTCCTGGCCGGGGGCGAGCGTGTGCACGTCGAGGAACATGCGCTCGGACTCGAAGAGGTTCGTCTTCGCCGGCTTCGCGGGGTCGACGCGCTTCGCCGACTCGAGGTTCTTCACGTCCATGCGGCGCGAGGATAGCGCGGGCGTTCGCCGCGCGTCAACGACACCGGAACCGGAACGCCGCCCCGGCGAACTCTCCGGCGATGCGGAGCGCGCCGACCGTGATGTCGCCGACGGCGCACCAGTCCACGTCGACACTGCGGTACACGATCGTCTGAGCGCGGCGCGGGGTCGTGACGGGCGCGCGCAGGACCGCGATGACGAGCGCGTCCGAGGCGCCCCCTCGCTTGAGGGCGATCACATCGTCGGGCGACGGTACCCGCAGGACGCCGTGCAGCGCGATCTCGTCGACGACCTGCGCCTCCGGCGCGCCCGCGGCGAGGTCGGCGACGATCGACTCGATCGACACGGGCTCGCACGCCGGGATGCGCTCCACGCGCTCGCTCATCACGCAACCGCACGCGAGCAGGAGCGGCGCGATGCCCGCCAGCTTGTGGATCGTCATCGCTTCTCCTTCTCCTTCTTCTTCTCCGGCGGTCCGACCGTCGGGCGCTCGCGCGGCGGGGGAGGCGGATCGCCCCCGAGCTGCAAGCCGCCGAGCGGCCAGAGCGCGATCCGTCCCATGAGGCCGAGATCGAGTTCCATCCAGCGGTAGACGGCGAGGGACGCGGCGACCGGACGGTAGAGCGGCGCGCGCAGCACGGCGACGAGCAGCTGGTCGGACGCGCCGGCCTCCTTGAGCGCGATGAGTTCGTCGACGTTCGGCGACCGCTCCATGCCGTGTCGGCGGAGGTATCGGAACAGCGAAGGTTCGCTCACGCCTCCGGCGACGGACACGGTCACGGCCTCCGCGTTGAACGGGCGACGATCCCTGCGGTAACTCGACGCCTCCCGCACCGAGCAGGCGGAGAGCGTCAACACGGCTGCCACGGCGAGCCACCTCCCCACACCCGGAGAGCGCGCGCGGGCGGTCGCGGGTTCGGGGATTCAGTCTCATGAGTCCCCCGTCTCCCGTCCCGGGTCGGGTTCGGAGGGACTCTACAGCCCCAGCGACAGTCGCGCCCCGAGCGCGTTCGGCAGCCGCTTGATGCGCTTGATCTTCCGCGCGGTGCGGCGGAAGTTGTACTGCACGCGCCGGAACGTCACGTGATAGCCGTCGAAGATCACGTAGCACGCGCGCGTGTCGCCGTCGCGCGGCTGGCCGACGGAGCCGACGTTCACGAAGAACTTCCCGCCGACGACCTTGAACGGGCCGGAGAGCTTGTCCTGAGGCATGAACGGCCGGTGCTCGAAGAAGATCCCCGGCAGGTGCGTGTGCCCGCCGAAGGCCACCCGCTTCACGCGCGCGAAGAGCGCACGCATGTACTCCGGGTTGTAGCTCGCCTCCGGCATCACGTACTCCTTCGTCGGGTCGAGCGGCGAGGCGTGCACGTAGAGGACGTCGCCCTCCTCGACGAAGGTCGGCGAGTGCTCCAGGTAGTCCCAGAACTTCACGTTTTCGTTGCCGGGGAAGCGCTTCGACTTGAGCTGGTCCTTCGTCCACCACGCGGAGGCCTCGGCCTTCCAGTTGAAGCCGACCGGCTCGTAGAGCACGCCCTCCTCGTGGTTGCCGCGCAGGCAGAAGCGGAACGTGCCGAGCGCCACGCGGAGGACCTGCCGCGGGTTCGGGCCGTAGCCGATGAGGTCGCCCAGGCACACGATCTCCGTGCAGCGCTGTGCCGCCGCGTCCTCGAGCACCATCTCGAGCGCCTCGAGGTTGCTGTGCACGTCCGAGACGATCGCGGTGCGCTTCATGGAAGCGTGGCGGCCCCGTGCTCTTCAAGGACGTTCATCTCGACCTGCTGCATGCGCCTTCCGAGTGCGTCGCTGATGATTCTGACCAGCCACCATTTGAGCGTCAAGATGCCGGGCCTCGGCTCCGACGCGCCCCTCCCCCTGTACCGGAAGAACGCGCGGTCCCCGTTCACGTCGAGGAGCTCCAGGTCGAAACCGTTGAGAACGAAAAGCGGACGCACGCGCCCGGTGACGGTTTTTTCGATCAGCGCCCGCGCCTGCGCGTCCGAAAGCGCGACGGGGGCGGCGGCGGACGCGGGCCGCGCCTTCGGGCCCGCCAGGATCGCCGCGATGTCGTCGTAGCACGACTGGCACCCGGTCGCCGCGCGCGTCAGCGCCGACACTTCCTCCACCGTCGTGAGCCCGCGCTCCGCGATCGCCTTGCGGATCGTCTCCTCGGAGACGCGCCAGCAGCGGCAGAGGGGGGGCACGCCCGTCATTCAACGCAGTGTAGCACGGCGGCTATAATCGGCACCGCCTTGGCCTCCATGACGCTCCACCTCGACTCCCGGCGCGCCGACCTCGAGCGCTTCTTCGGCGGCGAAGCCCCGCGCGAGATCGTCAAGCAGAACAGCGGCCGCACCGTCTACCGCGTCGCCGCCGGCGACCCCGCGCTCTACGTCAAACGCTTCCCGCGCGAGCTCCTGCGCGACCGCGCGAAGCACGAGGCCGCCATGCTCCGCGCGCTCGAGGAGGCGGGCCTCCCGTGCCCGCGGCTCGTGGCGACGGCGCGCGACCGCGAGGGATCGTACGTCGTGACGGAGGAGGTCGTCGGCGCGCCCGTGCTCAAATCGCTCGTCGTCGGAGGCGGCCACGACGTGCGCCGGCTGCTCGCGGCGATGGCGGAGGTCACGCGTCGGATGTTCGACGCGAAGATCGACCACGGCGACTGGCACGTCGGCAACGCGCTCGTGCGGGACGGGCGGATCTGGGTGCTCGACGTCCATCGCGCGCGGCGCGTGGCGTGCGTGACGGCGTCGCGGCGTCGCGAGATCGTCGCGTTCGCCGCGATGTCGTTTCGCGACAGCGTGCCGGTCACCGAGATGCTGCGCTTCATCCGCCGCTGCGGCGTGACGGACCACGACGCGATTCTCGACGTGTGGGCGCGGCTGCGACGCCTGCAGGCGCGCTACTACGACAGCCGGCTCGATCGATGCACCGTCGAAAGCACCGCGTTCGGCGTGCGCGACGGCATCTACTACCGCAAGGGTGCGGACGTCGACGCCATCGTCGCCGCGGTGGCCACGCCGGGGCGCGTCGTCAAGGCGACCGGGTGGGAGTCGCTCGAGAAGCTCGGCGACCGCTGGTTCGTGAAGCGCACGTCGCGGCGCCGGGCGGTCGACTTCTGGCGCAACGCGCACGGGCTGGCGATGCGCGGCGTGGGCGCGCCGAAGCTCTTCGCGTGCGGCGGCGCGTGGGTCGTCGGCGAATGGGTGGAGGGGCCGCACCTCATGGACTTCGTGCGCGAGCGCGTGCCGTCGATGGGACGCTCGGAGCGCGACGCGTTCCTCTTCCGCCTGGCACGGATGATCCGCCGCATGCACGCGCGCGGCGCGTACCACCGCGACCTGAAGGGCGGGAACGTCGTCGTCGGTCCGGACGCCGGCTTCTATCTCGTGGACCTCGATGCGGTGCGCTTTCGACGCGAGGTGTCGGAGCGCCGGCGCGTCTTCAACCTGGCGCAGCTCAATGCGTCGCTGCCGGCGCCGCTGACGCGCGCGGACCGGCTGCGCTTCCTGCGCTGGTATGCGGGACGCGAGAGCGGCGTGTGGCGGCGGCGCGCGGAATGGGTGCGGCGCGTGATGAAGATCACGGTGGACCGGAAGCACCAGTGGCCATGATCCTCATGTCCTGCGCTTCCGGTTCCCGCACCCGACGGCGCAATCGATCCAGATCCTGGACACGTGTCGCGCGCTCGCGAAGCGCGGCCGCGAGGGGTGCATCGCTGCTCGTGGCGCGAGCGGACGCGGCGGATCCTCGCGTTCATCGCGCGCCCACCTCCTTGAGCAGCGCCGCCCAGCGGTCGATCGAGACCTGCATCGTGTGCCCGCGTTCGATCGTCTGGCGCGCCGCCCGACCGAGCCGCAGGCGCAGCTCGGGATCGCCCGCCAGCCGGTCGACGTGCGCGCGCCACTCCTCGAGGGTCGACGCCAGCAGCGCGTTCTCGTCGTGCCGCGCCACGGCCTCGAGCGCCTCGCCGCGGCTCGCGATCACCGGCAGTCCCGACGCCATGTAGTAGAGCATCTTGAGCGGAAGGTTGCCGCGCGCCCAGAGGTCGCCGGGCAGCGGCGCCAGCGCGACGTCGAACCGCCGGAGCTCGGCGGGCTCGGCGTCGTACGACCACGGCACGAAATCCACGCGCACGCCGGGGATCTCCAGCGGCTTGTCGGCGACGAGCCGCAGCGTGCGCCCCTGAAGCGCGGGGGCGATCTCGAGCAGGTTGCGCAGGTTCGAGGCGGTGCCGAGCCAGCCGATCACGGAGCCGTCGCCTGTGCCCTCCCGTGCGGCGAAGCGCGCGGGGTCCACCGCGTACATGAAGACCTCCGCGCGCGTCGCCCCGTACTCGCGCGCCATGGCGGCCGCGACCGGGTTGTGCGCCGTCACGACGTCCGCACAGCTCACGATCGTCCGGAAGCGGCGCTCGCGCGTCGCCGAGAGCGTCACCTCGTCGCCGTGCTTGTTGTAGATGATCGGATCGCAGAAGTCGAAGATGAGCTTTCGCGACCATCGCCGCAGGAGGCGGAACTGCCACGACGGGATGAGGCGCTTCCCGAAGAGCACGAGGTCGAACTCCCGCGCGCGACGGAAGATACGGAGCCTCGCGAGGAGTCCCTCCGGGATGTCCACGCGCTCGACGTCGATGCCGCGCTCGCGCAGGCCCGGCAGGATCGGGAGGAAGCGGAAGCGCGTGCTGCCGATCTCGGGCGGACGCGTGATGAAGAGCGCTTTCATCCGCGAACGCCGAAGAGGACGCCCTTGCCCTGCCGCCGCCGGCGCGGTCTCAGCCGCACGCGGAAGCCCGAATGCGACAGGTGCCCCGCCAGCCGCTCCGCCGATGCGCCCTCGACGGGATGATACTCGAGCACGATCCGCCGCACGCGGCGCAGCACGTCGTCCGTCGCTCCCTGCAGGATGTCGTATTCCGCGCCCTCGACGTCCAGCTTCAGCAGGTCGCAGCGGTCGACGCGGTGCTGCTCGAAGACGTCCGCGAGCGTCACGGCGTCCACGGTGATGGTGGAATCCCCCGCGAGGCCGCGCACCAGGGAGTTGTTGCACGGGTCGTTGCCGATGAAGAGCGGCGCCGCGGCGCGACGGCCGGCGACGGCCTGGCGGAAGACGGTCACGTGCGGGAAGCGCCGCGTGTTTTCGACGAGGAGGTCGTGGCTGGCGGGGAACGGCTCGTAGCTGAGGACGCGCCGCGCGATCGTCGCCACGCGCACGCTGAAGGCGCCGACGTGCGCGCCCACGTCGATCACGGTGTCCAGGTCCGCCAGGCCGGTGACTCCGTACTCGTCGCGCGCGAAGACGTCGTTGAACACCTGCCGGTCGTCGGTGTCCGTGCGCAGGCGCAGGGTGCCGCCGTCCCGGAGGAAGACGTCGCACCACGGCCCCGGCAGATCGCGCGTGCGCGTGCGCACGAAGGACCACGGACGCTGCAGGTGGCGGCGCAGCGCGAGCCAGTCGCGAAGGTCCTTCAGCAACCGCACGGTGGCGGCTATGATACCACCCCGCAGATGCCCCGCGTCAGCGTGATCCTGTCCATCTTCGACCAGCCGAACGCGTTCACGTTCTCGCTCATCGGCTATCAGCGCCAGTCGTTCCGCGACTTCGAGCTGTGCATCGCGGACGACGGGAGCGACGAGGAGACGAAGGAGATCATCGAGCGCTTCCGCAAGGCGAGCGACTTCCCGATCCGGCACGCGTGGCAGGAGAACCAGGGGTACCGCCGCGCGAAGATCGCGAACGCCGCGGTGAAGCAGTCGAGCGGGGAGATCATCGTGCTCTCGGACGGCGACACGATTCCGCACCACGACTTCCTCAAGGTGCACGCGGAGAACGGCGGTGCCCACCGCTTCTGCGTGGGCGGATGGGTGCGGCTCTCGGCCGACTACTGCAGGACGATGACCGAGGAGAACGTGCGCGCGGGCGACTACGAGGCGCAGGTCACCGCGGCGGACCGGCGCAAGTTCACCTTCACGCACTGGAAGAGCCTGTGGGGCGTGATGTGGGGGAAGGTGACGAAGCCGAAGGTGTACGGCTGCAACATCTCGTGCGGGCGCGACGTGTACTTCGGCGTGAACGGCTACGACGAGAATTACGACGGGTTCGGCAAGGAGGACTCCGACCTGCGCAACCGGATGCGCCGCTACAAGGCGAAGCCGGTCTCGCTCTGGGGAAAGGCGTGGGTCTACCACGTGGACGACGTGATCGACCCGAAGATCCGCCGCCGGCGCATCCCGCGCAAGAAGACGGACGAGTACTACCGCCGCAAGGACACGCCGGTGAAGTGTCTCAACGGGTTGGAGAAGCTCGCCTGAAGAGTCCCGGGTCCACGTCCGACGCCCGGAGTCAGAGGCCCGCACCGGACGCAGAGCGGACGATCAGGAGCTGAAGTTCACGGGCCCCAGGAACTCGATGGGATTCACCTCGAACGCGACGCAGCAGGCCGCGTCGATCGCGACGTTGACGACGAGGCCGACGGCGAAGGGGCGACGCGACCGGCGGGCGCTGGAGTACGCGATGTCGCTGCTGAGGGCCCAGGCCATCGCACGACCCGCCATGAGCGCCACGACGAAGACGCCCGGCATGGGGAGCATGGCGGCCGCCAGGAAGGCCGAGCAACCCATCACAATGCCGAAGAAGCTCCGGAGGACGGCGGCGACGGCGGCGCGGCGCGACGAGCTGTCACCGCCGGCGCTCCGGAACGCGGCGTAGTAGAGGACGCACTTCGCGGCGATCAGGGCGAGCACGGCGCCTTCGATGTTCACCGGCTCCACACTCCGAAACCCGGCGCGAAGCCGACGAACGCCCAGCACAGGAAGTCGATGACCACGTTCGCCGTCACGCCGAGCGCGATGATCCGCACCGTACCGTGCACCGTGCGCCGGGTGCTCTGCCACGCGAAGCCCCAGCAGAGCGCGCGCAGGATCCAGAGTGGGATCGGGTAGAGGAGCGGCGCGCCGAACGACGCGGCGAGCATGAGAGACAGGAGACCGCAGCCGACTCCGCCCACCGACCGGAAGCTCGCGCAGGCGATCTCCCCTCCGTCCGCGCGCGCACCCATCGCGCGGACGACCGCGTAGTACGGGACCGCTTTCCCGAATTGCAGCGCGAGGGCCACGCTGCACCACGCCGGCAGGTCGAAGCCGTGCGCGAGCAGCGTCACCACGGGCACGCCTCTCGCAGCGAGGGCGAGGCCGCGATAAGCGCGAAGTCGAGCGCCGCGTTCCTGACGGGACCGCACACGGTGAAGCGGATCGCGCCTCCGAGTTCGCGTCCCAGCTCGCGGTGCAGGAGCATGAACATCGCGACCCACGCGAGCGCGCGTGCGACGCCCAGCCCCACGCGAAATCCCATGAACACGACTTCCCACCCGCCGTGCGAATGCCGCAGGATCGTCGCGGTCGACCGGAAGAACGCGTGGTCGGCGAGCCTATTCGCGATCGGGACCAGCAGCAGGTCCATGCGACGGACGCGCAGCAACGCGCGTGCCGCCGCACGCTGCCCGCCTCGACGGAAGCGTGAGCAAACGCGTGCGCACCCGGCCCGCAAACGGGGCCGCCCGCGCTGGCACGGCGCTTGCACTACGTCGCGCGATGACACGGAATCCACGCGGACGGCGGGGCGGCGCGAGCCCGGGATCGCGGACGTCCATCGTGCTTGGGCAGTCCGAGGGCCGCGCGCCCCGCGTCCGCTCTTTCACGGGGAGACCACCATGCTGCGTCAGCGACTTCCGCGCCTGGATCGGCGCGGCGTGCGCATCCGCGCGATCCGCGAAGCGATGGGCGTCGCGCTCTACCGCGCGCGCCGCCGCGGACCGGCGCACGCCCGCA
>Ga0187893_10014682_pt1 | contig 10628 bp, 8 predicted proteins | sample MA1701074metaG_FD_139574 | JGI IMG/M metagenome (GOLD analysis project Ga0187893, IMG submission 139574) | White microbial mat communities from a basaltic lava cave in the Kipuka Kanohina Cave System on the Island of Hawaii, USA - MA170107-4 metaG ...
CCGCGTAGTACGGTGAGTCGAATCCTTCCTTCACCGCGATCATCCCGGCGATGCTCAGGACGGGAATGAGCGGCACGACGATGCCGAGTGATTGGGCGCAGCGGCGGCCGTGTTCGGTGAACAGGTAGCCGAGAATGATCGCGGCGGCGGCCGAGGCAGCCAGGCGCAGAAAGAAAAACGGCCACAGCTTCTCGGGATAGACAAACCAGTCGAGCAGGCTGCCCGCGGGCATGAGCGTGATGACCAACATGCAGCCGACCTTCGTGTTGGCGATGCGCTGCTTGTGCTCGTACGCGCGGAACGCGGAGAGCATCTCCTGCTGGTCGGGCGCCGCAGCGGAGGCGACGGTGTTGGCGACGGCGTCAGGCACGGTCGGGTTTCCGGATTTCCGAGTAGATGTTCACGCCCGTAAGGTCGGACTTGATTTCGCAGGCGTCGGCGGCCACCCGCTCCGGCCGGAGCGCGGCAAGCTCGCGGCCGTCCCGGTAGATGAGGTGCCAGTCCATCACGAAGTCCATGATGAGCCGGCGCGGATTCGAGGAATCCACGTTGGTGGTGACCAGCAGGCCGCCGGGTAGCAACCAGTCGTAGAGGATGCCGGAGAGCCGCTGGCACATTGGGGCGGTGAGATAATCGAACAGGCCGGCGCAATAAACGAAGTCGTACTGGGCCGCGGGCCCGACAGCCCGCGAAGCTTCCTTGAGAATGTTGTTGACCGACTTCTTTGTGGTGACAATCGACGTGGTGCGGTGGTGCTGCCGCTTGATTTCCTCAAGTCGCATGCAGGTTGCCGCCAGCGTCTCGTCATTGAAATCGAGCAGGGTAAAGTGTGTGCGGTCGCAGAACGGTTTCTCCTCGATGAATCGCTGGATTTCGTGCGCAGGCCCGCAGCCCAGAGTGAGGATGCGCGCGATGCGGCCTTCTCCGGACGCGCGAACGCTGACGTCGGCGATGCGCTCCCCCAAATAGCCGAGGCGGTTGCGGTGCGCCACGGCGGGCGGCTGCTGGAGGAACCAGTAGTTCACGAGCCTGGCGAACAGCGAGCCGCCCTCGAACGGGTCCCGGCAAATCATGTTCACCATTTCGTAGTCGCCCGCGTAGCCGAGCGGCTTGTGGTAGGTGCGCCGCAGGAAGGGCGCGCACAACAGCAGCGGATGAAGCTGGCGGCGGGCGAACGCGCGGTGAAGCGGGTGCAACTCCGGCTCCAGACGCCGCGCGATCTCCTCGAAGCGGCTGAAGAAGTTGTCGATCGCGCCGGTCGTGTGCGGACTCAACCCGCGCGCCATCTCGTGTTCAAGCTGGGCCTGTTCGGAGGGCGGTGCCGCACGGATGCCCACTTCGATCTGCTCAAGCCACAATCGCAGATCGATGAGGAACATCTGCATGTCCGCGACGAGCACTTTGAATTCGCGGTCGATGCGATGGAGCTTCTGCCAGTGATCGAGGAATTCGGCGAAGGCAGCCCGCAGCGCCGGGGGAGCGGTGGAAGGAAGTTCGGTCTCGATCCATCCGTCTTCGAGAGTTGCTTCGACGACGAGTTGCGTGCCGTTCAGAACCGGCTGTTTGACGACGGCGCGGCCGGCAAACACCGTCCGGTCGCGCAGGCGCAGCTTGAATTCCGGCAGCACTTCGGAGGCGCGCAATGCCGGCTCGCCATGGTGCAGCGTGAATACGACCAGGTGCCGCGTCAGGTGCGTCACTGGCGCTTCGACCTCGAATCCCAGGTCGCCGAGAAACGTAACGGAACCGTACGTCGCGTCGGCGCCTGGTTTCGAGTCGGTGATCGTGTCCATTCGTCTGGAGCGTCAGAACCGGAGCGTAGTCTGCAGCATGAAAGCCACAGCGTCGTCGATGCTTCGAGTCGGGTCGGTGCCGCCGCCGGGATGGATCACGTATTGAATGCTGGGCTGCAACGTCCACCACGCGGTGATCTGCGCCTTGTAGGAGAGTTCGACCACGGCCTCGTAGTCCGGCTCAGGCAAGCCTACAGTCCTGAAGCCTCTTGCCACGGCGTCGCTGATTTCGAGATACGAGCCGGCCAGACCCAGCGTGTCCCAATCGCGGCCCGGAATCAGCCCCTTGTAAACCAGCCCGCCGTCGATGCCCAACTGCGTAAGGTTCTGCTCCGACGGCGCGCCTGCCACGCGGAAGAACCCGACAAGGCCCTGGCCTGCCGGGTCGTCCTTCGCCTGCTCGCGGTAAAGCTGGTGGTCGATGAGGCCGTACACGCCCCAAGTGCCTGAGTGCTGCCGGACGGCGGATTGCGGGATCAATCCGATTGCGGCGTAGAAAGCCTGTTCGATGTCGGCGAATTCATCCGTGTGATAGTAGGCGCCGACCTTGTAGTTGCCCTTCAAGCCGGTGTCGTCCTTGCCCTGGTTGAGCTTGTAGGCGATTTCGCCGTAGAGCAGCGCGCCTTCTTCGCTGTTCAGATTCACGCGTGTGCCCGACCAACCGGTGTCGGGCAGGCCGTCGTAAGCGCCAAATTGCACGACCCAGTCCTCCGTTGGGTCCACGCGCAGCCGCACGCCCGGCCCGCCGTACGGCGTCGAGGCCAGCGCATGATGGCCGGGCGCCAGCCCCGCCACGTCCCACACGTTGAACGCGAGCGTCGGATAGAAAAAGGTCTGGTTCAGGAACGTGATTCCAGCGAGCGAATTGTAAAACTCCGGCAGAATGAAATCGCGGTCGATGGCCAGTTGCCCGGCTTTGATCGAAACGCGGTCACTCAGAAACTTCTGCTCGTAGTACAGTTCCCACAGGCGAAACGTGTCGGGGAAGTCCAGCAGGCTGACCTTGTTCAAGTCGCCGATGTGAAACCGCGAGAACTCGCGCGTGTTGTGGATGTAGAGCGAACTGGCGTAGAACGTGCCGCCTTGATAGCCGAGGAGCTTGTCGGAGTTCAGGCTCATCAGCATGAGCAGCGCGCCTTCCCACTCGGTGCCGGTGTCGATGCCGCCATCGAGGTTGTTGGCCATCGCGCCGAACCAGATGAACTCAAAGTCCACTCCCTTCTTCGCCCATTCGGTGCGTTTGCCGCCCCAATCGCCGAGCAGGTAATCCTGCTCCATCCAGCGCATGAGGCCGGATTTGGACGCGGTGTTATCCGCGGCGTTTACAGCGGTTCCTGACGCCAGAAACAACAGCGCCACCAGCAGGACGAGTCCGTTCGTGTATGTGTTTTTCATAGTCTTTTGCGAGCCGGCTTGCGATCCATCGCTGCCGCCCTGGCGTAAAGCCACGGCGGCCGGCTTACTTCTGCGGCTTCCGGAACACTCCGGTTGCGATGCCCCACAGCAGCCGTCCGACTGTGGAGAAATAGCTTCGCGTGATGTCCGACGACAGGAACGCCAGGTACACGTCGTTCGACGGCATCGGATTGTTGGAAACGAAGTAAAGGGACTTCTCAGTGCCACGGTACTTCGACTTGTGGAACGAAAGGCCCTTGAAGTTGTAGATGGCGTTGCCGTAACGCTCGCTCAGCTTGAAAAACGCCTTGGCGCCCAGGTCGTCGTTGTACCGGCCCTCGTTGAGCTTCACGAACGGCGCGAGGCAAAGGTTCAGCACCTCGACGCCCTCCGGCTTGAACTTCTCCACGGCCGCCATGTTGATGGCCGTCGCCAGCCGGCCGAAGCGCGTTTCATCGCATCGCGAAATATTCGCCGAGTAGCCGCGAATCTTCCCGTCGCGGTACATCGGGTCGTAAAACACAAAGCCCGCGACACGGCCCTCCTTGTCGTACGCCGTAAACTTCCGCACGTCCGGCTCGTCCTCGAACACCGGACGCCGCGCGTAAATCCAGATCTCCCGGTCATTCACTTTCTTGCCGCCGATCCAGTGTTGGGAGACTTCCGCCAGTTGCGCCTTGTCCACCCGGCCGATGGGATCTTCACGGATGACGATGCCTTCGCGCTTCGCTTCGTTGCGCGCGCGCTTGATGAGATCGAGTTCCTTCCAATTGCCCTGCGTGTTGTAAGTCTGAATGGGAATCTCCGGCTCGTACCCAAGACAGTTCGCCTTGAAACCCATCTCGCGCAGCACAGCGGCGCACGGTTCGCTCACGACGGCGAACGCAGCGCGCCGCGCGAACTCGACGAAGCGCCGCAGCAATTGCGGCAGATCCTCCGGCGCGCACACCGGGTCCGACAGCGTCACCCGCACGCCCTGCCGCGCGAACACCGGATGCCTGACCGTCGTGAACGCAATGTAGCCCGTGGGATTGATGAAATACTCCATCCCCTCCTGAAGCGTCGCATAGGACAGCGCCTCGCCGCCGTATCGCCGGAGCCACGGCGACAAAAGGGTCCACTTCTCTGCCTGATTCAGAGATTTCGCTTCGCCGGCCTGGATGATGCGCGTTTCCATCGTCCCCTGATTTCCCATGTTGTCCGGGGCGCTTACGCCGCCAGATTCTCCAGCGCCCAGTCCGCGGTTAATGAGAACACTTTGTCTCGGTTTTGGTCGAGATGACCCATGTGCCCATTGCCGGGGATGATATGCAGGCTCTTTTTGCAGAGCAAGGCGTCAAACAACAGCTTCGCCGTCTCCGGCGAATCCACTTTGTCCTCCTCGCCCCAGATCACCAACGTCGGCACCTTGATGCGCGACACCCGCTCGATGGTATCCACAAAAAACGAGTGCGCGCCGCCGGGAAAGGGAAACTCTCCGAACGCCGCGATGGACTTCGGATTTGCGCGCAAGCGCTTGTCCACCTCCGGGTCCACGGCCAGCTTCACGCCTTCCATGAATTTCAACATCGACAGCCGCAAATCCTTCTTCGTCACGGCGCGCTTCATCTTCCCGACGAAAATCAACGCCTTGAGGAACGCCGCCGCGCTCCACGGCATCGACACGCGCACCGTGGCATCCAGCGCCACCAGCGCCTTGAGCCGCGGATCGATCAGCGCCGCTTCGAGGATGGCCGTTCCGCCGGACGAAAGGCCGAACGCCCCGATGCGCTGCGCATCCACGCGCGGGTGCTTCGACAGATACTCCACCGCCGCCCGCACGTCCGCCACCCACTGGCTCATCTCCACGTAATACCGTTCGCCGCCGCTTTCGCCGTGGCCGTGCATGTCCATCGCGAGGGACGCCACGCCCTTCGCGCAAAGGCGCTCGCACATCTCGAAGTAATTCTCCTTGTACTCGCCCGCGCCGTGGCAGACGATCAGCGCCGGCGCCGGCTTTTCGCCCGCGGGGAGGAACAATTCCCCCGAAAGCGATTCGCCCAGTGAGATGAACCTGACGGATTCTCGAATGATGCTCATAGCAACGATGCGCGCAGCTTTACCAGTGCCAAAGACCCGCTGGCAGCGGCTCTCTCCTGCTCCGGCGCGCCGAACTCCCTGCCGTTCAACCAGACTGCCCGCGCATTTTTCCGGCAGGGACGGGCACGCTAGGCGTTTCCCCGCAACTCGCGCAATCCGCAATGACACGGACAGGCAATTCCTGCCCTGTAGATGGAAAAGTTTTCCCAACATCAATCCACGGATGCGCGCAAGGAGTTGCCACCCCAAGATGCTCGCAAGGCGAGGCCCAAGCAACGGTTTCGCCCCTGGCGACGACGCCGTTGTCGGTCGCAGGTCTCCTTGGGCAAAAAACTCCAGATGGTCCTGATTCGAACCGCGCCCGGCAAAATCCCCTTGGGAGTTTTCCGTTGACTGCAAGAGTATTGCGTCGGCGCACAAGGAAACCGTTGAACGTTGGCCCGATTCAGGCTACACCAGTGTCGTGCATGCCGTGAAACCCGCGCCATAGCGGAAGAGTTGTAGCCGGACGGCGCGCTCCGAATCAGATGACCTGTCGTTTGTCGTGGGGGAACTGGCATGCTGCCTTGCTTGCGCTGGCGGCGGGGGTGACGAGTCTCCACGCGGAACCCAAGCCGGAGGAAATCTACCGCAAGGCGCTGCCGTCAGTGATGACGCTGGAGATCGAGAACGAGCGGGGCGAGCGTTTTGTGGGCAGCGCGGTGCTGGCGCTGGGGGATGATGTGGCGGTGACGGCGTGGCACGTCGTGTCGGACGCGCGCCGGGTGTGGGCCAGTTTCTCGGACGGTGAGCGCGTGAAGGTCGTGGGTTGCATCGACAAGGACAGCTTCCGCGATCTGGCGGCGTTGAAGTTGGAGAAGAAATTTCCGAAGCGAAAGGCGGTGTTGTGCCAGGAGATGCAAGCAGTCGCGGCGCGGGCGTACGTGATTGGCGCGCCGAAGGGGTACGGCTTCAGCATCAGCGACGGGTTGATCAGTCAGATTCGGCGCGTGGACGGGTTTTCGCAGTATCAGGTGTCGTGTCCGATTTCGTCGGGGAACAGCGGGGGGCCGGTGTTGAACGATCGCGGCGAGGTCATCGGGATCGCGTCGTGGACGAAGGCGGACGCGCAGAACGTGAGCTTTGCGATTCCCGCGCGCGAACTGGCGCGGCTCGACGTTTCGCGCAGTGTCGTGGCGTGGGAGAAACTGGGCAAAGGCGAGCACCCCGCGGCCCCGGGCCGTTCCGTGCAGCCAATTCCCGTGCGTGAAGAGAGTGGCGAGGGCGGCATCGAGGAATTGAAGAAACGGTTGAAGCGTTCGGTGGGAAAACCCGTGACGGTGATTTTGCGCGAGAACGGGCAGGAGAACAAATACTCGTTCACCGTGCCCGCGGGCGGATTGAAATAGCGACGGAGCGGGTGATCGACAAGCGATCGACCCGCTCCGCAGTTTGGTCAACGGTTCGCGGTTACCGAGTTTTCACTTTGAGGTGGCTTTCCACTCGTTGCACTCCGGAGACGGCGCGCACTTTGTTTTCAATGTCCTTGCGGGCCGCGTCCGTTTCCACGGTGCCGTAGAGGTGGGCGACGCCGTTATCGACATCGACTTGGACGTTGTCGATGGCCTCGCAGATTTTCTCGCAGAGGGCGCGATCCGCCGGCTGCAAGAGCCGCTCGGCGCCCTTGGCGGCAGGGTCGCGGGTGAACACGCGCGTGTCGCCTTCACCGACGGGCTGGCGCATGAAGCGTTCGCGCCACGTCAATGTGGGCTGGCCGTAGTAGCCGTCGATGGATTTGGTCCATTCGGCGTCTCGAGCGATGGCCCAACGTCCCTGCGGGGACTTGCTGGCGGCTTTGAACTCTTCCTTCGTCGCATTCAACGCGAAGGATTTGCCGTCGGGCGCGCATTGCAACGACTCCAGCGGCACGGCGACTTGGTGGCGGGCGCCGAAGCCCGAGCTGATGACGGCGTAGGGAACGTTGCCGGACTCGAAGTTGACAATCAGGTCATGCACCTTGCCCAGGTCCTCCTGCTGGGCGTTCATGACTTTCTTGCCAATGATTTCACTGGCGGTGAATTGTTTTGATTTCTCGTGCTCGGCCCGTGCGGTCGAGGCCGCTAATGCGAAACTCACGACCACGAGCCACGCTACTGAACGGATTTTGTTTTTCATATTTGTCCTGTTGGTTTGTCGTTTAGATGAATCAGACGGTCCGCCCGAACCTTGAGCAGACACCTTCAACTAGCCGGCGGGGTGCCAACGGCGCGCGTCTTGGGAAGTCGTTGAATTCCAACTCGCGAATGGAATAAAGGTCCGCTGGCGCCATTTCGCCTCAGCGCAAATTGCAACAGGCACCTTGCAAGTAGCGGACACGGCAACTTTTTCCCCGGCGCTCATCCGACGAAGTGCCATGAGGGCGCGACGGCTTACTCCCCTGCTCGGCAACAGAGCGCGAATTGCTCACGCCTTTTCGCTTTCCTCCGCCGCTCGTCCGCTTATTGTGCCGTCGCCAACTATGAAACTCTCCCGACGACACTTTCTCGCGACCGCGGCGCTCGCTGGGGCGGGCGTCAGCGCGCTTCCGTTCACCGGCTCTGCCGCAGCCCCTCTCCCTTCGCGCAAGAAAATCAAGCTCGGCATCTCCACCTACTCCTACTGGCACTTCAAGACGGCAAAAGTTCCCATCGAAACCGTCATCGACAAGACCGCCGCGCTCGGCGTCGAAGGCGTGGACATTCTTCACCGCCAGATGGACATCCCGGAGAAGGAACCGCTCATCCCGGCCCACCGCGCGTATCTCCAGAAGCTCAAGCGCCACGCCTTCACCAGCGGCGTGGACCTCATCTGCTTTTCGATTCACCAGGACTTCGTGGATCCCGATGCCGACTATCGCCGGAAGCAAATCGAACACACCCTCAAATGCATTGAAATCGCCTACGAGCTGGGCGTGCCCTGCATCCGGCTCAATTCCGGGCGCTGGAACACCATCCAGTCCTTCGACGACTTGATGAAGGCCCGCGGCGAAGAGCCTATCCTCCCCGGCCACACCGAGGACGACGGCTTCAAGTGGTGCATCGACTGCATCGAGAAGTGCCTGCCCAAGTGCGCCGAGTGCGGCGTCATTCTCGCGCTGGAGAATCACTGGGGCCTGACGCGCACGCCGGAGGGCCTGCTGCGCGTGCTCAACAACATTTCCTCCCCGTGGCTCGGCGGACTCATGGACACCGGCAACTTCCTCGAAAACCCCTACGACAAGCTCAAGCAGATCGCGCCCAAGACCGTGTTCGTGCAGGCCAAGACCTATCCCGGCGGCGGCGAATGGTACACACTCGACCTCGACTACAATCGCATCGCGAAGATTCTTTCGGACGCCGGCTACACCGGCTACGTCGCGCTGGAGATGGAGGGAAAGGAGAATCCGGACACGGCAGTGCCCAAGAGCATCGCGCTTCTCCGCGAGGCGTTTCAATAGCTACTGACTACTGACCACTGACTCCTCACATGAAGACCCTCTCTCGTCTCCCGAGGAACCGCCTGCAAACGGTTTCGCTGGATTTTGCGTCGCGCGCAAATCATCCTCCGGCCATGAAGTTCATCCTCACCACGCACAACGTGACCCTCACCGCGGCCATCGAGCGCCACATCCTCACGCGCATCGATCGCCTGGAGCATTTCGACCGCTGGGCCATCGACGCCCGCGTGAGCCTGGAGCACGACAACACCAAGGCGACGGAAAAGCAGTTCAAGGCCTCCATACGCCTGGGCGTGCGCGGTCCCGATCTTTACGCCGAGGAATACAACAGCGACCTCTACGTCGCCATCGACGAAACGGCCAAGAAGATCGAGCAACAACTCCGCAAGCGCCACGGGAAGCTCAAGAACCGCAAACACAGCGAGGCCGCCCGCCTCAAGCGCCGCAACCAGGAAGCCTTGTTCTGAGCCAGCCGGGCCGCGAACCCCGGCTAGGACGGGTGGCGTCGTAGCCACCGCGTCCCGACACCGCGGCGTGCCAGCGCCCCGGCATGACACGCGCCTGCGCCAGCGGTCAGAATCCCCCGTCGAGTCCCTTGAGCATGCTGCTGTTTTCGAGAAAGGCGCGCAAGCCGGGGCGTTCATCGGGATCAATCCTGCCATTGGTGTTCTTGTCGAAGAGCGTCATCATCTGCTGCACCCGCTCGCGCGAACTGGCCCGCGTGTCTTCCTGGGCGCGGTCGATGAAGAGGTCGAGCATGTGATGGCGTTTGGCGACGCGGAGCCGGGGCAGTTCGTCGTCGCGCGCCGGGATGACGGTGAGGGTCATGGCGGCCATTTCGTCGGTGGTCATCGGGCCCCATTTGACGCGCTTGGGCGGGTTCGTGGGGTTGCGGATGTTCGCCGCGGAGTTGTCGTAGGTGATGGTGGCGTCCAGTCGTGTGCCTTTGGGCAGGCGGATGCGCTCCTTGTAGGCGCAGTCTTCCTGCCAGTTGAAATCCCAGTCTGAAATCTTGAGAAGCGTCTGCTGTTTGCCATCAGGCTTGGTGGCGGTCAGAAGAAACGTCTTGCCGAGATAATGCGCGTGGGGCGTGACAGCGATGGCTTCGAGGTCGATGGGCGTGGTGAAGGAATCCTTGACCGTGTAGTTGGTCGCGCCGGCGGGAATGTCCATGCCGTGCAGCCGGCCGAAGAGCGGCGGGAGCTGGAGCGTGGTGAATTTGCGCGTGGGCGGTTTGCTGGCGAAATAAATGCCGACGGAGGAAGTCTCGTGCTCGATTTTGCCGCTGGGATGGAAATGGGTCTGGAGGACGATGTCGGAGTTGGTGGGGAAGCGCCAGGCGAGTTCGGGCGGCAGCGGCATCGGTTCGCCGCCCAGCGCCCAGCCGCCGAGCGACTCGAACTGGCGGTTGGAGCGGTTCATGCCGTTGTAGCCGGGCTTGGGATCGCGCTCGTCGAACTTCCGCGCGTCGCCCGAGGTGTCGAGGAAATAGAGCGAGTGATGGACGACTTTGCGCGCGCCGGGGCGGAATTCAAGGGCGCGAACCCATTTGTCTTCGGGCAGGTTCAACGGCAGGACGAAGTTCCAATAGATATCGGGGCCTTCCGCGCGGACCTCGAACGGCTCCGTCATTTTCACGATGAGGTCGGGCTTACCGAGTTGCCAGCCCTCGGTGAATTTGGGTTGAGGCGGAAGCTTTGCCGGGTCGCCTTCTTTCATGCCCTGCTGGCGCCACGCGGCGAGCAACGCGATCTGCTCGTCGGTGAGGCGGCGTTCGTTGCTGAACTCGACGTAGCCGTGGTCCGCGTGCCACGGCGGCATGAAGCGGCTGGCGGTGACCTCGGCGATTTGTTTTGCGCGCTTACGGGCGTCCTCGAAGGTGAGGAGCGAGAAGGGGGCGACTTCGC
>Ga0187893_10014684_pt1 | contig 10626 bp, 7 predicted proteins | sample MA1701074metaG_FD_139574 | JGI IMG/M metagenome (GOLD analysis project Ga0187893, IMG submission 139574) | White microbial mat communities from a basaltic lava cave in the Kipuka Kanohina Cave System on the Island of Hawaii, USA - MA170107-4 metaG ...
GGCGATCTCGGCACCTCGCTGTTCGGTTTTGCAGGGCGCGAATCGGCGCAACTTGGCTTCGAAGTGTTGCGGCGCCATCTCGATCCGGCGCTGACGATTCTTTCCGATGTTGTGCGCAATCCCGTGTTTCCGGAATCGGAGGTCGATCGCGAAAAGAAGCGCACGCTCGACAATCTTTCGCAGCAGGAAAAGAACGCCAATGCACTGGCCAATCGCATTCGCACGCAACTCACGTTTGGCTATGATCATCCGTATGGGCGCGTGGCCTTGCCGGGCAGCGTGCAGCAAATCACGCGGGCGGACGTGGCAAAATTTCATGAGACCTATTGGAAGCCGGGAAGCTCGGCGCTGATTTTCGTCGGTGATATCACGTTAGCGCAAGCGGGTGAACTGGCGCAACGCACGCTCGGCAATTGGACCGGCGGCGCGGCGCCTTCGGTAAATATTCCATCGCCCAAACCGGTTGGCCCGGGCAAAGTTTATCTCGTCGATCGCCAAGAAGCGGCGCAAACGGTGGTGACGCAAATCGTTGCCGCGCCGAAACGCAAGACGCCGGATTATTACGCGCTGCGTTTGGCGGATGCGGTTTGGGGCGGCGGTTTCGGCACACGTTTGAATTTGAATCTGCGGGAAAACAAAGGATATTCTTATGGGGTTTTCTCGAACCTCGCGCTGTCGTCAGCCGCGGGAAGTTGGTGGGCTTCGGGCGGCGTGCAGACGAACAAGACCAAAGAATCGATTGCCGAGTTTGCGGCGGAGTTGAAGTCGCTTGCCGGCGAAAAACCGATTTCGGAAAAAGAGCTGGCTGACGCGAAAGCAAATCGGATTCGCGGCTACGCGCAGCAATTCGAATCGCTCGGCCGCATCGCCGGCCAGATTGCGGAATTGTGGACGAACGGTTTGCCGATGGCAGAACTGCAAAAAGAGAACGACGAAATTGAGAAAGCCACGCTGGCAGCAGTCAATGCTTCGGCGCAAAAATATGCCGTGCCGAATCAATCGACGCTGTTGTTGGTCGGCGATGTGGCGAAGATCGAGGCCGGCATCCGCGAGCTGAACCTCGGGGAAGTGGTGCTGCTCAATGCGGAAGGCAAGCCGGTTGTGAAGAAATAGCGATTCCTCAATAATAAAGCAAAATTTTTCCAACCGATGAAAAAACGACCAACGGATATTTGAATCCGTTGGTCGTTTTTAATCCGTTGGAGATTTTTTTTGATTGCGGCTCGTTCGCGCTCATGATAAATGAATTGATCTCTCGTCTCAGCCATCTCAATCTCCAAACCAACGGCATCACCTTGCACGCCGTTGCTGCCGGTCCGAAGAACGGTCCGTTGGTTATTTTGCTGCACGGCTTTCCGGAGTTTTGGTATGGTTGGCGTTATCAAATCGACGCGCTCGCGCAGGCGGGGTTTCGCGTGCTGGCGCCGGATCAGCGCGGGTATAATTTGAGCGACAAACCGAGAAGCGTGGGCAGTTATAATCTCGATCACCTCGCAGCGGACGTGGTGGGGTTGATTGATGCGGTCGGCTGCGAAAAAGCATTTTTAGTTGGACATGATTGGGGCGGCGCCGCGGCATGGTGGGCGGCAATCAAATATCCGGAACGAATCGAAAAGCTGGCCATTCTCAATTCGCCGCATCCGCGCGTGATGCGCAAAAATATTTTTCACAATCGCGTGCAGCGGAAAAAAAGCTGGTACTTTTTCCTTTTTCAAATTCCGTTTTTGCCGGAACAGCGCATGAGAAAAAACAACTGGCAAGTGGGAGGCCGGGCGTTGCAGAGCACGAGCCGCAAAGGCACTTTTTCCGAGGCCGATATCGCGGTTTATCGCGAAGCGTGGGCGCAGCCTGGCGCGGCAACGGGAATGCTCAACTGGTATCGCGCGGCCTTTCGCAGCCGGCCGGGCCGCGTCGGCAGCTCGCGCGTGAAGGTGCCAACGTTGATTATCTGGGGCGAGCAAGACAAATTTCTCCGGCGCGAAATGGCGCAGGAGAGCGTGGATTTGTGCGACAACGGAAAACTCGTTTTCATTGAAGAGGCAAGCCACTGGGTGCAGCATGAAGAAGCGCAACAAGTCAATGAGCTGCTGTTCGGATTTTTGAAAACGAATTGAGAAGAGAAATGAGAGCATTCAAAAGACAGGAAAATGGAGGACAGAAAAATGATTCGTACCACTTTGCGGAATTTGTTGCTTCATAGAGGGCATTGGCTTGATGATACAAAACTCCATTTTTCTGTCATTGCTTTTTTGTTCAATTTGGGAATTGCACCCCGGCGTTAGTTCCGTTTTGTGGAACCTAAGTTTTTCCATCAAAAATTGCGTCACTTATTTATAACATGGCTTGCCTTAAAAATACAGTCAAGTTTTTTTGAATAAATCCGCCTGCTGCGAAGTCAAACCTTCGGCATTCCGTGCCGGCAAAATTTTTCGCGCAAACAATTCCCGCAAATCCGTCTCGGCCGCCGCGATTTCTTCGGCGGTGAGGGCGGCCGCGTTTTTGCCGAGCAGCGCTTGATTCCCTTTCGGCATGTCGGAGGCGCTGCGCACGAAGAGCGGGGCATAGCCCTGGCGCAAATTTTCCGTCGCGCCGGCCCAGGTACCTCCCGTTTCAAAATCGCTTGAAACAACAACCGCATAATCGGCAAGCGCATAAATCATCTTGTTGCGCGCCATGGCGTTGCCTATTTGAAACGGCGCGTTGGGATGAAACGGTGTGAGCAGGAGCAGGCGTTCTTCAAAAATATATTGCCGCGCTTCCTGCTCGCGAATTTTTTTCGCCAGTGAATCGCCCATCACGCCGGCACACTTGCCGCCATTCTCCAACGCCGTTTTCATCGAGATGAGGTCAACGCCTTTGGCGCCGCCGGAAACGACGTTCAGTCGATTGCGAACGCAACGGTCGGCGAGCTTGGCGGTGAAATCGGCGCCGGCCTCGTCGACCGCGCGCGAGCCGACGATGGCAACGCTTTCCTCTTGCGCCAACGCTAATTCCCCGGCATAAAACAGAACCACCGGCGTTTGCGCTTGCAGCTTTTCTTTCAACCGTTGCGGATAGTTTGAATCAGCCCGCGTCACGATTCGAATGCCGGCATTCATCAGGCTTTCCAGCTCGAATCCCACCGCGCCGCCGCGATCCAGCAAAGCCGCCAACCGCTGCGCTTCCGCGAGTGAGAGCGCGAGTTCTCCTTGCAAAGCTTCAGCCGCGAGTCCCAACAATCCGCCCGGCGTTTTGAGCGACGAGTTTAAAATTTTCGGCGCCAGCGTATTCCATTCTTTCAGCGTCAGTGGCGCTAATTCCGTTTTTTGATCAAGCCCGACATAAGAGCAGGCCATGACGAGCGCATGAGCCTCATCGGTTAATGGCATGGCGTTCCTTCCAAACTTTTAAGAAACTCAGTAAGAAATTTAGTGGCCGGTCGCTGAAATTAAATTGCTTTTGAATGCACAAAATCCCAGCCACCGGTCACTGGAAATTTTTGTATCAATCCAACGTTCTGCGATCGGCGGCCTTCGCGAGCGCGAACGGATAGACCGGCCCGCAACCATGTTGCGCGAGCAGAAATCCGGCAACGGTCAAAGTCCAACGCGAATCAAAAATATCATCAACCAGCAGGCACGGTCCGGCCGGCGTCGCGCCGCTGATGCTGAAAGCTGAAATGATGTTCGCCACTTGTTGCGCGCTGTTCGCCATTTCTTTCTGCGGTCGCGTTTCTTTGCTCTTTGCGAGGATGGGCACAAATGGAATTTGCAAAACTCCGGCTAACCGTTCCGCAAAATCCTTGGCCAAATTTGTTCGCAAAGAAGGCACTGCCGTCACAAACTTTGGAAACGGCTCGGGGTGCCAGTCTTGCGCGATCAATTGCGCCGCTGCCGCCACGAGCTCGTCATTAAAATGATGATCGCGATATTTGCCTTGTGCGACCAGCCGGCCCCATCCGGCATCGCCGTAAATGCACAGCGCGCGGCCTTCACGGTTTTGCCGGGCTTCGGGAATGGCGCGTTTTTCACCCGGCTGAATTTCGCCCGGCCATTGCTTGCGCGGCGGAATGATTTGATGGTCGCGTTGCAAAAACGTGATGGCGTTCAGCGTGATCTGCGGATTGACAACTTTGCCCGGCAACGAAGGTGTGCTGCAATTGCTGCAACGTCCGCAGTCGCGGGCGAAGGGATCGGAAAGCTCGCGTGCTAAAAACGCCATCAAACATTCTTTGCTGCGAACGTATTCCCGCATTTTCTCCAATTCCTGTCGGCGCATTTGCGTCGCGGCTTCGTAGCGCGCGTAATTGGCTTGCCAGGGATTGAGCGTGCGATGGTAAACGGTTTTTTCTTTGGCGACCGCGCCCTCGATCATCAACAGCTTCAGCGCTTTTTCGAGCGTCGCGTACGAGCAGTTGATGCGCTTTTGCAAATCGGCGATGGCGAGTCCGTTGGAATTGGCCAGCGCTTTCAGCACCGCCTCCATCACTTCGGGCGGCGGAAAGGCGGTTTCAATAAAATAGTTCTGAATCTCATCATCTTCGCGGCCGGCCAGCAAAATGCCAACAGACGCTTTTAATGCGCGACCGGCGCGACCCACTTGCTGGTAATAAGCCACCACATTGCCCGGCCGCTGGAAGTGAATGACAAAAGACAGATCGGGCTTGTCGAAGCCCATGCCGAGCGCGACGGTGGCCGAGAGCGCTTTAACCTGATTGTTGAGCAGCGCCTCTTCGCAGGCGATGCGTTCCTCATTCGTCATGTCCGCGTTGTAAGGACGCACGTCGAGGCCTTGTTGCAGCAGCCAGCGCGCGACGCGATTGCTGTCCGCAACCGTCAAGCAATAAATGATGCCGCTGCCCGGAAATTTGGGCAGATTCTCCGCCAACCACGCCAAACGTTCGGCTTGATCGGACAGCACGATGTTGCGCAGGCGCAATCCTTCGCGCATCAGCATACTAAAAAAATCGGCAAGAAGCAAGCGATAAAACTTTTAATTGACTTCCGATCTTCGTTTGTTATCTTATTACAGTGAACAAAATTTCGGAGGAAGGAAATATGACAACACGCCAAAACGTTTTGGCCACAGGCACGTTTTTTTTGATCATGCTATTGTCTCAGACGGCGATGGGACAACCCAAGCCGCGCGCCCGCGATCTCGGCATTCCGTTCGACGGGACGCCCGGGCCGCTCAATGCCATCACCGACGTGAAAGGCGTTGAAGTGGGACACACCACGCTCATTTCCGGCGCCGGCAAATTGGAAGTCGGCCAAGGCCCGGTGCGCACCGGCGTCACCGCGATCTTGCCGCGCGGCAAAACTTCCAAAGATCAGGTTTTCGCCGGATGGTTTGCGCTGAACGGCAACGGCGAGATGACCGGAACGGCGTGGGTGGACGAATCCGGTTTGCTCGAAGGGCCGATCATGATCACGAACACGCACAGCGTCGGCGTCGTGCGCGATGCGGTCATTGCCTGGCGTGTGAAACAAGACCTGATGCCGCAGCCGTGGGCGCTGCCGGTGGTCGCGGAAACGTGGGATGGTTGGCTGAATGACAGCAACGGTTTTCATGTGAAACCCGAGCATGTTTTTGCCGCGCTGGATAACGCCAAATCCGGCCCGGTCGCCGAAGGCAATGTCGGCGGCGGCACCGGCATGATTTGCCACGGCTTCAAAGGCGGCATCGGAACTTCATCGCGAAAACTTGATGAGAGATCCGGCGGCTACGTCATTGGCGTGCTAGCGCAGTGCAATCACGGCGGCCGGCAACAACTCCGCATTGCCGGCGTGCCGGTTGGTTTGGAAATGACGGACGAAGTTTTGAGAAAAGAAGATCAAGGCTCGGTCATCGTCGTGGTGACGACCGATGCGCCGCTGTTGCCGCATCAGCTCAAGCGGCTCGCGCGCCGCGTTTCAATGGGGCTTGCGCGCGTGGGCAGCGTGGCCGGCAACGGTTCGGGCGATATTTTCATTGCGTTCTCGACGGCGAATCCCGAAGCGGCGAAATCATCCGGCGTGGTGAAATTGGAGATGTTGGCCAACGAATCGATGAACGCGCTGTTTAGCGCCACCGTGCAGGCCGTCGAAGAAACCATCGTGAATGCGCTGATCGCCGCGGAAACCATGACCGGCATCGACGACCATAAAGTCATCGCCATTCCCCACCAGCCGCTGCAGCAGATTTTGAAAAAATATAATCGCTTGCTCGAGCCGGGCAACAAAAAATGAAAAAGCCAAGGCAAAACCATTTGGGGCAAGACTATTAAAAAGCTTTTAATTATTTTGCCCTAAATCGTTTTGCCTAGCTGATGTTTTATCGCTTGCAACGAAAAAGGAACCGCAACGAAAGCAAAAGTGCGAAAGCGTGTTTTTAAAAATTTATTGATGATATCGTCGTTGGCTATCGCAAGCTGCTCGGGAGAGGCGGATTATCCGGAGCAGGCGCGGAAGTTTTATGCGCAACATGCGCAGAGCCCGGAAATGGCGCGGCTATTGGATTACGAAATCAGGTTGCGCGACCGGACGCTTTATTTGCAGGCGTGCAAGCAAACTCCGGATGACTCCGTTAAAACCTGGGCGATTTACGAGAACTATCGGTTTGACGAGGCCGGCGCTGAAATCGAATTAGCCCGGCTGAAAATTGCTTTCACGCCTTTTGAAGATCCGCACGGCCGCAGAATTATTCCGGAGTACGAAACGATTGCGCTCTCCGATACCGCCGGGCAAGCCGCATTGCAAATTCGTGAAGCCATCCGCGCTTTCAACCGCCTCGGGGTGCGCGAAGTGATTTGCGGCGGCCAGGGCGTGGTTTATCTCGTACAACCGTCGTTCATGCTGATTCACGTTGCCGATACCGCGAAAGTGCCTGCGGGCATCAAAAATGTCGCCACGTCACTGGATGAGAATTGGTACTTTGAAATTTCGTTCGAACTGCAGGAGGCCGAGCGCCGTAAGTTGAGCACGGTATTGCGCGAGTTCTGGGAGTCGGTGGAAAAGCAGAAGGCGCAACAGCAGAAGCCGGAAACGAATAAATAAGGAATCACGCGATGAAAAGAGTATTCTTTTTGCTTCTTATCCTTTTATCTTTTTTCGCTTCGCCGTGCTGGCCGCAGGCGGCGCTGGTTTTTCAAACGGATTTCGGCTTGAAAGACGGCGCGGTGGCCTGCATGAAAGGCGTCGCGTTCGGCGTCGATCCGAATCTTAAAATGTTCGACGTGACGCACGAGATTCCCAGTTACAACATTTGGGAGGCGGCGTATCAATTGAAGCAAACCGCGCCGTACTGGCCGGCAGGCACGGTTTTCGTTTCGGTGGTTGATCCGGGCGTCGGCACCGAGCGCAAGTCGATTGTGGCGAAAACCAAAACTGGACACTATTTTGTGACGCCGGATAATGGCACGTTGACTTTCGTCGCGGAAGATTTAGGCCTTGTGGAAGTTCGGCAGATCGATGAGACGGTGAATCGCCTCACCGGCTCGGAAAAATCGTACACGTTTCACGGCCGCGATGTTTATGCTTACACCGGCGCGCGTCTCGCTTCCGGCGTGATTATGTTCGAGCAGGTCGGCCCGGCGCTCGAACCGCGCGTGGTGATGGTTCCTTATGAAAAGGCGCGTTTTGAAAACGGCGCCGTGCATGGAAACATTCCGATACTCGACGCGCAATATGGCAACATCTGGACGAATATCGACGAGCAGACTTTCAAAAAGCTCGGCGTGGAATATGGCGCGATGGTTTCCGTGCAAATAAAAAACGAGGGGCGCGTGATTTATTCTGGCAAGATGCCTTATGTTCGCACCTTTGGTGAGGTGCCGGTCGGTCGGCCGCTGCTTTACAGCAACAGCCTGCTCAACGTTTCCTTCGCGATCAATCAAGGCAGTTTTGCGAAAGCCCATAAGGTCGGATCGGGGCCGAGTTGGCAGGTTAAAATTGAGAGGGTCAAGTGATTCTGGAAATTGCCAAAAATTGGAGGCGAATCGGCAGTCAGTTCTTGCAAAATCGAAAAAAAATTCCCACATTTAAAAGCAGCCCTTTGCGGCGGCAAGCTGTAAAATTTCCTTTTCAAAAATTGCCTTGTGAGAAAAATGAAAAAGCTCCCCATCAGCATTCAAGATTTCGACAGGATGATCACCGGCAATCACGTGTACGTGGATAAAACCCGCTACATTTATCAAATGGTGACGGAGGGGATGTTTTGTTTTCTCTCGCGGCCCCGGCGTTTCGGCAAATCGTTGCTGGTCTCCACCCTCGAACATCTGTTTAGAGGCAACAAAAAACTATTCAAAGGCCTTTGGATCGAAAAAGCGAATTGGGATTGGAAGCCGCATCCGGTGCTGAAAATCGATTTTAACGGAATCTCCTTTGACAAGCCGGAAATCTTAAAACAGAGTTTGCTCGAAACGCTGCGTGCGCAAGGGAAAAAAGCCGGCGTTACACTCGAGTCATCTATTCTACGCAATTATTTTAAAGAATTGCTTGTGAAATTATTCGATCAACACCAACAAAAGATTTTGGTGTTGATCGATGAATATGACCAACCTTTGATCAGCCACTTGGGAAAAGGGGAAGCCGCTTTGGAAATTGCCAAACAGAATCGCGAGGTGCTGCGGGAATTATATGGCGTGTTAAAGGAAAGCGACGTCAATCAGGCGCTGCAGTTCGTGTTTATCACCGGCATCTCCAAATTTGCGCAAGTGAGCATCTTTTCCGAATTGAATAATTTGGACGATATTTCCATGCAAGATCCATACAGCGCGCTTTTGGGATATACCGAGGAAGAATTGGAAAAATATTTTGCCGTGCACCTCAAACAACTATCCCAGCGCCTAAAACGGCCGCAAGCCGAAGTTTTGCAGCAGATTCAAGCCTGGTATAATGGCTACCGTTTTTCAGACGCCGATATCAAAGTCTACAACCCGGTTTCCGTGCTAAAACTGCTGAAGCAAAACAAATTTAAAAGCTACTGGTTTGAGACGGCCACGCCGGCTTTTCTGGTTGATCTGATCAAAGAGCAGCAATATCCCGTCCCGCTCATCGAAACCTTGGAATTGAGCCAGGAAGATTTTACCGTTTATGATTTGGATTATCTTCGGCTCGAGCCGCTGCTGTTTCAAACCGGCTATATCACCATCAAAGACTACAAGGAGGAGTTGTATCGCTTGAGCTATCCCAACCAGGAGGTCAAGACCTCATGGCTGAAATATTTGTATGACCAACTGGCCGCCATCCGTGACAGCAGCTTAAAGACGCAATTCAAGAAGCTGCAAATCTATTTGCGGCAGGAGCAATTGGAGCGTTTCATCGAAACCACCAACGCCATTCTTTCTGCCATTCCGTATCCGCACCTTAAAAAGCAGGGCGAGCACTTTTATCATACCGTCTTTTATTTGATGCTCTCCGCCAGCGGCGCGCTGGCGCCGACCGAAGTTTTGACCTCCAGGGGACGGATCGACATGGAAGTGCACTTTCCGGAGAAAATCTACATCGTCGAGCTGAAGTGCAATCAATCAGCGCGGCGGGCCATCGCGCAGATCAAGCAGAAAAAGTATTTTGAGGAGCATCTGCACGGCGGAAAAAAAATAATGCTGCTCGGCATCAATTTCAATACGCGCGAACGGCGCATTACAGATTGGCGGGTTGAAGGTGTCGAATCTTGATTTTCTGCCGGCCCTCGATTTTTGGACGAGAGAACGAGAGAAATATTTTGCAATGATGATTTTAAAAAAACACTTTTTGCCAGGTCTTTTTTTATTTTGCGCTTTGATACTCGGTTTTAACGCCGACAAAACCGCGCAGATCGATAAATTTTTTTCACCGTATAAAGGCGAAGCCGCGCCCGGCGCGGCGGTGATGGTGATCAAAAACGGCAAGCCGATTTTCAAGAAAGCGTATGGTCTCGCCAATCTCGAAAACAAAACACCGGTGGCGCTTGCAACCAATTTTCGCCTGGCCTCGGTGACGAAGCAATTCACGGCCATGTGCATCATGAAACTGGTCCAGTCGGGCCGACTGGGTTACGAGCACACTTTGCAACAAATCTTTCCGGAGTTTCCAACATACGGCGACAACATTACGATTCGGCATTTGTTGCAACACACTTCCGGACTGATTGCGTATGAAGATTTGATTCCCGACACGGCGACGGTGCAGGTGCGCGATAAAGACGTGCTGCGAATGATGATGGCGCAGGATTCGACTTATTTTCCGCCCGGCGCGCAGTATCGTTACAGCAATTCCGGCTACGCGGTGCTGGCGATGATCGTTGAGAAAGTTTCGGGAAAATCGTTCGCGCAGTTTTTGCAGGAAAATATTTTCCAGCCGCTGGGAATGAAAAACACCATCGCGCATGAAAAAGGCATTTCAACCGTCAAAAATCGCGCGCTGGGTTATCGGCAGGAGGGAGGCCAATTTATTTTTGCCGATCAAAGTGTGACGAGCGCGGTGCTCGGCGATGGCGGCATTTATTCTTCGGTCGAGGATTTGCTCAAATGGGATCGCGCTTTGTATACTGAAAAGCTCGTGAAGAAAGAAGCGCTGGTTGCCGCGTTTGCGCCCGGCGTTCTGCTCGACGGCAAAGCATTAGAATATGGATTTGGCTGGCGGCTCGATCAGTTCAACGGGCACCGCCGTGTGATGCACACCGGCAGCA
>Ga0187893_10014685_pt1 | contig 10626 bp, 8 predicted proteins | sample MA1701074metaG_FD_139574 | JGI IMG/M metagenome (GOLD analysis project Ga0187893, IMG submission 139574) | White microbial mat communities from a basaltic lava cave in the Kipuka Kanohina Cave System on the Island of Hawaii, USA - MA170107-4 metaG ...
ATGTTCTTCAGCTCGCCGGGACGGAGCATGGTGTCATTCGCCATGGGATCTCGAGGTCGGAGGTTAGCTTGTGAAAAATATCACATACTCAGGAGGGCGGCAACCCGACTAGACGCGCGAGCGCGTCCTCCCTTTGATGAACGCCGTCAACACGCCGCGCGGCCCCATGAGCCGCAGCTGCTCCGGGACGGCGCCCGTCACGCGGCGCGCCGCGCCCGCCAGGTGACTCGGCGACGCGTACGCGAGGATGCGGGCGACAGCCCGCACCGTATACCCGGGATTGCCCAGCAGGTCCGCCGCACAGGCCGTCCGCACCAGGTCGATGACGCGTTTCAGGTTCGGCGCCCCGCCCATCGCGAACTCGCGCGACAGATGCTCGCGGGTCACGCGCAGCGTTTGGGCGAGCTCGCGGGTGGTCGTGGGCGCCGCCACCCGCCGCCACACTTCCTCCCACGCCTTGAGCTGCAACGGATCGCTGAGGCGCAGCAGGCGCGGCGCATCGGCGAGCGCGCGCCGGCGCGCGGCCTGGGCGGTGCGCCGCGAGACCCACTCGGCCGCGACGGCGTGATCCACGGGCTCGACGAGCACCCCCGCGAACCCGACGCGCCGGCAATCCGCCAGGAGCGGGCCATCGTCCGGCCGAAACGCGGAAAAGGCAAACATGGGGATTCGCGGAAACCGGGCCGGCAGGGAGAGCCACACGTCCGGCGCCGCCTTGACATCGACGACCACGGCATCGACGAGCCGCGCGTTGAGCAGCCGCTCGAGGGCGAGCGGCGAGTCGCAGCAGCGAACGGCCCCCAGTCGCCTCGGATACCGGCGGACCAGGGCGCGCCGGGTTTCGCGGCGCGGGTGGCAGACCGATACGATCGGGGTCAGGGCCCACCGCCCCCCGATCCGGCCGCCGCGCTCCCCGGCTGCCCGTTCACCGAGGCCAGCGCCTCCACCATTTCGGCCGCGCGCCGCAGCACGCCGCGCGCGTTGTCATACGATATCGTCTCCAGCGCCTGGTCCAGCTCCCGCCATGCACACGCCGTGATCCCTTCCTCGGCCTGCGGCACCGGCTCGCCGGAGCGCGACTCGAACAGGAAGAAGTGACAGAACTTGTGGATCGTCCGCCCGCGGAACCGGAAGTACCAGTCGATGACCTGGATCGGCCCGTGCAACAGCAGGTCGTCGAGCCCGGTTTCCTCGGCTACCTCGCGCCGCGCGGCCAAGGCGGGCGGCTCGCCGGGCTCGAGGTGCCCCTTGGGAAACCCCCAGTTGCGGTAGGAGTCCCGGATCAGGAGGTACCGCACGACGCCCGTCGGCTCACGCCGGAGCACGACGCCTCCGGCGCTCGTCTCCCGCTGAGCGCGCTGCCTCCCCTTCACCACACCTCCTCCCGGAATGCGGATTGCGGATTGCGGATTGCGGATTGGGTGGAGGAGCCGGGCCGCATGAATCGCGATGGGAAGCTTCGCCATTCAATCCGCAATTCCCAATCCGCAATCCGCAATGGCATCAGAACACGCTGAACGTGAAGTATTTGCGCGGATTCGCCTGGATATCCGACAGCAGCTGGCGCAGCTGAATCATGGTCAGCGTCGTCTCGCGGTAGAGCGTGGAATCCGCGACCAGCAGCCCCAGCGTACCGGATCGATTGGCGATCCGCGACATCACGCTATCGGCGGCGACCAGGGTGCGAACCAGACTCGCCTGATTGCGCTGCGCCGCATCCAGAATCTCGCGCACATTCTGTGAGGCCGCCCGCAGATCCTGGCTGGCCGCCGAGGCGCTGTTGAGAATCGTGGCCAGCTGTCCCTGATTGGTCGCCGTATCGACCCGCACCAGCGTGGACTCGAGCGTCGTCGCCGCCCGGGCCATGGCATCGGAGCCCCGGCCCAGGTTGGAGCCCACGCGGCTCATCACGGCCGCCTGTTCGTTCGTCACCGTCACGAGTCGGTCGGCGATCTGACCGAAGTCCCGGATGGACCGGCGCAGCTCGATGACGGCCTGGGAATCGAACGCGGTCTGGACCCGGTTCGCGACCGCGGCGATGTCGCCGGCGATGCGGCTGGCCTGGGCCGTCAACTGACCGATGTCGGGCAAGGTGGCGCCCGGCCACCGATTGCCTCCGGCCGCGACCGCTTCCCGGAGCGCCTCCCGCACGTTGGGATCGACGATCGGCTGATCCATCGAGACCAGGATCGCCGCCCATTCGCCGAACAGCGAGGCGGAGGCGGCGATCACCGCCGGCTGCTGCGGGACGGCGACCCCGGCGTAGATCTTGAGATCGGCCTCCACCCAGTTGCCCGAGGCGAGCCGGATCGATTCGACGCGGCCCACACGGACGCCGCGCAGCACCACGGGGTTGCCGACGCCCAGGCCGCCCACGGTGCGGAAGCGGGCCGTATAGACCGCCTCGCTCACGCCGATATGCGCTCCCGACAGCCACAGCGCGCCTCCGACGATGACGGCGAACGCCACGAGCACGACGAGCCCGACCACGAATTCGTTTTCCCGCTTCACTCGGGACGCCCCTCGATGAACTGCCGGACCACGGGGTCCGTGCTGTGGCGAATCGCTTCCACCGGGCCGACCTGGCGGATCCGCCCCTCGTACAACATGGCAATGCGATCCCCCACGGTGTAGGCGCTGCGCAGGTCGTGCGTCACCACCACGGCCGTTCCCCCCAGGTGCTCGCGGGTGCGCACCATGAGGCGGTCGATCACGGCCGACGTCACCGGATCGAGCCCCGTGGTGGGCTCATCGTACAGGATGTAGCGCGGCTTGAGCGCGATCGCTCGCGCGATCCCCACGCGCTTGCGCATGCCGCCCGACAGCTCGGCCGGCATTTTCGCCTCGGTACCGCGCAAGTCCACCAGCGCCAGAGCCTCGGTGACTCGCGCCGCCGCCTCCGGCGCAGCCAACCCGCGCCGCTGCAGGCCCAGAGCCACGTTCTCCGCCACGGTCATGGAATCGAACAGCGCGGCGAACTGGAACACGTAGCCTACGTCGCGGCGCAGCGCCGTCAGGCCGAGGCGATCGAGCGTCGAGACCGGACGACCGTCAACGATGACGTCCCCGGCATCGGGGTGCAACAAGCCGACGACGTGCTTCAGGGCTACGCTCTTGCCCGAGCCGGAAAACCCGATGATCACCATGGTCTCGCCGTCCTTCACGTCGAGTGAGAGCCCGTCCAGGACGACCCGTCCGTCGAACGCCTTGCGCAATCCGGTGAATTCGATCACAACAGCACCACGGCCCAGAACGCGTCCAGCACCAGGATCAGCATCGCCGAAATCACCACGGCCCGCGTGGTGCTCCGCCCCACCCCTTCGGCCCCGCCCCGCGTAGCCAGACCGACGACGCAGCCGACCACGGCGATCGTGAAGCCGAAGCTCGCGCTCTTCAGCAGGCCGAACCAGGTGTCCTTGAACTGATACAGCAGCTTCAACCCTTTCACGAACTCGGCGGTCGAGAGATCGAGGAGGGCGAGGCTGGTCAACCAGCCGGTGATGATGCCGGTGAGCATGCTGAGCGCGACGACGAGCGGGACCATGACGGTGGCCGCAAGCACGCGCGGCACGACGAGGTAGGCGTGCGGATCGTAGGCCAGCGTCTCGAGCGCATCCACCTGCTCGGTAACGCGCATCGTGCCCAGCTCCGCCGCCAGGCTCGCGCCGACCCGCCCCGCCAGCGCCAGCCCCGTCAGGACCGGACCGAACTCGAGCATCATCGACTTGCCGGTGGCGGTGCCGACCACGTACAGCGGCACGGTGCCCCGGAACGTGTAGGAGGCCTGCAGGGCGATGACGACGCCGGTGAAGGCGGCGATGAACAACGCGACCGGGAGCGAATCGACCCCGATGCGGCGCAGCTGCACCATCACCGGGCCGCGCCAGGTTGCCACGTCCGGGACCGCGCGGGCCAGGTCCCCCAAAAAATGGCCGAACTGCCCGACCGCCCGCACCGCGGCGACGGCACGTCGGCCGATCCGGTCGATCACGCGACCTAAGGTATAGACTCAAGCAGAAGAGGCCAGGGTCTCTCGCCCTGGCCCCGGTCAGGCGGCGAAGCTGGCCAGCGCTTTCCCGACGTCTCCCTCCCGCAGCCGCTTCAGCGCGCGATCCCGCAACTGGCGGACGCGCTCGCGCGTGACGCCGAGCATCCCGCCGATCTCTTCGAGAGTGTGCTCGCGGCCGCCGTCGAGGCCGAAATACAGACGCAGCACCTTGGCATCGCGGCGCTGCAGGGTGTTGAGCGCCGTTTCGATCTCGTCGGAGAGGAACCGGTCCATCGCCTGGTCCTCGGTGTCTGGCAGGTCTTCGGCGATGAACCGCTCGATCAGGGAGCGGTCGCCATCCGGATCGAGCGGCGCGTCGAGCCGCACGTCGCCGGTGTTGAGGGCGGCGAGCGACTGTACCACCTCGAGCGACAGCTTGGTGGCGTCGGCGATCTCCTCGGGGGTCGGCTCCCGGCGCAGAGTCTGCCGCAGGTATTCGGCCGTGCGCACGATGCGGGAGAGATCCGCGGTCCGGTTCAGCGGCACGCGGACCGTCCGGCCCTGCCGAGCCAGCGCCGCGAGAATCGCCTGCCGGATCCACCACACCGCGTACGAGATGAACTTCACGCCCTGGTCCGGATCGAACTTCCGGGCGGCCGTGAGCAGCCCCACGTTGCCTTCGCCGATCAGGTCGGTGAGAGGAAGCCCCCGGTTTTGATACTTCTTGGCGACCGAGATGACGAAGCGCAGGTTGCGCTTCACGAGCTCCTGCATCGCTTCCTGATCGCCGGCGCGCACCTTGCGGGCGAGTGCGATCTCTTCCTTTTGGGTGAGCAGCGGCGTCTTGCTCACCTCATGCAGGTACTGATCGAGGATGTCGCGCTCGTGCTCGTGGCCCAGCCCGGACATCAGCCCGCGCCGGCGGCCGCGCTTGCGACCGGGCTTGGCCTTCGGGGCGGCGGGCGTCGGGACCGGGGCCCGGCCCTGAACGGGCTTGCGCCCAGCCCGCGGCTTCACCGCCTTGGGCTTGGCGTGGGCGGCCTTCGAGCGACGCGTCGACTTCGGCATTGAGCGGGGCCCCGTGAGTTAGAAAACCGCGCCTCTGATACCACGAACGGCGCGAAAAGTTCACTCGTTCGCTTGACACCGTCTGAACGTCCCGATAAGATGCCGTGTTCCCGCAGAAAACCGTCGCGGACGGGACCGCTCGCGGCGGCCTAGTATAACGGGGGCGTAGCTCAGTTGGGAGAGCGCGTGAATGGCATTCACGAGGTCAGGGGTTCGATCCCCCTCGCCTCCATACTCGCCGCCGAGCCGCCCAGCCGCCTAGGCCAGGCGACTTCCGTGGGGTTACATTCCTCGGGGGCTCACCGTCTCAGCGGCTTGGCGTCCAGCAGTTCGCGGGAATAGCTCAGTTGGTAGAGCACAACCTTGCCAAGGTTGGGGTCGCGGGTTCGAGTCCCGTTTCCCGCTCTGAGTGAGCGGATCACCCGACGCGGGGTGGAGCAGTCTGGTAGCTCGCCGGGCTCATAACCCGGAGGTCGTGGGTTCAAATCCCACCCCCGCTACTGAATGCGGAATGGGGAATGCGGAATGCGGAATGGTCGGGCGGCAGTCATTCCGCATTCCGAATTCGCCATTCCGCATTTCGTTTGGGGCGGTTAGCTCAGCTGGTTAGAGCGCTACGTTGACATCGTAGAGGTCACTAGTTCGAATCTAGTACCGCCCATAACGGCTAGACGGACAGTTTGCGCCCATAGCTCAACTGGATAGAGCGTTTGGCTACGGACCAAAAGGCTGGGGGTTCGACTCCTCCTGGGCGCACTAACGACTAGGCGGGTAGACGGGTCGACGGGTAGAACGCCGAGTCGGTGACGGCCAGCGACCGCTACGCGTCTCGGCGTCTACCCGTCCAGTTTTTCGGGGCGTAGCGCAGTCCGGTTAGCGCGCCTGGTTCGGGACCAGGAGGTCGGTGGTTCAAATCCACTCGCCCCGACTCAAGCCGATCGTCGCGCCAGTAGCTCAGCTGGATAGAGCGTCGGCCTCCGGAGCCGAAGGTCGTGGGTTCGAATCCCGCCTGGCGCATCATCTCGCTTCGATTTCGTTCAACGCGCTGGCCACGTCGCGCGCCCGGACTTCCACCGGCGAATCGAAGACCGACGGTCCATTCACCTGGCGCGCGACGAGGTAGACGTTCTGCTCGCCGCCGGCGACCTCCCACAACACGACCTTCCATTCTCCGGCCTCGGGCGCGTACAGCGCGTCGATCCGCATGGCGACCTGCTCCGCGTCCTGATGCGTCCAACGCTTCGCTTCGAGCGAGGCGATCAGTTTGCGTCGAGCATCATGATCCACGGCAGTCCCTCCCCGCGATCCGACCGGTCGTCACAGCACCAGCTCCGCCGTCCGCGCCGCGAGCCGATCGGCCAACCGCTCCAGTTCCCGTACACGCCGGGCGACGCCCCTCCGATAGACGATGCGGGCCGTGAGGTAGGTGGTCCCGAGCCAGACCGGCACCAACGCGACCAGCACGGGGGCAGCGACCTGCAACCCCCCTCCCAGGATGCCGATGATCGGGCCCAGGCCGCCGCCGCCCATGCCGCCGCCGATCCCGCCGTACACGCCACCGAGCAACGGGGCCAGTCCTTCCTTGATCAGGATGCGCGTCCGGCCGGCGCGCACCGAGACGGCGACCTCCAATTCGCGCTGCGATGAGCCGCGGCGCGTCGCGATCCAGGAAAACGAGCGACCGAACTGGCTCACCTGCCCGACATTATTCAACACGCTGCGGATTTCCTCGACCAGCGCCGGATAGTCGAGCTCCTGGAGCTCTCCTTCAACCACGCGCTCGTATTGCAGCGCGGTGGGGCCACCCGCCCAAACGCTGTCGCGCACGGGCTCCCGGGCCTCGGCTGGCGTGGAGCGCATGGCGCGCTCGGCCTGGCGCACCGCGTCCGAGGCGATGCCGACCTCGGCCGCCAGCGCCTCCACGCCCCCGATCGTCATCACGCCCGACGCGGTCGGCGTCGTCGCTTCCAATTCCGCCGCGCGCTTCACGATCTCCTGAACCTCCCCGTCGCTGTAGCGGCGCTTGCCGACCGCCGGAACGGCCGACCCGTTCAACTCGGCGATCAGGTCGACGGGCGTCGTGGTGCGCTGGTCGTGCCGGGTCGACAGCCCGCGCACCAGCGCGGCTTCGACGCGGCCGCCGGCCTCGTTGAGCCGGGGCCGGTGCAGCGACGGCGCGTCCAGGAAGCGCCCGGCCCGCACCGCCTCTTCCGTCGGCCAGCGCCCGGGCAGTTCGCCGACCAGCATTTCGTACACGACCACCGCGAGGCTGTAGACATCGGTACGGGGGTCGAGATCGGTGAGCCCCGCCGCCTGCTCCGGACTCATGTACCCCGGCGTCCCCACCGGGAATCCCGTGCGGGTGAGATTGACGCCGCCGGCCGTACTGATCGCCTTGGCAATACCGAAATCGGCGACGACCGGATGACCCTGGGAGAACAGGATGTTCTCCGGCTTCACGTCCCGGTGCAGAATGCCCAACCGATGCGCATAGGAGAGCGCATCCGCGACCGGCGTCGCGATCGCCAGCGCTTCGGTGCGGCGCAGCAGCGGGGCCGCATGGAGTCGCTGCCGCAGCGACCCGCCGTCCACGTACGGCATGACGTAATAAAGGAAGCCGCCGGCTTCCCCCGAATCGTGCAAGGCAAGGATGTGCGGGTGGGTGAGTCCCGCGGCGATCTGGATCTCCTTCAAAAACCGCTCGGTGCCGAGGAACGCCGCCAACCCCGGCAGCAGCACCTTGATCGCGACCTCGCGGCGGTGCTTGTGGTCCGTGGCCAGGTACACCGTGGCCATGCCGCCACGTCCGAGAACTCGTTTCAGGTCGTAGCGCTGCGCCAGCGCCGCCGTCAGATCCGCGGGGATTTCCATCATATCGGGACGGGAATATAGGTCAATCCGTGAACCGGCAACCACTTGCGCGATGGCAGGCCGCGTTTCCCTGCCGGCCTCAGGGAGTCGCGCCCCACGGCTTGGTCTGTGGCACACAACCTGCGCGACCGGCGCCAGGAGTCCATCTGTTCGATCCGGCTTTCAGGCGTCAGGGAGGGCTCATGACCACCCGCGCAGCCCGAGGCGGGGTGCTTGTTGTTCTCCCCCTCCTCCTCGGGACCTGCAAGATCCTGCCGACCGAGCCTCCGGCGACCTATCTGGCATTCCGGGTACAGCCGGAGCACACCACGGCCGGGCAGCCCATCGCTCCACCGGTGACGGTGGCCGCACGTGACGCGGATGGCAAGATCGCCACCGGGTTTCGTGGCAGCGTGACGGTCACGCTCGGCACCAATCCCGCCGGCGGCACGCTCTCGGGACTCACCACGGTGACGGCCGTGGACGGAATCGCCACGTTCTCGGATCTGCACGTCGACATCGCGGCGACCGGCTACCGGTTGCTGGCCAGCTCGGACTCGCTCGCCGCCGCCACCAGCTCGCGGTTCGACATCCTCGGCGGAGCCGCCACTCAACTCGCCTTCAGCGTGCCGCCGGCCGGCACCTCGGCCGGCCGCTCGTTCAGCCCGACGGTCCGAGTCGCGGCCCGGGATGCGCTGGGGAATACCGCCATCAGCTACACCGGCGATATCACGCTCGCGATCACGTCGGGCACGGGGTCCGACGGAGCCACCCTGCTGGGGGGGACGACGGTTGCGGCGGCGGCGGGCGTCGCGGTGTTCTCCGGGCTCAGCGTCGACCTGGTCGGATCGGGCTACACGTTGTCGGCCACCGCGTCCGGACTGACCGGGGCCACGAGCTCCGCCTTCGATATCACGTCCGCGTCGGCCAGTTTCCTCGAGTTCACCGCCGAGCCCTCGTCCGCCACCGCCGGCGAGTCGATCGCGCCCGCCGTCATCGTGACCGCCCGCGACCCTTACGGCAACACGGCCGCCACCTATACCGGGAACGTGACGATGGAGCTGACGGCCGGCACCGGCACCGCCGGGGCCAGCCTGCGCGGCACGCGGACGGTAGCGGCGGTCGCCGGCATCGCCACGTTCGCGGCCCTCAACATCAACCGCAGCGGGACCGGGTACACGTTGTCGGTTCGCGCCAGCGGGCTGACGGGGTCGACGAGCGCCACATTCGACATTACGGCCGGCGCCCTGACTCAGCTTGCCTTCACCGTGCAGCCGGCGACGACCACCGCCGGATCGACCATCACGCCTCCCGTTCTGGTCGCTGCCCAGGATTCCATGGGCAACGCGGTCCCGAGCTTCACGGACCCTGTGACGCTCACGATCGGCGCGAACCCCGGGGGCGGCACGCTCGGCGGGACGGCGACGGTGAACGCCGTCGACGGCGTCGCCACCTATGCCGACCTGAGTATCGACAAGGGCGGCACGGGCTACCGGCTGGTCGCTACGTCGGTCAACCTGACCCGCACCAGCAACGCCTTCAGCATCACGGGAGGCATCGCGACGCACCTCGGCTTCACCGTGCAGCCGTCGACCGTGGCCGCGACCGCCAGCATCAGCCCGGCGGTGCGCGTGGCCGGCCTGGACGCGTTCGGCAATACCGCGACGGGCTTCACCGGCACCGTCACGGTCGCGATCAGCAACAACCCGGCGGGCGGCACGCTGTCGGGCGCGGCGGCGGTCACGGCGGTCAGCGGCGTCGCCGTCTTCACGGGTCTGAGCATCGACAAGGCCGGCACCGGTTATACGCTGGCGGCCACGGCCGCCGGCATGGCGCCGGTGACGAGCGATCCGTTCGATATCCTCCCCGAGACCGCGGCCCAACTCGCGATCACGACACAGCCGAGCGACGCGATCGCGGGCGAGGCGATCGCGCCGGCGGTGGTGGTGGTGGTGCAGGACGCGCAAGGCAACACGGTCACCGCCTTCACCGGAAACGTGACGGTCGAGCTCACGGCGGGCACCGGCACGCCGGGCGCCAACCTCTTCGGCACGCGGACGGTCGCGGCCGTCGCCGGGGTCGCCACGTTCTCCACCCTCAGCGTCAACCGCAGCGGGACCGGTTACACGCTCTCGGCCCGATCCAGCGGACTCACCGGGACGATCAGCACGCCGTTCAACATCACGCCGGCCGCGGTGTCGCAACTCGTGTTCACCGTGCAGCCAGCGACGACCACCGCGGGCGCGAGCATCACGCCGGCCGTGCAAGTCGCGGCGCAGGATTCCCTGGGCAACACGGTGCCCACCTTCACCTCGAGTGTGACGCTGGCCATCGGGGCGAATCCCGGCGGCGGCACGCTGTCGGGGACCACATCGCGGGCCGCGGTCGCCGGGGTCGCCACGTTCTCGAACCTGAGCATCGACAAGGCCGGCACCGGCTACCGGCTGGAGGCCACCTCGGGTAATCTGGCCCGGACGAGCAACGCGTTCAGCATCAACCATGGCGCGGCGACACGGCTGGCGTTCACCGTGCAGCCGACGAGCGCGGCGTCAGGGGCGAGCATCAGCCCGTCGCCGCGAGTCACGGCGCAGGACGCGTTCGGCAACACGGTGACGAGCTTCGCCGGCAACGTCACCATCGCGATCGGCACCAACCCCGCGGGCGGGATCCTGAGCGGGACAAAAGTGGTCGGCGCCGCGAGCGGGGTCGCCATCTTCGCC
>Ga0187893_10014686_pt1 | contig 10625 bp, 10 predicted proteins | sample MA1701074metaG_FD_139574 | JGI IMG/M metagenome (GOLD analysis project Ga0187893, IMG submission 139574) | White microbial mat communities from a basaltic lava cave in the Kipuka Kanohina Cave System on the Island of Hawaii, USA - MA170107-4 metaG ...
GGCCAGAAGACCGCTTACATCGACGACGCGGGGAGCTGCACCTACGCGCAGCTCGCCGAGCGCGTCGACCGCGCCGCGAACGCGCTGCGCGCGCTGGGGATCAAGCGCGAGCAGCGCATCGCGATCGCGATGCTGGATTCAGTCGACTGGGTCGCCCTTTTTCTCGGCGCGATCAAGACCGGCGCGGTGCCGGTGGCGCTGAACACGCTCCTCACTCCGGCCGACTACGAGTACCAATTGACGGATAGTCGGGCGCACGCGCTTTTCGTCTCGCAGCCGCTCCTCAGGAATTTCGAAGGCATGCAAACGAAGTGTCCGAACCTCAAGTACGTCGTCGCGGACTCGCAACTGAAGGATCTGCTCGCGACGGCAGACACCAAGTCGGAAGCGGCCCTGACGATCCGCGACGACATGTGCTTCTGGCTCTACTCGTCGGGCTCGACCGGCAAGCCCAAGGGTACGGTACACCTGCATTCGCACCTCATCACCACCGCCGACACGTACGCGAAGCAGGTTCTCGGCATCCGCGAGTCCGACGTCGTGTTCTCCGCCGCGAAGCTCTTCTTCGCCTATGGCCTTGGCAACGCGATGACCTTCCCGCTCGCGGTCGGCGCCACCACCATCCTCATGGCCGAGCGCCCGACGCCGGACGCGGTGTTCAAGCGCCTGGTGGAGAAGAAGCCGACCATCTTCTACGGCGTGCCCACGCTTTATGCAGCGATGCTGGCGTCACCCAACTTACCAACGAAGGACAAGCTTGCATTGCGCCTATGTGTGTCGGCCGGCGAAGCGCTTCCCCCCGAGATACTCAAGCGCTGGACCGAGTGCACCGGCACCGAGCTCCTCGACGGCATCGGCTCGACCGAGATGCTGCACATCTTCCTCTCCAACAGGCCCGGCGAAGTGCGCCCCGGCACCACGGGCAAGCCGGTGCCCGGCTACCAGCTCCGCCTGGTCGACGACCAGGGCAACGTCGTCACCAAGCCGGGCGAGCTCGGCGAGCTCCAGATCAGCGGCCCGACCTCGGCGATCATGTACTGGAACCAGCGCGAGAAGACCAAGAACACCTTCCAGGGCCCCTGGACGCGCAGCGGCGACAAATACAGCGTCGACAAGGACGGCTACTACGCCTACGGCGGCCGCTCCGACGACATGCTGAAAGTGAGCGGCATCTACGTCTCGCCGGTGGAGGTCGAAGCCGCGCTCATCACGCATGAAGCGGTGCTTGAAGCAGCGGTGGTCGGGGCGGAGGACGAGAACAAGCTGGTGAAGCCGAAGGCCTACGTAGTTTTGAAGCCAGGAAACTCCGCGAGCGACGCCCTAAAGACGGTTCTTCAACAGCATGTAAAGGACAAGCTCGCGCCCTACAAATACCCACGCTGGATCGAGTTCCTCGGCGAGTTGCCCAAGACCGCGACGGGTAAGATTCAACGCTTCAAGCTTCGGTAAAATCCCGGAATGGCCACCAAACCCGAATCCACGACGACGACCGAGCTCAAGGTCGATCCGAAGCAGCTCTACCTCGAGGAAATCTTCACCGACCGGCGCGTAGGCACGATCCGCCGTCTTACGCCCGTGGGCAAGGACGGCGCAACGGATCAAGCGCGCGCCGTGCTCTACGTCGGCGAGACGCAGGTGCTGACGCCCGCCGGCGCGCTGCCGATCGCGTTCGAGATCGGAGCCGGCTCTCTGGAAGAGGCGGCCGAGAAGTTCGGCCAGCTCGCCCGGGAAGCGATCGAGCGCACCGTCAAGGAGTTGCAGGAGCTGCGGCGCCAGGCCGCCTCATCGATCGTCATCCCGCAGGGCGGGCTGCCGCCGATGCCCGGCGCGGGCGGCGGCGGCAAGATCCAGATGCCTTGATCGAAAAAGCGCGCGGCTGGATCGATGCGGCCAGGCGGGTCGTCGTTCTGACCGGCGCCGGCATCTCGACCGATTCGGGCATACCGGACTTCCGCGGGCCGCAGGGGCTGTGGACGAAAAATCCGCTCGCCGAAAAGATGTCCAACATCCACTACTACCTCGCCGACCGCGAGGTGCGGAAGCTCTCGTGGCAGAACCGGATGGCGAGCCCGGCGTGGAGCGCGAAGCCTAATAGCGGGCATTTGGCCTTGGTTCATTTGGAACAAGGAAACAAGCTCCATGCGCTGATCACGCAGAATATCGACGAGCTGCACCAGCAGGCGGGCAACTCGCCCGACAGGGTGATCGAGGTGCACGGCTCGATGCGGCGCTTCATGTGCTGGGGCTGCGGCATGCGCGGCCCGATGCAGCTCGTGCTCGACCGGGTGCGCGCGGGGGAGGAGGACCCGCCGTGCCGCGACTGCGGCGGGATCCTCAAGAGCGACACCATCTCGTTCGGGCAGCAGCTCGCGCCCGAGGTGATCGACCGCGCGATGCGGGTGGCGGGCGAGGCCGATTTGTTCCTCGCCGTCGGCAGCACGCTCCAGGTCTACCCGGTGGCTGGGGCGGTCGACATCGCGCGCGCGGCGGGCGCCAGGGTTGTCATCGTCAACGCGCAGCCCACGGCCTTCGACGACGTCGCCGACGCGGTGCTGCCCGGCTCGATCAGCGCGATCCTGCCGGCAATCCTAGGAAGCGCCGCGCGTTCGTAGAGGTGATGGCCTCGAGGGTTTCGCCTTCGAGGCTTTCGAGCGTCTTCATCGGGGTCCAGTCGCCGAGCGCGAACGGATAGTCGGTCCCCACCAAGATCTGCGAAACCCCGAATTGCTTGATGAGGAATTTGACCGCTTCCGGGTCGAACACGAGCTCGTCATAGAAGAAGCGCCGCGCGATGGCCGCGGGCGACTCGGGCAGCGACTCCTTCGCCTTGGGGAACATGTTCCAGGCGTGCACCAGGCGCGGCATCAGGATCGACATCGTGCCGCCGCCGTGGCTGAAGGCGATGCGCAGCTTCGGGTGGCGGCTGGCGATTCCTCCGGTGATCATCGAGGCGCAGGCGAGCGCCACGTCGCCGGGGAAGCACACCGCCTGCTCCGGGAACGCGCCCACGATGCGCTCCTGCCCGGCGGGGCGCAGCGCGTGCACGAAGATCGCGGCGCCGAGCCGCTCCGCCGCGGCGAAGAAGGGCTCGAAGCGCGCGTCGCCGATCGACACGCCGTTGACGTGGCTCGCGATTTCAACTCCCGAGAATTTCAGCGTGTGGACCACATGCGCCAATTCGTCCACTGCACTTTCAACATCTTGCAGCGGCACGGCGCCCAGGCCGATGAAACGCTCGGGCGCGGCAGCGACCATCTCCGCGATCTGCTCGTTCAGGTAGCGGATCAGCGCGCTTGCGTCGTCGAGCGGCAGCCAGTACGACAGCAGCTCGGGCATCGGCGAGAGCGCCTGGCGGGTGACGCGCATCGCCGACATCTCCTCGATGCGCCGCGGCACGCTCCAGGAGCCGTCGGTCACCGTGCGGTAGAGCTTGCCCGAGATCATCACGTGCCGGTGGCAGGCGTGCGCCGGCGCCATCGACGGCCACGGCACGTCCTTTGCCTTGCCGGCGTACGGGGGAAAGTTTTCCGGGACGATGTGCGTGTGGACGTCGATGACTTCGTTCATGCGGCCGATTATAGAATCGGCGTCATGGGCCGCTTCCTGACTGCGGCGATTCTCCTTGCGCTGGCTCAGGTGGTCAGCGCCCAGTCCTGGCCGGCGAAACCGGTGAAGATCATCGTGCCGTTCCCGCCGGGCGGCACCGCCGACCTGCTCGGCCGCCTGATGCAGCAGAAGCTCTCCGAGAGCTTCAAGGCGGGCTTCATCGTCGAGAACCGGCCCGGCGCCGGCGGCGCGCTCGGCTCGGATCTCGCGGCGAAGGCGCCGCCCGACGGCCACACGCTCGTGGTTTCCGGGATCGCCTCGCATGTCATCGCGCCGCTCCTGCCGCAGGGCACGCAGTACGACCCGGCGCGGGACTTCACGCACATTGCGCTCTTCGGCGGGCCGCCCGCGGTGCTCGCGGTGCATCCGTCCGTCCAGGCGCGGGATCTGCGGGAGTTCGTGTTACTTGCCAAATCCAAACCCCTGTCGTACGGCTCGCCGGGCAATGGCACGCAGGGCCAGCTCGTCGCCGAGCTCTTCAAGCAGCGCGCCGGCATCGACGTCCAGCACGTGCCCTACAAGGGCGCCTCGGCGGCGGTGAGCGACCTCATCGCCGGCCACATTCCCGCCGTGTCGACGACGCTCACCACCGCGGCGTCGCAGATCCGCGCCGGCCGCGCGCGCGCGCTCGCCATCAGCGCCGCGGCGCGCCTGCCCGACTTCCCGGACATCCCTACTTACGCCGAGCTCGGCTACCCGGACCTCGTCGCCACGGTGTGGTTCTCGCTCTCCGGGCCCGCCGGCATGCCCGCGGCGATCGTCGAGCGCCTCAACGCCGAGGTGAACCGCGCGCTCGCGCTGCCCGAGGTGCGCGAGCGCCTCAAGCCCGAGGGCATCGTGCCGAGCACCATGGGCGCCAGGGAGTTCAGCGACTTCGTCGCCGAGGAGCTGCGGCGCTGGGCGCCGGTGGTGAAGGCTTCCGGGGCGAAGACCGATTGATCGAGCTTGAGCCCCGCCTGCGCGCGATCGTCGCGCAGGAATATCCGCGCTTTTCCGATGCCGAGTACGCCCGCCGGCATCAGGCGCTTTCGCGGGTCATGCAGAAGCACGGGCTGGACCACCTGCTGGCCGTCACCGACCACCGCACGGGCAACGCGCCGCAATGGATCACCGGCTGGCCGGGCACGGTCGAGGCCTACGTGGTCTTCAGGCCCGGCGAGCGCATGACGATGCACGTCGAGTGGCTCAACCACTTCCCGCTCGCGAAACGGATTGCGAAGGATGCCGACGTGCGCTGGGGCGAGCACCGCGGCATCCAGAAGACCGTCGAGGAGCTCAAGCGGCGCGGCGCGAAGCGCGTCGGGCTGATCGGGCCGCTGGTGGTTTCGAAGTGGAAAGCATTGGAAGAGCACTTCAAAGTCGCGCCGCTCGACGCCGAATACGTGCGCCTGCGGCTCGTCAAGTCGGAGGAGGAGATCGACTGGCTGAGAATCGGGGCCGCATTCAGCGACGCGGCGCTGAAGGAGCTGATCGCCGGTACCCGCGCCGGCCTCTCCGAAAGAGAACTGGGAAACCTGGTCGAGCGCGCATACGTAGGGCAGGGCGGCACCACCCTCATCCACTACATCGGCGTCACCTCGATGGCCGATCCGCAGCTCTGCGTCCCGCCGCAATTCCACTCGTCGAGGAAAGTCGCGAACGGCGACGTGGTGTTCTGCGAGCTCTCGGCCTACTGGTGGGACTATCCCGGCCAGGTGCTGCGCAGCTTCACCGTGGGCGCCGACCCGACGCCGCTCTATCGCGACCTCCACGCCGCGGCCGAGGCGGCTTTCGACGCGGTGACGGCGGTCATGCGTCATGGAACGACGATGCAGCAAATCGTCGATGCCGCCTGTCTGATCGAGGATCGCGGCTACACGATCTACGACGACCTGATGCACGGCTTCGGCGGCGGCTACTTTCCCCCGATTCTCGGCTCGAGGAGCCGCCCGGCGGGCCCGCTGCCGCAGATGACGCTCGAGGAGAACATGACGGTGGTGGTGCAGCCGAACGTCATCACGCGCGACCAGAAGGCGGGCGTTCAGGTCGGCGAGCTGGTTCGGGTGACGAAGTCCGGGTTCGAGCGGCTGCACGCCGCTCCCCGGGGGTTCTTCAGGGTGTGGCCGAATTAGATCATCGCGGAGCCGCCGTCCACTACCAGGGTATGGCCGGTGATGAAGGCGGCGTCGGCGCTGGCGAGGAAGCTCACCGCGCCGACGAGGTCTTCTGGTTTCTCATCCCGGGCAATCGCGCGGGTGGCCTTGGTGCGCTCCCCCGCCTGCACGTGGGCCGGATCCTTGGCGACGTTCTCCGACAGCGTGAAACCGGGGGCGAGCGAGTTGACCGTGATGCCGTCGCCGCCGAGCTCGCGCGCCAGGCCGCGGGTCATCGCGATCACCGCGCCCTTGCTCGAGATGTAGTGCAGGAACAGCGGCACGCCCTTGAGCGGCGCGCCGGAGGCGAGGTTGATGATGCGCCCGCCGCCGGCCTTGCGCATGTGCGGCACGCACGCGCGGCAGCACAGCGCCACGCCGAGGATGTTGACGTCCATTACCCTGCGCCATTCCTCGACGGGGATCTCCTCGAAGGGCTTGAGCTTCAGGGTGCTGAACACCGCGGCGTTGTTCACCAGGATGTCGATGCGGCCGAAGGCCTTGACGGTCTCGGCGGCCATCCGCTCGACGTCTTTTTCATTACTTACGTCTGTTTGAAGGCCGAGTGTTCGCGCGCCGGTCGCCTTGGCGATCTGCGCAGCGGCGACGTCGTATTTCGCTACATCGGCAATGACTACGGCTGCGCCATCCTGCGCGAGGCGCGTGGCGAGCGCTTTCCCGATGCCGCTGCCGGCGCCGGTGACGATGGCGACGCGCCCCTCGAGCCTCATCTGCCCATCATCGTGTCGGGCACGATCATCACGATCTGCGGGAAGGCGGTGATGATCAGCACGCACAGTATCATCGCCGTCCAGAAAGGCAGGATGCCGGCGAAGATCCTGCCCATCGGCACGTCCTCGGCGATCCCCTTGACCACGAACACGTTGATGCCGACCGGCGGGCTGATCAGGCCCATCTCGAGCACGATCACCATGAAGATGCCGAACCAGATCGGGTCGATGCCGAGCGCCTGCACGATCGGCAGCACGATCGGCACGGTGAGCACCATGATGGCGAAGCCCTCGAGGAACATGCCCATGATGACGTAGGCGACCAGCAGGATGACGAAAACGGTGATCCAGGCGAGCTTGTAGTCGACCAGCAGGCCGGCGAGATCGCTCGGGATGCGGCTCATGGCGAGGAACGGCGAGAAGATATGCGCCCCGATCAGGATCATGAACACCATCGCCGTGGTGCGCACGGTCTGCAGCAGCGCGTCGGAGAGCTCGGCAAGCCCGAGGCTGCGTTTCCACAGCGCGTGCGCCATGGTCAGGAGCGCGCCGACCGCCGCGGCCTCGTTGACGGTAAATACGCCGGCGTAGATGCCGCCGATGGTCGCGACGACCACGATGATGAACGGCGCCGCGCCCCAGAGCGCCTGCATGCGGCTGCGCAGCGGCAGCGGCTCGCCCGGCGGGCCGAATTCCGGCCGGAAGGCGCAGACGATGACGATCGTCACGATGAACAGCGCGGTCAACAGCAGGCCCGGCAGAAAGCCGGCGAGCAGGAGCCTGCCGATCGACTGCTCGGTGATGAGCGCGTACACCACCATCACGGTCGAGGGCGGAATGAGGATGCCGAGCGTCCCGCCGGCGGCGATCACGCCGGTGGCGAGGCGCGGATCGTAGCGGTAGCGGCGCATCTCCGGCAGGCAGACGCGGCCCATCGTGACCGCGGAAGCGACCGACGAGCCCGACAGCGCGGCGAAGCCGGCGCAGGCGAGGATAGTCGCCGAGGCGAGCCCGCCGCGGCGGTGGCCCATCCACGCGTAGGCGGCGGCGTACAGGTCGCGGCCCATCCCCGACACGCCGGCGAAGTTGCCCATCAGCACGAACAGCGGGATCACCGCGAAGGCCTGCACCGCGGCGTGCGAGTAGGGGAAGGAGCCGAGGCTGTGCAGCGCCGCCGACGGCGAATTGAGCACCGCGATGCCGATCGCGCCCGCGAGCGCCATGGCGACGCCGATCGGCATGCGCGCGAACATGAGCAGCAGCATCGCCGCCATGCCGATGACGCCGGCCGTCGTCGGCGTCATTTGCGCAGCGCCCGCCAGGCCTGGACGAGGAACACGGCGGCGAACAGCGCCATGCTCGCGGCGGCGAGGAGCTGGAACGGGAACAGGTCGATCTTCAGCATGTTGGTCGCCTCGCCGCGGGCGCGCGAGGCGATGGCATACAGCACCGACTGCCAGGCGATGACCGCGGTGAGCGCGGCGCCCGCGAGCAGGAGGAGGACGTTCAGCCAGCGCCAGGCCGGCCGGTCGAGGAGCGGCCCGAGCACGTCGACCGCCACGTGCCCCCCGGTCGCCGCGCAGTAGGGCAGGCCGAGGAACACGATCAGCGCCATCGCGAGCTCGGTCATCTCGTAGGCGCCGAGGAAGGGCAGGCGCAGCACGTAGCGCATCACCACGTCGAAGGCGACGAGCGCCATCAGGCCCAAAAGCACCGCGCCCCCGCCGAGGGCGAGGGCGCGGAGCACGCGGTCGAACATCTAGGCTTTTAGACGCCTTTGTAGCCGGCGCGGCGCAGCATCTCGCGCGCCGGGACGCCCTTGGGCTCCATCTCCTTGATCCACTCGTCGATGATGGGCCGCAGCACCTTGCTGATGCGCTCCTGCTCGGCCTTGGAGAGCTCGACCAGGTCGGCCTTGCCGCGCACGCTCTCGACCGCCTGCGCCGCGCGCTTGATGTAGACGTCGGTCGCCTTGCGGCTCAATTCACGGCCGGAGAGCTTGTCGATCGCGGCGCGCACGTTCGCGGGCAGGCTGTCGTACTTCTTCTGGTTCATCGCGACCAGGAACACCGAGCGGCCGAAGATCGGCCCCGAGACGGTGAAGCCCTTCGCCACCTCGCCGAGGCGGAAATCGAGGATGGTGGTGAACGGCACCATCGCCCCGTCCATGGTGCCGCGCTCGAGGCCGGGATAGACCTCGGTGATCGGCGCGGCGATTGGGACGGCTCCCATGTACTGGATCTGCTTCGCCTGCGCCGCCGAGGGGGCGCGGATGCGCAGCCCCTTCAGGTCGTCGATCGAGCGCCAGGCCTTGGTTGCGCGGGTCATGAGCCCCGCGTCCTCGGCGCCCCAGAGCGCGATCACCTTGGTGCCCTGGAACTCGGGCAGCAGGTAGGGGTCGAGCAGGTCCCACATCATGTCGGTGGCGGCGAAGCCGTCGGGCTTGAGACCCGGCAACTCGATGATGCCCACGCGCGGGAAGGCGGGCGAGGTGTAGCCGGGCAGCGTGAACACCAGGTCGACCACGCCGTCCACCGCCTGGCGGAAGAGCTCGGGCGGCTTGCCGCCGAGCTGCATCGACGGGTAGAGCGTCACCTTGACCTGGCCGTTGGTCGCCTTGGCGACGTCGGCGGCCCAGGGCGTGAGGATCTCGCGGTAGATGATGTGCACCGGCGGCACGAAGGTCGAAAGGCGAAGCTCCTGCGCCGGTACGGAAGCGGGCGACAGCGAAAGCGCTCCCGCGGCGAGCGCGAGCACCAGGCGTACGTTCTTGGTCATGGTTCCCTCCTCCTAGAGGCAATGCCGGATTGTACGGTGCCCTTCAGCCGTTCCATACCACCTCCTCGTAGGACACCGGCCGGGAGAGGAGGCCCAGGTCGCGCGCGAAGCGGTTCATCGCATCCACCGCCGACTCCGAGATCGACGGGTCGTAGAACGGCGCGTCGCGCCGGATGAGCTCGGCGATCAGCCCGGCCTCGGTCGGCGGAAACAGCTTCTTCCCGATCGCGGTGGCGCGCTCCGGGTTCTCCTTGAGTGCCTTCTGCGCCGCGATGACAGCCTTGATTGCGCTCCGCGCTACCTCCGGACGCTCGCGCGTGGTCGCTTCTGTGGCGACCAGAGCGGGAAACGTATAGCCCCTCGCTTCCTCCGGAGCCTCGCGCCGCGCGTCGAGCACCAGCGTGCCGATCCCGTCGCGCACGGCGACCTCCGCGCCCATGCCATTCGCCCAGAAGCCGTCGATCTTGCCGTCACTGAGCGCCTGCGCCGCCATCAGGCCGAACGAAGCCGTCTTCTCCACCACGCCGGGAACCGGTCCGATCTGCACGTCGCGCTCGGGATCGATGCCCGCGCGCTTGAGCAGCTGCTTCAGGCCGTCCACCGGCCCGGGCGCCGCGCCGATGCGGAGGCCTTTCACGCAGTTCAGATCCCCCCTGCGGGGAGAAAATCTATTGCTTAACACTAAAAACCAATACATATGCTGCGCGAGGGAGCAGAGCAGCCTGCCGCCCTTCCAGTCCTTGAAGGCATAGAGCGCCGCGTGCGACGCGCCGCCGACGAAATCGAGCCGGCCTTCGCGCAGCTCCTGGTAGGTCCGGGTTACCGGATAGAGGAGCTCGAGCTCCGCGTCGAGAAAGCCGAGCTCGACCGCGGCGACGAGCGGGAAGTACGACGGCGAGATCAGGTCCGGGATGGCGACCTTCATTTCATGCCTGCAGCCTGCACCGCTTCCTTCCAGGTATTCAGGTCGTCTCTTATGGCTTGCGAGAATTCGGCCGGCGTGCCGCACACCGGGTCGACGCCGATTTTCTCGAGGCGCGCGACGAACGCGGCGTCCTTGCAGCCGGCGGCGATCTCGCGCGCGATGCGCTCGACGACCGGCCGCGGCGTGGCGGCGGGCGCGACGTAGCCGTTCCAGGTCAGCGTGCGGAAGCCCGGGTAGCCCTGCTCGGCGACCGTGGGAACCTGCGGCAGCCGCGGCGCGCGGCGCTCGCCCGACACGGCGAACACCCGGATCCTGCCGCCGCCCGCGTGCGGGATGATCTCGTTCAGGTTGCCGAAGTAGCACGGCACGTGGCCGGCGAGCACGTCGGCCATCGCCGGCCCGCCGCCCTTGTAGAGCACCGCTTCCATCTTCAGGCCGGCGCGGGCGAGGAAC
>Ga0187893_10014687_pt1 | contig 10624 bp, 7 predicted proteins | sample MA1701074metaG_FD_139574 | JGI IMG/M metagenome (GOLD analysis project Ga0187893, IMG submission 139574) | White microbial mat communities from a basaltic lava cave in the Kipuka Kanohina Cave System on the Island of Hawaii, USA - MA170107-4 metaG ...
CAGCGTCAAACCGGCCGGGTTGAAAAAGATGGTGCTCGCATCCTGGGCGACCGCCGCGCTGCCGGCGTATGCGTTGCCGAGCCCGCTCACGTTCTGCTCGAGCAGCGCGAAGCCCGCCGCGAACCCCGTGCCCGGCGCCATCGACACGGCCCCCACCAGCGCTACCGTGACGGGGGTCTTCTTGTTGAGCTTGATCATGACGTCCTCCTCCTGTTGCTGGCCTGCACACGACGCGGAGCTGCCTCCGGCTCCGCTTCACCCCTCAAACCGGCACCGGCCGCGGCCGCCGCTCGGCGTCCACCGCCACGTAGGTCAAGGTGGCCTCCGTCACCTTCACCGTCACTTCCGCCTGGGTCCCGCGCTGTGCGTACACCTCCACGCTCACCGTGATCGAAGTGCGTCCCACGCGGGCCACGTCCGCGTAGAAGCTCACCAGGTCGCCGATCAGCACCGGTTGCTTGAAGGTGAACGAGTTTACCGCCACGGTCGCGACACGGCCCTTTGCGAGCCGAAGCGCCGGAATGCTGCCGGCGATGTCCACCTGCGACATGATCCAGCCGCCGAAGATATCGCCGGTGGGGTTGGCGTCCGCCGGCATCGGCACCACGCGCAGCACGGGCTCGCGCTCCGGCAGCTTCACATGCGCTGCGCCGCCCGACATGGTTCTCAATCCAGGAAGATATCCGGGCTCGGCGGCACGCCGGGCGTCACCGCGTAGCGCACGAGATCCGTCACCCCGGCCGCGCGCAGCACCTCGTCGTCGATGTAGAAGTTGCCGGTGGCGCTGCGGCTGTCGCGCGTCAGGACGAGGTAGGCCGCATCGGCCATGATCTCCGGCTTGCGGCTGCTGGCCAGCGCCTCCGGAAAGAACACCTCGACGGCGGCAGTGGCGATCGTGGTCCGCGGCCACAACGAGTTCACCGCCACGCCCCGCTCCTTGAACTCGGCGGCCATGCCGAGCGTGCACAGGCTCATGCCGTACTTGGAGATGGTGTAGGCGGCGTGCGCGGCGACCCAGCGCGGATTGAGGTTGAGCGGCGGGGACAGCGTCAGGATGTGCGGATTGGCCGCCTTCAGCAGGTGCGGCAGGCAGGCCTGCGAGCACAGGTAGGTGCCGCGCGCGTTGATCGCCTGCATCAGGTCGTAACGCTTGATCGGAGTGGCGAGCGTGCCGGTGAGGTTGATCGCGCTGGCGTTGTTGACCAGGATGTCGATGCCGCCGAAGGTGCCGGCCGCCTGCTTCACCGCGGCGAACACGGCCTCGTCGTCGCGGATGTCCACCCGCAGCGGCAGCGCGTGGCCGCCGGCCTGCTCGACTTCCCGCGCGACGGTGTGGATGGTGCCCGAGAGCTTGGGGTGCGGCTCGGCGGTCTTGGCCGCGATCACGATGTTGGCGCCGTCCTGTGCGCAGCGCAGCGCGATCGAGCGCCCGATGCCCCGGCTCGCGCCGGTGATGAAGATCGTCTTGTTCTCGAGCGTGGCCATGCTACGCGCTCTTGCGCTGCAACGCCGCGTCCTGGAGCGAGGTCACGCGCGCCGGCTCCGCGGCCGCGTTGCGGCCGATGTCGTGCGGGAAGTCGTCCACCATGATGCAGGCGCGGCGCAGCGCGTTGTAGCGCGTCCACAGCTCCGCCTCCTGCGCGCTGATCACGCCCGCCGCGAGTCCGGCGGCAAGGCGCGCGTCGGCGGTCAACCCCTCCACCACGCCGGACTTCGCCGCGTTGCGCAGCTTGGCTTCCACCGCGTCCGCCGCGGCCACCAGCTCCAGCGCCAGCTCGAGGCGTCCGGCCGCATCGGCCTCGTGACGCCAAATGAACATGCCGCCTGTCAGGCGGTCGCGCGCCGGCGAAGCCTCCAGCAGGAGGGCCGCCACGCGATGGCCGAGGCGGTCGCTCGGCGGCGTGAAGCGGCGGCCGAACGGGAAGCTGAGCAGGCCCAGAACGCAGCCCGCGCCAAGCACGGGGAAGTTGTGGAACAGGCCGAAGAAGGCTTCCTGCGCCTGGTGCTCGCAGTCCTCCAGCGCCCATTGCGCAAACGGCAGATCGGTGCGCTGCGCGCCGTCGTCCTGGTAGCGCTTGAGCACGCACGAGGCCAGGTAGAGCTGGCTCAGCACGTCGCCGAGCCGCGCCGAGATCTTTTCGCGGCGCTTCAAGTCCCCGCCGAGGAACAGCATCGCCACATCCGCGGCCAGCGCGAAGCCGGCCGACAGGCGCGCGAGCCGGCGCACATGCCGGCGCAGCTCGGCGGGTCCGGGCGCGGGCAGCAGGCGCGCGCCGGTGAGGGCCAGCCACAGCGAGCGCGCGGCGTTGCCGACGACGAAGCCGACGTGCCCCCACAGCGCCTGGTCGAAGGCGAGCGACGCGGACGCGCGATCCGGGTCGCGCGTGGCCGCGATCTCCTTGAGCACGTACGGATGACAGCGGATCGCTCCCTGGCCGAACACGATCATGCTGCGCGTGAGGATGTTCGCGCCTTCGACCGTGATGCCGATCGGCACCTGCTGATAGCCCCGGCCGAGATAGTTGCTCGGCCCCAGGCAGATGCCCTTGCCCCCGTGCACGTCCATGGCGTCGTTGATCACCTGGCGGCCGCGCTCGGTGCAGTGGTACTTGACGATGGCCGACACCACCGAGGGCTTCTCGCCCAGGTCCACCGCTCCCGCGGTCATGACGCGCGCGGCTTCCATCAGATAGGTGTTGCCGCCGATGCGGGCGAGCGCCTCCTCCACGCCTTCGAACCTGCCGATCGGCACGCGGAACTGGCTGCGGATGCGGCTGTAGGCGCCGGTGGTGCGCGCGGCGAGCTTCGCACCGCCGGTGGCGGAGGACGGCAGCGAGATCGAGCGGCCCGCCGCCAGGCATTCCATCAGCATGCGCCAGCCCTGACCGACGTAGGGCTGCCCGCCCACCACCCAGTCCATCGGGATGAACACGTCGCGGCCCGAGTTGGGGCCGTTCATGAACGAGGCGTTGAGCGGGAAGTGGCGCCGTCCGATGTTCACGCCCGGATGGTCGGTCGGGATCAAGGCCACCGTGATGCCGATGTCCTTCGCCCCGCCGAGCAGGCCGTCGGGGTCGTACAACTTGAAGGCGAGACCGAGCAGCGTGGCCACCGGTCCCAGCGTGATGTAGCGCTTCTCCCAGGTCACGCGCATGCCGAGCGTGCGCCTGCCCTCGTGCTCGCCCCAGCACACGATGCCGTAGTCGGGAATCGCGCCGGCGTCGGACCCCGCCTCGGGCCCGGTGAGCGCGAAACAGGGCATTTCCAGGCCCTTGGCCAGGCGCGGCAGGTAGTGGCGTTTCTGCTCCGGCGTGCCGTAATGCAGCAGCAGCTCGGCCGGTCCGAGCGAGTTGGGCACCATCACCGACACGCAGGCCGTGGCGCTGCGGCCGGCGAGCTTCATCACCACCTGCGAGTGGGCGAGCGCCGAGAAACCCAGCCCGCCGTATTCCTTCGGGATGATCATGCCGAGGAAGCCCTGATCCTTGATGAACTGCCAGACCTCGGGCGGCAGATCGTTCAGCTCGTGGGTGACCGTCCAGTCGTCCACCATCCGGCACAGCTCTTCGACCGGGCCGTCGAGGAAAGCCTGCTCCTCCGCGCTCAGCTGCGGTTTGGGCAGGGCCAGCAGCTTGCGCCAGTCGGGCCGGCCGCTGAACAGATCGCCGTCCCACCACACGGTCCCCGCATCGAGCGCCTCCTGCTCGGTCTGCGACACCTGCGGCAGGACCTTGCGGAACCAGCCGAGCAGCGGATCGCTGATCAGCGCGCGCCGCAGCGGCGGCACCAGCAGCACGCCCGCCGCGGCCACGAAGAGCGTCCACAGCACGCCGCGCCACACCGGCGGCAGATTGCCGCTCAGAGTTGCCCCGATCAGGAAGCCGGCCGCCGCGCCCGCCCACACCCAGCGCGACGCGCGGAAGTACGCCAGGCCCCACACCAGCGCGGCGAGGGCCGCGATCCACAGCAAAGTCACCATTGAAATTCTCCTGCGCCGAATTCCACCTTGCGCTCGCCCCCGACGCGTTGTCAAGCAGCCCGCGTTGCCAAGCCGCCCCGCGATTGTCCGGCTCGAAAAAATCGATTGCCAAGCAAAGACCGGGCTGAGCAACGGCCCCGCGACAGCCCGACGGCCTCAGAACTGCGCTTCCTCCAGGGCCAGCACGCTGGCCGAGCCGTTGACGACGGCCTGCCGGTGGACGTGCGCGAGCGGCAGGATGTGCTCGGCGTAGAAGCGCGCCGTGCCGAGCTTGCCGCGGTAGAAATCGAAGTCCTCGGCGCCGTCGTCCAGGCGCTGCTTCGCCACCAGCGCCGCGCGCGCCATCTGCCAGCCGCCCGCCACCGTGCCCCACAGCTTGAGGTAGGGTACCGCGCCGGCGGCGGCCGCCTTGGCGTTGTGGGGATAGGTTTCCAGCAGCCAGTCGGTGGCCTCCGACAGCGCCGCCACCCCTTCGGCGAGCGCGCGCCGGATCACGCCGAGCGCGGGATGGCTGACCCCGGCGAGCCGGGCGTCGAAGGCGCGCAGCTCGCCGATCACCGCCTTCGCCGTCATGCCCTTCTCCGCGGCGAGCTTGCGCCCGACCAGGTCGTTGGCCTGGATGCCGGTGGTGCCTTCGTAGATCGTGGTGATGCGCGCGTCGCGCAGATGCTGCGCGGCGCCGGTCTCCTCCACGAAGCCCATGCCGCCGTGCACCTGCACGCCGACCGAGGCGACCTCGATCGACTGCTCGGTGCACCAGCCCTTCACCACCGGGGTGAGCAGGTCGAACAACGCCTGGTGCTGCATGCGCTGCTCGCGCTGCGGATGGCGATGGGCGACATCGAGCGCGGTGCAGGCGGCCGCGGCCAGCGCGCGCATCGCCTCGACCTGCGCTTTCATGCTCATCAGCATGCGGCGCACGTCCGGGTGATGGATGATGGTGACGCGCTCGCCGGATCGCGCCCCGATCTCGCGTCCCTGGACCCGCTGCCGCGCGTAGTCCAGCGCGCGCTGGTACGCGCGCTCGGCGATCGCCACGCCTTCGATGCCGACCTCGAGCCGGGCCAGGTTCATCATGGTGAACATGTACTCGAGCCCGCGGTTCTCCTCGCCGACGAGATAGCCGATCGCGCCCTCCTTCTCGCCGAACGCCATGACGCAGGTGGGGCTCGCGTGGATGCCGAGCTTGTGCTCGATCGACACGCACTTGACGTCGTTGCGCGCGCCCACGGAGCCGTCCGCGTTCACCAGGTGCTTGGGCACCACGAACAGCGAGATGCCCTTCACGCCCTCGGGCGCCTCGGGCGTGCGCGCCAGGACCAGGTGCACGATGTTCTCGGCGAAGTCGTGCTCGCCGTAGGTGATGAAGATCTTGGTGCCGTGCAGGCGGTAGCGCTCGCCGTCGGGCACGGCGCGCGTGCGCACCGCCGAGAGGTCGGAGCCGGCCTGCGGCTCGGTGAGGTTCATCGTGCCGGTCCAGGCGCCGGAGACGAGCTTCTCCAGGTAGGTGCGCTTCTGCTGCTCGGAACCGTGGCGCTTGATGGCGTTGAGCGCGCCGTTGCTCAGCATCGGGCACAGGCAGAAACTCATGTTGGCGCTGTTCCAGATCTCGGACACCATGCCCGACAGCGCGTGCGGCAGACCCTGCCCGCCGAACTCGGGATCGCCGCCCAGCGCCGGCCAGCCGGCCTCGCGGAACTGCCGGTAGGCCTGCTTGAAGCCGGGCGGCGTGGTGACCACGCCGTTTTCGAGCTTGCAGCCGGCGCGATCGCCCGGCCCGTTGAGCGGCGAGAGCACGCCGGCGGCGAACTTGCCGGCCTCCTCGAGCACTGCGTCCACCAGGTCGGGGGTGACCTCTTCGCAGCCCGGCAGGCCCGCGACCGCGTGCAGCGCGCCGAGCTCCTTGATCACGAACTTCATGTCCCGCAACGGTGCTGCGTACTCGGCCATGATCGCGTCCTCCGCGAATGCGTTACAGCTTGGAGGTCAGCTCCGGGACCACCTGGAACAGGTCGGCCACCAGCCCGTAGTCGGCCACCTGGAAGATCGGCGCCTCGCCGTCCTTGTTGATGGCGACGATCACCTTGCTGTCCTTCATCCCGGCCAGATGCTGAATGGCGCCGGAGATGCCCACGGCGATGTACAGCTCCGGCGCCACCACCTTGCCGGTCTGTCCTACCTGGTAGTCGTTGGGCACGAAACCCGAGTCCACCGCCGCGCGCGAGGCGCCGACCGCCGCGCCCAGCTTGTCGGCGAGCGCCTCCAGGATCTTGAAGTTCTCGCCGCTGCCCATGCCGCGTCCGCCCGAGACGATGACGCGGGCCGCGGTCAGCTCGGGACGCGCGGACTTGGTGAGCTCCTGCCCGAGCAACCGGGACTGGCCCGGATCGGCCGCGGCGCTCACCTGCTCCACCGCCCCCGAACCACCCTGAGCGGGCGCGGCGTCGAAGCCGGTAGTGCGCACCGTGATCACCTTGATCCTGTCGGCGGACTGCACCGTGGCGAGCGCGTTGCCGGCGTAGATCGGCCGCACGAACGTGTCGGCGCTTTCCACCGCGACGATGTCCGACACCTGCGCCACGTCGAGCAGGGCCGCCACGCGCGGCATGAAATTCTTGCCGGTGGTGGTGGCGGCCGCCAGGATGTGCGAATAGCCCTGCGCCAGCGCCACCACCAGCGCGGCGACGCTCTCCGCGAGCGGATGCGCATAGTGCGGCGCGTCGGCCACGCGCACCTTCTCCACGCCGGGGACACGGGCCGCGGCCGCCGCGGCGCCGCCGCAGTTGCCGCCCGCGACCAGGATGTGCACCGGCCCGCCGATCTGCTGCGCGGCGGTCACGGTGTTGAGCGCCGCGGCCCGCAGGCCGGCGTTGTCGTGCTCGGCGACCACCAGGACCGTCATGGCTGGATCACCTTGGCTTCGTTCTTGAGCTTGTTGATCAACTCGTCCACGGTCTTCACCTGCACGCCGGCCTTGCGCTTGGGCGGCTCCTGCACCTTGAGCGTCTTCAGCCGCGGCGCGACGTCCACGCCGAGCGCCTCGGGCTTGGTGATATCCAGCGTCTTCTTCTTCGCCTTCATGATGTTGGGCAGCGTCACGTAGCGCGGCTCGTTCAGGCGCAGGTCGGTGGTCACTACGGCAGGCAGGCCGATGGCGATGGTCTCCAGGCCGCCGTCCACCTCGCGCGTGACCTCGGCGCCGCCGCCGGCGATCTTGATTTTGGAAGCGAACGTCGCCTGCGGCCAGCCGAGCAGCGCGGCGAGCATCTGCCCGGTCTGATTCGAATCGTCGTCGATCGCCTGCTTGCCCAGGATCACCAGCTGCGGCGCTTCGTTCTGCACGATCTTGTGCAGGACCTTCGCCACCGCGAGCGGCTGCAGCTCGGTTCCGGTCTCCACCAGGATGGCACGGTCGGCGCCGATGGCGAGCGCGGTGCGCAGCGTCTCCTGGCATTGCGCCGGGCCGATGGAAACGGCCACGATCTCGGTGGCCACGCCCGCCTCCTTCAAACGCACCGCCTCCTCGCAGGCGATCTCGTCGAACGGGTTCATCGACATCTTGACGTTGGCGGTCTCCACACCGGTGCCGTCCGATTTCACCCGCACCTTCACGTTGAAGTCCACCACCCGCTTGACCGGAACCAGGATTTTCATGTGGCTGCCTTGTGCTTCACGAGGCGGCATTTTACCGTGCCCATGAAGAAGCTAGGATCTAACAGATAGGAGCTAGGAGCTAGGGGACGTGGAGAGAATCCTCGTTTTTGGGGGGCGCGTCTGAGCGAGGCCAGGGTAACGTAGGCCGTTCCCTAGCTCCTAGATCCTAGATCCCAGATCCTAGAGACTCTTCGCCCGCTCGCGCAGCACGTTCTTCTGGATCTTGCCGGTCGAGGTCTTCGGCAGCGGTCCGAACACCACCTGCTTCGGGCACTTGTAGTGCGCCAGCCGCTCGCGGCAGAACGCGATCACCTCCTCCGCGCCCGGCGGTGCGGCGCCGCTCTTCAAGGTGATGAAGGCGCAGGGCGACTCGCCCCACTTCTCGTCGGGCCGCGCCACCACCGCCGCTTCCAGCACGGCGGGATGCCGGTACAGCACGTCCTCCACCTCCAGCGTCGAGATGTTCTCGCCGCCGGAGATGATGATGTCCTTGGAACGGTCCTTGATCTTGGCGTAGCCGTCGGGGTGCACCACGGCGAGGTCGCCGGTGTGGAACCAGCCGCCGCGGAACGCCTCCTCGGTGGCGGTCGGATTCTTCAGGTATCCCTTCATGGTGATGTTGCCGCGGAAGAAGATCTCGCCCAGGGTCTGCCCGTCGGGCGGCACCGGCCGCAGCGTCTGAGGATCCGCCACGATCATGTCTTCCTGCAGCTCGTACGGGACGCCCTGCCTGCCGTTCATCTCCGCCCGCTGCTCCAGCGACAGCGCGCTCCATTCGGGATGCTTGGCGCACACGGCGGCCGGGCCGTACACCTCGGTCAGACCGTACACGTGCGTGAGGTCGAAACCCATGCGCTCCATGCCTTCGATCAACGCCTGCGGCGGCGCGGAGGCCGCGATCATGCCGTGTACCCGGTGCGCGATCCCGGCGCGCAGCTCCGCCGGTGCATTGACCAGCATGTTGTGCACCACCGGGGCGCCGCAGTAGTGGCTGACGCGGTGCGCGCGGATCAGATCGAACACCGCGGCGGCTTCCACCTTGCGCAGGCACACGCTGGTTCCCGCCCGCATCGCCAGGGTCCAGGGGAAGCACCAGCCGTTGCAATGGAACATGGGCAGCGTCCACAGGTACACCGGCAGCGCCGGCATGTTCCACGTGACGGCGTTGGCCACGGCGTTGAGGTACGCGCCGCGGTGATGCAGCACCACGCCCTTGGGATTGCCGGTGGTGCCCGAGGTGTAGTTGAGCGCGATCGCGTCCCATTCGTCGGGCGGCAGGCTCCATGCGAACTCCGGGTCGCCGCCCGCGATGAAGTCTTCGTACGTCGCTTCGCCCAGCGATTCGCCGCCGCCGGCGAGCGGGTCGTCGATGTCCACCACCAGCGGGCGCCGCTCGGTCAGGCGCAGAGCCTGGTCCACCGCCGCCGACAGCTCGCGGTCGGCGATCAGCACCTTCGCCCCGCCGTGTTGCAGCATGAAGGCGATGGCGGTGGCGTCGAGGCGCGTGTTGAGGGCGTTGAGCACGGCGCCGGTCATCGGCACGCCGAAGTGCGCCTCGAACAGCGCCGGCACGTTGGGCGCCATCACCGCCACGGTGTCGCCGCGGCCGACGCCGTGTCGCGACAACGCGGAGGCGAGCCGCCGGCAACGCGCGTAGGTCTCGCGCCAGGTGGTGCGGTGCGCGCCGTGGACCACGGCCAGGCGCTCGGGATACACCGCCGCGGCCCGGCGCAGGAACGACAGCGGCGACAGCGGCACGTAGTTGGCCGGATTTCGGTCCAGCCCGAGCTCGTAGGGATTGGCGGCGGTCAACCTGCGCTCTCCTCGGGGGGTCTTGCGGCGCGCGCGCGGGTTTCGAAGCGCTCGAAACTGCGGGCTTTTTTTTTGCTTTCTGGTGTCGATTGGCTGGCCTGGGCCGAATGATACTGCATGCGGGCAGCGCTCGGCGCGGCCGCCGCGGGGCCCGGCGCCGAAGCCGGTAGGCACCAAGAACCGATTGATTTCCAGTCGCTTTTTCGGCCCCCAATGCAGAAAGTGTCGGCCCTAGGCACGGCCACGGCGCGGCAGACACCGCCCGCGGAAGCGCGCGTGGTGGAGTTCCCCGGAACCCACGACCGCGCCGGGCACACTTTCGTGTGCAGCGTGCTGTTCCTCGACATCGTCGAGTATTCCAAGCGGCCGGTCGCCGACCAGCTGCAGATCAAGGAGCGCTTCAACGCCCAAGTCTCGCAAGCGATCGCCGAGATCCCGCCCCAGGACCGCCTCATCCTGGACACCGGCGACGGGGTCGCGATCTCCTTCCTGGAGGACCCCGAGGATGCGCTTCGCGTCGCGCTGACGCTGGCGCACTGGTTCGCGCTCCCGGGCGGCATCCCGGTGCGTGCGGGCATCAACCTGGGGCCGGTGCGGCTCACGCGCGACATCAACGGCCAGCCGAACATCATCGGCGACGGCATCAACGTGGCCCAACGCGTGATGAGCTTCGCGCGGCCTGGCCAGCTGCTGGTGTCGCGGGCGTTTCACGAGGGCGTCGCGCGCTTCGCGGAACGCTACGCCACGCTGTTCTCCTACCAGGGATCGCGCACCGACAAGCATGTGCGCGAGCACGAGATCTTCGAGCTGAGCGCACCCGCGGGACAGGCGCTGGAGGTGGCCGAGCGCCGCGAACGCACGCCTCGCCGGGACCGCGGGCCGCCGGCCGCCGCCATCGCCGCGGGCGCCCGCTTGATGGGGCAGCGCAAGCTCGCATTCGGCGTGGCCGGGGTTTCGCTGGCCCTGCTCGGCGCGGCTCTGGTCGCCTTCTTGCAGCCGGACGCCGAGGAGTCCCAGGACTCGCCGGCCGTCGTCGCGCAGACGCCGGCGCAGCCGACCCCGGGTTCGGCGGCACCGGCCGCGCCCTCGGGCGTGCAGCCCGAGTCCGTACAGCAGCCCGCCCGAGTCGACGAGCCCCCGCGTAACGAGCTCCGGCCTGCGCAACCCCAGCATGCCGAG
>Ga0187893_10014688_pt1 | contig 10624 bp, 6 predicted proteins | sample MA1701074metaG_FD_139574 | JGI IMG/M metagenome (GOLD analysis project Ga0187893, IMG submission 139574) | White microbial mat communities from a basaltic lava cave in the Kipuka Kanohina Cave System on the Island of Hawaii, USA - MA170107-4 metaG ...
CGGCTGTCGTCGCCGACGCGCCGCTGATTTGTGCCTGCACGGCACTCTGGCCGAGCGCCAGCACGCAGAGTGCGGCAGCGAACGTCGACGCAATCCCCCAGCGATTCCTCATGTCCGGCTCCCCCTTTCGAGCGGGCGGAGTATAGACCGGGGCACCCGAGGGTGCGCAAGCAAAAAAGGCCCAAATTCTCGGCCCGGTACCGGGTGCGGGGGGCGGGACAGGTCTGCGGGCCGGGGGCACGAGGCGGTGCCCCCGCGAGCCGTGGCTCCGGGGTTCCTGTCCACCTCCCCGGGGGTCCGAAGGCCCCGGCAGCGGACCTCGCGGCTCTCCCAGCGGCCGGGTCGGTCGATGTAGTATGGCCGGGACCGGGAGGGAGGTGCTCCGTGGCCGAGTCCATCCGCTTCGACCACCGCATGAGCGACGCCGACACGCTCATGTGGCACGTCGAGCAGGATCCGCTCCTGCGCTCGACCATCACGATCGTGTGGCGCCTCGACCGGCCACCCAACCGCGAGCGGCTCGACGAGAAGATCGAGCGCGCCACCCGGACCATTCCGCGGCTCCGCCAGCGGGTGGCCGCGAATCCGCTTTCGATCGCCACCCCGCGCTGGGAGTTCGACCCCAACTTCGACCGGTCCTTCCATTGCCGATTCTTGAAGGTCGTACGCGACGGCTCGTGGCGCGCGGTCCTCGACATGGCGCAGGTGATCGCCATGCAGGGCTTCGATCGGGCCCGGCCCCTCTGGGAGTTCTACGTCCTCGACGAGCTGGCCAACGGCGGAGCCGCCATGGTCATGAAGCTGCATCACGCCATCAGCGACGGCGTCGGCCTCGTGCAGATGACCAGCAGCCTCGTGGAGCGCTACCGGGAGCCCGACCCGAACCGGACGCCGAAGCCGATGCCGCCCGAGCCCGAGGTCCGGCCCATGAGCCGCCGGGAGCGGGTCTGGGACGCGCTCGCCTACGAGGGGAGCCAGCGCATGGGGCGGGCGCGGCGCATGGTCGAAGCCGTCGGCCAGAGCCTCGGGGACGCGGTGCTGCGTCCGGTCGGGACCGTCCGCCGGCTCGGGGCGGGCGTCGCCTCGACCGCGCGGCTCCTCGCCCCCGTCGCGGCGCCGCTCAGCCCCATCATGAGCGGCCGCTCGCTCTCGGTACAGTTCGAGACGATCTCGATCTCCCTGCCGGCGCTGAAGGCGGCGGCCAAGCGGGTCGGCGGAACGTTGAACGACGCGTTCGTGGCGGGGGTGTGCGGCGGGCTCCGCCGCTATCACGAGCGGCATGGGACGCCCGTGGACACGCTGCGCATGACGATGCCGATCAACGTGCGCGGCGAAGCCGACGGCAACCGCGCCGGCAACCGGTTCGTTCCGGCCCGCTTCCTCGTGCCCGTCGGCATCGCCGACGCGCGCGAGCGCATCCTCGCCGTCCACCAGCTGGTCCGCGCCCAGCGCAGCGAGCCGGCCCTCGGGCTCCTCGACGACGTCTCGAGCGTGCTCCGGCGCCTGCCCGCGCCGGTCTACACCGTGCTGTTCGGGTCGATGCTGAAGGGCGTGGACTTCGTGACGAGCAACGTGCCGGGTCCGCCCGTCGAGATGTTCGTGAGCGGTGCGCGTATCGAAGCCGTGTTCGGCTTCGGGCCGCTCAGCGGCGCGGCCGCGAATCTCACCCTCTTCAGCTACCTCGATCACCTCGGGCTCTCCGTGAACACCGACCGCGCCGCCGTGCCCGATCCCGACGTCTTCGTCGAATGCTTGAAGGGCGGGTTCGCGGAAGTCCTGCGCCTCGCGGGCGCCCCCTCCTCTACGCCACTCTGAGCGTCCGCAGGCGGTGACGGCCGTCAACTTTGCGTCGCTCGCCGCCCGCGGGGCCGCGACCGGCGCTCGCGTCCGTCCCTGGCATGCGCGGTGCTACGGCAGGCGCGTCCATGAGCGTGAACCTCGCCAAGATGCTGGAGCGCTGCCGCCGCGAGCAGTGGGCGGTCACCGACTTCGACTGGACGGGCACGCCGATCCCGCTGGCACCCGAACGCGAGCAGGAGATCTGCGCCTACTACGTCAACATGTCCTACATCGAACGCCTGGCGGGCGCGCTGTTCCTGTCGCTCGCCAAACGCGTCGACGACCCGACCCTGCGGGCCATCTTCGAGACCTTCCACGCCGACGAGCTGCGGCACAGCCATGCGGCGGCGCGGCTGGCCGACTACTTCGACGTCCACCACTACCGCGTCTACACGCCGAACGTGCCCATGCTGCGGTTCATCCCCTCCTTCGTGAACCTGATCGAGAGCGTGCATCCCGCCTATGCCACCAGCTTCATCCTGACGGGCGAGCTCATCCTCGACACCGCCTTGCTGCGCAGCCTGAATGCCTACGTCGACGACCCGCTCAGCCGCGCCGTGGTGGAGCGGATCAATCAGGACGAGTCGCGGCACCTGGCGCTGGACATGCACATGACCGAGCATTTCGCCCGCCACGCCCTCGGCACGGCCGCCAATCCCTGGCTCGACCCCAACTGGTGGAGCGTGGTCACCTGGGGGCCGGGCTTCTTCAACGAAGTGTTCTTCCGGCCGATGCAGCGCCTCGATCCGTCGCAAACGAGCATGCGGGACGTGATGCGCCGGCTGCGCCGCTTCTACGACCATGCGAGCGTGGCCGCGAATCCTGCCGTGCGCGAGTTCCTCGCCTGGGCGGCGTTCCTCGAGTCGTGGACCGGGTCGATGGTAGGTGCCGTGGTCGAGGACGCGTCGCGGCGGCTCTTCGGTGTCGATTTCGCCTTCGTACGCGCGGCGTCGTCGGCTCGCGTGCATGCGCCCGATCGCCCGGCGACCGAGGCGTTCGCGGCCGCTTCGGCATAGCGGACGCCGCGCTGGAGCGGTGCCGTCGCGGCGTGGCACAATCGCGTGGCTCGTGCGCGTGCCGACCCGTCTCACCACGATCCTCCTCGCGATCGCCACGGTCGCGTGCGGTGGTCCGGCTCCGACGAGCCGGGACGAGCCCGTCGTGGATCTGATCGCCCTGCTGCCGTACAGCGACGACGGCCCCCGGACGCTGGAGGTCCGGCCCGGCGACCCCGCCGACCGCACGCACCTCGTTCGCGGCTGGAGCGCACCGGTCCTGGTCGAGGGGACGGCCGGGGCGCGAATCGTCAACGGGCGGATCGGCACGCTCCTCTTCCACGCGGGACGAAAGCCGCGGGCGATGACCGTCCACATCGACCGCGTCCGGGAACGGCCTGAGCCGCCCCCCCCGCCCGGCCGTTCGGGACGCCGGCGCGTGCGGAGCCGCTCGCGCATGCTGATCGACGTGAACGGGCACGTGGTGCGGCGCGCGCGGACTAGCCTGGAGACGGCGAGCGGGACGTACGAGGTGCCGGTCGAGCTGCTTCAGGCTGGCCGGAATCTCCTCTCCATCAGGGAGGGATCGGCGTCGCCCTCACGCGAGCGGAGCGGGCCGGGCGATTGGGTCTACACGCGCATTTCGTTCGAGCCGGCGGGCGGCGACGAGACGAGTCCGCGGGCCGAGGGCGACCGGCTGATCCTTCCGGCGGGGACACAGGCGAGCTTCTTCTTTCGTGCGCCGCACGACGCCACGCTCCGCCTCGCGCTCGGCGGGGCCGGCTCTCCGGACAGCGCGCCGCAGTTTACCGCCGCCGTCACGATCGACGGGCAGCCGCGGCGGCTGGTCGTCGAGCGCACGCCGGACGCTCCGGGCGAGCAGCGCCACGCCCTAGGCGTAGCACCCGGCGAGATCGTTCGCCTGACGCTCGCCCTCGGCGACCGCGGAAACGTGTCTGGGGCGGCCGTCGCGCTCGTCCACCCCGTGATCGAAGGACGTCCGTCCGGCACCGGCGCCCCTGCCGCGCCCGCTCCGGCCGCCGTCGCGTCGCGTCCCAACGTCATCCTCTACGTCGCGGACACGCTCCGAGCAGACCGGCTCGGCTGCTACGGGCGTCGCCCTTCGATCACCCCGGCGATCGACCGGCTCGCCGCCGAGGGCATCGTGTTCGAGAATGCCGTCGCGCAGTCGCCCTGGACGCGGCCGTCGACGGCCACCATCCTGACGGGGCGCGATCCGGCCGCCCATGGCGCCGTCACGCTGCGCACCCGCGTGCGCCGCGACCTGCCGACGCTCGGCGACTTCCTGGGCGCCCGCGGCTGGCGTACGGCCGCGTTCGTCACCAACCTGAACGTCGCCCCCGCGTTCGGCTTCGGGCGCGGCTTCACGCCGTACGAGTACCTTCCGGAAGACGTCCGCCGTCCCGGCGTCTACGAACCGGCGTCCGTCCTGCACGAGAAGGCGCTCGCCTGGATCGACGCCCACCGCGACGAGCCGTTCCTGCTCTATCTCCATGCTTCCGACCCGCACGCACCGTACCGTCCCACGGACCCCGCCCGGCCGCAGCCGATGAGCGAGGAGGAGGGCGCGGCGCTGCACCAGGCGCTCATGCGGACGCCCCGGCGTCTCGACGACGGCGCGGTCGCCTCGCTGCGGCGGCTCTACGACGAGGAGACGGCCGAGTTCGACACCGAGATCGGACGTTTCTGGGACGCGCTCGGATCGCGCGGCCTTGCCAACGACACGCTCGTCATGTTCGTCGCGGACCACGGCGAGGAGTTTCGCGAGCACGGCATGCTGCAGCACGGCAACACGCTCTATCAGGAAGTGATGCACGTGCCGTTGATCGTGCGCCTTCCAGGCGGGCGAGGCGGTGGCCGCCGCGTCGCCTCGCTCGCGCGCCACGTCGATCTCGTGCCGACGCTGCTGGCGGCGCTCGGCGTCGAGACGAACGCCCCGCTGTCCGGCCGCGCGCTGGCGCTCGGCGACGCGTCCGTCCCCGAAGACGGCGAGGCCACCGTCGACACCTGGTTCGGCGAGCGCGCGCTCCAGGCGCTCGTCGTCCCGCCCTGGAAGATCGTACTGCCACGGCTGGTCCTGGCCGCACGACCGGAGGTGTACGACCTCCGCCAGGATCCCGCCGAGCGCACGAACCTGGCGCGCCGGCATCCCATGCTGATCGGGTACGCGAAGCAGCGCCTTGCCGAACTCGAGGCGGCGCACGCCGGCGAGCTCGCCACCGCCGACGAGCATGCCGAGCCCGTGAACCCCGATGCGCTCGAGCGCCTGCGCGCCCTCGGCTACGTCGTGGACTGAGCCGCTGGGGTCGAGCGTGTCGAAATCGGGATAGGTCGGCTCACTGGCCGCAGAGCGGCATCGGACTGAAGTTGTACTGGCTCACGTACCCCCGGAAGAGCACCTTCCGGCTCCAGAGGAGATCCATGTAGGTGCTGGTGTCGTCGCCGGAGCCCCGTACGACGACCACGCGCTCGGGCGCCAGCAGGGGCCAGCCTTCACAGCACGCATCGGCCTGCACGCCGATCTGCACCTTGCGGCCCGGGCCCGGGACGTTGATGAGCACCGTGGCGTCCGGCGGCAGATCGATGTTGCCGCAGTTGCCGATCTTGAGCAGCCCGACGTTCAGCACCACCTGGTCGCCCGGGCTGGCATTGATGACCAAGGTCGCGGGGTCCTGGTTGCCCGGGCACCACTTGATGCCGTAGCCGCCCTCCACGCCCAGGACCTCGCCCTCCATGCGCAGCGCCTCCATGTCGATGACCGCGCCGCCGTAGGCGTCCAGCTCGAATTCCTCGTTGAGCTTGATGTCGACGCGACCGAACGTCTGCGTGGCGGGGAGGGCCGCGAGGGCCTGCGACGCCGTCATGCTGTCGGCCATCGCTTGCGTGCACGCGGCGACGCCGGGGTTCGTGCCCGTGGTGTCGATGGTCCCGTAGACCTCGAGCGGGTGGTCCTGCCAGATGTCCTTCACGAGGCCGCCACCGGTCGCGATCGTGCCGTCGACCTTGTTGTACGGATGCCCGTAGGTGTCCCCGCCGCCCGGGCCGCGGAAGACGATGGCCGTCCCCTCGGACCTGGTCGCGACCAGGAGCGGATCGAATCCCTGGTAGTTGTTGTAGATGTTGGTAGTGGCGAGCTTCGCCTGACGCGTGCACACGGGGCCGTGCATGTACGAGCCGAAGCGCACGTAGCCGTAGGCCGAGATGCCCGACTTGACGGTCAGGTTCTCGCGGGCGAGCAGCCCCCAATCGCCGGTCGTCCCCAGCGCCGAGCAGATGACGCAGGCGTCGCCCACGCCGTTGAAGTCCGCGTCCTCCTGACCCGGGTTGGGCGTGACCGGGCAATTGTCGTCGGGACAGGTGTTCACCGGGAAGCCCGGGTTGCCGAAGCCGTCGCCGTCGCTGTCGGTGCAGGTGTCGCAGGCGTCGCCGCCGTCGCTCGGGCCGACGACCGGATAGTCGGCGTCGGCCTGGTCCGTGTTCGGAACCGCAGGGCAGTTGTCGAGCGCATCGTCGATCTCGTCGCCGTCGGTGTCGGAAGCGTCGTTGCAGGCGTCACCCACCCCGTTCGAGTCGGCGTCGGCCTGGTCGGGATTCGCGTCGAGCGGACAGTTGTCGATGCAGGCCACGGCGCCGTCGCCGTCGGCGTCGCCGCCGCCGGTCGCGAAGTAGCGCACCGCCGTGCCCGCGAACGAGAAATTGACGCCGCTCCGCCACTCGATGCCGTCGCTGCCGTCGGCGTTCTCGATGCCCGCGGTCGCGTCGGGGACACCGGTCGCGTCGGCGTACTGCACGAGGATCTCGTTGCTGCCCTCGAAGAGGATCACCTGCCACGTGCTGGGATCGTTGCTCGCCGAGCAGCAGTACGGAACGCCGTCGAACTGTACGATGAACCGCTGGTTGGGGCTGGTACCGCGCGTCTCGTAGAAGAGACTGCCGGGAAGCGGCAGGAGATCGTCCCAGAGGCCGGCGATGAAGCCGTTCGGCAGGCTGGCGTCGGGAATGTTGTCTCCGAGGCAGCAGCCGTTCGTCTGGTCTTCGAGAAAGGTGAGGAAGCCGTTGCTGGCGACGTGCACGGCCGAGTAGGCGCGCCCGTAGAAGTTGAAGCTGAACTCGAGCGGGAGCGGCCCGGACGTGTGCTCGTCGCCGAGCTGGAAGACGGTGCCCGTCGCCGAGATGTCCTCGAACGCGTAGGTGGGTGCGTTGCCGTCGAGCGGGGCGATGGTGTCGGAGTACTGGTAGCACCCACCGGCGTCGGAGCCGCCGACGGCGCGCGCCACGCCCGGCACGGCGCTCACGGCCAGCGCGAGAATGAGCGAGACACGCACGGCGAGCGTCATATGGTCCTCCCCCCCGGTCCGAGCGACCTTACGAGCCAGCCTGCCGCGGTGTCAACGAAAATGGACCTCGTCGCCGCGCCGGCAGGCGTCGACCGTACGGGGGCGCACCTGCTACCATGCTTCCGTGGGCAATTCGCTCGGCCAGCTCTTCCGCGTCACCACCTGGGGCGAGTCCCACGGGCCAGGCATCGGGGCCGTAATCGACGGCTGCCCGGCCCTGCTTCCGATCACCGAGGCGGAGATCCAGGTCGATCTCGACCGCCGGGCCCCGGGGCAGAGCAAGCTCACGACCCAGCGCAAGGAATCGGACACCGTCCGGATCCTCTCGGGCGTGTTCGAAGGCAGGACCCTCGGGACGCCCATCAGCCTGTCGATCGTCAACGAAGACCAGCGCTCGAAGGACTACGGCGAGGTCGCCACCAAGTTCCGCCCGAGCCACGCCGACTACACGTACGAAGCCAAGTACGGCATCCGCGACTGGCGGGGCGGCGGGCGCACGAGCGCGCGAGAGACCGCGGCGCGCGTCGCCGCCGCGGCCATCGCCCGAAAGCTCCTGGCGGAACGCTGGCAGGTCGAGGTCGTCGCGTGGGTCTCGAAGGTCGGCCGGCTCGTCGCCGCGTGCGACGTCGAGCGCGTGACGCGCGCCGCGGTGGACGCGACACCGGTCCGCTGTCCCGATCCTGCGATGGCCGCCACGATGATCGAAGCCATCGAAGCGGCACGCAAGGACGGCAACTCGCTCGGCGGCATCGTCACCTGCGCCGTCCGCGGTTGCCCCGTCGGCTGGGGCGAGCCTGTGTTCGACCGCCTCGAAGCCGATCTCGCCAAGGCGATGATGAGCCTGCCCGCGAGCAAGGGTTTCGAGATCGGCTCGGGCTTCGCCGGCACCGACCTCACCGGGCGCGAGCACAACGACGAGTTCTACATGGAGGGCGAACGCGTGCGCACGCGCACCAACCGCTCGGGCGGCGTGCAGGGCGGCATCACGAACGGCGAGACCGTCTACTTCCGCACCGCCTTCAAGCCCACGGCCACCATCATGACCGAGCAGCGCACGGTCTCGAGCGGCGGCGAGGACACCACCATCACCGGGCGCGGCCGGCACGATCCGTGCGTGCTGCCGCGCGCGGTGCCGATGGTGGAAGCGATGGCCGCGCTCGTGCTCGCGGATCACGCGCTGCGGCAAGCAGCACTGTCCCCGCGCTGAGGCGGCGCATGACCGACGCCGAGCTTCGGGACGCCGATCGCGCCGCCGCTCCGGCGGTGCTCTTCGAGTACATGGGCCGGCTCGGGTGGAGCACAGAACAGCTCCGGGCCGAGCAGACCGCGGGGCTCCGCCGCCTCGTCGCAACGGCGAAGACGAGCTCGCCCTGGCACGCCAGACGGCTGGCACACGTGGACGCCGCGTCGCTCACGCCGGACGATCTCTCCGCGCTGCCGACCATGACCAAAGACGATCTCATGGGGCACTTCGACGAGATCGTCACCGACCGGCGTCTCACACGCGCGCTCGTCGAATCGCATCTCGCCACGCTCGAGGGCGATCGGTATCTCCTCGAAGAGTACCATGTGCTCGCGTCGGGAGGATCGAGCGGCCGCCGCGGCGTCTTCGTGTTCGATCGCCCCGCGTGGCGGTCCTACTACGCGTGCTACATGCGCTTCATGGTCCAGCTGATGGCGTCCATGCCGCCGCCGACGCGCCCGCCCGTCATGGCCTCGGTGGCGGCGGACAAGCCCACGCACGCGACGCTCGCCGTCGGCCTCTCCTTCCTCGATCCGGCCTCGCCTCGTTTCGGCGCCAGCTGGCCGCTCGAGCGCATCGTGGCCGGGCTCAACGCGGCGCAGCCCGACGCGCTCATGGGGTACGCGTCGGTGGTCGCGCGGCTGGCGCACGAGGCCCTCGCGGGCCGGCTCCGCATCGCGCCCGCGGTGATCAGCGCGACGAGCGAGCCGCTGACCGCCGAGATGCGCGCCACGATCAATGCAGCGTGGCACGCGCCTCTCTTCAACGGCTTCGGAACGACGGAAGGATTGATCGGCGGGTCGTGCACGGCCAACCGCGGCCTGCACTTGAGCACCGACCTCGTGCTGGTCGAGCCCGTCGACGCGGCCGGGCGGGCGGTGCCACCCGAGACCCGGTCGGCCAAGGCCTATCTCACGGTCCTCTACAACACCGTGCAGCCGATCATCCGCTACGAGCTCAGCGATCCGCTCGTGGTGCTCGACGGCCCCTGCCCCTGCGGCACGACGCTGATGCGCGTCGACGACGTCGAAGGCCGCAGCGACGACGAATTCACCTACGCCGGCGGCGTGACGGTGCATCCATTCCCGCTGCGCTCGGTGCTCGGACGCACGCCGGAGATCATCGAGTACCAGGTGCGACAGACGGAGCGCGGCGTCGACGTGTCCATCGTGTGCGAGACGGCGCCCGACACGGCGGCCGTCGAGCGCGGCCTGCGGGACGCGCTGGCGCGCGCGGGCCTCGCCGCGCCTGAAGCACGCGTCGCGGTGGTCGAAGCGCTGCCGCGGCTCGGGGTAGGCAAACTTCGACGCTTCGTACCCCGCTAGAAGCGACGCAGCAGCCGCGCCACCATGGCGTCGTCGAGCGGCGTGTAGCGCTTGAGCACCGAGTAGACGCCGACCGCCCATCGATCCAATCGGATCGCCACGCGCCGGAGCGGCCCGTCGCCGGGGCGCGCGACGTAGCGGGTGGGGCGCAGCGCGCACGTCCGGCCCTCGTCGTGGAAGTAGTAGACGGCGATGGAGCGGCGGGCACGCCCCGACGGACAGCGTACCGGCACCACGCCGTGGTAGGTCGTGTGCGAGACGGGGAAGATCACGCAACGGTTGAAGCCGGGCTCGATCGATTGCACGCAGCGCCGCACATCCGGGCTCCAGAGCTCGAGCTGCCCGCCCCACGACGGCTGCCAGCCACGATTGAGAAAGAGGAGCAGGTTCACGCGGCGACTCCACGTCCGGTGCGTCGTGTGCGCCAGGTGATCCGCGTGAACGTTCAGAAACCCGCCGTCCTCCGTCACGTGCAGCCCCGAGCCGTCGAGCGCGGGATCGGCCACGAGATCGGCGATGCGGGTGAGAGCCCCGAGCGCCGCGCGGAACTCGGGCCCCTGCAGCGTCCGGACGACGTCCCGGGTCGCCGGGCCGAACGACTCCAACACGCTCGCGACGGCCTTGCGCTCGTTCACGTGATGGAGCGCCTTCCATGCGACCCCGGGACGAACGAACTCCTCGGCGACGCGATCGGCGAGCGAGGGATCGAGGAACCCGTCGATGACGACGTGCGGGTATGGTTCGGCGGCGGCGAACGCCTCGGGGTCGACGCGGGCGAGCGCGAGCGTGGGCGCCGAGAGCGTCATGGTCGGGCGCACGGCACCACGGGCACCGTCAGACGCTCGCGCGCCCGCCGCTGTCGAC
>Ga0187893_10014689_pt1 | contig 10623 bp, 10 predicted proteins | sample MA1701074metaG_FD_139574 | JGI IMG/M metagenome (GOLD analysis project Ga0187893, IMG submission 139574) | White microbial mat communities from a basaltic lava cave in the Kipuka Kanohina Cave System on the Island of Hawaii, USA - MA170107-4 metaG ...
GAACAACAGCTGAGGGGATTCACCTCGGAGCTATGGCTACAACTGTGGATATCGTTCAAAGATGCTATACCGGATTGCAGGTTATCGAGAATGTGCTTTGGATCAATCCCTGTTTGCCGGATGAATTCGAAAAGCTGAAAATGAGCATCAACTACCGAGGCAATAAGATAAATTTCGAAATCACAACAAAGGAGATCTTTATTACTCTTCCAAACCCACTGCTTGGACAAGTTCGGATTGGCTACAACAAAGAAGTACATTGCCTTGATCAAGGCACATCTCATTTGCAATTGCCTCTTCAATCAACATAGTTCTTAGGTAAGAGCCAAAAAACGTAGTGCTTTAATCTTGAATTGGCTACAAGGTATTTTAACGCCTATGTTTGGAGTAAGAGGTCATGTTGGGTACTCTATTTGCTGTGATTACTGCGATCTTTTTTGCCTTTCATATTTATGAAACGCCCACTATTTTTGCGCCGGTGGCAAGTCCCTTCTTTTTGGTTTCTAGCCTCTTTTTGCTCATAGTTGCCTTTTTGGGCTCCTTTTATGCTTGGCAGGCCATTTTGCGCACCCAACAAAAGATCATCTCGTGTGCCCAGGAGCTCTATTTGAGCGATGGGTCGCTCTTTCTCTCGATAGGCTATCTCTTTGCTTTGTTGCTCTACTCTCTCTACATGACTCTCGAGGGACCAAGCTCTTCAAATATTGCTGCCTCCGTCATGGTCTATATCTGGTTTATCGCGTTTGGCGGAGGGTTTGATCTCTTGCGATACGTGCTCAAGCGCTCTTATCAGTACAGCTACGTGCCTTTTTTGATGCAAAAAGTAACTCATGAAGTGCAAAAGGCTGTGCAAGAAAAAGAGGAGCCCAAAGCGTTAGAATGGGTAGAAATTTCCATTGAAGCTACGGCAAGAGCCACTCACAAAGGCCGAATTGGCTTGGCTTCAAGCTCTCTTGCGAGCCTTCAAACATTAATCGAAACCTATGTAAAAGAAGTTGCCCACGCTCAAGCCATTCAGCCTTTTCAGCAAGAGACGGGAGTACCGACATTTACTGATAAGGTCAGCTTTCTTTGCATCTTTGTTAGTGAAAGACTCGAGTGGGTCTTTGAAATTGCCCTAAGAGAGCACATGCGGCCGATTGCCGATGATGTGATTGGTGAATTTGGCAAGATGAGTGTGTTTTTCGCGCGCCACAACACCAATGTCGCCAGCCTGCCACTCTCCTTTTTGATGAAGTGCGGCCAGATGGCCCAAAAGCGAGGAGAAACTGAAGTTGTCACAAGAGCTGCTTTAACCTTAAGTGAAACCTGCAAATCGTTGATTAGCTATGCCAAAGAGCGCAATGAGTCGATTCGCGATCTGATCATGACCACGCTCTTTACTCTTGAGCAGCTGGTGAAGATGATGTTTAAAGAGTCCAAAGAGATTAATCCAGTGCTTCTAATGCAGCCCTTTGCCGAGGTAGGAGAGTTCATCGGCCAGGAGGTGATGCGCACCTTCCCTGATCGCGACGAAGTGTTAAAGGAAATCAGACGCATCTTATCGGAGTTTCAGGCGTTACAGATTGTGACCAAAAATATTGAAACTATGACTCCTGCTGTAAGTGAAGACACCACTTCAACCTATCAACAGGACTTGCCCTATACACCATAATCCTCTCTTCTGGTATAACTAATGCAAATTAATTAGTAGTTTTAATTTGGATTTGTATTATTCTGAAAATAAATCTTGTGAAGAATATTTCGATCAATATTCTCTAAATGCGACTGTTGCTAAAATTCACGCCTTGCAGACAGGAATGGCATTAGAGGAAATTGAGACGCTTGTCTTTTCCATTGAAACGCTCAGACCAATTTTCGAACATACCTCGCGCTATCTACATAAAGATGGATACAAAGTTCCAAGAACCATCGAATTTGATCCCACGCACAATTTTATCTTCATCCATTTAAAGACGCACAACCTCGAAAGAGTTGGCAAAGGCGCGCATAAAGTTGTAACTACGTCGATTCTTTATGATAGAGATAATCCACAACTTGTCGCCAATGCCGTAACAAAGGTCACTGAGGCGCTCGTAAAAGAGATCCAAGTACTAGAAAAATTTAAAGGCAGAGAAGGCATTGTCCCACTTATCTCTGTGTCAAAACATAGAAAAAGATCAGGAAGGCAAGTGTACGAGATCATTACTCCCTTGTACAACCGAGGCTCTCTCAAATCGCTACTCAGGAAAAATCCAGGACAAGTGCCATCTGCAAGTAAAATTAAAATCATGCGCGATGTGTTAAAGGGAGCTGTCACTTTGATTGAAAATGGCTATATCATGCGCGACAATCACTGTGGCAATATCTTTGTGCGAGAGACAGAGAAAGGATACGAAGCCGTTTTAGGGGATTTAGGCGGCTACACCGATGAACTTGAGGTGGCATTGCAGAACAAACCCTTTGGCCCAAGTTGCCGCTCCTGCCCTCCAGATATCCTCCTTTCCTATCTTGCTGGCACATTGAACCAGGAAGATCTACTCTCCTATTACGTCTTTGCCTTGGGGAGAATCATGTATGAATGTTGCTATGAAACAGAGATCCCCTGGCGAAAAAAATATGATGAAAACTACCAACCCCTTAAAAAACTCTATTATGAGAAAACAGATCCAGACATCTACTCTCAAATCGAATCCTTGCGCCTGGACATCTTCTTTCATACATCAGGTCGCATACAAGAGCTTCTAGAAAAAGAACAGACAGATCCCTTGACTCGAGAGGAGCGCTTTGAGCGCATTGCCCTAAGCATGATTTCACCCGATAGAGAGCAAAGAAAAACCGTTGCCCATTGGCTGCAAGAGCTTGAACTGTTGCTAGAGTGAAATTTTTGGTGGAGGGCAATTAACCACGATCTCCTCTTTGGTCACGGGGTGGGTAAAGCTTAGCCTCATGTGATGGAGGGCGATGGTATCTTTGGCAAGAGATGACTTTGCTCCATACTTTTTGTCGCCGACGACAGGATGGCCAATGGCGCTAAACTGCGCTCTGATCTGGTGGTAGCGGCCTGTATGGAGCTCAATTTCCACAACAGTGTAGTTCTTTTTCTCTTCGAGCACCTTGTAGTGTAGGCGTGCCTCTTTACCAGATTTTGCTACGACGGCTCTGTGGCTTTCGTGAAGGAGGTTGTGAATCAGCGTTTTTTCTTTTGGCACCACACGGCCTTCCACAATGGTCCAGTAGGTCTTTTTGATCTCATGCTTTCGCATCGCCTCTTGCAAGCGGCTTAAGGCTTTTGAGGTTTTGGCAAAAAGAACAATGCCTGAGGTTGGTTTGTCGAGGCGATGGAGGGGATGTAGATAGACGTTGCCTGGCTTGTGGTCTCTTGTTTTCAGAAAGCTTTTAGCCACATCTTCGAGATTTACTTCGTTGTTTTCAGAGGGTTGTGTGGCAAGTCCTGCAGGCTTGTTGACGGCCAAAAGGTGGTTGTCTTCAAACAGCACGTGCATGTCGTTGCCTGACAGCTTCGTAGAGGATGAGCGTTGTCGCCATGGCGACATTGAGAGAGTCTGCCGTGCCAAGCATTGGGATGCGCACCTGCAGCGTCGCTTCCTTTTTCATGAGGTTGCTTAAGCCAAGCTGCTCTGTCCCTACAGCAATGGCTACGCCCTTTTGCATGTCGATTTCTGTGTAGAGTGCCTTGGCTTGGGGCATGGTGGCCAAAATGGCGATGTTCTGCTTTTTTAGCCACACAAGGGCCTCTTCAGTTGTGGCTTCGACTACAGGTACTGTAAAGAGCGTGCCCACACTTGCTCTTACGACGTTTGGGTTGAAGATGTCGGTGCACTTGTTGCAGACAATCACGGCATCACAGCCTGAGGCATCTGCAGAGCGCAAGATGGTGCCAAGATTTCCTGGCTTTTCAATCGCCTCGGCAACCACTAAGAGAGGATTTTTGGGGAGCAACTTTTCAAGATAGGCAAGGTCGCGTCGTTCCTGTTTGGCCACTGCGATGAGCCCATCGGGTCGATCGCGATAGGACATCTTGTGAAAAACTTTAGAGGAGGTCTCAATAATTTGGCCTTTACAGCGGGCGATTAGGGCCTCTTCATTTTCCCCCAAGAATAGTTCTGGGCAGATAAAGAGGCGCGTGATCGGCACGTTGCCATCCAAGGCGCGTAAAATTTCGCGATAGCCTTCGATGAGAAAGAGGTTGCTTTTGTCGCGGAAATTGCGCTCACGAAGGTGCACTACCTCTTTTACGCGATCATTCTCTAGGCTGGTGATGAGGAGTCTATCCATGCGCCACCCAGCGTGCAAAAGCGCCACTTGGAATTGCAAGACCATGGCCTTCAAGCAGCATCTCGCCTGTGTCAATATTGCCTTTGAGCCCCTTGGTGCACTGGTTGAGGAGGTGCTCTAAGACGGTGGGTGTAAAGCCTGGCGTGTGACAAGAGAAGAGAATGAAGAGTGGCTTTTCGCTCAATAAGCCCCTGAGAGAGTCTAAAAGTTTGTTGATGTGTGCCTCAATTTTAAATACCTCACCTTGGGCGCCGCGACCAAAACTTGGGGGGTCAAGCACGATAGCGTCGTAGCGTTTGTTTCTGCGAATTTCCCGCTCAATAAATTTTTGAACATCTTCCACGATCCAGCGAATGGGAGCCTCTTGAAGGTTGTTGAGGGCACAATTTTCGCGCGCCCAGCTCACCATGCCTTTGGAGGCGTCGAGATGGCACACACTCGCTCCTGCTTGGGCCGCGGCCAACGTGACACCACCTGAGTAGGCAAAGAGGTTGAGTAGCTGGATGGGACGGCCTGTCCCTTGAATGGTATTGCGGATCCACTTCCAGAAGGGACGCTGCTCTGGAAATATACCCAGATGGCCAAAATCGGTCATGGAGAGCTTAAAAATAATGCCTGCAGTCTGGATGGTCCAGGAATCGGGAAGATCTCCTGCGCAGCTGCCACGCTTGTCGTCGATGCGCGAAAATTTTGCATGGGCCTTCTGCCACGCTTCAGGAGTCTCCCTTTTCCAGACCGCCTGTGAGCAGGGCCTTTCTAAAATAAAGGGCCCAAAGCGCTCAAGTTTGGCTTCCTGCCCGCTATCAAGAAGTTCATATTCATCATTTTGTTTCATAGGGCAAAAAGTATACGCGATTGCTGGGTAAAGGAGAAGGCTGAAAGAAAGATAATAAAAAGCTGAGTTTATGCATTGTGGCTCATGAACCTATCCCAGTAATGCTGTTTAGCAAAATTTTGGCTATTTTTAGGCATTTTTTGGTCAAATTTTTGAAGACATCTTCGAAAGATGGCTGAAAAAATTTCAGCAAAAAAGGCCTAAAAAGAGGCGAAATTTTGCCAACATGATTACTGGGATAGGTTCATCAATACAACAAATGAATGTCTACACACAGCAATGGCATCTCCCGGATTATACACAGTCTCATCTTGAATGCGATCTGGTGAGTGTGTATCGATTACTTTGATCCAGTGAAAAACTTGCTGAAGTGACGCAATGTGAAATTCAATGTCAGTATCTGTAGGATTACAGAGTAAATAAAAACTCTGGTCTTCAAGTGGTTCGTCTCGGGCAGTGATTCCAGGTACAGCCTTGCCATGCAAAAAGATCGCAACGCATTTTATGAAGCCCTCATGCCAATTCTCCTCTTGCATTTCCTGTCCATCGCATTTATGCCATGAGATGTCTTTTATTCCTGAGCCGTGTAAGGGTCTTCCTTGAAACCATCGCATGCGGCGAAAGGCTATATGTTTTTTTCGAAAGGCGATCAAATCTCGGGTAAAAGCCAATAGTCGCTCATCAACGTCGTCCCAATTAAACCACGAAATCTCATTGTCTTGGCAATAGGCGTTGTTATTTCCGCACTGTGTGCGTCCAATCTCATCGCCCCCAAGAATCATTGGAACTCCCTGAGAAAGTAACAGCGTCGCTATGAAATTGCGTCGTTGACAATCGCGCATACTTGTAATGTGCTGATCATCACTGGGTCCTTCAACCCCAAAATTGTATGAGCGATTATTGTTTTCTCCATCTCTATTTTCTTCTTGATTGGCTTCATTGTGTTTTTCGTTGTATGAAACCAGATCTCGAAGGGTAAAACCATCATGAGCCGTGATAAAGTTGACGCTTGCATAGGGGCGTCTGCCGCTATGTTCATACAGATCTGAGCTTCCAGACAGACGATACGCAAAGTCACTTAACGTTTGGTCTACACCCCGCCAGTAATCGCGAACTGTATCTCGATACTTCCCATTCCATTCGGCCCAACCAGGAGGAAAATTTCCTACCATATAGCCGCCAGGTCCCACATCCCAAGGCTCTGCGATGAGCTTAACTTGCGAAATCAAAGGATCTTGATGGATTACATCGAAGAAAGTGCTTAAGCGATCTACCTCATACAAACCTCTTGCAAGCGCTGCTGCAAGATCAAACCGAAATCCATCGACATGCATCTCTTGTACCCAGTATCGTAAGCTGTCCATCATGAGCTGAATCGGTCTCAGATGCTGCATGTTGAGTGTATTGCCCGTTCCCGTGAAATCCACATAATTTCGCAGATTTTCTTTCGAGAGACGATAATAGGCGCCGTTATCAATGCCGCGAAAGCACAGCGTCGGCCCTAATTGGTTGCCTTCGGCGGTGTGATTGTAGACCACGTCAAGAATCACTTCAATGCCAGCTGCGTGAAAGGCCTTTACCATCTGTTTAAATTCAGTTACCTGTTCACCAATTGTTCCGCTACTACTGTAGCGACAGTCAGGTGCAAAAAAACCGATCGAGTTGTAACCCCAATAATCCACAAGGCCTTTGTCGATAAGATGCTTTTGGTTCACAAACTGATGCACAGGCATAAGCTCAATCGTGGTGATGCCAAGCGAAACAAAGTGGTCGATCATCGCAGGATGGGAAAGGCCTGCATAGCTTCCTCGAAGTTCTGCAGGGATTTTCGGATGCCGCATCGTACTTCCCTTTACATGCACTTCGTAAACAATAGTATCATGCCAGCTGATTCGTGGATGGACATCATTTCCCCATGAAAATGATTGATCAATCACCACACTCTTTGGCATCGCTTGTGCGCTATCACGTTCATCCTTTTTCAAATCTTGCGCTGTATCTGCTAGAGGATAGCCAAAAAGTGTCTCACTCCATTGAATGGGTCTGTCAATAGCCTTGGCATAAGGATCAAGCAAAAGTTTCGCTGGATTAAAGCGCAACCCTTTTTCAGGATCGTATGGACCATACACTCTATACCCATAGCGTTGCTTTGGCCCAATATCAGGGATATACACATGCCATACCTGATCGGTATGCTCTGTAAGCAAAAGTCGAGCGATCTCACTGTTACCTTCTTTATCATCAAAAAGACAGAGTTCGACCTTTTCCGCATTCTCAGAAAAAAGGGCAAAATTTGTTCCTGACCCATCCCAAGTGGCTCCAAGTGGGTATGGTTCTCCAGATAAGCACTTCATTTGACACCGGTTGGTAGAGCAAAGTTAAAAAGGGTTTTTGAGTTTGAACACACTCATTTCCCTATAGCACTGAAAATGGTTTTGAATCAATTATTTAACTAAAATAATTAATTTACTCAGGTAGGGAGAGAGGCTTTTTTCCTGTTTGCTAAGAGAGCGCCCATGGCATAGCCACATAGGGAAAGGAGTAGGGGTAAAAAGAGAGCTAAGAGAGGGTCGTGCGTGATGAGTTTGGCTTCGATGAAGCCTAAAGACCCAAAGATCGTGGAGAGCTTAGCAGAAAGGCTAAGGTGTTGGCAGCGGCTCTTTAGGAACACGGCGAAGACGAGCGGGACGAAGAGGCTATCGACGGCAAGTTCGTAGCTTGCGATCATCCATTCAAAAATGTTTGAGGAGAAGGTGGAGGCTGCAAGGGCTACAAGGCCGGTGACAAAGGTGATGGTGCGGGGGCGAGAGAGCCCCACAAAGTCGTTGGCGATGTTTGAGCTAATGGCGGAAAGCAGCGATGAGGAGGTGGCGACAATGGCCAAAAGCACCGCACAGGAGGCACAAGTATAGACGACGCTATTGGTCGATAGCGAGATCGCCTGCATGAATTTGCTGCCTTGATCATTTGCCACTCCAAAACTCTTTCCGAGTAAGCCAAAGTAGACGGGGATCACGGCCAAGATAAAGAGCACCAAGGAGGCTGCCAAAGCGCCTTTGGTCACCGCTTTTTGGTTTTTGCCAGCGAAGCAGCGCTGCACCATGTCCTGCTCGATAAACATGAAAAGAAAGGGCATGACGAGAAGGGCAAGCAGTTTGGGCTCAAACGCTCCAAGGGAGGCAGCACTTGAGGTGAGGCTTTCGCTCAGTAAGGGTGTGTGAGGCTGGCTGCAGGTGACAAAGAAGGCGACGAGCAAGATGCCAATCATGAGTGTCGCTTGCAAAAGATCGGTCCAGACAACGGCTAAAAAGCCACCTTGTGTGGTGTAGAGGATCACTATGAGCCAGGTGGCAAAAAAAATCCACTCGTCGTTCCAGCCTAACGAAAACATAAATTTTTTTAGGGCCACTGCCTGCGCAATCAAAATGCCTGTCAGGGAGATGACAGAGAGCAGGGCCGCAAACTTTTTTAAGGGACGGCTGCCATAGTAGGTTTCAAAGAGATCAGAGGCGGTGTTGAGCTTGAGGCTTTGCAGTTTTGCCCCAAAACCAAGCCCCAGCGCCAAAAAGCCAAGTGCTTGACCTAAGGAGTAGAAGATACCATAGATGCCATGCTCAAAGGCAGCTTCGGCAGTGCCTAAGATAAAGCCGCCACCTACTTGCGTGGCGACGAAGGTCATCATCAATAAAAACCAGCCAAGCGAGCGATCGCCCAAGAAATAGCTGCTTGCTTTCTTGGCTTTTTTTGAAAAGAAAAACCCCACGCTGATGGAAAGCGCTAAGACAACAAAAAATGGTAAAAAGTTATATAACATAAGTCGCAAGTATAGAGAGGCTTGGCATTTAATTCAAGTTATTATTATACAAGATCGCAAGCCTCTTCTGGCATCCAGTGGGCATCTTTGCCATCCCATTTGACATTGCAGCCAATGGGGTTGGTAAGTGGCACCTGGATGGTTTTGCCTTGCAGATGTTCGGTGAGGGCATTTTCTAGGTCGTTCACGCTGATTTTTGTAGCATCGCGGGGTTTATCCACACCACGGCCACAATAGATCAGGTGGCGCATCTTATCAAAGACATAAAAATGAGGGGTTCTGAGCGCTCCGTAGCTTTTTGCTATCTCTTGCGTGGAATCGTAGAGGTAGACCCAGGGAAAGTGGTGCTGCTTCATCCGCGCCACCATGTGCTCAAAAGAGTCATCTGGGTAGGTCGTAGGGCTATTCGAATTAATCCCTACAAATTGCACCCCATGAGATTGAAATTTTTCGCAGGTCTTTCGCGTCACTTCGTCAGAGCCGATAACGTAGGGGCAGTGGTTGCAGGTAAAGAAGATGACGAGCGTGCTTGCGTTGGCAAAGCTGTCGAGGGTGTATATATGCCCATCTGTACCTGCCAAGCAAAATTTTGGGGCTTTGGCTTTCAGTGGAAGAGTAAATGCCATGATAATAATCCTTTTACAAAAGAGTATATGTTAGCAATCGATTGATGGAAAGTAGCGATTTTCTTTACTCTATCTGTATGTTTCGTAAAGAGTTAGAATCAGCACTTCAGCAAGCCTCCTTTGCCATTGAGCAGCTAAAGCAAGAGCGCTGCCTGCTGTTTATTCAGCAGACAGCCCATCTTTTGGCAGAGACCTTTCGCAAAGGAAACAAGCTCATCATCGCCGGAAATGGCGGAAGCTTGTGCGATGCCGCCCACTTTGCAGAGGAACTCACCGGCCTCTTTCGCCAAAAAAGGCGCGCCTTGCCCGCTATTGCCCTTTCTGAGCCAGGCCACATCACCTGCACTGGCAACGACCTGGGATTTGACTATATCTTTTCTCGAGGCGTTGAAGCCTATGGAAAGCCAGGAGATCTCTTTATAGGCCTTACGACGAGCGGCAATTCAGCCAACATCTTGAATGGCTTTAAGCGGGCCAAAGAGATGGGGCTACATACTGTTGCCTTTTTGGGCAAAAGTGGCGGTCTTATAAAAGGCATGGCTGATCTTGAGTTGCTAATCGAAGGTTTTAGCACCTCTGATCGCATCCAGGAGGCACATATGACAGCCATTCACATCATCATTGAGCTCATGGAGCTCGAACTCTTTTCATCCAAGCCTCCACAAGAGTTAGATCTACCCAAAGCTGCGCATGAAAAGCTATCAACACTTTTATCTTGATTGCATCTCAAATTGCATATCCAAGAAAAATAGAGGCATTCTCGCAATGGGAGTAAGGGCCATCTTGTGGCTCTTAAGTCTTGGCTATGGCCTTGCTGTAGCCGTTAGAAAACGTTTTATGTGGAAGCGTTATCGCCCACAAATCAAGACCATCTCCATCGGCAATCTCGTGGCTGGAGGGACTGGCAAGACGCCCTTTTGCATCTTTTTGGCACAAAAGCTTAGCAAAAAACAGTCTGTAGCCATTGTGCTTCGTGGCTATAAGGCAGAAGTAGAAAAAATGGCCATTCCCATTTTGGTCGATAAGGAGAGCTCAAGCGATGTTGTCGGTGATGAGGCGCTTCTTATTGC